>ERZ1031521.56-NODE-56-length-22140-cov-15.525470_pt1 | contig 22140 bp, 19 predicted proteins | sample MGYA00516728_ERZ1031521 | MGnify/ENA primary metagenome ERZ1031521 (study PRJEB33718, sample SAMN03159946) | human skin metagenome | collected 2014-04-10 | study: EMG produced TPA metagenomics assembly of the PRJNA266117 data set (Human skin bacterial metagenome... | reverse complement strand
CCTGCTGCCAGGCAATGCCGATGATCCGCTGCGGCGCCAGGAATACCTTCTGTGGTGTCTGCGCGGCTGGGAGTTGGCGCTGCGGCTGGGCCAGGTAGCGCTGCAGATGGCCCAGTACTTTCTGGCTGCGGGCGATCTCGCTTTGCAACTGCCGGGCATGCGCCTGCAGTGACTGCTGCATGTGCAGCACGCTGTCCAGGCCGCCCTGGTCCGCCAGAGTGCGGATGTCTTCCAGGGACATGCCCAACTGCCGCAGCCAGGCGATGCGCCCCAGGGTCACGATCTGTTCCGGGCTGTAGTAGCGGTAGCCGTTGTCCCGGCCGGTGAGGGCCGGGGTGAACAGGCCGATGCTGTCGTAATGGCGCAGGGTCTTGGTGGTAAGGCCGTGGCAGCGGGCCATTTGTCCGATGGTGAGCATGGAGCGTCCTTGGTGTTGTTGGGCTGCGGGGCATGCTGAGCCTTTACCCAAGGGCAAGCTCAAGCCCGGCAGCACGGCTCAGGACGATTTGATCGGCTTGATCAGGCTCTCGGCGGGAATGCCGAACAGCTGGTGCAGTTTCCAGATCATGGGCAGGGTCAGCGCGCGCTTGCCGTTGAGCACTTCGTAGACGCGGTTGGTGCGGCCGATGGCGGGCGCCAGGTCGGCGGCGGACAAGCCGGACTGTTCCATGCGGAACTTGATCGCCTCGATCGGGTTGGGCAGGTCCAGGGGAAACTGCTTGGCTTCGTACGCCTCGATCAGGGTAATCATGACGTCGAAGTAATCGCCTTCAGGTGTTCCGGGCTGCGGTTCGTTGTCGAACAGGGGCGAGACGCTTTTCAGCGCGGCGCGGTAGTCCTGGTCGGTGTGGATAGGGCGGATGTTCATGCGGGTTGCTCCATGTCTACGCTGTCGGCATCAATGGCGTCGTACTCTTGGTGAGTGCCCACGAACTTGATGTACAGCGCACCAAAGCGGTAGGCCACGGCAACGATCAGTCGGTACTCGTTGCCTTTGATGTTGAAGACCACCCTGCGGCTTTTGAGAATGCTCGCGTTGCGATACTGGTCCTTGATCTGCGCAGGGTTGGACCACTCGGCATTCCTTGCTTCATCGATCCAGGCCAGCAGAGGCTGTTCTGCGTCCGGGTGCTTTGCCCAGAAGGCCTTCAACTGACTGACTGCAATAATTCTCATGGCGCGATCCTAGTCCCGTCCTGGGACTTAAACAAGTCGCTGAGTGCGTCAAGCGATGTACGGGCAGATCGCTGGATCTGCCCGCAGAGGCAACGTCGGTTCAGGGACGATCAGGTCATGCAGAGAGCGTGGCGTGCACGTCGTCCATCAGTGCCTTGCCCATCTCTGCCAGGTAGTGTGCCGCCCAAGCATAGCGGTCGCACCGCGGTTCCATGGCTGAATTGCTTTGCCAGATGCAACAGGGTCGAGGCGTGTTCCAGGGCGTCGTTGATCGGCACGTCGGCATTCACTCGAAACAGCGGATGCGAGTGTTCGCCGCAGTGGGAAAAGCGGATTTCACCGAGGGTGGTCAGGGGCGATTGAGTGGTCATCGGGCACCTCCGGTTTTGTGTGACGGGAGGTGTTGGGGAAACAGATTGCAGAAGCAGTTCATGGTCACGACTCCTTGATTCGAAGGACCGTCACCGTCTGCCGCCAAGCAGATCAGGGTGGCGGATTGCGCAGGATTGGCGGACCGGGAATCAAGGAACCGGCGAACCCGAAGGTTCTCCCACGCAACCCGCCATAACGCAGGTATGCGGGCGCAAAAAAAGCGCCTGCATGATTGGTGGGGGCGCTGTTGCGCCTCGATTCTATCAGGCCGCCAAGCCTGTTCGCTGATTTTGCAGCGACGGTCGAACCATAGGTTGGAGTAGGGGGCGTCGCAACGGCATTACTGCGACATTTTGTGAACCAACCCTGTAGCCGCTGCCGCAGGCTGCGAACGACCGGAACGGTCGCAGCGATCTCCCAGGCGCCGAAGGCCCTTCGGTCCTTGTCGCAGCCTGCGGCAGCGGCTACAGAGGTTGTGCCAGCACCTCTCGAAATACATCGGGCCTGAGCATTGCGATATGCAGCAATGAACGGGCCGCTCCAGAAGGCGAGCGCCGACCTTGCTCCCACTCTTGAAGGGTCCTTACCGACACGCCAAGCAGTTGCGCAAATTTGGGTTGCGACAACCCGGTTTTACCGCGCGCTTCGGCGGCCTTGGTGATCGGAATGCTATGGGTATGGCCATGCCGGCCGGCTTTGACATCGATGATCGCGTCCAGAAGCTCCTGGCCGATATTGCGCTTGGCATCGCGCTCCAATAGTTCTTTTTCAGTAAGGGGCATGATTCATCTCCTTCGCAATTCTGCGTAGAACAGGTGCTGGAATGTTTTCGGTAGCGCCTTTGCCATAGATCACCAGCGCAACCAGGGCTCCGCATGCGAGCTGGGTGGTATAGATGACCCGCACCGAGCCACTTTTTCCACGTCCATCAACGCTCCATCTGATTTTCCTGCAACCGCCAGAGCCCGGGATGACAACGCCGGACTCTGGGTCGCAGGCAAGAAACGTCATGAACTCTCCACGCTCCTCTTCGGACCAGTAATCGGGCCAGAGTCTGGAAAACAGCGGAGATTCTATGATCGTCAGCATGCGGGAGAATTCTACGTCCTTGACGTACCTTGCGGCAATGGTGGGTGCTAGGAGATGACTCCTGAAAGATTAAGAACGTGGAGTTGCAACTCCAATGAGCGGAGTCCTGATTTCCAGTCAGCCCATTCGTTTTCTTGTGTGTGATCCATGCCCCCGATGTCACCTTTTGCATGACCTGAAACCCGAGCAACTCTGCTCAGGGCGGTTCCATGATCCGGAGCCGCTCACTTAACCCTCCAACGCTTTCGCCATCTCACTGGTCGCCGCCCAACCCAGCCCCTGATACAGCGGCTTGCCGGCCTCGGTCGCATGCAGCACGGCAAAGCCCAGCCCGCGCTGGCTGAACTCGGCCTCTGCCAGTTTCATCAGCGCCGAAGCCAGGCCGCGCCGCCGGTAGGCCGGTTCGACGTAGACGTTGAGCACGTAGCCGCGTTGATCCTGGGTCGGATGGGAAGGGTGGGGCGGCCAGTCGATGCTCATCAGGCCGATGCTGGCCACGCTCTGCTCGGCGTCCATCAGGGCGAAGCCGTAGTAGCGGCCGTCCTCCAGGCGTTCGCGCAACCAGGGGCGAAAGTGCTCGGTCATCACTTGCAAGGTGGAGAGATCCTTACCCGCATCGAGAAACATCGCCTTGCGATGGCGGCAGATCAGCTCAAGGTCCTGGGGCGTCAGGCGTCGCGGGCTCAGGCCCGTGATATCAAGGTCGGCTGCAATTTCGTTCATCGTCGGTTCCTCGGTGGACAGGGACGATGCTAGGGCAGATCCCCCGGCCGGGTCAGACACAGACCAGCGCAAAACTTTGCATACAGCGCCGTTGTTTCCCGTCCACAAAAAAGGGCCAGCCTCACGGCCAGCCCTCGGGTTCATCCGATTACTCTCAATCCCCCAGCGCTTCCCCTTCACGCCGTGGATCGGCGCCGCCGGCCCAGGACGCCTTGCCCTGTGCATCACGCACGCGAACGATGGCCTGGGTGCCGCTGGTCATGTCGATCTCGTTTACCTCATGTCCCTGAGCTTGCAGTGCCTGCTTCAGGGCCGGGCTGAACTGGCCTTTCTCCAGTTCGGTCGGCCCGTTGCGGCTGCCGAAGTTGGGCAGGCCGACGGCGGCTTGCGGGTCGAGGTTCCAGTCGAGCATGCCGACCACCGACTTGGCCACGTACTCGATGATCTGCGAGCCGCCGGGGGAGCCGACGCTGGCCAGCAGTTCGCCGCTGGCGCGGTCGAAGACCAGGGTCGGCGCCATGGACGAGCGCGGGCGCTTGCCCGGTTCGACGCGGTTGGCCACCGGCTGGCCATTTTCCTCGGGGATGAAGGAGAAGTCAGTCATCTGGTTGTTGAGCATGAAGCCCTGGACCATCAGGTGCGAGCCGAACGCCGCTTCCACGGTGGTGGTCATCGATACGGCGCCGCCCAGGTCATCCACCGCCACCACTTGCGAGGTGGAGATGCGCATTGGCGAACGGTCCGGTGCGTAAGCCACCTGGATGCCCTGAGGCTTGCCCGGTTCGGCCTTGCCCATGCTGCGTTCGCCAATCAGGGCTGCGCGTTTGGCCAGGTAGTCCGGGGCGATCAGGCCGGCCACCGGCACGGGCACAAAGTCGCTGTCGGCCACGTACAGGCCACGGTCGGCATAGGCCAGGCGTTCGGCTTCGGCGATCAGGTGTACCGCTTGTGGCGCTGGCTCAAGGCCGGCGGGCAAGTTGGTTTTCTGCGGCTTGAGGTTGGCCAGGGCGTAGCGCGGGTCGCGCTGTTCCAGGGCCTGCAGGGTGCCGAGGATCTGCGCCACCGCCACGCCGCCGGAAGAGGGCGGCGGCATGCCGCACACCTGCCAGCGCTTGTAGTCGCTGCACAGCGGTGCGCGTTCCTTGGCGCGGTAGCCTTGCAGATCGTTGAGCGACAGGCTGCCGGGGTTGGCGTGGCCCTGGACCTTGGCGACGATTTCTGCAGCCACCGGGCCTTTGTACAGAGCGTCCGGGCCTTCCTTGGCGATGCGTTTGAGCACCGCGGCCAGTGGCGGGTTCTTCAGCAAGGTGCCCACGGCTTTCGGCGTGCCGTCGGCATTCAGGAAGTACGCGGCCATGTCCGGCGAGCGCGCCAGGAAAGGATCGGCGCTGATCATGGTGTGCAGCCGTGGCGAGATGGCGAAGCCTTGCTCGGCCAGGCGGATTGCCGGTTCGAACAATTGCACCCAAGGCAGGCGGCCGTGTTTCTGGTGGGCCATTTCCAGGGCGCGCAGCACGCCTGGGGTGCCCACCGAGCGTCCACCGATCTGCGCCTGAGGGAAGGCCATGGGCTTGCCGTCCGCCTGCAGGAAGAGCTTCTCGGTGGCGCCGGCCGGCGCGGTTTCCCGACCGTCATAAGTGCGCACGGCCTTGCCGTCCCAGAGCACGATCATCGCGCCGCCGCCAATCCCCGAGGACTGCGGTTCTACCAGGGTCAGCACCGCTTGCATGGCAATCGCCGCGTCGATGGCCGAGCCGCCCTTGCGCAGCATTTCGCGCCCGGCCTCGGCGGCCAGCGGGTTGGCAGCGGCGGCCATGTGCTTGTCGGCATGGCGAGTCTGCATGTCGGTGCGGTAGCCCGAGGCGATTTCCGGGGCGGCAGGCAGAGCGTTGGAAGAAGGCGGGTTGTGGCAGGCGCCAAGGCTGAGGGCGGCAGCCAGCAGGCTGAGGCCGAGCAGTTGGCGGTGACGGGGAGGGAAGTTCGAGAACACGCGTTGAGCTCCGTTCACAGGGAAATGAGGGGTCGTCCGTGCGGGGGAATGTACAGCAGTGGCGCCGGCAGTTGGACCCGGATGTAGCCCTGGGCACGAGGCTGGAGTGGGCCATCTCCCCTGTACACAGGGTCGCAGGCAGTCTTTCACCCGGCCGTCGATTGATCTGAGTCAGGGCGGGAGGGGGGCGTTGGGTACAGGGTGAAACAAACTATAAGCCTGATGAGGGGACGTCATGCACCGTTGTAAGTGGTTACTTGTTTTCGGATTGCTGTTGGGGGGTGAGGTCAGGGGGGAAACGCCAAGCGAACCGATCCAGCCGGTACAGCCGGTGAAGATCACCGATGTGGCCAAGGTGGAGCTGGGCAAGCAGTTGTTCTTCGACCCGCGCCTGTCCAAGTCCGGTTTCATATCCTGCAACTCCTGCCACAACCTGAGCATGGGCGGCAGCGACAACCTGCCCACCTCCATTGGCCACAACTGGCACCAGGGGCCGATCAACTCGCCCACGGTGCTCAACTCCGGCATGAGCGTCGCGCAGTTCTGGGACGGCCGCGCGGCCACGCTTCAGGAACAGGCCGGTGGCCCCATCGCCAACCCGGGGGAGATGGGCTTCACCCATGACCTGGCGGTGGACGTGCTGCGTTCCATTCCCCAGTACCGGGCCTCCTTCAAGCAGGTCTACGGCGACGACGGCATCAAGTTTGACGACGTGACCAACGCCATCGCTGCGTTCGAAGAAACCCTGGTTACCCCCAATGCGCCGTTCGACCGCTGGCTCAAGGGCGACAAGGCGGCCATCAGCCCCTCTGCGCTCAAGGGCTACCAACTGTTCAAGTCCATCGGCTGCGTGGCTTGCCATAACGGCGAGGCCGTGGGCGGTGGCTCATTCCAGAAGATGGGCATGATCGAGCCCTATGTCACCCAGAACCCGGCCCAGGGCGTGGCCGGGCTGACCGGCAAGGATGCCGACCGCATGCTGTTCAAGGTGCCGACCCTGCGCAACGTGGCGCTGACCTATCCCTACTTCCACGACGGCGCCTACTGGAAGCTGGAAGAGGCGGTGGACGTGATGGCCCGTCTGCAACTGGGACGCAAGCTGGGTACCGAGGAGGTCAGCCAGATCGTGGCCTTCCTTGAAACCCTGACCGGTGACCAGCCGGACTTCAAGCTGCCGATCCTGCCGCCGTCCTCGGCGCAGACACCGCGTCCGCAGCCGTTCAACTGAGCGAAAAAAACCGCAGCCTGCTGCGGTTTTTCAAGCCCTACGTGCTGGGTCAGCCCTGCCTGGCCCCCGTGGCGCAATTGAATCGGTCATCGATGGGGGCTTGGCGAGCGGGTTCGAAGTAGCCAGGTGTACGAGTGCTATCGGTGCGTTGCCAGCGTTGTGGGTAAGACAGCATCGAGTAGGGCGAGTGGTCCTTGAGCGTCTCGTAGTTCAAGGACAGGTCGATCTGCGCGGCACCGTGAAGGAGGGGCCCTTCGATCGAAAGGACGGAGCCGGTCAGCCAGGTTCGCTCAGGGCTTTCCAGGTACCTGGGCGCGGTGATGCGCAGCCAGGTACGCCCGGCATCCTGGGAAAAGTACAGGCGCGGCAAGCCGGCCCCGCCCTTGCTGAAGCCCGGTCCTTGGGCAATCGGAATCACCAGGTAGTTGGAGTTGGCAGCATCGATCATCAAGTGCGAACCACGGCCATGTACGGTGATGCCGTTGAATGAGCCAAAGGGTGCAACCGGGGTGTGGATGCCGAGCCGGGTGTCGGTGTAGTGCACCATGTCGCCACTGCTGGCGATGACCGGCGAGGAACCGTTGCAGAGCTTGAAGGTGGTCCGGTCGATCTCGAAAAAGCGTGATGAGTCGATGCGGTAGATGACCCGGCCGGGCAGGTACTGGATCGGCTCGGGAGTGCTGCAGGCCCCAAGTACCCCGCACGAGATCAGCAACAGCAGCTTCCTTGCCCACATGAGAAAACGACTCCTTGTTCCTGCCTGAGTGCAGGGGCTGGCGTTTATGACATCCCTGGGGGCTTGGCGCAACACTGGCCATGGCGGGCCAGCGTTGCGCTGATGTTGCGACGCCCTGTCAGGGCTTCATCTGCCAGGCCGTCGAGCTGGCCGCGGCCTTGAACTTGGCCCGATTTTCCGGAGTGGCCGGCGGTTCGGAGTCGCCGAAGATCGCCTTCAGCCAATGGCCGTCGGTGGGGTTGGGGAAGAGGATGAACTTGCGGCCGAACTGCTCCTTGTCCTCGGTCATCAGGCTGCTGCGCTGCTTGACGTCGGCCACGTAGTACTTGCGTTTGAAGTCGTTGAGGTTGTCGCCCAGCATCAGCACCACGTTGTGGTCCTTGGCGATCTCCTGCTGCCGCGGCTCCTTGTTAGAGCTGTCGCGGTACACCGTCAGGTGCTGCTCATCGGCATAGGGCAGCTGGTTCTTGCGCAGGTTGGCCAGGGCGTATTCGTAGGTCTTTTCGCCCTGGTCGCGGCTGGTGACGTAAAAGACTTCGACACCCTTGGATTGCGCGTACTTGAGGAACTCCACGGCGCCCGGGGTGGCCACCGGGCCATTGTCCGCGACCCATTTGTCCCAGGCCTCGTCGTCGAAGAACTCCTTGCCCGAATTGATCATGTAGCCCCAGTAGCTGTTGCTGCTGAGCACGGTGTCGTCAACGTCGCTGATGATCGCCAGTGGCCGCTCGCCGGCCTTGTGTTCCTGCAGGGCGCGGTCCAGTTGCAGACGGGCGATGTTGAAGCCCTGGTAGTACAGCGCCTCGAACTCTGCGGCGGTCTGCTTCCAGGCCACGGCGGCGGTCAGCAGGTTGGAGGGCGGGGTAGGGGCCTGTTCGGCGAAGGCTGGGGTACAGGTGATTGCCAGGAGCGAGAACAGCCAGGGGGCGACTGAAGTCCTGTGGTTTTTTATTGTCATTATCGAGCCCTTGAAGTGAGGATTGCGCAGCTCTCACAAACACTGCCCCGGTGTTCTATCTCACCCCGGGCGGGGGCTCAATGCAGGTGTCGCGTTTGTGGATCAATGCGGCGTAATCTCCGGCACTTTTCTGCGGGCATAAAAAAACGGCCTACCTTGCGGTAAGCCGTTTTTAGTACTTGGTGGCTACACAGGGACTTGAACCCCGGACCCCAGCATTATGAATGCTATGCTCTAACCAACTGAGCTATGTAGCCAAGTGGCGCGCATTATTCGCTCGGAACGACAATGCGTCAAGCGTTTTTATAAAAAAATTATCTACGCTATCAACCGTTTATCCCTTCCCCCCGAAAATCAGTGGCGATGGGCAGCGCTGGAACCAGCGGCTGGCCTGTTCGTAGGCGTGGGCCAATTGCAGGACGGCGAAGTCGGCCTGGTGCTTGCCGATGATCTGCAAGCCCATGGGCAGGCCGTTGGCATTGAAGCCGGCCTGCACGTTGGCCACCGGGCAGCCGGACAAGGTGCCGGGAATCACCACCTCCATCCAGCGGTGGTAGGTGTCCATGGCCACGCCTTCGATGTTGCGCGGCCAGGGTATGTTCTTGTCGAAGGGGAAGACCTGGGCGCTGGGCAGCAGCAGGTAGTCGAAGCGTTCGAACAGTTTTGAAATGGCGCGGTACCAGTCGCTGCGGATCACCGAGGCCTCGAACACCTGGCTGGCGGACAGCTTGAGGCCGTTCTCCACTTCCCAGATGGCTTCCGTCTTGAGTTGTGAACGCTTATGCGGGTCGGCATAGGCGCCGCCCAAGGACCCGGCGACCATCCAGTGGCGCAGGGTGCGCCAGCTGCTCCACAGACGCTCGGGGGCGAAGTCGGGGCTGGCCGGTTCTACGCTGCAACCCAGGCTGCGGAAATCGCCCAAGGCCTTTTCGCAGAGCTCCAGCAGGCCCTTTTCCATTGGCAGGTAACCGTTGAAGTCCCCCAGCCAACCCAGGCGCGTGCCCTTGAAGTCGCGCTCCAGTGGGGCAGCGAAGCCCTGGCCGGATTCGGCGATGGACAGCGGCGCCCGTGCATCGCCGCCGGCCTGTACGGACAGCAGCAGGGCCGCGTCGCGCACGCTGCGGGCCATGGGCCCTTCGTAGCCGAGCTGGTCGATGAACAGGTCGCTGCTGTCGTCGAAGGGCACCCGGCCCTGGGACGGGCGGAAGCCGAAGATGTTGTTGAAGGCCGCCGGGTTGCGCAGCGAGCCCATCATGTCGCTGCCGTCGGCCACCGGCACCAGGTGCAGGGCCAGGGCCGCGGCGGCGCCACCACTGCTGCCGCCGGCGGTCTTGCTCGGGTCATAGGCACAGCCGGTGGCGCCGAACAGCGGGTTGTAGGTCTGGGAGCCGAGGCCGAATTCCGGGGTGTTGCTCTTGCCGATCAGGATCGCACCGGCGGCCTTGATCCGTTCCACCATGATGCCGTCGCGCTCTGGGATGAAATCCCGGTACAGCGGCGAACCCAGGGTGGTGCGGATGCCGTGGGTCAGGGACAGGTCCTTGATCGCGTGGGGCAGGCCGTGCATCCAGCCGCGATATTCGCCACGGGCCAGTTCGGCGTCGCGCCGGTCGGCTTCGGCCAGCAGGGCTTCGGCCGGTTGCAGGCTGACCAGGGCATTGACCAGGGGGTTGTAGTGCTCGATGTGGGCAAGGTAGGTCTGCATCACTTCCCGGCAGGAAACCTGACGCAGGCGGATACGCTCGGCGAGTTCATGGGCCTGAAGCAGGACCAGTTCGCTGGGGGGCTTGGCGATCATGGCAGGAGGGCCTTTCAAACGGCTTTAGAAACGCCCCGGCATCCAGACCGGGGCGGCAAGTCAACACTGCTCAGCGCATCAGGTTGGTCCACAGGCGGTCGGCAAGGCGGATTGCGCCTTCGCCGCAGGTCTGGCTGAAGACCACCTTGGTGCCCTCGGGAATGTGCAGCTCGGGGGCGTCCTTCAGGCCGGCGTCGAGGAAGGGTTCGACGCCCTTGATCGGGCTCTGGTGCTTGAGGAAGTTCTGGGTCATGGCGGCGTTCTCAGGCTGGCTGAGGAAGGCGATGAAGGCCTTGGCGTTCGCCGGATTCTTGCTGCCCTTGGGGATGACCATGTTGTCCACCCAGGCCAGCACGCCCTCTTTCGGGTAGAGGTACTTCAGGCCGGGCTTCATTTCCCTGGCGCGCATGGACGAGCCGCCCCAGAACATCGACATGTCGATTTCCCCGGCCGCCAGGTTCTCGCGGATCGCCCCGGCCTTGGAGCTGTAGGTCTTGACGAAGGGCTTCTGCGCCTTGAGCAGGCCAAGGATCTGCTGCATCTGCTTGGGGTCTTCGCTGCACAGCGGAATGTTCAGGTACAGGCTGGCCATGTCGATCACTTCGCTCACCGAGTCGAACATGTTGATCCGCCCCTGCAGCTCCGCTGGTGGCTCGTAGAGCACCTTGTAACTGTCGCTCGGGCCTTTGTAGCGTTCGCCGTTGAGCACCACGCTGGTGGTGCCCCAGATGAAGGGCACCGAGTAGGCGCCTTCCGGGTCCCAGGTCGGGTTCTTCAGGTTGTCGACCACGCTGGCGTAATAGGGCTGCTTGGCCGGGTCGAAGCGCTCCAGCAACTGCTCCTTGATCAGGATCGGGATGAACTGGTGGGAGGGGATCGCCACGTCATAACCGGTGCCGCCCTGTTTCAGCTTGGCCAGCAGGGTTTCGTTGGAATCGTAGGAGTCCACCGTGACCTCGATACCGGTCTGCTTCTGGAACTTGGCGAGAATTTCCGGCGAAAAGTAGCCGCTCCAGCTCACGACGTTGAGTTTCTCGGCGGCCTGCACCGCCAGTGGCAGGCTCAGCAACAACGAGGTACCCAGGCTTGCGATCAACTTGCTCATGTCATTTCCCCAAGGTCAGTGGAAGGTTCAAGCGTGTTTCTTGCTCAGCAGATAAGAGAAGCTGACGAACAGCACCGAGACGCCGAGGATCAGCGTCGACACGGCGTTGACGTCGGGTGTCACGCCCATGCGCAACAGGCCGAAGATGAAGATCGGCAGGGTGGTGGTGCCGGCCTGGGACACCATCATCGAGATCACGAAGTTATCCAGGGAGACAATGAAGGCCAGCATCAGCCCGGAGACGATCCCCGGCATCAGCAGCGGCAGAGTCACCTTGCGAAAGGTGCGCCAGGGGCCGGCGTACAGGTCCGCCGCGGCGTGTTCCAGGGACAGGTCCATGTCGTTGAGGCGGGCGCGGATCGGCAAATAGGCGAAGGGGATGCAGAACACCGTGTGGGCGATGATCAGGTTGCCGTAGCCCAGGGACAGCCCCAGGGTGGAGAACAGCGCCAGGGTGGCCACGCCGACGACGATTTCCGGCAGCACCAGGGGCAGCATGATGGCGCCCATGGACAGTTGCAGGCCCTTGAACTTCGCCCCGCGTGAGGTGCCCAGGGCCGCCAGGGTGGCGATGGCGGTGGCCGCCATGCTGGCGCACACGGCGATCAGCAGGCTGTTGCCTGCCGCCTGGCGCAGGGCCTGGTTGGCGAACGCCGCGCGGTACCAGTCGAGGCTGAAGCCGCTCCACACCGTGGCCGACTGGTTGGCGTTGAAGGAGAACACCACCAGCACCAGGATCGGCGCGTAGAGGTACAGGTAGAACAGGAAGCTGAAACCGCCGAAGCCGGGAAAGTCCTGGACACCGAGGCCGTTGCGCTTGAACAGGCGGATCATCATGCACCCTCCTGAAGGGTTTTCTGGCGCTGGGCGCGCAGGGCGTAGACGGTCAGTACCAGCATCACCGCGGCCATCAGCACCAGCGACAGGGCGGCGCCGAAGGGCCAGTTACGGGCATCGCTGAACTGCCGGAAGATCAGGTTGCCAAGCATCATCCGGGTGCCGCCGCCCAGCAGTTCGGGGGCGATCATGGCGCCCAGGCAGGGCACGAAAGTCAGGATCGCCCCGGCGAAAATTCCCGGCTTGGCAATGGGCAGCACCACCTTGCGCAGGGTCCGAATGCGTCCGGCGTAGAGGTCCTGGGCCGCTTCCAGCAGGCGGGTGTCCATTTTCTCCAGCGTGGCGTAGATCGGCAGCACCACGAAGGGCGCGTAGGTGTAGACCAGCCCCAGCAGCACCGCACCGTCGGTGTAGAGCAACTGCAACGGCTCGTGGATGACCCCCAGGCCCATCAGGCTGTTGTTGATCACCCCGGTGTTGCGCAGCAGCAGGATCCAGGCGTAGGTGCGGATCAGCAGGTTGGCCCAGAACGGCACGGTGATCAGGAAGATCAGCAGGCCGCGGCGCCGCACTGGCTGCATGGCCAGCCACACCGCTACCGGAAAACCGATCAGCAGGGTGATCACCGTGGTCAGCCCGGCGATGCCGATCGAGCGCAGGGCGATCAGCAGGTAGGAGTCGGCGAAGGCCAGGCTGTCGTCCAGTTGCCGTTCGAACAGCAGGGAGGTGTAGGCGTCGCTGCTGAAGACCTTGTTCACCCCGCCGTAGGGGTTGGCTTCCATCAACGAATAGCCGATGACGATAAGGATCGGCACGATCAGGAACAGGCCGATGGCGACCAGGGCCGGGCTGACTCCGAGAAAGCTGCGCAAGGCTTTGCGCCGTTCCAGATGATGGGAAATCGATGAGGCGTGCATGGCAAATCCTCGTGGTCAATCCAGCAGGACGCTGGCGCTGCCGCGTTCGAACACCAGCCCGGCACTGCTGCCTACGGCCAGGCGCTGGTTGTGCTCAACGCTGTTGGGCGTGCGCACCGTCAGGCGTGTGCCGTCGCCGAGGCTGACCTGGTATTGCAGGTCGGTGCCCAGGTAGATCAGCGCTTCGATGCGGCACGCCAGGGCGCCTTGCGAGGCATCACCGCGCAGGTGCAAGCGCTCGGGGCGCACCGACAGGGTGACCTGCTGGCCGACCTTGGCGGTGGTGCAGGGTTGCGCCGGCAGCGCCTGCCCGGCGGGCCCGCTGAACCAGGCCAGGCCCGCTTCGACACGGCTGACCGTGGCCGGGATGAAGTTGGTTTCACCGATGAAGTCGGCGACGAAGCGATTGCGCGGCTGCTCGTAGATTTCTTCCGGGCGACCCACCTGTTGCACTTCGCCTTCGGAGAGCACGGCGATGCGGTCGGACAGGGTCAGGGCTTCTTCCTGGTCGTGGGTGACGAAGATGAAGGTGATACCGGTCTTGGCCTGGATGGCCTTGAGTTCTTCGCGCATGGCCTGGCGCAGCTTGAGGTCCAGGGCCGACAGCGGCTCGTCCAGCAGCAGTACCTTGGGGTGGGGGGCCAGGGCTCGGGCCAGGGCGATGCGTTGCTGCTGGCCGCCGGACAGCTGGTTGGGCTTGCGCGCCGCAAAGCGCTCCATCTGCACCAGGGCCAGCATCTCGCGCACCCGCTCGGCGATCTGCGCCTTGTTCAATACCTGGCCCATAGGGCGCGATTCCAGGCCGAAGGCCAGGTTCTCGGCCAGGGTCATGTGGGGGAACAGTGCGTAATGCTGGAACACCGTGTTCACCGGGCGCTCGAAGGGCGGCCGGTCGGCGATGTTCTCGCCATAGAGAAGGATCTCGCCCTGGGTCGGGAACTCGAACCCGGCGATCATCCGCAAGAGGGTGGTCTTGCCACAGCCCGAGGGGCCGAGAAGGGTGAAGAATTCGTTGTCGCGGATATCCAGGTCGATGTTCTTCAGGGCCACCGGGCCGCTGTGTGGATCGCCGTAGACCTTGCGCACTGAACGGATGGACACCGCCAGCGTTTGCAGCGCATGCAGGGCATTCATGCCTTACCTCCGATTCCCCCATGAGCTGTCGTGCAGGCCATGGATCTTGTTTTTCTTGGGCAGGATCGAAATGTGTCGGGTGCGTGGAAAGCTTGTCTTTGCAGGCTTTGCGCGGGTTTTACCGGGTTCTGCTGGGGCTGATTATCAGTGAGGGCTTGCGGGGGCGAAACATCAATTTTAACATACCGGCTGTTAAAAAATTTAATAGCAAGGGGCGGGCGAAATCATGGTCGAGCAGCGTTTGCCACCGTTGAATGCAGTGCGTGCTTTTGATGCCGCCGCCCGTCTTGGCAGCTATGTCGAAGCCTCAAGGGCCTTGCATGTGACCCAGCCGGCCATTGGCCGCCACGTGAAGCTGCTGGAGGACTGGCTCGGGGTGCAACTGTTCGAACGCACGTCCCGCGGCGTGAACCTGACCCCGGCGGGGGAGAAGTACCACCGCAAGATCGCCGCCGCCCTGCAACTGATCATCGAGGCCGGGCGCGAGGTACAGCCCAGGGCCGCCGAGCGCTGGCTGCGGATCATGGTCGTGCCGGGGTTTGCCAAGCGCTGGCTGACCCCGCGCCTGGAGGCGCTGCGCCACGTGCGCCCGGGCCTGAAGTTCGCCATCGAGCCGAACTCGACCTTTAGCGAAGTGGATGCCAAGAGCAGCGACCTGGGGATCGCCTACGGCCTGGACGGGCAATACGCCGAGTCCCGGGTCAGCCTGATCTGCCCCCGGGTGTTTCCCATCTGCACCCCGGCCTACCTGGCCAGTATCGAGGCGATTCGCGAGCCGGCGGACCTGGCCCGCCATGAGTTGATCCACTTCGATGACGGCGAGTGGTGGAACATGTGGTTCGCCGCCAATGGCCTGGATATCCAGCTCACGTCCGACCTGATCTACGTGAACAACGACCATGCGCTGTCGGTGGCGGAAAGCGGCGGTGGTATTGCCCTGGCCAACGAAGTGCTGGTGCGCGAGGAGCTCAAGGCCGGCACCCTGGTGCGGGTGCTGGAAGACCAGGTGCAGCTGGAAAGCTACCGGGTGCTGACCCCGGCCAGCGAGTGGTCGGAGGACGTGGAATGGTTTATCCAGTGGCTCAAGGCCGAGCTGGAAGCGGATTTCCCCGAGGCGCGAATCGAGGTTCGTTAGCAAGCTAATGGGATGGCGCGACTGCACCGAAAAATGGCACATTGACGCACCTGCCCCTGTGCGCCCACCCGTTGTACGGAAAATCCTATGGCTAGCAGCAACTCCCCGAGCGTCGCCGCGACGGCTTCCCCGGCTTCGCAAAGCAGTCCCCTGGTCCTGCGCATCATTGGTGCGGTGGCCCTGGCGCACCTGATCAACGACTTGATCCAGGCAGTGCTGCCGGCGATCTACCCGATGCTCAAGGACAGCTACGGCCTGACCTTCACCCAGGTCGGCCTGATTACCCTGACCTTCCAGCTGACCGCGTCGCTGTTGCAGCCCTGGGTCGGCTACTACACCGACCGCCGGCCTCAACCATTCCTGCTGCCGGCGGGAATGATCTGCACCCTGATCGGCATCCTGATGATGTCCCAGGTCGGCAGCTTTCCCTTGATCCTGCTGGCAGCAGCATTGATCGGCATTGGCTCCTCGACCTTCCATCCGGAGGCTTCGCGGGTCGCGCGGCTGGCCTCGGGCGGGCGCTATGGCCTGGCCCAGTCGAGCTTCCAGGTCGGCGGCAATGCCGGCACCGCCTTCGGCCCCTTGCTGGCTGCGGCCATCATCATTCCCTACGGCCAGGGCAATGTGGCCTGGTTCGGCCTGTTCGCGCTGTTTGCCCTGGTGGTGCTGTATGCCATCAGCCGCTGGTATGCCAACCACCTGCGCCTGTACAAGCTCAAGCAGGGCCAGGCGGCGACTCACGGCCTGTCCAGGAACCGGGTGATCAGCGCCCTGGTGGTCCTCGGGCTGCTGGTGTTTTCCAAGTATTTCTACATGGCCAGCTTCACCAGCTACTTCACCTTCTACCTGATCGAGAAATTCGACCTGTCGGTGGCCAGCTCGCAACTGCATCTGTTCCTGTTCCTGGGAGCCGTGGCGGCGGGAACCTTCTTCGGCGGCCCGATCGGCGACAAGATCGGGCGCAAGGCAGTGATCTGGTTCTCGATCCTCGGGGTGGCGCCGTTCACTCTGTTGTTGCCCCATGTCGACCTGTTCTGGACCAGCGTCCTGAGCGTGGTGATCGGCTTTATCCTGGCCTCGGCATTCTCCGCCATCGTGGTGTACGCCCAGGAACTGGTGCCGGGCAACGTTGGCATGATCGCCGGGGTGTTCTTCGGCCTGATGTTCGGTTTTGGCGGGATCGGTGCGGCGCTGCTGGGGCACCTGGCGGACATTCATGGCATCGAGTATGTGTACTACCTGTGCTCGTTCCTGCCGCTGTTCGGGGTGCTGGCGATCTTCCTGCCGCGTACCCGCAAAGCCTGATGGCTTGAGGCGTGCTGGCGATAGAACGCCCGGGGTACTGGCCCCGGGCTTTTTTTGCCTGGGCTTCAGCCGCCCTGGCGGGTGTGCCCGGTGCCTTGGCGAAAGGCGTTGGGTGTCTGGCCGCCGAGGCGCTTGAAGAAGCGGGAAAAGTAGGTGGGGTCGCTGAAGCCCAGGTTGTCCGAGAGCTGGCTGATGCTGATGTTGGTGTAGATCAGGTTGCGCTTGGCCTCCAGCATCAGGCGCTGGTGGATGATCTGCAGCGCGGTCTGCCCGGCCAGTTCCCGGCACAGGGTATTGAGGTGCACGCTGGACAGGCCGATGCGATGGGCCAGGGCTTCCACCGTCGGATGCTCCTGGTAATGCTGCTCCACCAGCTTGATGAAGTGCCCCAACAGTTGCTGGTTGCGCTCGCTGCGGTTGCTGGGCGTCACGTTCTGCTGGCGTCGGCGGCTGATCCACACCAGCAGTACGTTGACCAGCGAATGCAGCAGCAGGTCCCGCGCCGAGGCGCTGCCTTCGTATTCCTCCAGCAAGGTCTTGAACAGGCTGTTGAGGCGCTGCCGGTCACGGCCCACCGGGTAGCGCCCGGCCGCGGCCAGTACCGCCAGCGGCGCCCCCAGCTGGCTTTCCAGCTGGGCCACCAGCGGTGCCCCCAGGGTCAGCACGTAGCCCTCGATGTTCTCGGAAAACTGAAAGCCGTGGACCATCAGCGGCGGCACCACCTGGATGGTTGCTTCGCGCACGTCCTCGCGGCGCCCTTCGACTTCCACCAGCGCCTGTCCGCTTTGCACATAGAGCAGTTGATACAGGTCGGCGTGGCGGTGCGGCTTGATCTCCCAGTGGTGCAGGCTGCTGCGCTTGGGGATGGATTCACAGTGCAGCAGGTCCGGAGTCGGCCAGGCCTGGTTTTCGCCGTAGAGCTTGAATACGGGGATGCTGGAGCGACTGGCTTTCATCCGGCGCGGCCCTGGGGGTGAGGGATTGGAATGCTCGATAATCGAACGCTGTTTTCAAAAGTGCATTTTTACGGCGGTTAATCACCATTTTTTGCGATTTTTGTCGGCAAAAATGCAGGGGTACAACAATAACCATAAATTCCGGATTTCGCCTGCACGGTGACTGGAATGCCCTTATGAGACGACAACAATGAAAACTCAGGTTGCGATTATCGGCGCCGGACCTTCCGGCCTTCTGCTGGGCCAACTGCTGCACAAGGCCGGCATCGACACCGTGATTATCGAGCGCCAGACCCCGGACTACGTGCTGGGCCGCATCCGTGCCGGTGTGCTGGAGCAGGGCACCGTGGACATGCTGCGCGAGGCCGGTGTGGCCCGCCGCATGGACGCTGAAGGCCTGGTCCATGAAGGGGTGGAGCTGCTGATGGGCGGCAAGCGCGTGCGTATCGACCTCAAGGCCCTGACCGGCGGCAAGACGGTGATGGTCTATGGCCAGACCGAAGTCACCCGCGACCTGATGGAGGCCCGCGCTGCCTGCGCAGCGCCGATCATCTATTCGGCGGACAAGGTGCAGCCCCATGACATGAAGGGCGCGCAGCCCTATATCACCTATGAAAAAGACGGCCAGCTGCAGCGCATCGACTGCGATTACATCGCCGGCTGCGACGGTTTTCATGGCGTGGCGCGCAAGAGCATCCCCGAAGACGTGCTGACCCACTACGAGCGCGAATACCCCTTCGGCTGGCTGGGGCTGCTGTCCGATACCCCACCGGTCAATCACGAACTGATCTATGGGCAGCATGAACGTGGTTTCGTGCTGTGCAGCCAGCGCTCCCTGACCCGCAGCCGCTACTACCTGCAAGTGCCGCTGAGCGACAAGGTCGAGGACTGGTCCGACGAGCGCTTCTGGAACGAGCTCAAGGCCCGTCTGCCAGAAGAGGTGGCGGCTGACCTGGTGACCGGGCCAGCGCTGGAGAAAAGCATCGCGCCGCTGCGCAGCTATGTGGTGGAGCCCATGCAGTACGGCAAGCTGTTCCTGGTGGGGGACGCGGCCCATATCGTTCCGCCTACCGGTGCCAAGGGCCTGAACCTGGCGGCCTCCGATGTGTGCTACCTGTACCGGATCCTGGTCAAGGTCTACCGCGAAGGGCGTACCGAGCTGCTGGAAAAGTATTCCGAACTGGCCTTGCGCCGGGTGTGGAAGGGCGAACGCTTCAGCTGGTTCATGACCAATCTGCTGCACGATTTCGGCGACCGGCAGGATGCCTGGGACCACAAGATGCAGCAGGCCGATCGCGAATATTTCCTCAACTCCCACGCTGGCCTGGTGAACATTGCCGAGAACTATGTGGGCCTGCCTTACGAAGAAATCTGCTGAGCCCACGACCCTGAAGCGACCCGCATGCAGTGGGCCGTTTCAGGGCGCTGCCTGCAACGGGCGGCAAGCCGTAATGTAACAGTGCGGAAACATTCCTATTTATAAATGATATTCATTAGCATTACACTCCGATCCCTCTCTCCCTTGATGCACCATCCGGGTGCATTGAATCGACAAGGATCGTTTGTAATGAAAGTCAGCTCCTGCCTGTTCAATTCGCTTCTGCTCAGCGCCGGTGTCGGCCTGCTGGCCCCGCTGGCGCAGGCCGGCGATGTGGTTGAAGAGGTCAAGCCTGCATCGTTGGAACTGGATACCGCCTTTGTCACGGCTACTGGCGGCGCCACGGATCTCAAGGATGCCCCGGCCAGTGTCAGCGTCATCACCCGCGAGGAAATCGAGCGCCAGCCGGTCTATGACCTCAATACCCTGCTGCGCCGGGTGCCAGGGGTGACCGGTGGTTTCGGCCCGGTGGGCGAGCAGTCGAAGATCAAGCTGCGGGGGCTGGACGACAAGTACACGCTGATCCTGGTGGATGGCAAGCGGGTCGGCAGTTCCGCGGACCTGAGCTATCGTCGCGACCTGGCGCGCCAGGACCTGAACTGGATCTCGCCGAACATGATCGAGCGCATCGAGATCGTCCGCGGGCCTATGTCGTCGCTGTATGGTTCGGACGCCATGGGCGGGGTGATCAATATCATCACCCGCAAGGTCTCGCGGACCTGGACCGGCTCGGCCAGCACCAATATCACCGTGCCCAAGGATTCCGACCGCGGCCAGACCACTCAGTACAGCGTGAATGCGGCAGGTCCGCTGACGGAGTCCCTGGGGCTGCGCCTGGGGGCCAACGTCACGCGTCGGGCTGCGGATGAGGTAGAGGCGCGGCGCGATGCCCAGGGCGATTTCATGTACGACGATGGCGCGGGCGGCTCCAAGGATCAGAGCGTGAATGCACTGCTGGACTGGCAGATCAACCAGGAGCAGAGCCTGTCCTTCGAGGCGGTGCATGGCGTTGAGCATTCCTGGGCATCAAAGAAGACCTTTGGTGACTGGAACGAGACCGTTGGTGGCGCCTTCGGCCCCAGCCGCCTGACCCGCGACAGCTACATTCTGTCCCATACCGGCGACTGGAGCTTTGGTACCTCGAAGCTCGATGCCTACCTGAACAAGTACCGCAACGACCTTGACCTGGGCAAAGCCAACTCGGAAGAGAAGATCGTCGAGGGCAGCCTGAATATTCCCTTCCAATTGCTGTTGGACCAGCGCCTGACGGTGGGCGGGCAATGGAAGCGTGAAGAGCTGACCAACACCGATACCCTGGGCACGGTACCCGTGGATTATCAGGGCGCGCCGGTCAGTGGCTCGACCTTGAAGGGCGATTACTCGGCGGCCTTTATCGAGGATGAACTGTTCCTGCTGGACAACCTGTCCCTGACCCTGGGCAACCGCTTCGACCACAGCGACAAGTACGGTAACCACAACAGCCCGCGGGCGTATGTGGTCTATCACCCGCACCCGGACTGGACCGTGCGTGGCGGTGTTTCCAAGGGTTTTCGTGCGCCAAGCCTGAAGGAGGGCAGTGCGGGGGCGGCTACCGAATCCGCAGGCCGGGGCTGTGGTTCGTTACGGCCGTTGGGCTATGTCACTGGTAGTTGCTGGATGGCGGGCAATCCGAACCTGACACCGGAAACCAGCACCAACAAGGAAATCGGCCTATCGTTCGACCACGATGGCTGGGAAGCGGGCCTGACCTACTTCCACACCGACTTCACCGACAAGATCGAATACGGCCCGTTGGGCCAGTACCAGGGCCGCTGGTGGACCATGCTGGAAAACGTCGACAAGGCCCGTACCCGTGGCTGGGAAGGCACCGCCCGGGTGCCGCTGGGCGACTCCGTGAACTGGCGCACCAACGCCACCTACATGCTGGAAAGCAAGAACCTGTCCACCGGTGAAGACCTGATCAGTTCACCCAAACTGTCGGCATTCAGTGCGCTGGACTGGCAGGTCACCGACCGTTTGAGCACCGAGCTTTCGGCTCAGCACGTAGGCAAGCAGCGGGGCATGGGCAATGATTTCGTGCAGTCCTACACCACCTACGACCTGACGGCGAACCTGGCGCTGACCAAGTGGCTGACCCTGAATGGCGGCGTGCAGAACCTGCTGGATAAAGACCTGCGGGATGGATCGACCAACTTCTACGTGCCCGGACGGGCGTTCTTCGCGGGGGCGACCACCTATTTCTAGGGGCGCTGGATAGAGCGGGGGAGTTCAGCCCCATTGCGCGGCAATGGGGCTGAAGGGGATCACACGTTGAAGCGGAAGTGCATCACGTCGCCGTCCTTGACGATGTATTCCTTGCCTTCCAGGCGCCATTTACCGGCTTCCTTGGCTCCGGCTTCACCCTTGAACTGGATGAAGTCGTTGTAGGCGATGACTTCGGCGCGGATGAAGCCTTTTTCGAAGTCGGTGTGGATCACGGCGGCGGCTTGTGGCGCGGTGGCGCCGACACGCACGGTCCAGGCGCGAACTTCCTTCACACCTGCGGTGAAGTAGGTCTGCAGGTTGAGCATTTCGTAGCCGGCACGGATCACCCGATTCAGGCCAGGCTCTTCCAGGCCCAGGGCCTCGAGGAACATGTCCTTTTCTTCGCCGTCATCAAGCTCGGCGATTTCCGCCTCGATCTTGTTGCACACCGGCACCACGATCGCGCCTTCTTCCTCGGCAATGGCCTTGACCACGTCCAGCAGCGGGTTGTTCTCGAAGCCGTCTTCGGCAACGTTGGCGATGTACATCACCGGCTTGGTGGTCAGCAGGTGGAAGCCACGGATGATCAGCTTCTCATCGCTGCTCATGTCCTTCATCAGGCTGCGGGCCGGCTTGCCTTCGGTGAAGTGGGCGATCAACTGCTCCAGCAGGGCTTTCTGGGCCACGGCATCCTTGTCACCGCCCTTGGCGTTGCGGGCGACTTTCTGCAACTGTTTTTCGCAGCTGTCGAGGTCGGCGAAGATCAGTTCCAGGTCGATGATCTCGATATCGCGCTTGGGATCGACGCTGTTGGACACGTGGATCACGTTGTCGTCTTCGAAGCAGCGGACCACATGGGCGATGGCGTCGGTTTCGCGGATGTTGGCCAGGAACTTGTTGCCCAGGCCTTCACCTTTCGAAGCACCGGCCACCAGGCCGGCGATGTCGACGAACTCCATGGTGGTCGGCAGCACGCGCTCGGGCACGACGATGGCGGCCAGGGCGTCCAGGCGCGGGTCGGGCATCGGCACGATACCGCTGTTGGGCTCGATGGTGCAG
>ERZ1031521.45-NODE-45-length-24105-cov-14.928773_pt1 | contig 24105 bp, 19 predicted proteins | sample MGYA00516728_ERZ1031521 | MGnify/ENA primary metagenome ERZ1031521 (study PRJEB33718, sample SAMN03159946) | human skin metagenome | collected 2014-04-10 | study: EMG produced TPA metagenomics assembly of the PRJNA266117 data set (Human skin bacterial metagenome... | reverse complement strand
CTGCGCGTAGAACTAGAACACCAACGCGGCCTGATCGCGCTGCTGGCCAGCAGCGTCAACGCCGCCGACGGCAACATCGAGAAAATCAGCATGGACGAACGCGATGGTCGCATCAGCGTGGTCCAACTGGTGGTCAGCGTGCACGACCGCGTACACCTGGCCCGCGTGATCAAGAAACTGCGCGCCCTGACCGGGGTCATCCGCATCACCCGCATGCGTGCGTAGCCCGTCCATTACAAGGAGTCATTCATGACCAAGACAGTTATCACCAGCGACAAGGCACCTGCTGCCATCGGCACCTACTCCCAGGCGATCAAGGCTGGCAACACCGTCTACATGTCCGGCCAGATCCCTCTGGACCCCAAGACCATGGAGCTGGTGGAAGGCTTCGAAGCCCAGACCGTCCAGGTGTTCGAAAACCTCAAGTCGGTAGCCGAGGCCGCTGGCGGTTCGTTCAAGGACATCGTCAAGCTGAACATCTTCCTCACCGACCTGAGCCACTTCGCCAAGGTCAACGAGATCATGGGCAAGTATTTCCAACAGCCTTACCCTGCCCGCGCCGCCATTGGTGTGGCCGCCCTGCCAAAGGGTGCACAGGTTGAAATGGATGCCATTCTGGTCATCGAGTAACACCCGCGGCGCAGCCCTCAAGGCTGCGCCGTTTTCGTTCTGAAAGGATTTCGTCATGCGCCAAGCGCTAGCTGTTTCGCTGCTCGCCGTACTGCTCGGCGGTTGTGCCAGCGACCCCGCCAAAAACGATGTGGGCGGCATCTGGATCAATCAGGTAGCGATCGACGCAGCCTCCAAGGGCGGCCCTTTGCGTGAAGCCCTCCAGGCCTACGGCCCGAACCTGGAATGGGAGCTCAATACCAAGGCTGGCCAGGCCCGCTACACCAACGGTTTCGAAACCGTCGAAGGCAAGATCATCGGCGACGGTTCCAGCACTGCAAAAGTCGAGTTCTATGGCAGCGCCGCCACCGACTTGAAGCGCAACGGCAAGCAACTGCTGCAAGTGGCCAACGACAATGAGCCCGAGCAGGTCTTCGACCGCCCCAAAGACCCCGCCCCCGAAGGCGCGCCGCTAGGCGCCAACTTCGAGCGCGCCTTGTACTCGGCATATCTGGGTGGCAAGTGGAAGATCGTCAACGGACCGGGCCTGGGCAACGAAGTGCAGTTCCAGGCAAACGGCGCCGTCCAGGGCCTGCCGGGCGCCGATCGCTACGCCTTGTGCCTGGCTGGCGACTGCGCCTCGATGAGCGGCGGCAACGATAGCATCTGGCTGCAGCTCAACGGCCAGGGCAACTCCTGGATCTTCGTGCGCAAGGATCAACAGCTGGAGATCTTCCAGGCGGTGAATACCGCCCTGGCGGATGAAGTGCCCTCGCTGACGCCGGGCAGCCAGCAGTGGTTGCTGGAAAAGCAGTAACTACCCTGTAGCCGCTGCCGCAGGCTGCGACAAGGTCCACCGGACCTTCGGGCTGTCGGCAGCGACGCCCTCGGGAAGCCGGTCGCAGCCTTCGACCGCGACCCCAAGCTGCTCGGGCAACTTAGCCCTGCGTCGTCAGAATCGCAGCATAACCTTCGCGATAACTCGGATAGCGCGGCACCCAGCCCAGCGCCCTGGCCCGGGCATTGCTGCAACGCTTGCTGCCGGTACGACGCACGCTGGCATCGTCCGCCCATTCGGTGACGCCCAGGTAATCGCGCAGCCAGTCGACGACCTCCGCCAGAGGCGCGGGCGCATCGTCCACGCCGATATAGCAATCATCCAGCGCCGTGCCACTGCGGTCCGCCTTGAGCAGGAACGCCAGCAGGCCCGCGGCATCGTCCGCGTGAATACGGTTGCCGTACAGCGGCGGCTCGATCGCCACGCGATAACCCCGGCGCACCTGGGTCAGCAGCCACTCGCGACCCGGGCCATAGATGCCGGTCAAGCGCACCACAGTGGCGGGAATACCGCTGCCCAGAGCCACCTGCTCGGCTTCCAGCATCATGCGTCCGGAGTAGGCCTGGGCCTCGGCCACGGAAGTCTCGTCGACCCACTCACCGTCCTTCTGCTCATAAACGCTGCTGCTGGAGACAAACAGCAAACGCTTGGGCGCCTGGCCGCGCTGCTTGAGCCAGCCCAGTACATGCTGCAGACCATCGACATAAGCCGCGCGATATCCGGCTTCGTCATGCTCGGTGGCCGCCGCGCAATACACCAGATAGTCCGCCGACTTCTGCGGCCATTGCCCGGGGCATTGCTCGCTGAACAGGTCACCTGCAATGCCCACCACCCCCTGTGGCAAGCGCGATACGTTGCGACGCAGGCCGTAAACCTGCCATTGCTCGGCCAGCAGTTGAGTCGCCAGGCGACTCCCGACATCACCGCAACCGGCGATCAATACAGAGGGGGAGGACATCAGAAAACTCCTTTGGGAAAGGTCAAGACTAGCCCTCGCACTGGACGAACGGCTAGCAATCAAGGAAAAAAAGATACTCTATTACTTCTGTTAACAAGAATTACTTGCAATAATAACCGCCCATTTTGTTCTCGGCCCTGCGAGGCCTAGAAGGACATTTCACCCTTTTCTCCTCTCAGGTCCGGCCAGCATGACAAGCAACCAACTCTCCGTCTCGCCAACCAAACGCCCAAGCCCGCTGCGCGCCATGAGCGCGGTTGCAGCGCTGTTGTGCAGCCTGCTGCTGGCACCGACCGCAGCCTTTGCCGACCAGCACGCCCCAGCCACCGCCGCAGCCCCTGCCGCGACCGCTCCAGCCGCTGAACATACGGCCACCGACCCGACCGCTCCAGCCGCAGCCCCAGTGGCCGGCGAGCCAGTCCAGGCCGAAGGCCAGCCCGCTATCGGCGAAGACGCTCCTGAAGTCCTGGAGGCCGACAACACCCTGGGCATGGCCCATGACCTGTCGCCGTGGGGCATGTACCAGAACGCCGACATCATCGTGAAACTGGTGATGATCGGCCTGGCCATCGCCTCGATCATCACCTGGACCATTTGGATCGCCAAAGGCTTCGAGCTGATGGGTGCCAAGCGCCGCCTGCGCACTGAAATCGCCGCGCTGAAAAAGGCCACCACCCTCAAGGAAGCCAGCGCCACCGCCACCAAGGAGGGCACCCTGGCCAACCTGCTGGTGCACGATGCCCTGGAAGAGATGCGCCTCTCGGCCAACAGCCGCGAGAAGGAAGGCATCAAGGAGCGCGTCAGCTTCCGCCTGGAGCGCCTGGTGGCTGCCTGCGGCCGCAACATGAGCAGCGGCACCGGCGTGCTGGCCACCATCGGTTCCACCGCGCCGTTCGTCGGCCTGTTCGGCACCGTGTGGGGCATCATGAACAGCTTCATCGGCATCGCCAAAACTCAGACCACCAACCTTGCCGTGGTTGCCCCCGGTATCGCCGAAGCCCTGCTGGCCACCGCCCTGGGCCTGGTTGCCGCGATTCCCGCGGTGGTGATCTACAACGTCTTCGCTCGCTCCATCACCGGCTACAAGGCCCAGGTCACCGACGCCTCGGCCGAGGTCCTGCTGCTGGTCAGCCGCGACCTGGATCACCAGCCGAACGAGCGCTCCGCACAACCGCACATGGTGAAAGTGGGGTAATCAGCCATGGGCTTGCATTTGAAAGAAGGCGCAGGCGACGACCTGGCCGAAAACCACGAGATCAACGTCACGCCGTTCATCGACGTGATGCTGGTGCTGCTGATCATCTTCATGGTGGCCGCACCGCTGGCCACCGTGGACATCAAGGTCGACCTGCCCGCCTCCAGCGCCAAACCGGCGCCGCGGCCGGAAAAACCGGTGTTCCTCAGCGTCAAGGCCGACAAGCGCCTGTTCCTCGGCGAAGACGAAGTCAAGGCTGAAACCCTTGGCGCCATCCTCGACGCCCGGACCCAGGGCAAGAAAGACACGACCATCTTCTTCCAGGCCGACAAAGGTGTGGATTACGGCGACCTGATGAGTGTGATGGACACCCTGCGCGCAGCCGGCTACCTGAAAGTCGGCCTGGTCGGACTTGAGACGGCAGCCAAGAAATGATCACGACGCGCCAAAGACTGACGCGTTACAGCGGTAGCCTGGCGGTGGTGTTGGGCGTCCATGGGTTGGCGATCCTGCTCGCCCTCAACTGGTCCAAGCCACAGCCCATGCCCATCCCCCCCCAAGCCATGGTGGTGGAATTGGCACCTGCCCCTGTGCCGCCTCCACCGGCGCCGCCGAAAGTGGTGACCCCACCACAACCGCCGGCCCCCGTGGAAGAACTGCCGTTGCCGAAACTGGCCGAAGCGCCGAAGCCGACCATCTCGGTACCCAAGCCGGTGAAGCAGAAGCCCAAGCCGCAACCGCCAAAGCCGGTGGTCAAGCCTGAGCCGCCCAAGGAAAAGCCTTCCGAGGAAAAGCCCAGCGACGCCCCGGTCACACCGGCTCCGTCCAAGCAGCCCGCTCCTGCGACCCCTGGCCCGTCACCGGCCCAGGCCGCCGCCAAGGCTAACTGGCAGGGGGAATTGCAGGCGCACCTGGCCAAGTACAAGCGCTATCCGAGCGAGGCTCAGCGTCGAGGCAAGGAAGGCACCAACTCCCTGCGCTTCGTCGTCGATGCCGAAGGCAAGGTGCTGTCCTATGAGCTGGTAGGCAGATCGGGCAATGCCGATCTGGACCGGGCCACCCTGGACATGATCCGTCGTGCCCAGCCGCTGCCCAAGCCACCGGCAGACATGCTCAACAACGGCAGCGTGGAAATCACCGCCTCGTACAACTACGAGATCGACCGCAGCCGCGGCCGCCGCTGATCCACCGCAAGGGCACCTTCAAGGTGCCCTTCGCGTTTGTGTCGCCTGGAGCAGGCATTGGCGGGTGTCGCACTCCACCCTCGGTCTGATAACGTGCGTCTATCGATTGCAGCCGTTATGCTTGGCCGCAACCTCACGGACGCCCGCTATGACTCTTACAGAATTGCGCTACATCGTTACCCTCGCCCAAGAGCAGCACTTCGGCCATGCCGCCGAGCGCTGCCATGTCAGCCAGCCCACCCTGTCGGTCGGCGTGAAAAAGCTTGAAGACGAACTCGGCGTGCTGATTTTCGAGCGCAGCAAGAGCGCCGTGCGCCTGACCCCGGTGGGCGAGACCATCGTCGCCCAGGCGCAAAAGGTCCTGGAGCAGGCCCAAGGCATCCGTGAACTGGCCCAGGCCGGCAAGAACCAGCTGACCGCACCGCTCAAGGTCGGGGCGATCTACACCGTCGGCCCCTACCTGTTCCCGCACCTGATTCCCCAACTGCACCGGGTCGCTCCGCAGATGCCGCTGTATATAGAAGAGAACTTCACCCACGTACTGCGCGACAAACTGCGCAACGGCGAGCTGGACGCGATCATCATCGCCCTGCCGTTCAACGAGGCCGATGTCCTGACCCTGCCGCTGTACGACGAACCCTTCTATGTGCTGATGCCCAGCGGCCACCCCTGGACCAAGAAGGAAACCATCGACGCCAACCTGCTCAACGACAAGAGCCTGTTGCTGCTGGGCGAAGGCCACTGCTTCCGCGACCAGGTCCTGGAGGCCTGCCCGACCCTGACCAAGGGCAACGACGGCGCCAAGCACACCACCGTGGAATCCAGTTCCCTGGAAACCATCCGCCACATGGTCGCCTCCGGCCTGGGCATCTCGATCCTGCCGCTGTCGGCCGTGGACAGCCATCACTACGCCCCTGGGGTGATCGAAGTCCGCCCCCTGACCCCGCCCGTGCCGTTCCGCACCGTGGCCATCGCCTGGCGCGCCAGCTTCCCGCGGCCCAAGGCCATCGAGATCCTCGCCGACTCGATCCGCCTGTGCTCGGTGGCCAAGCCGCCCGCCGCGAGTTAAGCGCTCGCAATGACTGAGCTGTCGAAAGTGCCGGTCACGGCACTCAAGGGCGTCGGCGAAGCCATGGCCGAGAAGCTGGCCAAGGTCGGCCTGGAAAACCTTCAGGACGTGCTGTTCCACCTGCCCCTGCGCTACCAGGACCGCACCCGCGTGGTGCCGATCGGCGCCCTGCGCCCTGGCCAGGATGCTGTGATCGAAGGCACCGTCAGTGGCGCCGATGTGGTCATGGGCAAGCGCCGCAGCCTGCTGGTGCGCCTGCAGGACGGTACCGGCGGCCTGAGCCTGCGCTTCTACCATTTCAGCAATGCGCAGAAGGACGGCCTGAAGCGCGGCACCCGCGTGCGCTGCTATGGCGAAGCCCGGCCCGGCGCCTCGGGCCTGGAGATCTACCACCCGGAATACCGTGCCATCAGCGGCGACGAGCCGCCGCCGGTGGACCAGACCCTGACACCGATCTACCCCCTGACCGAAGGCCTGACCCAGCAGCGCCTGCGCCTGCTGTGCCAACAGAGCCTGGCCCTGCTGGGCCCGCGCAGCCTGCCCGACTGGCTGCCGGAAGAGCTGGCCCGGGACTATCAGCTGGCGCCCCTGGACGATGCGATCCGCTACCTGCATCACCCGCCGGCGGACGCCGATGTCGACGAACTGGCCCTGGGGCACCACTGGGCCCAGCACCGCCTGGCGTTCGAGGAATTGCTGACCCACCAGCTGTCCCAGCAGCGTCTGCGCGACAGCCTGCGCTCCCAGCGCGCTCCGGTGCTGCCATTGGCCAGGAAACTGCCGGTCAAGTACCTGAAGAACCTGGGCTTCGCTCCCACCGGCGCGCAACAGCGCGTGGGCAACGAGATTGCCTACGACCTGAGCCAGCCCGAGCCCATGCTGCGGCTGATCCAGGGCGACGTGGGCGCCGGCAAAACCGTGGTCGCCGCCCTGGCCGCCCTGCAGGCACTGGAGGCCGGCTACCAGGTGGCACTGATGGCGCCGACGGAAATCCTCGCCGAGCAGCACTTCATCACCTTCAAGCGCTGGCTCGAGCCCCTGGGCCTGGAAGTCGCCTGGCTGGCAGGCAAGCTCAAGGGCAAGGCCCGCAGCACAGCCCTGGAACAGATTGCCGGTGGCGCACCGATGGTGGTGGGCACCCACGCGCTGTTCCAGGACGAAGTGCAGTTCAAGAACCTGGCCCTGGTGATCATCGACGAACAGCACCGCTTCGGCGTGCAGCAGCGCCTGGCCCTGCGCCAGAAAGGCGTGGGCGGCCGCCTGTGCCCGCACCAGTTGATCATGACCGCCACGCCGATCCCGCGAACGCTGGCCATGAGCGCCTACGCCGACCTGGACACCTCGATCCTCGATGAACTGCCTCCCGGTCGCACCCCGGTGAACACCGTGCTGGTGACCGACAGCCGGCGCATCGAAGTCATCGAGCGGGTACGCGCCGCCTGCGCGGAAGGGCGCCAGGCCTACTGGGTCTGTACCCTGATCGAAGAGTCCGAGGAACTGACCTGCCAGGCCGCGGAAACCACCTTCGAAGACCTTTCCAGCGCCCTCGGCGAATTGCGCGTAGGGCTGATCCACGGCCGCATGAAGGCCCCCGAGAAAGCCGCGGTGATGGCCGAGTTCAAGGCCGGCAACCTGCAACTGCTGGTGGCCACCACGGTGATCGAGGTCGGGGTCGACGTACCCAATGCCAGCCTGATGATCATCGAAAACCCCGAACGCCTGGGCCTGGCCCAGTTGCACCAGCTGCGCGGCCGGGTCGGGCGCGGCAGCGCCGCCAGCCACTGCGTGCTGCTCTACCACCCACCGCTTTCACAGATCGGTCGCCAGCGCCTGGGCATCATGCGTGAAACCAACGACGGTTTCGTCATCGCCGAAAAGGACCTGGAGCTGCGCGGCCCCGGGGAAATGCTCGGCACCCGGCAGACCGGCCTCCTGCAATTCAAGGTCGCCGACCTGATGCGCGACGCCGACCTGCTGCCGGCGGTACGCGATGCCGCCCAGGCCCTGCTGGAGCGCTGGCCGGACCATGTCAGCCCGTTGCTGGAGCGCTGGCTGCGCCACGGACAGCAATACGGCCAAGTGTGAACCAACACTCAGTTAGTGAACCCTCGCCATAACCAAGCTGGTTATACTCGTCAAATTGTAGAAAAACGGATACCAGACCATGACAGAAGTTGCCCTCGACATCGCAACCCCACACGCTCCGTCTGTTATCCGGTTGCTGCTCGGCAAGCTGGCCATCAGCTACAACGAAGTGATCGACCAGCCGGGCCTGCCGGCTGCGCGCAAGGTCCAGGCGGTACTGCTGGACGACGCCGTCGGCGCGCTGATGGTGCTGTTCCCGCAGAGCCAGTTACTGGACCTCAACCGCCTGGCCGAACTCACCGGCCGCCGCCTGACCGCCGTTTCCACCGAACGCCTGGAGCGCATGCTCGGTAAGCACAGCCTGAGCTTGCTGCCCGGCCTGCCGGCGCTCACCAGCTCACCGTGCCTGTACGAAGAAAGCCTGCTGCGCGAGCCCTGCCTGCTGATCAACTCCGGCGAGCCCGGGGTACTGCTGGAGATCACCAGCGAAGCCTTCAAGAGCATGCTCAGCAAAGCCAGCGCCGGCAACTTCGGCGAGCCCCTGAGCAGCATTCGCCCCAACCTCGACCGCCCGGACGATGACCGCGAGGAGATCTCCCAGGCGATGCAGGCCTTCACCGCGCGGCGCATCCAGCAGCGCCTGGAAGCCACCATCGAGATCCCGCCCCTGGCGGAAACCGCGCAGAAGATCATCAAGCTGCGGGTCGACCCCAACGCCACCATCGACGACATCACCGGTGTGGTGGAAACCGACCCGGCCCTGGCCGCCCAGGTGGTCAGCTGGGCCGCCTCGCCCTACTACGCCTCGCCCGGCAAGATCCGCTCGGTGGAAGACGCCATCGTCCGCGTGCTGGGCTTCGACCTGGTGATCAACCTGGCACTGGGCCTGGCCCTGGGCAAGACCCTGAGCCTGCCCAAGGACCAGCCGCAGCACGCCACGCCTTACTGGCAGCAGTCGATCTACACCGCCGCGGTGATCGAGGGCCTGACCCGCGCCATGCCCCGTGCCCAGCGCCCGGAAGCCGGCCTGACCTACCTGGCCGGCCTGCTGCACAACTTCGGCTACCTGCTGCTGGCCCACGTGTTCCCGCCGCACTTCTCGCTGATCTGCCGGCATTTGGAGGTCAACCCGCACCTGTGCCACAGCTATGTCGAACAGCACCTGCTGGGTATCAGCCGCGAACAGATCGGCGCCTGGCTGATGCGCTACTGGGACATGCCGGAAGAGCTGTGCACCGCCCTGCGCTTCCAGCACGACCCGAGCTACGACGGCGCCTATGCCGAGTACCCGAACCTGGTGTGCCTGGCCGTGCGTCTGCTGCGCAGCCGGGGCATCGGCTCCGGGCCCCACGAGGATATCCCCGACGCCCTGCTGGAACGCCTGGGCCTGACCCGGGACAAGGCGGACGACGTGGTGAGCAAGGTGCTGGAAGCCGAAGTACTGCTGCGGGAACTGGCTTCGCAGTTCAGCCAGGCCTGAGCCCATTCGCCGGCCAGCCCGCTCCTGCAGGAGGCGGCTTGCCGGCGAAGTTTCCCGGTCAAGCCTTGGGCTTGGCCTTTTTCGGTTTCAGGTACTTGGTCAGCCCCTGGAACCAGATCACTAGGGCCGGGTTGCCCTTGATCTGGATCGACTTGTCCTGAATACCGGTCATGAATGCCAACTGCTTGTTCTTCGCCTGCAGGGTGGCGAAGCCGTAGGCGGCATCCTTGAAGGCGATGGCGAATGCCGGCTCGGGATAGAACCCCGAACGGCTGGTGACGCGCTGGTCCTTGACGAAAAAATGCCGAGCAACCTTGCCGTCGAGCGTCTGCAGCTGGAACACCAGCTCCTTGTCACCCAACTGTTGCTGGAAAGCAGGATTGTTGCGGCTGGCTTTGCCCATCAACAGGCCAAGCACCCAGAGAAGAAAACGGAATTTCATGCACGGCGCCTCAGTGGAATTATTGGATGGCCGGCGCAGTTTAACCTGTAACTCGAAGAGCGCCAGCCGATCTGTTCGATTGCTCGGAGATCGGCTGGCGTTCAACGCTTATCGCGACATCTTGTCAGACAATCGCCAACTCAGACGTTAGGGCAAGGCACCGGTGCCCAGTCACCCAGGTCCGGGTTCTTGCACATGCTGTTGACCTGGGTCTGGCCGGTGGTCGCGACCTTGTTGCTCTCGGCCTGCTTGATCTTGGCATCCTGGATCGACCTCTCGGTGCTCACCGCTTCCTGAGGCACGGTCGGCAGCTTGGGCTGCTTGACCTTCTGTGGCTGTTTTCTCTTGCCACCGGTGGTCACCGTGGTGGTATCGGCGGTGGCGACTTTCACCACGTCGGTACGCTGCACGCCCACTTGCTGCAGATCCTGCTCGTAGGCCTGGTTGTACTTGCTCAGGTCTTCGCTGGCACGGCCGTTCACCGCGGTGATCAGGTCGTTGGACTCCTTCAGGCCGCTGACGATTTCCGCCAGGCGCTTGCGCCCTTCCACGTCATTGATGGTGTTGGCCTTGCGGGAGCTGATCAGGCTGTCGAAGGCGCGCTGGTAGCAGGTCTGGGAAGCGCGCGCATAGGCCGTGCTGCGGTCGATGTCGGCCGCGCTCTTGTTGACGTCGGCAGCGTAGGAAGCGATGCGCTGGTTGTCGTCGGCGATCTGCTTCTGGCGCTCGGTGTAGTAACCGGCTGCGCCACCGGCCAGGGCACCGCCTGCGGCACCGATGGCGGCGTTGCGGCCACGGTGGTCGCCGTCACCGGTCAGGGCACCGAGCAAAGCGCCGCCGGCAGCGCCCAGGGCAGCACCGGTGACCACCGACTTGGTCATGTCCGAATCCGTGGCGCGCAGGTGCTGCACCGGCTCGTAGCAGCTCGGGTAGTACTCGACCTTGGTGGTCGAGGCGACCTTGGACACCGGAGAGGTCGCGCAACCGGTCAATACGGTGCTGAACCCGGCGGCAACCAACAGCAGGTGACGCTTGGACGTTGAAGCAAATGGGTTGCGGGAAAAAAGCATGTTCGTGATCTCGATTAAGTTTGACCAACTCGGCGCGACGCAATGTCGTCCGAGATCCTCCAGGCTCGACAGACAGCGGCCGGTCATGACTTCTGACCGGTCGATGCGAGCAGTTCCTTCAAAATCGTCGCCGGGTCGGCTCGCCGTTGCTGGCGATAATTCCCGACATGGCGAACGAATAACGTAGCGCGCGTCACCAGGCTCTTGCCGAGCACCGGCTTGCGATTGAGCTCTTCCTTGATTCGTTGAAATTGCGCCTGGATCACCGCGTCGGTGTAACGAGTGCCCGTGGCCAGGTTGTCGATGTAGATCGCCACCGCCCCGTCCAGCGCGCTGCGGCCGTTGTCGATGGCTTCGGCGAACAGCTTGGCGCTGGGCTCGTCCTTGGCATCGATGGCCTGCTGCTGGCTCTTCTTCAGGTTGGTCAGGCGGATGTTGTAGTTGTTGATGGTCTCGGCCACCAGGGCCGACGACTGGATCAGGTTGCCGGCCGCTTCCTCGCGCTGCTGGGCGATCAGCGAGACGTTGCGCTTGAGCTCTTCGTTGACCAGCCCCAGCTCCGCCTGCAGGCGCGGGTCGACGCTGGCGGCGATGATGGCGTCCAGGCGCTTGGTGGGGTCCTGGGCGTCGTCGATGGCATCGGTCAGGGACGCCAGGCGGCCTTCCTTCTGCCACTGGGCGAATAGCTCCTTGTAGCGCGAACGGGGCGCCGACAGCGCGCCGATGGCCACCCGGAAACCGGTGGTTTCGTTGCTCTGCTCAGTGCCGTCGGCGCCAAACAGCGGGTACTCGCGGCGCATCCCGGTGAACAGCGTGCCTTCGCCTTCCAGGTAGTTGCCGCCCTTGACCACGAAACCGCCGTAGGTGCCCTGGCGGCGCCCGGCGCGCACCAGCTGGAAGGACTCCTGGACCATCTCGGCGGCGTTGCCGATCACGTCGAACATGCCGATGGGGTTGGGCAGCTTGGTGCCGATGGGCATCAGGCGCGCGGCCTGGCCGGTGCCGCCGGCCACCTGGTTGAACACCGCCCAGTCCGCCAGCGGGCCGTCGTCTTCGCTGCCCTCCACGCGCCGCGGGAACAGGCGGCCTTCCAGCTCCTGGCGGCTGACCGCCTGGCCGCCGCGAGCGGCGTATTCCCACTCCACCTCGGTGGGCAGGCGCACAAAGCCCAGGCCACCGTCTTCCGAGGAACTGCCACGGCCGCTGACCGGCAGCAGGTCGCGGTGGTTCTTCATCAGCCAGGCGCTGTACACCGCGGCAAAGCGCTCGGCCTCGAAGCGCGACAGCTTGACCTTGGGCAGGCGCCCTTGCAGGCCATCCGGCGCCTCACAGGCCGGGGCCGGATCACCGCTGGCCAGGGACTGGGCCTGGGCCATGACCTGAGCGTACTGGCGGGCAGTGACCTCGTACTTGCCGATGAAATACAGCATTGGCTTGAGGGGCACCCCGGCGCCACTTTTCGGCAGCGCCGGGCCAATGGTCTTGCCCCAGGCGCCAGGCAGGTCCTTGAGGGTGAACTGGCCGTTGATGTAGTCCCGGCGATAGCCGGAAATGAACGACTGCTGGTAACCGCTCTCGCCCTCGCTGAAGGGGTAGCCGAGGTTCACCTCACGGTCGTCCAGGGTGCCCTGGGCCAGCACGTAGACGTAGCGGAACACCATCTCGCCGTCGCAGGGCAGCGGCAGGCTGACGTCATCCGGCAACGGCTTGGGGTTGTCCATCTTGTTCGCCGGCTCTTCGGCCCACACGGCCCCGGCCAGGGTCATGGCCAGCACGGTGCTGATCAACTTATACATCGCGAATTCCTTCACAGGCTTCTATGCGTGACACCCGCCAGCCGCCCAGCGCGGCGGCCAGGGTACTGACGCCCAGCGTCGCCAACAAGGCCAGCCCGTAATGGGCCGGCAGCAGGTGGCTGGCGTATTCGCCGGGCGCCTGCATGAACAAATGATTCAGCCCGGCCTGGGCCAGGCCATACAGGGCGCCGCTCAACAGCGCGGCAAAACCGGCGCTGTACAGCGCCTGGGCCACCACGAACAGCAGCAGCGCACCGGTGGAAAACCCCAGCAGGCGCAACACCGACAGCTCCCGGCGCTTGCGCTCCACCGCCGCCAGGGCCCCGGCGAAGATCGCCGCGAAGGCACCCGCCAGGGCCAGCCCGGCGATCACCCAGAAGACGATGGCCAGGTTGCGGCTCAAGGACTGCACCTGGGCTATGGTCTGGGCCTGGGTCGACACCAGCAGGCCACGCTCGGCGAAATACAGACGCAATGGCTCGACATCCCCCAGGTAGCGGGCGTACAGGCGAAACGCCGGGTAAACCCGCTGCCCGGCGGTTGCCTGGGCATCGCCGAGCCAGCCCAGGGCCGCCACAGCGCGTCCGTCGCGGTAATCCTCGGCGGCCTCCAGCAGCGCCAGCGGGGCGAACAGCGCGTCCCGGGCAAAGGCCTCCAGCGGCAGAACGCCCTCCACCTGGACCCGGGTCCGCTGTACCTCGCTGCGCCCCGCCACCTGCCGGCCAAAGGTCGCCTGCAACCAGTCCCCCGGCTGCACCCCAAGCTTCTCGGCGGCGGTGCGGCTGAGCAGCACGCCACTCATGCCCCGGGGCGCCGGCAAGCGCCCGAGCAAGGGGTCGCCGGCCGCGGTGGGGAGCATTTCCACGGTCAGGCCGATATCCCCCGTGCCCCGGGACAGGTCCGCGGTGGCGGCGATCTGCCGGGTACGCGGCAAGGCAAAGGCCACGTCCGGACGCTGCCCCAACTGGGCGATGAAGTCGGCGCTGAAGCGCCCGCCGCCCAGGGGAATGATCTCGCGCACCGCCGGGTCCTTTTCCAGGCGCTCGGTGAGGCTGCTCACCAGCCCGAACTTGAGCCCGAACAGCACCAGCAAGGGGGCGATCACCGCCACCAGGGCCAGCACCGAACAGGCCGACAGCCAGCTGTCGGCCCGGTAGTCCTGCCAGGCCAGTGCCGCGGTCAGTGAGGCGCGCATCAGCAGGCCTCCCCAAGCGTGGCAGTGACTCCGCCATCGGCGTCGCGCTGGCAGGCGATGCGTCGTACCTGCAAGCCGTTGGCCCGGGCCAGGGGTTCGTCGTGGGTGGCGATCACACAGCACACCCCCTGGTCCCGCGACTGCTGCACCAGCAGTTGCATCACCCGCTGGGCGTTCAAGGGGTCCAGGGCCGCTGTCGGCTCGTCCGCCAGCAATACCTGAGGGTTGTGGGCCAGGGCCCGGGCGCAGCTGACCCGCTGGCGCTGGCCCACCGACAGCGCGGCGGGTTTCTTGTGCAGCTGGTCGGCGATCTCCAGGCGCTCGGCCAGGCGCCGGGGAATGCCCTCGTCCGCCAGCCCCAGCAACTGCCGGGGCAGGCTGATATTCGCGCGCACGTCGAGAAAGCCCAGCAGGCCGCCGGTCTGCAGCACATACCCCAGGTGCCGGCTGCGCAACTGCGCCAGCGCGCTGTGGCCGTCGCCGCGCCAGATCCCGGCAATGTCGATAGCATCCCTGGCCGGGGAGAACTCGAAGCGCGCCGCCGAATCCGGGGCCAGCACCAGCGCCAGCAGGTCCAGCAGCGTGCTCTTGCCGCAACCGCTGGGGCCGACCACCGCCAATTGATCACCGGCACGCAGTTGCAGCCTGGGGATCACCAGGCTGTAGCGTTGGCGACCATCGCCGCGGCTCTTGTGCACCTGCGCCAGATTGAGCATCACGGCAGGGTCGACAACGGAACGCGGTACAGGGCATCACCCGGCTCGGCATCACCGAAGCGCACCCAGTTGGCCAGATCGTTATGGAAGGTTTCGTAGAGGCGGATCTTCGAATCCAGCTCGTCGATGAAGTCTTCCTGCTCGGCCACGCTCAGGGACAGCCACAGGTCCTGGGTCATGTTCAGCGACTTGCTGCGGTACGGCAGGCCTTCCAGGTATTCCCCCAGCACGCCGCCGTCGGCCAGGTTGCCGCCCTTGCGCAGGGCCGACGGGTCACGGCTCATGTAGGCACTGGCGCTGGCGATTTCCTGGAAGAAATCCTTGGGCGAGGTCTGGGTCTTGCGCGCCGCGTCGACGATCAGTTTCAGCGACTGCTGCAAGTCGTTGAGTTGCAGCTTGGTGAGCATCACACAGACCTGGAACGCCGGCAGCGCCGGGTTGGTCAGGTCGCGGTCGGCGGTCCAGGCGCTGACCAGCTGGGGCGCCTGGCTGGCGGACTTGCGGCCGAGGAAATCCATGTGCATGGCGTAGCCGATGGCCGCCGACTTCTGCGCGATGCTCGGCGCCGCCGCCAGCACCGGGACTTCCTGGCTCTGGTTGCTGCGCACCTGATGCACCAGGTCGGCGAACACCGTGCCGATCTCGTCGACCCGCTCGCCGAACTTGCCCACATCGCCACCGGGCACCGGAATGTACAGGTCGCCGATCTTCGGGTTGGCGTCGGCGGTCAGCACCCGGTACTGGGTTTCCGCCTGGGCGTGGTTCTTCTTGCCGGCATCGGTACGCAGGTGCAGGGCGTAGATCTTGATCTGCTTGCCCAGGGCTGCCTGGCGCACTTCCGCCTCGTTCATCTGGGTGCGGCTGTAAGGGTCGTTCTTGCGCAGCGCCCCGGCATCGCTGACCAGCAGGATCAGGCGGCCGCCATAGCCCTTCCAGTCCATGCCCTCCACGGCCTGCATCACGCCGGCAAAGGCGTCTTCGTTGAACGAATGGCTGGAGACACTGGTGGCCTTGACCTGGCTCACCAGCTCCTGGAAGCGCTGGGGATCGCGCCCCTGGTCCAGGGTCACCAGGGTCTTGGTCACGTACTCCAGGCCCGGGGTCTTGCTGGTGTTGTTGCGAAAGCCCACCAGGCCGAAGCTGACGCTGTCCAGCTCGCCGCGCTGGGCGATCTTGCTTTGCAGCTCGTGCACCACATCGCGCACCTGGTCGATGTAGGGCTGCATCGACACCGAGGTGTCCACCACCAGCACCACCGCAGTGCGGAAGGCATCGCCGGCCGCCGGAGGAGCATTGGCCGGCAGGCGCTTGCCGCTACTGTCACTGATGCTCTGCGGGCTGTTGCCCGGGTCGATGGAAGCCACATTGAGCAACTGCACCGGCTGGCCGTTGTCGTCGAAACTCTCCTTGGAATCGAAGATCGGCAGCAGGTAGAACTGGTCCTGTGGCACCGCGCTGGCGTTGGGTTCCAGGGCCAGCACCTGCTGTTCGTCCTGGGGGTTCTTCTGTGCCTTGAGCAGCAGGTTCTTGGCCGCCGCAGGGTCCGCCAACAAACGCTCCAGCTCGCTGGCCTGACGCACGAACATCACCGGTGCACGACCGGAACGCTCGGTGAATTTCAGCACCAGGCTCTGCTTCCAGTCGCTGACCTGTTCGGCCGGCAACCAGCCGGCGCTGCGACCGTCACTGGCGGCCCCCAGGCGCAGCCAGGAGCGGCCGTCGAGGTTCTTGCGCTGATACACGTAGAGCACCGAGAACGCCGGCACCGCCTGGCCCGGCGCAGCCCCAGGCTCGCTGGAGAAACTCGCCCCTGGCTTGCTCAGCACCCGCTGGAACAAGGTTTTCTTGCCCGGCATCAGCAGCGGTCGCTGGCCGCCGTCGACATCCGCGGCCACCGGCTGACTGGCCGGGGGCGCCACCACCGCAGGCGTGGTGCCGGCTGTCGAGGCGGTCTTGGGTTCTGGCGCCGGGCTGTCGCCCGACAGCCACCAATAACCGGCGCCCGCCACTGCCAGGGCCACCGCCACGGCGACCCCAGCCAGGGCCAGCACCGGGCCGCGCCGCTGTTCGGAAGGCCCGCTGCCGGCTGGCGGTAGATTGGCCGTGCGCGGCGGCGCGGGCGGCTCCTCGGGCGGCTCGCGGCGCGGCGCCGGTCGGGGCGCCTGCTGCGGGATCTCGATGGACACCGGGGTCAGCCCGGCCAGGTCGTTGCCCTGAGGTACAGGCTGCGACGCAGCCTGGGGTGGCAGCGGCAAGGGCTGGATCAGCGTCGCTTCCACCTCGGCGGTGGCGGCCGGCAGGTTGTCCAGGGCCGCCAGCAAGGCGGCGGCATCCGGGTAGCGCTCGGCCGGGTCCTTGGCCAGCAGCTTGCGCAGGATGTGCTGGTAGCGACCGTGGTGCAGCGGCAGCTCCGGCAGCGGCTCCGTCAGGTGGGCCAGGGCCGTGGACAGCGCGTCGGTGCCGTTGTAAGGCAGCTCGCCCACCAGGATTTCATACAGCACCACCCCCAGGGCATAGAGGTCGGCGCGGCCGTCGATGTCCTGGCCACGAGCCTGTTCGGGGCTCATGTAGCTCGGGGTGCCTACGGCAAAACCGGCCTGGGTGAACTGGGTGCGGTCGTCCAGGGACTTGGCGATGCCGAAGTCCGAGAGCACCGCGGTGCCGTCGGCGCGGAACAGGATGTTGGCCGGCTTCACATCGCGGTGTACCAGCCCCTGGGCATGGGCATAGCCCAGGGCCGAGGCGATCTGGCGGATATAGGTCAGGCCCTGCTCCGGGGTCAGCCCGGCGGCGATGCGCTCTTTCAGCGTGCCGTTGGGCAGGTACTCCATGGCCATGTAGTACAGCTCGCCGACATTGCCGATGTCGTGGATGGTCACGGTGTGCGGGTGCGACAGCCGCGCCAGGGTCTTGCCCTCGCGCAGGAAGCGCTCGCAGAAGCTCGGGTCGGCGGCCAGCGCCGCGGCCATCACCTTGAGTGCCACCTTGCGTTCCAGGGAACGCTGGGTCGCCAGGTACACGCTGGCCATGGCGCCTTCGCCAATTTCGCCCTGGATGTCAAAGCCGGGAATCAGAATGTCCATGGTCAGTGTCCTGCGGCCTTGATCACGATGGCGGTGATGTTGTCCGGAGCGCCCCGGGTCAGGCCCAGGTGGATCAGGCTGCGCACCACGTCATTGGGCTCGCTGTGGCTGAGCACGTCACGCAGCTCAAAGTCCTCGGCGGTCTTGTTCAGGCCGTCGCTGCACAGCAGGAAGGTGTCGCCGTCCTGCACCTGCAGGTCAATCTGGGACAGCTCCAGCTGGGCCTCGACGCCAATCGCCCGGGTCACGATGTTGGCCCGCGGGTGCACCCGCGCCTCGGCCTCGCTGAGCAGGCCGCTGTCCTGCAGGTCCTGGACGTAGCTGTGGTCCCGGGAAATGCCTTCCAGCTGTTCGTCCCGCAACCGGTACAGGCGGCTGTCGCCGGCCCACAGGCACACGGCCCGGGCCCCGCGCACCGCCAGCAGCACCACGGTGCTGCCCATCATGGTCACCCCACGGTTGGCGGTTTCCTCGCGCACCGCGGCGTTGACCGCGGCCAGGCCGTTGCGCAGCGCGGCGACATAGTCGTCCAGGCTGTCGGCGGCCGGAACCGCCCGCAGGCTGTCGACGATCAGGCTGCTGACATAGTCCCCGGCGGCGTGCCCGCCCATACCGTCGGCCACCAGCCACAGGCCGGTCTCCGGGGCTTCGAGCCAGGCGTCTTCATTGATTTTCCGCACCATGCCGACATGGCTGTAGCTGGCGGACTGGTAGGACAGTTGCGGCGCTGAACGCATTTAGACGGCACCCTCTTGTCCGAGCAAAAATTGCGCAAATTCACTGGCCGGCGGCAGGCCCTGGCAGCGCAACAGCATTGGGCTGATGTACTGCGAACCGCGCCCCCACCAGGCACTCGATCCCGCGCAGGCCTGGGCCGCGAGTACCGCGCCCCGGGCCTGTGGATCGCTGACGTAAAACCGCTGCAGGCCGGCGCAGTGGCTGCCTTCGATCCGGCTGGCCGGGCTTGGCGCGCCCAGGGCCTGCAAGTCCTCTTCCAGGGCTTCGAAACTGGCGCCCTCTTCCAGGGTCGCCAGCAACAGCTCTTCCACCTGTTCGAACCACTGCTCCGGGCCGCCGACCAACGAAGCCAGGTCAGCCTCGGGCTCCAGCAGCGCAGCCACGGTCAGGGGGAAATAGCGCCCCACCCGGTCGATGCTCGGCATCACCACCCCGACCGCCGCCTGGGGCCCGCAGACCCCAGGGGCCAGGGCGAAGCGCCACAACGGGCTGATCAGGTAGGCGTTCAGCCACTGCTCGCCCAGGGCGTTCTGGCTGGCCAGCAGCCCCGCCGCCAGCCAACTGTCCCAGGGGCCGATGAAACTCTGCGGCAGGCCACGGCTGACAAAATCGCCGCGGCTGGCCAACTTGCCGTACAGGCCGGGCGTCGTCATAGCCGCTCCGGCAGGCTGAAGCCACTGAGCACTCGGCTCTTGAACGGGTTGAAGGCGCTGCTGGCCCGCAGCTCGTAGGAAATGCTCGCACCGTCCACCCGTAGCCGCAGGTTGAAGCGGTCCGGCGAATTGGTGGCGGTCAGGTCCGACTGCTCCAGCAGGCGGAACCAGGCCCAGGGGCCATCCAGGGTGATCCCGGAACGCCCGGTGGCCGAAGGCGGCATGATCGACAGGCGCACCACGCCGATGCTCCCCGGGTTGGGCCATTGCATGGCCACCGGCCGGCTCGGGCCGTGGTCGTAGCTCAGTTGCTGGCCGTCCAGGTCGAGGAGGAACTGGCTGATATTGGCGTCCATCGCCACCGGTTTGAGTTCGAAACGCACGGCCGGCTGGGTACCGCCACTGGAGCGGAAGAAGGCGTCGCGAATGTTCGAAGCGCGCTGGAAGGTCTGCAGCACGCCAGGGGAAATCCCCAGCTTCTGCGCCGCGCCTGGCTGCCAGCTCCAGGTGGTGGTCGAGGTGTTGACGTAGGGCTGCAGGTACTTGCGGAAGTAGTTGTCCATCACCCCGCCGGTGCCGAAGAACTGGCCGAAGTCTTCCAGGGTCGCGTCCCGGGAGCTGCCCGGCGACATCGGGTAACGGCCGCTCAGGGACTGGCGATAGACGTTCACCACTTCGCTGACCCAGGCCGCGTTCAGCTGGTTGCGCACCCCGCCCATCATGGTGTTGGTGGTGGAGCCCACCACCGACTTGACCAGCCCCTGGACCACCGGAGGCTGGCGCTCGGCGGTCAGGCTGACCCGCGCCGCAGCGGCGCTGGCCTGGTTCTTGGCCTCGCCCAGCAGCGCGTCGCCGCTGGCCCCGACCATGGCGCTGACCTGCACGTACAGGGCGTTCATGTCCGCCAGCAGGCCGTCGATGGCCGCCGGCTCGCCCTCGCCCTTGCTCACCAGGCTGTTGAGTTCGGCGAAGTGCGCGCTCACCGGGTCTTCGCTGCTGGCCACGGCAGCCGGGTTGGCCGACTGTTCCTGGCCCAGCAGGGTACCCAGGCGTTGCTTGAGCTGGTCCACACCGCCCTCGACCTTCTGGCCCTGGGCCGCCAGCAGGCGTTCTTCCTGTTGCAGGTCGGTTTCCTTGGCCACGGCCACCAGCAGCTTCTTCAGCGGCGAAGTGGGCCCGGACAGAATCCGCAGCACGTCGGCGGCCTGGGCCACGCTGGTGATCGGCACGAAGTCGATGTCCGCCAGCAAGGCGTCCCACTGGCGCAGGTAATCCTGGAAGTACAGGCGGCGCACGTCGGCGGCAAGGCTGGCGACGTTCTGCTGGTCGGCCTGATCGCGACCCAGCACCCACTGTTCTTCCGCCAGGGTGCCTGCCTGGTTGAGGCTGGCCAGGAGGAAGCCCTGGCGGTAGCCCTTGGCGGTGAACAGCCCGCTCAGGGGCTCGCTCAACGGCTTGCCGCTCTTGCGGGTGAACACCAGCGCGGCGTCACGGCCACCGGCCTCGCTGAGGCGAAAGTCCGGCACGCCGTCCGGCAGCTTGGCGCGCTTGACCCGGTCATACACCCGCTGGGCCACCGGCAGCTGCTGCAGCTGGCGGCGCAGGTCGTCGATCAGGCGCTGGTCCAGGCGTGCGTTGGGCGGATGCTTCTCGAACAGCGCCTGCAGGTGGCCGGTCAGGGCCTGGCGTTGCTCGGGCGGCAGGTCGCGGGCCAGGGTGTGATCCCAGTCCAGGGTGATCCAGGCCTTGATGAAGTCCGGGTCGTAGTGCTCGCTGTCCGCCAGCATCAGGTAGGCCTTGAGCCCCTCGTAGAGGAAGTCCGAGTTGCCGCCGCTGTGCAGTTGCTCTTCGATGCGGGTCATCAACCGTGGGGCGAACACCGCCACCAGCAGCTTGCGATAGACGCTGGCGGACTCGGCTTCGAGCATGTCGCCCTGGTACAGGCCCAGGCCTTCGGCCCAGCCCGGTGCGTCGCCGGCCAGGTGGCGGGTGGCGTTGAGCAGCGGCAGCACCGCCAGCACATCGCGCTGGGCCGGGCTGAGGTTCTGTACGTCCTGGCGCACCGGGCCGACGCGCTGGTCGACCTGGGCAATGTAGGCCTGGTTGGCCCTGTAGCTGATGATCCACAAGGTGCTGACCACCAGCACCAGGGCTACGGTGCCAGCCAGGGCGCCACGGGCGATCCATTTGCGCCGGCGCTCGACCTTGGGGTTGACCCCCACCAGTCCGCGCTCGGCAAAGGCCACGGCACTGAACAGCTTCTCGATGAAGTAGCTGCGCCCGGTGCCGGTCTGCCGCGCCAGGTGCTGGCGGTCCAGGTTCATGCTCTGGGCCATGGCGCCGATCAGGCGGTCGATCGGGCTGCCTTCCTGGGTGCCGCTGGTGAAGTACACCCCGCGCAGCAGTACCCGCTCTTCGAAGGCATTGGGCTTGAACACCCCTTCCAGGAAGCTCTGCAAGGATTCCTTGAGCGCTGCGAACTGCTGCGGGAAGCCGTAGATCAGGTCGCGCCGCGCCGGGTCGCGTTCCTGCTGCAGGCGTTCCACCAGGCGCTCGTTGAGCCGCTGCTCCAGGGCCGCCAGTTCCGCCGGCAGGTGGGCCAGGGGGCTGTCACCGCTCTTGCCGTCGTCCAGGGCGAAGGTCATGCCCCAGACCTGGGCCCGCTCTTCCTTGCTCAGGGAGTCGAAGAACTCCATGAAACCCGGCACCAGATCGAGCTTGGTGAGCATCAGGTAGATCGGGAAGCGCACTCCCAACTGGGTGTACAGCTCCTGGATCCGCAGGCGGATCGCTGCGGCGTGGGCAGCGCGCTCCGCTTCGCTGCCGAGCAGCAGGTCGGAGAGGCTGATGGCAACGAAGGCGCCATCGATCGGCCGCCGCGAGCGCTGGGTTTTCAGCAGGTCGAGAAAGCCCAGCCAGGCCGCCTTGTCCACCGTGGCGTGGCTGTCCTGAGTGGTGTAGCGGCCGGCGGTATCGAGCAGCACGGCCTGGTCGGTGAACCACCAGTCGCAGTTGCGGGTGCCGCCCACGCCGCGTACGGCACCGGCGCCCAACTGGGCGGCCAGGGGGAAATGCAGGCCGGAATTGACCAGTGCGGTGGTCTTGCCGGAACCCGGCGGACCGATGATCACGTACCACGGCAGCTCGTAGAGATTGCGTCGCTCGTCACCGCCGAGCTTGGCCTTCTTCAGCAGCGCCAGGGCTTCGTCCATGCGCTGGCGCAGGGCGGCCAGTTCCTCGGCAGTGGCCACGCTGTCCGGGTCCGGCGGGGTGTCGGCGGCCAGGCTCTGCAAGACCTTGGCCGCATTCCGACGGGCCTGGATGATGCAAAACACCCGGTAGCCGATCCATAGCGCGAAGATGAAAATGATCAGCGCCCAACGCCGGCCTTCCGGTACCAGGAACTCCAGCAACGGGCCAATGAACCAGATGATCAGGCTCAGGGCGATCAGCCCCAGCAGCGGGATCACCCAGCGAATCACAAAACTGAAAAACGCCTTCACTCGACCCCCTCCGCCAATACGCTGATTTCTACCCGACGATTACGTGCCCGCCCTTCGGCGGTGGCATTGGTTGCCAGTGGCTCGGTGTCGCTGCGGCCTTCGGCGCTGAAGCGCTCCGGCTGCCCGGTCTTCGCCGCGAGGATCTGCAACACCGATTCGGCGCGCGCCTGGGACAGCTTCCAGTTGGACGGGAAGCGCAAGGTGGCGATCGGTCGGTTGTCGCTGTGGCCGGTGATCCGCACCTGGCCCTTGACCTTGCGCACGGCGTCGGCGATGCGCAGCATCAGCGGCTGGTAGTCGTCGAGGATGCTGGCGCTGGCCGAGGCGAACAGCTCGTCGCCACGGATGGTCACCACCGAACGGTCGACGGCATCTTCCACCGCCACCCGCCCGGCCTTGATGTCCTCGGCGAGGAAGCCCGCCAGGCGCGGACGCTCGACAATCTTCGGCTGGATCACCGGGCGGTCCAGGGTCTGCACCGGGATCTCGCCCAGGGCATGGATGTTCTTGAACACCGGCTCGGCGTCCGCCGCCAGTTTCAGGCGCAGGCCGAACAGCAGCGCCAGGAGCAAGGCCACGCCGATGGCGATGCCGACCCAGGGCGGCATGAACTGGGCCAGCCGGTCACGGGCCACGGTGACCCCGCGCCAGTGTGGCGACAGCTCGCGCTCGTGCTCGCCACGGGCGCTGCGGATGGTGGCCGCGGTGCGCTCGCGCAGGGCCTCGAGCTGGCTGCGACCATCGATCATCACCCGGTAGCGGCCTTCGAAACCCAGGCACATGCACAGGTACAACAGCTCCAGCAGGTACAGGCGCTCGCGCGGGCTTTGCAGGCAGTGCTCCAGCAGCTGGAAGACCTTCTCGCCGCCCCAGGCCTCGTTGTGCACGGTGATCAGCAGGCTCTGCTTGCCCCAGTCGCTGGTGCTGCCCCAGGGCGTGCTCAGCACGGCTTCATCCAGGGCAGTACAGAGCGCATAGCGCGCCAGCAGCACGTCGTTGCGCGGCACGCCGGCCGCTTCCGCGCGCTCCTCGAACTGGCGCAGGTAGGCCAGCAGTTGCGCCCGCAGGCTGGCCGGCGCCGGGTGCGCCAGGGTGCTGCGCAGCCTTGTGAGCAAGGCCAGCAGTGGGCCCGCGGCGCTTTCCAGGGGGTTCAGGCCACGGGCCTGGCCGGCCGGCAGCGGCGCCGCCGGCATGGCCAGCGACGGCGCGGGCGCAGCAGCTGGGCGCCCGGGCTCGGGAGCACGGCCACCGGGGCGCGGCATGAATTGGGTACGGTCGTTGGGCGGGGACGGCTGCCCTGGCGAATCGTCGAAAGGATGCATCGCGACTTATCCTCGAATGGCCCAGAAGGCCAGGTTCAAGCCCGGGAATTCTCCCGCGACGTGGAACGCGAAGCCGCCGGAGTGAACCAGTTGTTTCCAGTGCTCGCTGCCACGGTCCAGCTCGTAGTAGGTCGAGCCTGCGTGGTACGGCAGCTGTCTCTTATACACA
>ERZ1031521.19-NODE-19-length-35725-cov-16.709111_pt1 | contig 35725 bp, 29 predicted proteins | sample MGYA00516728_ERZ1031521 | MGnify/ENA primary metagenome ERZ1031521 (study PRJEB33718, sample SAMN03159946) | human skin metagenome | collected 2014-04-10 | study: EMG produced TPA metagenomics assembly of the PRJNA266117 data set (Human skin bacterial metagenome... | reverse complement strand
AGGAGTCCGTCTCGTGGGCTCGGAGATGTGTATAAGAGACAGCCCCAGGGCCAGGGCGTTCTCCTGCGGCTGTTCGATGACCGCCCCGAAGCGTCCGAGGCCCTGCCCCCCGGGCTGCTGCGCATCGACCTGGGCGGCCAGCAACGCACCCCCGGTGCGGGCCTGGCCGAGGCCGGCGACTACTATGCCATCGGCCGCTTGCTGGAACGCACCCTGGGCGGCGCGCCCGACGCTCCTGCCGAACCGGAACTGCCGGCCCGGGACATCGCCACTCTGGCCCCCCTGGGCCTGAACGTGCTGGTGGCCGAGGACAACCCGATCAACCAGGCGACCCTGAGCCATCAGCTGCAGCAACTGGGCTGCCGCAATACCCTGGCCGCCGATGGCGCGGAAGCCCTGGACCTGTGGCGCATCGGCGACTACGACCTGTTGCTGACCGACGTCAACATGCCGCGCATGAACGGCTACGAACTCACTTGCATCCTGCGCGCCGCCGGGGACGACCGGCCGATCATCGGCATCACCGCCAATGCCATGTGCGACGAAGAGGCCCGCTGCCAGGCCTGCGGGATGGACGCCTGGCTGGTCAAGCCAGTGCCGTTGCAGACCCTGCGGGCCAGCCTGGCACGGCTCACCAGCCTCGCCCCGGAGCCGACCGCCGAGCCGGCAGCCGCGCCTGGCAACGCGCCAGTTGATGGCCTGCCGCCGAACCTGCGGGAACTGTTTGCCCGCACCATGGGCCAGGACGTGGAACACCTGCGCCAGGCCCTGGACGAGGAGGATTACGAGCGCATCTTCCAGTTGCTGCACCGGGTGCGCGGGTCGCTGGCGGTGGCTGGCCAGGAAGCGCTGATCCTGCAGGTCCACGACTTGGGGCAGAGCTTGCGCCAGAGCGGTTTGACGGCTACCACGCGCACGCATAGCCTGATGCTGCTGCACGCCTTGCAAGACATCAGCCAGCTCGAATGAACGCTCCTAGTACCCGCATTTCTGCGCATTCCCTTTTGACAATGGATCGTGTCCACCATGAAAAAAATACGCGTTGCCCTGGCCGACGATCATCCCCTGGTGCTCGCTGCCGTCAGCGACCTGTTGAAAAAGACCCGCCAGTACGAGGTGGTGGCGGCTGTCACCACCCCCAGTGCCCTGGTCCAGCAACTTTCGGATGACCCGCGGATCGACGTGGTCATCACCGACTACTTCATGGAGGGCGACCCGACCTTCGGCGATGGCATACGCCTGGTGACCTACCTGATCCGGCACTTCCCCAGGGTCCAGGTGCTGGTGCTGACCATGATGTCCAACCCGATGATCGTGGCCGCGCTGTATGACATCGGCGTGCGCTCGGTACTGCCCAAGCGCCATGACATGAGCGAGCTGCTCAGCGCCCTGGAGAACGTCCGCCAGGGGCGCATCCACCACCCGCCGAGCCTGGTGCAGAACGAGCTCAACAGCAGCCCCCTGCGCTCCATGGCCGACGGCCTGAGCAGCCTTACGCCCAAGGAATACGAAGTGCTGCGGCATTTCGTGCGCGGCGAATCAATGATGCAGATCGCCGCCAACCTCAAGCGCAGCGTGAAGACCGTCAGTGCGCAGAAGATCTCGGCGATCCGCAAGCTCAACCTGGACAGCGACCAGGCCCTGGTCGCCTTCTGCCTGGAGTCCGGCGAATTTCAGTAGGCCCTGGGGCCGGGGCAGCGCCGCGGCCAGGCGCTGCTGCTTCTGCATCCATGGCCTGCTCAACACTGCTGTTGCCTGCCTCGCTGGAACGCGAGCGCACGACCGCGCCGAAAGTACCTGCAGGGCAATCATTGAATAGCCCGGCACAAAAAATCGGAAATCTGATGCCGCCCTACCTGGGTAGCGGCTGGGGAATCGCCAGGCGGCTGGTGGCCTTGACCTCGCGCAGCGCCAGGCTGGACTGGATCGAGGCAATGCCCGGCTGGCGCCTGAGCACGTGCTCGACAAAGTCGCTGTAGCTGTCCAGGTCACGGGCCAGCACCTGCAGCAGGTAGTCGGCGTCGCCGGTGATCTTGTGGCAGGCCTGGACCTCGGGCAGGCGCATGATCACCGTCTCGAAATCGTCCGGGGTCTGGTCGGAGTGGGTGGCGAACCGCACATGGACGAAGGCCAGGATGTCCAGCCCCAGCAGGCGCCGGTCGAGGTTGGCCTGGTAGTCCCTGATCACCCCCTCCTCCTCCAGGCGCTTGCGCCGCCGCCAGCAGGGGGTAAGGCTCAGGGACAGGCGCTCGCTGAGCTCGGCGTTGGAAATGCTCGCGTCCTGCTGCAACAGCGCAAGAATCGCCAGGTCGGTGTCGTCGAGGTTAACGCTGCGAGTCGTTTTTTTCACAATCAGCCACCAACGGGGAAAATATTACCCAAAACTCTAATTGCACCCGAACAAAAAGCAAAGAATTCGCAGCCATGCCGGAACAAACTATTTGCACCGGACAATAACAATGGATGCGTTCAGCATGCTTACCGTCTTCAGCGAATCCCACCGCCTGCACCATGGCACCGAATTGAAGGATGGCGTGCTCAAGCCCTCCTTCGAGCAACCCAGCCGCGCCGACACGGTGCGAGACCGGGTGCGCCACGTGGGGCTTGGCGAGATCATCGGCCCGCGGCGCTTCGACCGCGCCTGCTACGTGGCCGCCCACAGCGAACGTTACGTCAGCTTCCTGGAAAACGCCTGGAGCGAATGGACCGCCACCGGCCGCAGCCACGACGCCCTGCCCCTGGTGTGGCCGGTGCGCGACCTGGCCAACCAGCAGGTGCCCGAATTCATCGACGGCAAGCTGGGTTTCTTCGCCATGGACGCCGGCTCGCCGATCACCGCCACCACCTGGGATGCGGTGCGCACCAGCGCCGATATCGCCCTCACTGCCCTGGCCCTGATCGATGAAGGCCAGGCCAGCGCCTTCGCCCTGTGCCGCCCGCCGGGGCATCACGCCGCACGGGAATACATGGGCGGCTACTGCTACCTGAACAACGCCGCCATCGCCGCGCAGCACGCCATCACCCGGGGCGCCAGGCGGGTGGCGGTGCTGGACGTGGACTTCCACCACGGCAATGGCACCCAGAACATTTTCTATGACCGTGGCGACGTGCTCTTCGTCTCGCTGCACGGCGACCCGGCCGTGTCCTACCCCTACTTCTCGGGCCATGCCAGCGAGCGCGGCAGCGGGGCCGGCGAAGGCTGCAACCTGAACCTGCCCCTGCCGAAGAACACCACCTGGCAGCACTACCGCCAAGCGCTGGAGCTGGCCTGCAAACAGTTGCGGGCCTTCGCTCCCGAACTGCTGGTGGTGTCCCTGGGCGTGGACACGTTCAAGGACGACCCCATCAGCCACTTCCTGCTGGAAAGCGAAGACTTTCTCGGCATGGGCCAGATCATCGCCACGGTGGGCACGCCCACCCTGTTCGTGATGGAAGGCGGCTACATGGTGGATGAGATCGGCATCAATGCGGTCAATGTGCTGCACGGCCATGCCAACCGCTAGCGCGCGCCAGGCGCGCTCCCCCGCAGTGTTCAACGTTCCGACCGAGAGGGAAATCACCATGACCTTGTTTATCGATGTGGATCAGGCAGCGGCGCTGTACAAGCGCCTGGGTGTCGCCAGGGCGATCCGTGAAATGGCCGGTTATATCCAGGCCGACTACCTGCGCTGGCAAGCCTTCGAAAAGTCCCCGCGCACCGCCAACCACTCGCCCACCGGAGTCATCGAACTGATGCCCGCCGACGATGGCCAGCATTACGCCTTCAAGTACGTCAACGGCCACCCTGGCAATCCGGCCCGACAGTTGCTCACGGTCATGGCCTTCGGCGTGCTGGCCGAGGTGGACAGCGGCTACCCGGTGCTGCTCAGCGAACTGACCCTGACCACCGCGGTACGCACCGCCGCCACCTCGGCCCTGGTGGCCCGTGCCCTGGCGCGCCCGGACAGCCGAACCATGGCGCTGATCGGCAATGGCGCCCAGAGCGAGTTCCAGGCCATCGCCTTCCACGACATGCTCGGCATCGACGAGCTGCGGATCTTCGACATCGACCCGGCCGCCTCCCGCAAGCTCAAGCACAACCTGCAAGCCTGGCCGAGCCTGAAGGTGCGCATCGCCGAGTCGGTGGCCGATGCGGTCAAGGGCGCCGACATCGTCACCACGGTGACCGCGGACAAGGCCTACGCCACCATCCTCACCCCGGAGCTGATCGAGCCCGGCATGCACCTCAATGCGGTGGGCGGCGACTGCCCGGGCAAGACCGAACTACACGCAGAGATCCTGCGCAATGCCCGGGTGATCGTCGAGTTCGAGCCGCAAACGCGCATCGAGGGTGATATCCAGCAGTTGCCGGCGGACTTTGCGGTGACCGAATACTTCCGCATCGCCCAGGGCCTGGAACCGGGCCGCGAGCATGCCCGGCAGGTCACGGTGTTCGACTCGGTGGGCTTTGCCCTGGAGGACTTCTCGTCCCTGCGCTACCTGCACGACCAGGCGCGCGAACACGGCATTGGCGAGCAGATCCACCTGGTGCCGACCCCGGCCAACATCAAGGACCTGTACCAACTGATCGGCCAGGGCCCCGACGCCGCCACAGGCGCCCCGCGCCGCCTGGCCAGCGGCTGAGGCAATACCCCCATGGCCGCTGCACGGGAAAACGCCCCGTGCCCCTGTGCAGCGGCCCAACCCGAACCGGTTGCGCCACCCCGACCTACAACCACAGCGCGCAGCCCCAGCCACCCTGCACTGCCAAAACTCGACAACTATAAAATCAAGAGGTTTTGTGATGACTCCAGATACCCTCGGGGCCCCTGCGCGCCCCGTGCTGCAACGCACCCTGCATAACCGTCATATCCAGCTCATGGCCATGGGCGGCGCCATCGGCACCGGGCTGTTCATGGGCTCGGGCAAGATCATCGCCATGTCCGGTACCTCGATCATCCTGATCTACATGATCATCGGCCTGTTCGTGTACCTGGTGATGCGCGCCATGGGCGAGCTGCTGCTGTCGAACCTGCAATTCAAGAGCTTCGCCGACTTTGCCGGCGCCTACCTGGGGCCGCGCGCGGCGTTTTTTCTCGGCTGGTCCTACTGGCTGAGCTGGAGCGTGGCGGTGGTGGGCGACGCCGTGGTGGTGGGCGGTTTCTTCCAGTACTGGTTCCCCGGGGTGCCGGCCTGGATGCCCGCGGTCAGCATGATGCTGACGCTGTTCGCCCTCAACGTGCTCACGGTGCGGCTGTTCGGCGAAGTGGAGTTCTGGTTCGCCATCATCAAGATCATCGCCGTGGTCACCCTGATCGGCGTCAGCCTGGTGCTGATCGCCAGTTCGTTCGTCTCGCCCTCGGGCGTGACCGCCTCGCTGGGCCACCTGCTGGACCGGCAAGCGGCCTTTCCCCACGGCCTGCTGGGCTTCTTCGCCGGGTTCCAGATGGCGATCTTCTCCTTCGCCGGCACCGAGCTGATCGGCACCGCCGCCGCGGAAACCCGTGACCCTCACAGCACCCTGCCCAAGGCCATCAACGCCATACCGCTGCGGATCATCCTGTTCTACGTGCTGGCCCTGGCCTGCATCATCGCCGTGACCTCCTGGCAGCAGGTGTCGCCGAACAAGAGCCCGTTCGTCGAGCTGTTCCTGATTGCCGGCTTCCCGGCGGCGGCGGGCATCGTCAACTTCGTGGTGCTGACCTCCGCCGCTTCCTCGGCCAACAGCGGCGTGTTCTCGGCCAGCCGCATGCTCTTCGGCCTCGCCGACCAGGGCAATGCGCCGCGCCTGTTCAAGCGCCTGTCGGGCCAGAGCGTGCCGGTCATCAGCCTGAGCTTCACCACCCTGCTGATGCTGCTGGGGGTGTTGCTGCTGTACGTGGTTCCCGAGGTGATGACCGCCTTCACCCTGGTGTCCACGGTGTCGGCGATCCTGGTGATCTTCACCTGGTCGACCATCCTCGCGTCCTACATCGCCTACCGCAAAAAGCACCCGCAACTGCACGCCCGTTCGCGCTACAAGATGCCCGGCGGCGTGCCCATGGCCTGGTTTGCCCTGGCCTTCCTGCTGTTTGTCCTGTGCCTGCTGGCCCTGCGCCCGGACACCCGCCTGGCGCTGTGCGTAATGCCGGCGTGGTTTGTCTGGCTGGGCATCGCCTATCGCCTGACGGCGGGGCGCAAGGGGCGGGTTCATGGCCGGGCGGCATACCCGCGCTGAAGCGCAACAGTGCCAGGGATGGCACTCCCGGCTGCGGCTCAAAACGTAAAAACATCGACACACCCCCTGCGGTCTTGGTCTACTCGCGCGCCATCAACGTAGCCAGGGAGTGCTCACATGCAAGTCGCAGGCCCCACCTTTGAAGAGGTGTTAAGGAAGAATTTCAAGCGCGTGCTGACCTATTGGAGCCAGATCGGCACGGTCATGGGCTTGAGCGCCGTCGGGTTGGGGTTGATCAGCCTGTACATGTACACCCGGGCGATTGGCCGCACCGACCTGTTCATGGCTTCGATCGATGCAAAGTCGGCGCTGATGATCTGGCTGGTCATAGTGCTGGTGCTCATGAGCGCGTTTCTGTTTCTGCTGACCGTCACCACTCTGCTGTTCTGGCTGTCCGCCAGCCTGTTTCACAGAACCCCGGGGCGCCTGAAGGATGTAGTGGTGTGGCTGACACTCCCGTTCCTGGTGGGGTTCCTGGGATATGTCGTTGTCATTTACTACACCTCAGGCTGGCTGCCGGTAGGGCAATCCCTGCTTGGGCTGCTAGTGCTGTTTCTGCTCAGTTGCTGGGGGGTACTGTCACGCCCGGCGTTCAAAAAGGTAATTGAGGAAAACCTGACACCCACCAGGGACAAAATGGACTTTCTGCTTGTGTTGCTGACCTGCCTGCTTGGCACGCTCTGCGCAGCGCTCTTCCCCAGCCTGGTGACACTCAATGCCTATGTGAGTGAAGTCAGCAGCGACTCCCCGCACTATGTGGCGGCATTGAATCTGCTGATCCTGATCCTTACGTTGCTACCGGTCGTGATTTTCTACCACAAGGCCGGAAGCCTCAATAAACGCATCCTGTATTCGATATTGTCGGTGGCACTGTTTGCCCTGGCGTTTCTGTTTGTACTGCCCGGGGCCATGAGCAAGGTCACCTACAAGGCCGCAGGAGGGCTGGATGTACGCCAGGACGAAATCGAACGCTTCGTCCTGCTGGACGATCTTGAACTGCATGACCTGGACCCGCTGATGTGGAATACCCGCCTGACCTCGCAGCGCCACCTGGAGGTCCAGGGTTTTCAGCTGTTCTCTTTCGGTGAAACGCTGTTGATCTGTCCCAAGGGGCTACGCAACTTGCGGCTCAACCAGATGCACACCTATACCCGCCACTGCATCAAGACCCGCAACAGCTCGGTGACCCGTAAACCGCCAGGACCGCTGTACATCTCTCAACCGGCCTGTGCCAGCCTGGCGCCCCCTGCGACATGCTGGAAGCCGCAGGGTTCCTGACGCTTACACCCTGACGGCCTGCAACACCGAGGCGTAGTTGGCCACCGCCATGCCGCCCATGTTGAACAGCAGGCCGAACTCCGGCGAGCGCGCGGCGAGGCCAATGGGCTCGCCGGTCAACTGGCGAAAGCCCAGGGCATGCATCGACACACCGGTGGCGCCCACCGGATGTCCCTTGGCCTTGAGCCCGCCGGAGAGGTTCACCGGCAGGCGTCCGTCGGCATTCACCCAGCCTTCGTCCAGGGCTCGATGGCCTTCACCCTTGGGCGCCAGGCCCATGGCTTCGTAGATCAGCAGTTCGGCGATGGTGAAGCAGTCGTGGACTTCGGCGAACGCCAGGTCGTCCAGGCCCAGGCCGGCTTCGTGCAAGGCGCCCTGGATCGCCAGTTGCGGGCCTTCGAAGGCCAGCACGTCGCGGCGCGCCATGGGCAGGAAGTCGTTCACCTGGCTCAGGGCGCGGATCGCCACTTCACGGCGGAACTCCCGGGCCCGGCGCGGCGACGCGAGGAGGATCGCCGCCGCGCCATCGCTGATCAGCGAACAGTCGGTCAGACGCAGGGGCTCGGCGATCAGCGGGTTGCCGGGCGAAACGCTGTTGCAGTGGGCAAAATCCATGGCCCGATGCATCTGCGCCAGGGGGTTGGCCATGGCGTTGGCGTGGTTCTTCACGGCAATCGCCGCCATGGCAGCCAGGGGGCTCTGGTAGCGCTCGGTGTAGCGCTGGGCCACTTGGCCGAACAGTTGGGCAAAGCTCAGGCCGGCCTCTTGCGGGTCGTTCTGGTAGCCGGCCCCGGCCAGGGCCCGGGTGACCTCGGCGGTGCTGTTGCCGGTCATCTTTTCCGCCCCCACCACCAACACCAGTTCGGCGGCGCCGCTGCGGATCGCGTTGATCCCGGCCTGGATCGCCGCCGAGCCGGAAGCACAGGCGTTTTCGCAGCGGGTGGCCGGCTTGAAGCGCAACTGCGGGTCGGCCTGGAGCATCAGGGACGCGGGAAAACCATCAGGCACCAGCCCGGAGTTGAACTGGCCGAGAAACAGCGCATCGATCGCCCCGGCGTCAATGGCGGCGTCCACCAGCACGTCGCGGGTGACCTGGACAACCAGGTCTTCCAGGCTGCCATCGAGGCGACCAAAGCGGGTGTGGGCCGCCGCGACGATGCAAACGGATTCATGGTTCATGGGGGTTCTCCTGTACTGAAGGCGGGTGGTCCCGGCCAGCGGCCTGCGTGCGCAAGGGCCCTCGGCCGGGGTGACTGCCCATCAGTGTAGGTAGTGTTGCGCCAGGTGCTCAGGTCAGCGCGGCCTGGGCATCCAGACGCAGCAGTTGCAAGGGTTCCAGAGTGGAACCCTGCAAAGATTCCCCGGCATACAGCGCCTCGTTGGCCATGGCCATTTCAGCGCTGCGGCCGGCAACTATTTCGTAGGTTTTGCGCGGCAGGACCTGGCTCCAGCCGTTTTCAAAGGTGTTGTAGGCCAGGGTCAGCGCGGCGGTGAAATAATGCTGGCCGGCCACCGGAATCCGCACCTCCTGGCCCGCCTCATCCAGGGCGATGAAGTGATTGGGCAAGTGCTCCACCCCCAGGCGCTTGAGCACGATCCAGGCCAGGGCCGATGGCACGAAGACGTTGAGTTTTTCTGCGGCGATGGCCGAGTAGCCACGCTCCTGCAGCAGTTGGACGATGTCGTCTTCACTGGCCTCGAGGTGGCCGGCCATCAACTCCAGGGTATCGAGCACACCCTGATGGGCACTGGCATGATCCAGGCAGCAACTGCAGTCCGGCGAATGTGAATCGTCATGCATGATCGGTCGATGATCCCTATCGGTCTTGGTGAGGGGGCGCAGGATAAACCCTGCGCCCGCCTCGCCACCAGCAAACAGCGGTTACTTGATGACGATGGGGTTCACCGGCGCTCCGCTGCCGCCGACGATCTTCAGCGGCGCGGCGGTGTAGAGGAAGGTCCACTGGCCATCGGCGGCGCAATCCTCGGCCAGTTCTTCGAGCAGCACGATCTCGGTGAAGGCGATCCCCAGGTTGCGCATCAGCGCGCAATGCAGCGGAATCTGCACCCCGGACACCGGGTCGGTGATCACCTCGTTGGCGATGGTGTCGGTGACCAGATTGGGGATCTCCATCTGGTTGAACCAGTCCACCAGTTCCCGGCTGTAGGTCAGCCCGGGTTCCACCAGCTCCTTGAAGAACTCGGTCTTGCCGTACTCGTAGAAGGCGCCCATGGAACCGGTGCGGATGATGAGGATGTCGCGCTTCTCGATGGCCACGCCCTGGGCCTGGGCAGCGGCCAGCAGGTCCAGGTGGTTGAAGGTCTCGCCGCGCCCCAGGTACTTCTTGCCGCGGTGCCGGGCCATGTCGATCAGCACCGCACGGCCCACCACGCCGCGCTCTGCAATCGGCAACACACTGGCCTTGGCCATGCCGCCGACAGTGCTGCTGGCGTCGTAGCCGTTCCACAGCTGGTTGTCGTACCAGGCATGGCCCAGGGCGTCGTACTGGGTCGAGCCCTGCAGCTGCATGAAGATCACGTCGTCGCAGTACTCGGCGCCACCGGTCATGGAGGGCTGCTTGCCGGCCTGATAGTGGCTGCGGTCCAGGGTATTGAAACGCATCGACGGGTTGCGGGCCGGCCACATCGGGTCGCCGCCGGGATGGCCGATCTGCACTTGCAGGGTGAAGGTCTTGCCCTGGCGCACGGCGGCCACGCCCCGCAGTACCTCGGCCTGTTGCAGGTAGTTGAGGGCACCGACTTCGTCGTCCGGGCCCCACTTGCCCCAGTTCTTTGGCAGGCCTTCAAGCAGCTGCTTGGTATTGGGGTGACTAGTGTTGTTATCGATCCCACACATGTCGACTGCACTCCGTAGCTGGGTTTGGATTTAGCCAAAGGGCTTTCTACAGATCATCAGACGCAGCGTCCACCATCCACTTCCAGGCAGGTGCCGGTGATAAAGGCCGCCTCATCGGAGGCCAGGTACAGGCAGGCGTTGGCCACATCCTGGGGGGTGGAGAAGCGCCCCAGGGGAATGGTGGCCATGAACTTCTGGCGGTTTTCCGGGGTGTCCGGCACCCCCATGAACTCGCTGAGCAGGGCTGTGGCACCCACCACCGGGTTGACGCAGTTGACGCGGATGTTGTCCGGCCCCAGCTCGGCGGCCATGGTCTTGCTCATCACCACCACCGCGCCCTTGCTGCCGTTGTACCAGACCAGCCCCGGACGCGGCCGGATCGCCGCCGTGGAGGCGATGTTGATGAACACCCCGCCGCCCTGGCCACGGAAATGCGGCACGAAGTGCTTGGCGCTGAGGAAGATGCTTTTGACGTTGACCGCGAACACCCGGTCGAACTCGGCCTCGTCCACTTCCAGCATCGGCCGGTTGCGGTGGGTGGTGCCGGCGTTGTTGACCACGATGTCCAGGCCGCCGTATTGCTCCAGGGTGTTGCGCAGCAGCGCGGCAACGCTGGCGTCCTGGGCCACGTTGACCTCGATGAAGTGGGCCTGGCCGCCGGCATCGCGGATTTCCTGCGCCACCCGCTGGCCGCCCGTGGCGTTCATGTCGGCGATTACAACCCGGGCGCCCTGCTGGGCGAAGGTCTTGGCGATGCCTTCACCAAAGCCGGAACCGGCGCCGGTGACGATGGCAGTTTTATGGGCTAGACGCATGCTAGTGACTCCTGTTTTTGTTGTTATTGGCCGCCGTAGTGGCGGCCCTCAGTCGTGACGAATGGCGATGGTCTTCAAGGCGGTAAAACCCAGCAGCGCCTCGAAGCCCTTCTCGCGCCCGTAGCCGCTGGCCTTGACTCCGCCGAAGGGCAGTTCGACGCCGCCACCGGCGCCGTAGTTGTTGATGAACACCTGGCCACAGCGCAGCTTGTGAGCCATGCGCAACTGACGCGCACCGTCCCGGGTCCAGACCCCGGCCACCAGGCCGAAGGCGCTGTCGTTGGCCAGGCCAATGGCCTCGGCCTCGTCCTCGAAGGGCATCACCGCCAGCACCGGGCCGAACACTTCCTCCCGGGCCAGGCGACTGTCTGGCGGCACATCGCGAAACAGCACCGCTTCGTGGAAGTAGCCGCCGCTGCCGGCCTCGGCCACCACCTGCCCACGCGCCGCCACCGGGATACCGGCGGCCTCGGCCTCGCGGACGAACTCCCGGACCTGGCGCAGCTGTTTCTGGTTGATCAGCGGGCCCATGTCCAGGTCCAGCTCCGAGGGCCCGGCGCGCAGTTGGCCAAAGCACTGGGCCAGGCGTTCCAGCAGCGGTTCATACAGGCTGCGCTGCACCAGCAGGCGGCTGCCGGCGGAACAGGTCTGGCCGCAGTTCTGCACGATGGCGTTGATCAGCACGGGCAGCGCCCGCTCCACATCGGCATCGGCGAAGACGATCTGCGGCGACTTGCCGCCCAGCTCCAGGGTTACCGGGCAATGCCGTTCGGCCGCCGCCTTGGCCACCAGGGCGCCGGTGCCGGTTGAACCGGTGAACGAGATATGCGCGACGCCAGGATGGGCGCACAACGCGGCGCCGGCTTCGTGGCCATAGCCGCTGACCACATTCAGGCTACCCGCCGGGAAACCGACCTGGGCCGCCAGCTCCGCCAGCCGCAGCAGCGACAGGCTGGCGTCCTCGGCGGGCTTGACCACACAGGCGTTGCCCGCCGCCAGGGCGGCGCCGACGCTGCGGCCGAAGATCTGCATCGGGTAGTTCCAGGGAATGATGTGCCCGGTAACGCCATGGGGCTCGCGAACCGTGAGCACGGTGTAACCGGCCTGATAGGGCAAGGTGTCGCCGTGGAGTTTGTCGGCGGCTCCGGCGTAGTACTCGAAGTAGCGCGCCAGGGCGGTGGCGTCGGCGCGGGCCACCTTCAGCGCCTTGCCGGTGTCCCGGGCCTCGATCTGCGCCAGCTCTTCATGGTGCTCCAGCACTGCATGACTCAGGCGCGCCAGCAGACGCCCGCGCTCCAGGGCCGAGAGGTGGCCCCAGGGGCCGTCGAAATTGTCCCCCAGGGCCCGTTGCGCGGCCTGCACCGCCAGGTCGATATCGTCGGCAGTGCCCCGGGCGATACGCGCATAGCTGATGCCGGTACTGGGGTCCTGCACCGGAATGTCTTCGGCCCAGGATGAGGCTTGCCATTGGTTGTCGATGTAGTGTTCCAGACTCATCAGCTCAGCTCCTGTTTCCAGCCAGACACTCGGCAATCGCCCGCCCGACTTCCACGGTACTGGCATTGCCGCCCATTTCCCGGGTGCGCGGCCCTTCGGCGAGCACCGTCTCGATGCTTTCGACAATCGCCGCCGCGGCCCGCTGGTAAAGTTCATCGCCCTGCCCCAGGTGTTCGATCATCAGGGCCGCCGACCAGATCTGGCCGATCGGATTGGCCACGCCGAGACCGGCGATATCCGGCGCCGAACCATGCACCGGCTCGAACAGCGAGGGGTACAGGCGCTCCGGGTTGAGGTTGGCCGAGGGCGCAATGCCGATGGTGCCGGTGCAGGCCGGGCCCAGGTCGGAGAGGATGTCGCCGAACAGGTTGGAGGCCACCACCACGTCGAACCAGTCCGGGTGCTGGACGAAGTGCGCGCAGAGAATGTCGATGTGGAACTTGCGGGTCGCGACCTGAGGGTAGGCCTGGGCCAGCGCCTCCACCCGTTCGTCCCAGAACGGCATGGTGATGGCGATGCCGTTGGACTTGGTGGCCGCCACCAGGTTGCGCCGGGGCCGGCGGCTGGCGAGTTCGAAGGCGTAGTTCACCACCCGGTCCACACCATGGCGGGAAAACACCGACTCCTGCAGGGCAATCTCCCGCGGGGTGCCCTCCCACATGCGCCCGCCGACGCTGGAATACTCGCCCTCGGTGTTTTCCCGCACCACGATGAAATCGATGTCCCCCGGCGCCCGCCCGGCCAGCGGGCACGGCACCCCGGGCATCAGCCGCACTGGGCGGATGTTCACGTACTGGTCGAACTGGCGGCGGATCTTCAGCAGCGAATCCCAGACCGCAATATGGTCGGGCACGATGTCCGGCGCGCCCACGGCGCCGAAGAAGATCGCCTCGTGGCCACCGATCTGCTGCGCCCAGTCGTCGGGCATCATGCTGCCATGGGCCTGGTAGTGCTCGCTGCACCAGTTGAAATGATCGAATTGCAAGGCGATGCCGAAGCGCCGGCTGACGGCTTCCAGCACACGCAGGCCTTCGGGGACCACTTCGCGGCCGATGCCGTCACCGGCGATCACCGCAATGCGATGGGGAGGTTTTACAGCGGGATTGATCCTGGACAAGCCGTCTCTCCTGGTCTGACGTGTTGTTGTTATGGAGGCAGGTCAAGCGCACGGGCGAGCCCATTCTGGCCACAGCGCGGGGCCAGTGGGAATTGCTCATTATGGAAACCGCCTTCGCAAAATTCGAAGGCACGCGGGAAGAGTCCTGCTATGACCGGCGGCTAGCCCGCGGCTGCCGCGGCCTGCCCGCAACCGGCCAGGTAGTCGAACAGCTCGCGACTGGCCAGGGACGGCTGTTCCTGGCGCCGGCAGAGGTACATCTGGCGGTCGGCCCAGGGGTCGTCGATTTCGATAAAACGCAAGGCCATCTCCTTGCGAAAGATCTGCACCGCTCCCTGGGGCAGCACCCCCACGCCCTGCCCTGCGGCGATCAGCCGGCACACGGCCTCGAAGCTGCGCACCTGCACCCGCAGGCGCAAGGGCATGCTCACCGCCGCGGCCGCCTCGCTGATCAGGGGAGTGATCGCGGCGTTGTCCTCCAGGCCGACGAAGTCATAGCCCAACAGGTCCTGAAAGCGCGCGCGGCTCATCTTGAACGGGTGGTCCTGGGGCACGATCAGGCACAACCGGTCGCGGCAATAAGGGATGAAATGCAGGTCCTGGCCCCGTGGCCGGGTGGTGACGATGCCCACATCGGCCACGCCGTCACGCACCGCCAGGAGGATCTCGCGGCTGCGCTCCTCGCGGATGTCCACGCGAATGCCCGGGTGCAGGTCGCTCCACTGGGTCAATTGCCGGGGCAGTTCCTGGCTCATCGCCGAACTGTTGGCGTACAGGCTGACCCGGCCGGTGGCGCCCTTGGCGAAGTCGGCCAGGTCGGCGTGCATCACATCCACCGCCCGCAACAGGTTTCGCGCGTGCTCGGCCAGGGCCTGCCCCGCCGCCGTCGGCAATACCCCGGTGGAGGTGCGGGTCAGCAGCGCCACCTTGAAATGCTGCTCCAGGAGCGACAGGCGCCGGCTCGCGGCGGACAGCGACAGGTGCGACTGCTCGGCGGCCCGGGACAGGTTGCCCAGGGTCAGGGCCTTGAGAAACAGCTCGATGGAGGTCAGGTCCGGGGCCATGGCAGGGTCCTTGTGCGCGGTCCGTGAAAACTACCCAGTCGGGCGCGCCCTGTCCAACCTTGTGGCGGCTGCTCGCAGCCCCGGTCAGCGCCCGGAAAAACGCAGCCGCGACAGCTGGCGTAGATCCCCTTCCAGGTAGTAGGCGTTGCTCCAGCTGTCGTCCACCGCCAGGGGCTGGACCTGCTTGAGGGCCAGTTGCCTGGCGAAGTAGCGGAAGCGGTAGTGTTCGTAGAACCGCAGCAGCTCCAGGCCGTAGCGGTCCGCCAGGTCGGTGTCGCCGCGGATGATCAGGAAGTTCTCGTCATTGCTCTGGCTCGCGCCGACGCTGAGGTTGTGACTGCCGCTGATGATCACCGGCGCCTCGCTGGTGAAGTCGGTGACGATGGCCTTGGTGTGCACCAGCAGGTTGCCCTTCTGGCCTTTGAGCCCCTCCTTGAGCCAGCCCTCCAGGCCATTGTTGAGCAAGGCGGTGGCGGCGAACTCGGCCGTGCGGTCGGCGTGAAAACCGGTGATGCGGCTGGCGGTGTTCTGCAGGCCGTAGCGCAACACATCGTCGTGGGGCTGGCCGAGCAAGGCATCGAGAATGCTGTCGGGCAAGGCGAAGGCGGTGACGAACAGCAGGTCGCGGCGGGCGCCGTTGATGATATCGACGAACTCCGCGAGGTCGCCCTGGCCGCTGCGCGGGGAAAACCCGGCGAACAGCGGCGCCTGCGGCTGCATGGGGTTGTTCCGGGTCAGCCATGTGCGCGTGGCGCCGACATCCGCCGGCGTCGCCCAGACCTGCTCGAACACCTCCAGGTAGCGCGTGGCGATGTCCACGTGGTCGAGGCTGTGCAACACGTTGGCCTGACGGTAGACGCCATTGGCGGTGAAGTTGGTGCTGCCGCACAGCACCGATTGCGGCTGGCGCTGGCCGGCGGCGTCGAGGCGGCCGAGGACGATGAACTTGTCGTGGAAGATCGCGTGGGTCACCCGCCCGCACTTATTGGCCTCGGGCAGGTGCTGCAGGCTGGCCTGGTTCATCGTGGTGTCGGCATCGCCGGGGGCGGCGTGGTACAGCACCCGCACCTGTACGCCGCGGTCGAAGGCCGCATTGACGGCATCGATGATCGCCTGCAACTGGTACTCGTAGATGGCGATGTCCAGGCTCCAGCTGGCGTCCGTGGCGCGCTGAATGAACCCCAGCAGCGCCTCCAGCAGGCCGTTTTCCAGCCACTGGCGGGGCGCGTCCGGCCACTTTTCGATGGGCAGGTGCTTGTTGGCGCTGAGCAACGCATCGAGCTCGGGAAACTTGCGCGAGAACGCCTGGCTGGCAGCCACCGCACGGTTGAAGATCACCCGCTGGCCGGGAGGCTGGCCGTTGTCGGCGGTGATACTCAACTGCAGGGACTCGCCCAGTTGCGGCGCGTCCGGGCTGCCATAGGCCAGGTGCACCCGGTAGTTGAGGGTGGCACCGGGGTTGACCGCGTAGTCGGCCCAGCGGAATTTCTGCAGGGGCGCCTGATCGCTGGGGGTGGCGTTGTATTGGGGGAAGGTATGGGCCTTGCCGGGGAAAGTCAGGCTGTTGAACAGAAACAGCCAGGGCTTGCTGCCGGTCTGTTTTTCGATGGCAAAACCCAACAGGCCCTGGCGCCGCGACGCATCCAGGTCCATGGCCAGCAGCACCCCGTTGGTTCCGGCATAGGCCTTGACCCGGAAATCGTCCTTGTCGTTACGCACCAGTACCCGCATGAAGTCACTCCTGTGAAAGACAGCGCAAAGCGTAGCCGCTTCCCGCTCCGGCATGCCAAGGCAAAACCCTGTAGGAGCCGGCTTGCCGGCGAAGAGGCCCGTGTGACTTGCACCGCCAGGCCGGACGCTTTCGCTGGCAAGCCAGCTCCTACGGGGGATGTGCGGTGTGTCGGGGAGGTAGTCAGTCGATATGCTGGTAGACAGCGTTGAGCCGAGTCGCCAGTTCGCGGGCGCGGCCCAGGCGGATCGGGCCTCGTTCGATGTCGAGCAGCAAGGTCGGGCAGTTCAGGGACCTGGGCGATGGCAGGTTCTTCAGCCGGCCATCGGTGATCAGCAGCACGCGCTGCTGCTCCGCCGGCAGGCGCCGTTGGCGTTGTTCCAGCCACTGGGCCGCTTCGTTCAGGGCTTGGGGCAAGGGCGTGCCGCCGCCGGCACCCAGGCCGTCGAGCCAGTGCCGCAGGTCCCTGGAGGCCTTCAGGCCCTGGACCTGCCAGCTCGGCGCACGGCCGCTGGCAGTGAGCAGGGCCAGGCGTGCACGCTGGCGGTAGGCGTCGTCGAACAGTTGCGCCAGCAGGCCCTTGGCATCGCTCAGGGCGCTGTGCCGGCGGGTCGAGGCCGACGCGTCGACTATCACCAGCCACAGCTCATGGGGCGAGCGGCTGCGCAAGCGAAACAGCAGGTCTGCACGCAACCGTGGACGGCCTTTGAGCAAGGTGCCGGGCCAGTTGACCGAACCGGCGCTGGCCTCGCGGCTTTTGCCTTGCCGGCCGTGATCCAGGTGCCCCGCCCGGGGCTTGGCATCCGCCCCCCGGTCAGTGCGGGGGCGGATGCCTAGGGCTTTTTTGGCCAGCTGGGCACTTCACGACGGGCGCCGGTGGGCAGGGCCTGGGCCGGCATTTCGCCCCATTGGCCCTGGCCTTCGCTGGGGTTGGCGTTGGCTGGCGCCGGTGCCTGGGGGCTTTGCCCGGACTGTGGCGCGCTGGGCGGTGTCTCCCGCCGCCGGTGTCGCAAGGCGAACTCGGCCACGGCATCGATATCCTCCTCGGCAATCGCCGGGGCGCCACGCCAGGCGGCATGGGCGCGGGCCGCGCGCAGCCAGACCAGGTCGGCGCGCAGGCCGTCCACGGCAGCAGCAAAGCAGCGCTCGGTAATCAGCGCCAGGGCCTGGTCGTCCAGCGGGATGCTGGCCAGCGCGGCCCGCGCCTGTTGGCAGCGCTCGCGCAATGCCGCCTGGGGTTCGGCCCACTGGGCGCAGAAGCCCTGGGGATCGCTGTCGAAATCCAGGCGGCGGCGAATGATCTGCCCGCGCTCCTGGGGCGCGGGCTGGCCGCTGAGGGCGACGTTGAGGCCAAAACGGTCCAGCAGTTGCGGACGCAGTTCGCCCTCCTCCGGGTTCATGGTGCCGATCAGCACGAACTTCGCCGAATGGCGGTGGGAAATACCGTCGCGCTCGATCAGGTTGGTGCCGCTGGCGGCCACGTCCAGCAACAGGTCCACCAAGTGGTCAGGCAGCAGGTTGACTTCATCGACGTAGAGCACGCCGCCGTCGGCCTTGGCCAGTACCCCCGGAGAAAATTGCGCCCGGCCCTGGCCCAGGGCGGCGTCCAGGTCCAGGGTGCCCACCAGACGCTCTTCGGTGGCGCCCAGGGGCAAGGTGACGAACTGCCCGCTGGCCAACAGGTCCGCCAGGCCCCGGGCCAGGGTCGACTTGGCCATGCCCCGTGGGCCTTCGATCAGCACGCCGCCGATCTTCGGGTCGATGGCGGTCAGGCACAGGGCCAGTTTCAGTGCTTCGGCGCCGACCACGGCGGACAGCGGGAAATGTGGGGTGTCGCTCATGTCAGGGTCTCGCTTGGGTCGGGGGGTGTCCGCAGGACGCTTTCGCGAGCAAGCTCGCTCCTACAACGGCAATGCCAGCCCTGTAGGAGCGAGCTTGCTGGCGATCGAGTGCGCAGCACTCGCCGCCTCAGGAATCTTCTTCTATATCCAGCAGCAGGTGTTCCAGGGCTTCACGATAATCGCCAGGCTCTTGCCACAGGCCACGCTGCTGAGCTTCCAGCAGGCGCTCGGTCATGTCGCGCAGGGCGTGGGGATTATGCTGACGGACGAACTCGCGGGTCGAGCCATCGAGCAGATAGGCATCGGCCAGCAAGGCGTACTGGTGATCGTCGATCAGTTCGGTGGTGGCGTCGAAGGCGAACAGGTTGTCCAGGGTCGCGGCCATTTCGAAGGCGCCCTTGTAGCCATGGCGCTTGACCCCTTCGATCCACTTCGGGTTGGCCGCTCGGGAACGGATCACCCGGTTCAGTTCTTCCTTGAGGGTACGGATCTTCGGCAGGTCCGGCTGGCTGTGGTCGCCGTGGTAGCTGGCGGCCTTGGCCCCACTGAGGCTTTCCACCGCCGCCAGCATGCCGCCCTGGAACTGGTAGTAGTCGTTGGAGTCCAGCAGGTCGTGCTCGCGGTTGTCCTGATTCTGCAGCACCGCCTGCACTTGACTCAGGCGGGAGGCGAACTGTTCGCGGGCGGCAGTGCCTTCGTCGCTGCCACCATAGGCGTAGCCACCCCAGTTCAGGTAGACCTCGGCCAGGTCCTCGCGGCTCTGCCACAGGCGGCCGTCGATGGCGCCCTGGACCCCGGCGCCATAGGCCCCCGGCTTGGCGCCGAAGATCCGCCAGCCGGCCTGGCGCGCGGCGGCGTCGGCATCCAGCCCCGACGCCTCCAGGGCCGCGCGCTCGGCACGCACCCTGGCCGCCAGCGGGTTCAAGTCCTCGGGTTCATCGAGAGCCGCTACCGCCTGCACCGCCGCATCGAACAGGCGGATCAGGTTGGCGAAGGCATCGCGGAAGAACCCGGAAACACGCAGGGTTACGTCGACCCGCGGCCGGTCCAGCAGGCTCAGGGGCAGGATCTCGAAATCATCGACCCGCTGGCTGCCGGTGGCCCACACCGGGCGTACCCCCATCAGGGCCATGGCCTGGGCGATGTCGTCGCCACCGGTGCGCATGGTGGCGGTGCCCCAGACCGACAGGCCCAATTGCAGCAGGTGGTCGCCGTGATCCTGCAAGTGGCGTTCGAGGATCAGGTTGGCCGACTGGAAACCGATGCGCCAGGCGGTGGTGGTGGGCAGGTTGCGCACGTCCACCGAGTAGAAGTTGCGCCCGGTGGGCAGCACGTCCAGGCGCCCGCGGCTTGGCGCGCCACTGGGGCCGGCAGGCACGAAACGCCCGTTCAGGGCGTCCAGCAGGCCGCGCATTTCCGCCGGGCCGCAGGCGTCCAGACGCGGTGCGACCACCTCGCGCAGGCCGTCGATGATGCTCTGCACCGGCTCCCAGCCGGGCTCGTCCAGCTGTGGGACGGGCCCTTGCAGCGCCGCTTCGATCAACCCGGCGGCGTAGAGCTCCAGGCGCTCGCGAACGTCACCGGCGGTGCGCCACAGCGCCTCGCTCAACTGTTGCAGCACGGGCGGGCGGCGCCCGGTCCAGGGCTCGGACAGGGCACAGTCCAGGGGGTCGAAACCCAGGCCGAAAGCCTTGGCCAGGGCCCGCAGCAGGCTGGCATGGGCGCCCTTGCCGTCGCCCCGGGGAATGCGTAGCAGGGCCAACAGGGTGTCGATGCGCAAGCGCCCCTCGGGGGACTCGCCGAACAGGTGCAGGCCATCACGGATCTGCGATTCCTTGAGGTCGCACAGGTAGGTGTCCAGGCGCGGCAGCCAGAGCGCGGCGTCGGCGTCGCTGTCGAGCTGTTCGCCCAATTGCAGCTCGCGGTCGATATGGGTCTCGCGCACCAGCTTGAGGATGTCCCGCTGCAGCTCCCGGGCCCGGCGCGGGTCCAGCAACTGTGCTTCGTAGTATTCGTCCGCCAGCAGTTCCAGGTTGCGCAGCGGGCCATAGGTCTCGGCGCGGGTCAGGGGCGGCATCAGGTGATCGATGATCACCGCCTGGGTGCGGCGCTTGGCCTGGGCGCCCTCCCCCGGGTCGTTGACGATAAAGGGATAGATGTTCGGCAACGGCCCCAGCAGCGCATCCGGCCAGCATTGCTCGGAAAGGCCCACGCCCTTGCCCGGCAGCCATTCCAGGTTGCCGTGCTTGCCGACATGGATCAGCGCGTGGGCGCCGTAGGCCTGGCGCAGCCAGAAGTAGAACGCCAGGTAGCCATGGGGCGGCACCAGGTCCGGGTCGTGGTAGACCGCGCTGGGGTCCACCTGGTAACCCCGGGCCGGCTGGATACCGACGAAGGTCAGGCCAAAGCGCAGGCCGGCGATCATCATCCGCCCGTTGCGGCACATCGGGTCCTGCTGCGGCGTGCCCCAGCGCGCCAGCACTGCTTGGCGGTTGGCTTCGGGCAGGGCCTGGAACAGCGTCAGGTAGTCGGCCATGGCCAGGCTTTGCTGGCAGGGGCGCTGGTCGAGGCTGTCCAGGTCGTTGCTCACCCCACCCAGCAACTGCTGGATCAACTCGGTGCCGCTGGCCGGCAGTTCGGCCGGCAGCGGATAGCCTTCGGCGTGCAGTGCCTTGAGGATGTTCAGCGCCGCCGCCGGGGTGTCCAGGCCCACGCCGTTGCCGATGCGCCCGTCCCGGGTCGGGTAGTTGGCCAGTACCAGGGCCACGCGTTTGTGGCCGTTGTCCAGGCGCCCCAGTTCGACCCAGCGCCGGGCCAGTTCGGCGACGAAATCCATGCGTTCGGGCTGGCCGCGATAGCAGACCACGTCCGACTGGCTGCGCTCGCTGCGCCAGGCCAGGTCCTTGAAGCTGATGGGCCGGCTGATGATGCGCCCGTCCAGTTCCGGCAAGGCGATGTGCATGGCCAGGTCCCGCGGCCCCAGGCCCTGCTCGCTGTCACGCCAGCCCGGTTCGTTGTCCTGGGCGCAGATCGCCTGGATCACCGGGATATTGCGGCGGAACGGCCGCAGGTGCGGGGCTTCGGGGCTGGACTGGGCAAAGCCGGTGGTATTGAGGATCACCCCGGCCGCGGTTTCATCCAGCCAGTCTTCCACCTGGCTCAGGCAGCCGGGCTCCTTGAGGCTGGCCACCGCTATCGGCAAGGGGTTGAGGCCCGCCGCCAGCAAGCGCTGGCAGAACAGGTCGATAAATCCGGTGTTGGCCGCCTGCAGGTGGGAGCGGTAGAACAGCAGCGCCGCCACGGCTTGCCCCGGCTGCCAGTCGGCCTGCCAGTCACTGAGGGCAGCCTGGCTTTTGTACGGGTGGTAGATCGCCGTGCGTGGCAGGGCCTGCGGTTCGCTCCAGGGGTAGTCGCGCCCCAACAGGCCGCTGGCCAGGCAGCGGTAGAAGTTCAAGGCGTTATCGCGGCCGCCCTGGCGCAGGTATTGCCACAGGCGATCACGCTCGATGGGGCCCACGGTGCTCAGGTCGCCGAGTTCCGGGTCGGGGCGGTCGTCCCCCGGCACCAGGATCAACTGCACCCCGCGCCTGGACAGCTCCACCAACTGCTCGACGCCGTAGCGCCAGTAAGCGATGCCACCGTGCAGGGAAATCAGGATGACCTTGGCGTGGCGCAGCACCTGGTCCACATACAGGTCCACCGAGGCGTGGTTCTGCACCTGCATCGGATTGGCCAGGCGAAAGCTCGGGTAGTCCTCGGGCAATTGCTCGGCGGCGTCCGCCAGCAGCGCCAGGCTGGAATCGCCGCTGCACAGGATCACCAGCTCGGCGGGGGTTTGTCCCAGGTCGGCAATGTTGTCATCCGACACGAAACCGCCGGGCTGGGTCCTGAGCAGGTGCATGGCTTAGACGCTGAGTGCGGCGCGCAGTTGCGCTTCGAGCTGGGCGGCGTCCAGTTCCTGGCCGATCAGCACCAGGCGCGTGGTACGGGCCTCGTCGGCGCCCCACTTGCGGTCGAAGTGCTTGTCGAAGCGCGTGCCCACGCCCTGGATCAGCAGGCGCATCGGCTTGTTGGGGATGGCGGCGAAACCCTTGACCCGCAGGATGCCGTGCTTGACCACCAGTTGGGTCAGGGCGTCCAGCAGCAGGCTTTCGTCGGCCTGGGGCAGCTCGATGGAGATGGAATCGAAGGCGTCGTGATCGTGGTCGTCGTGATCGTCATCGCCGTCATGGTGATGGTCGTGGTGGCTGTGGCGGCCGTCGATGTGTTCCTCGGAACCGGCACCCAGGCCCAGCAGCACATCCAGGGGCAGGCGACCGCTGCTGGCTTCGATGACCTTGACCGCCGGCGGCAGCTCCTCGGCCACTTCCAGGCGCACCTTGGCCAGGTCTTCGGGGCTGATCAGGTCGGTCTTGTTGAGGATCACCAGGTCGGCGCTGGACAGCTGGTCGGCGAACAGCTCATGCAGCGGCGATTCGTGGTCCAGGTTGGGGTCGAGCTTGCGCTGGGCGTCCACTTGATCGGGGAAGGCGGCGAAGGTGCCGGCGGCCACGGCCGGGCTGTCGACCACGGTGATCACCGCATCGACGGTGCAGGCACTGCGGATTTCCGGCCACTGGAAGGCCTGGACCAGAGGCTTGGGCAGCGCCAGCCCGGAGGTCTCGATGAGGATGTGGTCCAGGTCGCCGCGGCGCGCCACCAGTTCGCGCATCACCGGGAAGAACTCCTCCTGCACGGTGCAGCACAGGCAACCGTTGGCCAGCTCGTAGACTCGGCCGCTGGCCTCTTCCTCGGTGCAGCCGATGGCGCATTGCTTGAGGATTTCGCCGTCGATGCCCAGCTCGCCGAATTCGTTGACGATCACCGCAATGCGCCGGCCCTGGGCGTTGTCCAGCATGTGCCGGAGCAAGGTGGTCTTACCCGAGCCAAGGAAGCCGGTGACGATGGTGACGGGAAGTTTGGCCAGTGTTTTCATCGGATGCCCTTTGGCAAAAGGAGGCGGGCAAACGGGACGAGAACCGCAACGCCGGGCGCGCGGAGATTTCGCCACCGGATCACCCCGCCCGGTTGTAGTGAGAATCTTGGATCGAGGCAGGTCTCCTGGCTGAGGGCTTGCCAGTCGTCGGACCGGCGATTGCTGCGCCTTCCCACCGGCGTCGTCGACGCCCATGCAGTGGCCTTGCAGCATTCGAACCCTTCACAGTTGCGGGGGCAGCCGCGGCATCGACCGCGTTCCCTTCTTAGCTTCGACCCGTGGCCGAAGAACCTCGAAAGCGCAAGGCTACGCAGAGCCAGGCGGACGGTCAATCGACAATGCGCCCGTAGCAGCCGGCTTGCCGGCGAAAGAGCCATTGAACCTTGCACGAGCACGGCGCACACCTGCGCAGCGGTCACGGCAATTGACGCCCCTGCCCCGCCCATGATCTCCTACACACCTTGTTACGGGTGCCCTTTACAGGGTGAAACGGGAAACCGGTGAATCACGTGCTTAACTAAAAAGCCGTGGCCAGTCCGGTGCTGCCCCCGCAACGGTAAGCGAGCGAAGTGTCAGATCCACTGTGCCAAGGCATGGGAAGGCGACACTTGCCGGCACGGCATGACACAGCCCTGCCCCTCGCAAGCCCGGAGACCGGCCCGCAACACTTACATAACAACCCGCGGTGGGCGGGCGCTGTTGCAAACCCTGCGTGGCCATCACGCGGGGTTTTCCTGCGCCTCTACCCCGCTGACACTCCAGAGGGAAGCGCCATGTCGATCATCAGCAGCACCAGCCACTCCGCCAGCACGACCTCCACCCTGAGCCAGCGCCTGGTGGCCGCCATCGGCGCCTCGATCCTCGGTGCGTGCCTGGTGTACTTCGCCGGTTTCTCCCACATCGAGGCGGTGCACAACGCGGCCCACGACACCCGCCACAGCGCCGCCTTCCCTTGCCATTGAGACCTGCCGACATGATCAAGCGTATCGCGCAAACCGCAGGTTTCACCGGCCTCTTGGCCGCCCTGCTGCTGACCCTGCTGCAAAGCTTCTGGGTCGCCCCGCTGATCCTGCAGGCGGAAACCTATGAAAAGGCCCCCGCGGCCGAAGCCCATGAGCACGCCGAAGGCGCCATGGCCGCCCACAGCCACGATGCCGAAGCCTGGGAGCCGGAAGACGGCTGGCAGCGCGTGCTGTCCACCACCGGAGGCAACCTGGTGGTGGCCGTGGGCTTCGCCCTGATGCTGGCCGGCCTCTACACCCTGCGCGCGCCGAACCGCACGTCCCAGGGGCTGCTCTGGGGCCTGGCCGGCTATGCCACCTTCTGCCTGGCGCCGACCCTGGGCCTGCCGCCGGAACTGCCGGGCACCGCCGCAGCCGACCTGGCACAGCGGCAGATCTGGTGGGTCGGCACCGCCGCCTCCACCGCTGTGGGCATTGCCCTGATCGTGTTCGCCCGCAACTGGCTGCTGAAGATCCTGGGCGCGGCCATCATCGCCGTACCCCACGTGATCGGCGCGCCGCAGCCGGAAGTGCATTCGATGCTGGCCCCGGAAGAACTGGAAGCGCAATTCAAGATCGCCTCGCAGCTGACCAATGCGGCCTTCTGGCTGGCCCTCGGGCTGATCAGCGCCTGGTTGTTCCGGCGCAAGAGCGCGGGCCAGTACTCGGCATGATCGAAGTGAGCGCAGCGCCGACCCTGGTGGTCGGCCTGGGCTGCCAGAAAGGCTGCCCGGTGACCACGCTGCGCGCCTTGCTCGACCAGGTCCTGGCGGCGCACCAGTGGCAAGCCCGGCAGGTCCTGGCCCTGGCCAGCATCGACCTCAAGCGCAACGAACCCGGCCTGCTGCAACTGGCGGAGCAACTGGAACTGCCGCTGACCTGTTTCAGCAGCGGCCAGCTCGCCCCCTTTGCCCTGCGCCTGAGCCACCGCTCGCAAATCGCCTTCGAACGTACCGGCTGCTACGGCGTGGCCGAAAGTGCCGCCCTGGCCCTGGCCGAACAGCTGTCACCCGGCCCGGCCACACTGCTTGTTCCCCGGCAAAAATACGCCCAGGCCACCCTGGCATTGGTCGCCGCCCGGTAGAATCCCCGATAATCCCCGCCTTCGATCATGAGCAATCTTCATCTGAAGCACGGCTCCCGACCTTTTTTCACAGGACACAGCCATGACTGTCTATTTCATCGGCGCCGGCCCCGGCGACCCGGAACTGATCACCGTCAAGGGCCAGCGCCTGATCCATCGTTGCCCGGTGATCATCTACGCCGGCTCCCTGGTCCCCCAGGCAGTGCTCGACGGGCACCGCGCGGAGCGGGTGATCAATAGCGCCGAACTGCACCTGGAGCAGATCATCGAGGCCATCAAGCAGGCCCATGCCCGGGGCCAGGACGTGGCCCGGGTGCATTCCGGCGACCCGAGCCTGTATGGCGCCATCGGCGAGCAGATCCGCTGCCTGCGGGAGCTGGGCATCCCCTTCGAGATCATCCCCGGGGTCACCGCCACCGCCGCCTGCGCTGCCCTGCTGGGGGCCGAACTGACCCTGCCGGACGTCTCCCAAAGCGTGATTCTTACCCGCTACGCGGACAAGACCGCGATGCCTGTCGGCGAGGATTTCGCCAGCCTGGCGGCCCACGGCGCCACCATGGCCATCCACCTGGGGGTCAATCACCTATCGAAGATCGTTGCCGAGTTGCTGCCCCACTACGGCGCAGACTGCCCGATTGCAGTGGTGCACCGCGCCACCTGGCCGGATCAGGACTGGGTACTGGGGACCCTGGCCGACATTGCCGACCAGGTCGCGGCCAAGGGCTTCCGGCGCACGGCGCTGATCCTGGTGGGCCGGGTACTGGCCACGGATGCATTCAGCGAATCGTCGCTGTACCGCGCCGGGCACGCACACCTCTATCGCCCCTGACACACACCCTGTGTAGGAGCTGGCTTGCCAGCGAAGGCGATCTTGGCATCGTGCAAGGCTTGAGGGCCCATTCGCCGGCAAGCCGGCTCCTACGAGGTGGGAGTTCCTATGTTGCCGCGCTGGACGCTTTGTAGGAGCCGGCTTGGGGGCATAAAAAAACGGCGCTCACGGGGCGCCGTTTTTTCAAGTCGCAGCGAACGCCTTAGTAGTAGGCGTTTTCTTTCTGCGTGTGGTCGGTGACGTCACGTACGCCCTTGAGCTCCGGAATGCGCTCGAGCAGGGTGCGCTCGATGCCTTCCTTCAAGGTCACGTCGGCCTGGCCGCAGCCCTGGCAACCGCCGCCGAACTGCAACACGGCAATGCCGTCCTCGACCACGTCAATCAGGCTGACCTGGCCGCCGTGGCTGGCCAGCCCCGGGTTGATCTCGGTTTGCAGGTAGTAGTTGATGCGCTCGTTGACCGGGCTGTCGGCATTGACCATCGGCACCTTGGCGTTGGGCGCCTTGATGGTCAGCTGGCCGCCCATGCGGTCGGTGGCGTAGTCGACCACCGCATCATCGAGGAAACCTTCGCTGAAGGCGTCGATGTAGGCGGTGAAGCTTTTCAGGCCCAGGGCCTTGTCTTCGGGTTTCTCTTCGCCCGGCTTGCAATAGGCGATGCAGGTCTCGGCGTACTGAGTCCCTGGCTGGGTGATGAAGATGCGGATGCCAATCCCCGGGGTGTTCTGCTTGGATAGCAGATCAGCCAGATAATCGTGGGCGGCGTCGGTAATGGTTATGGCGCTCATGGTGGTTCCTCGCAGACGTGGGCGCAGTTTACGCCAATCCAAGCCGCTGACAAAGTCCTAGTATTTTTGTCGGGATAGACTTTGGTATAGAGCGTCCCCGGGCCGCGCCAAGGCGCAGTCCGGGGGCGATGACAGCTCTATGTCAGAGGTTTTCGTAACGGTTCATGTCCAGGACCCCGGCTTCCACCGGGTCGGTTTCCTGCAGGTAGCGGGTCTGGTCATGGAAGTACTGCCAGAACTGCGGATGGCTGCGGCGGATGCCCCAGCGCTCGACGATCTTCTCGAAGCTGGCGGCGTCCCGGGCCGCCTGCATGGCGTCGACGAACTCCGGCACTTGCCCGGCCGGTACGTTGAACATGAAGTTCGGATAGCTGCTGAGAATCCCCGGGAATATGGTCAGGGTGTCCAGCCCCGGCTGGTAGCGCAGCGACTCGCCGAGCATGAAGGCCACGTTACTGTGGGCGCGGTTGCGCAGCATGCTGTAGAACTCGCGCTTGCCGCTGGCGGTCTGGACACGCAGCAGGGTCGCTTCCGGCAACTGTTCGATGACCTTGAGGCCCGCCGCCGGGCGCGATGCCAGGCGGCTCAGGGCCTGCTCGGCATCCTGCAGCGCCGGGTCGATGTTCGGGCGTGAGCAGTAGGCGCTGTCACAGCGGTTGATCGGATCCGGCTTGGCGTTGAGGTCGCCATAGCGGGCCAGCAACTGGTTGGCGAAGTCCTTTTTCGGGTCCTTGAGGTCGAGCTTCAGCGCGCTGCGCTTGTCGTCGTCGATGGACTCGTAATCCAGCCACATCTTGAACTTGCCGCTGTTCTGGTACCAATCGTCGAGGAAATCCTCGCGGGTGCCGGCGGGCATCAGGCGCAGGAAGTTCTGCTCCGCGCCATTGCGGATCAGGTCGAAGTACAACCGGGTCTGGGCCTGGTGGGAGACGTTGCCGAACACGTCGAAGTTCACCGCCAATTGATAGTAGGTGCGCTCCAGCAGCGGGTAGTCGAACAGCCACATCGTCTGTGGCACTTCGCCGATCAGGCCCTTGGTCACCGAGGCGCTGTCGAAGTGGCGGAAGATGCTCAGCAGCGCGTTGTCGTTGCCGGCCCACAGGGTCGACCAGCTGGGCGCCGGCGAATCGGCATAGGAATCGCGGCGCAGGGCCTCGTACTCGTTGCGCTTGTCGCGATAGGCCAGCCACAGGCTGAGCACGCTGCCGACGTCGTCGTTCTGCCCGGGCATGGCCAGCAACGGCGTGGCCTGGCCGCGATAGGCCGGGTCGGTGATGTACAGGTCATGTTCGGGGGCCTGGAACAGCGCCCAGAAGTTGTCGCGAATCACGTCGGTGGCGATCTGCCCGCGGCACACCGGGCCACGGATAAAGGTGCGCACGAAGTATTCGGCGTTATCCAGCATGAACTGGTAGCGGGCCTTGGCCGGAATCGCCTCGAAGGTCTCGAACGGGTTGGCCCGGCGCGCCGGCCCGTAGCCCGGCAGGGCCGTGACCTGCCAGTCGCCGCTGTAGAACAGGGTCTTGACCCGGGCCATCTTCGCCGCGCTCAGCGGGTAGGTGATATGGGTCTTGTGCACGATCACCCCTTGCACCGGCCACAGGCGGTAGTACACCTGGGTGCCCGGGTCGTCGTTGGGGCGACGGGTGTTGATCAGGTCGATGGGCTGGCCACTGGGGGTACGGGAACGCACCCACTGGAAGAAATGCCCCGGCTCGCCGCCTTCAAAATAGAGATGGGCGAGGAACAAGTGTTCATAGAGCCAGCGCGCCACCAGGCTCTCCCGGGCGCCAGGGGCGTTGAGCAGGTTTTCCCACTGAGCCACTTGCAGGCTTTCCCGGGCACTGGGGGCCAGGCCTTGCTCGTCGATGGGCGCGCCCGAGGCCAGCCAGCGTTGCAGGGTCAGGTATTGCTGATCGGTCAGGCCGGTGACCGCCAGGGGCATGCCTTCCTTGGGGTGAGCCCCGGCATAGGCGTCGAACTCCGCCGGCTGCGGGCACATGTTCTCGCGGCTCAGGCCCAGGGCGATCTCGCTGGGCAACTTGGCGTTGGGTTGCAGCGGGGTGCGATGGCCCAGTTCCAGCATGCGCGCCATCAGCGCCGCCTGGCTGCCCTGGGCGTCAAGCACCGAATAGAAGCCCTTCTGCTGCCAGGCACGCTGGCCAGTGGCGTCATAGAACAGCCGCGTAGGCGCTTGGGCCTTGCTGCGCTCGCCGTCGTACACCGGAATCTTCGAAGCACCGCGGCTGGCCCCTTCGCCACTGCCCAGGTTGAGCTGACAGGCGGAGTCGTAACAGGCATGACAGGCCACGCATTTCTCGGTAAAGATCGGCTGGATGTCGCGGGTATAGGAAATCGCCGGCGCCGGACCTTGTGCCAGGCACACTGAACTCAGAAGCAGCAGCGCGCTGCTGACGATAAAACGAAACGGCATGTCCCTGGTCCCGAAAGAAAAAAACGCCGCGATTCTACCGGTCTCACTCCTCGACCAACATGAGCGATATTCATGCAAAAACCACGCATGCCGCAAAACCATGCAGGTTTGCTATGATCGCCGCCCTTCGTAATGGCCTTACCAGGTAGTTCTCATGTCCGATCGCAGTGCTCGCCTCCACGCCCTCCAGCAAGCCCTCAAAGAGCGCATTCTGATTCTCGATGGCGGCATGGGCACCATGATCCAGAGCTACAAGCTCGAAGAACATGACTACCGTGGCAAGCGCTTCGCCGACTGGCCCAGCGACGTCAAGGGCAACAACGACCTGTTGGTGATCACCCGTCCGGACGTGATCGGTGGCATCGAAAAAGCCTATCTGGATGCCGGCGCCGACATCCTGGAAACCAACACCTTCAACGCCACGCGCATTTCCATGGCCGATTACGGCATGGAAGAACTGGCCTACGAATTAAACGTAGAGGGCGCACGCCTGGCGCGCAAGATCGCCGACGCCAAGACCCAGGAGACCCCGGACAAGCCACGTTTCGTCGCCGGCGTCCTGGGACCGACCAGCCGTACCTGCTCGCTGTCGCCCGACGTCAACAACCCCGGCTACCGCAACGTCACCTTCGATGAACTGGTGGAAAACTACACCGAGGCCACCAAGGGCCTGATCGAAGGCGGTGCCGACCTGATCCTGATCGAGACCATCTTCGACACCTTGAACGCCAAGGCGGCGATCTTCGCCGTACAGGGCGTGTTCGAAGAACTGGGCGTCGAGCTGCCGATCATGATTTCCGGGACCATCACCGATGCCTCCGGTCGTACCCTGTCGGGCCAGACCACCGAGGCCTTCTGGAACTCCGTGGCCCACGCCAAGCCGATCTCGGTGGGCCTGAACTGCGCCCTGGGCGCCAGCGAACTGCGCCCGTACCTGGAAGAGCTGTCGAACAAGGCCAGCACCCACGTCTCGGCGCACCCCAATGCCGGCCTGCCCAACGAATTCGGCGAATACGACGAACTGCCGGAACAAACCGCCAAGGTCATCGAGGAATTCGCCCAGAGCGGCTTCCTGAATATCGTCGGCGGCTGCTGCGGCACCACCCCGGGGCATATCGGCGCCATCGCCAAAGCCGTGGCCGGTTATGCCCCGCGACAGATCCCGGACATTCCCAAGGCCTGCCGCCTGTCGGGCCTGGAGCCCTTCACCATCGATCGCAGCTCGCTGTTCGTGAACGTCGGTGAACGCACCAACATCACCGGCTCGGCCAAGTTCGCCCGGCTGATCCGCGAGGACAACTACACCGAGGCCCTGGAAGTCGCCCTGCAGCAGGTGGAAGCCGGCGCCCAGGTGATCGACATCAACATGGATGAAGGGATGCTGGATTCGAAGAAGGCCATGGTGACCTTCCTCAATCTGATCGCCGGCGAGCCGGACATCTCCCGCGTACCGATCATGATCGACTCCTCCAAGTGGGAAGTGATCGAAGCCGGCCTCAAGTGCATCCAGGGCAAGGGCATCGTCAACTCCATCAGCATGAAGGAAGGCGTCGAGCAGTTCATTCACCACGCCAAACTGTGCAAGCGCTACGGCGCCGCCGTGGTGGTAATGGCCTTCGACGAGGTCGGCCAGGCCGACACCGAGGCGCGCAAGAAGGAAATCTGCAAGCGCTCCTACGACATCCTGGTCAATGAAGTGGGCTTCCCGCCGGAAGACATCATCTTCGACCCGAACATCTTCGCCGTAGCCACCGGCATCGAGGAACACAACAACTACGCCGTTGATTTCATCAACGCCTGCGCCTATATCCGCGACGAGCTGCCCTATGCCCTGAGCTCCGGCGGTGTGTCCAACGTGTCGTTCTCGTTCCGCGGCAACAACCCGGTGCGTGAAGCGATCCACTCGGTGTTCCTGCTGTACGCGATCCGCAACGGCCTGACCATGGGCATCGTCAACGCCGGCCAGCTGGAGATCTACGACCAGATTCCGCAACAGCTGCGCGACGCCGTGGAAGACGTGGTGCTCAACCGCACGCCCAACGGCACCGACGCGCTGCTGGCCATCGCCGACCAGTTCAAGGGCGACGGTAGCGTCAAGGAAGCGGAAACCGAGGAATGGCGCGGCTGGGAAGTCAACAAGCGCCTGGAACACGCGCTGGTCAAGGGCATCACCACCCATATCGTCGAAGACACCGAAGAGTCGCGCCAGAGCTTCAGCCGCCCGATCGAGGTGATCGAAGGCCCGCTGATGTCCGGCATGAACGTGGTCGGCGACCTGTTCGGCGCCGGCAAGATGTTCCTGCCCCAGGTGGTTAAATCCGCCCGGGTAATGAAACAGGCGGTGGCCCACCTGATTCCCTTCATCGAGCTGGAAAAAGGCGACAAGCCGGAAGCCAAGGGCAAGATCCTCATGGCCACGGTCAAGGGCGACGTGCACGACATCGGCAAGAACATCGTCGGCGTGGTCCTGGGCTGCAACGGCTACGACATCGTCGACCTCGGGGTGATGGTGCCGGCGGAGAAGATCCTCCAGGTGGCCAAGGAGCAGAAGTGCGACATCATCGGCCTGTCCGGGCTGATCACCCCGTCCCTGGACGAGATGGTCCACGTCGCCCGCGAGATGCAGCGCCAGGATTTCCACCTGCCGCTGATGATCGGTGGCGCCACCACCTCCAAGGCCCACACCGCGGTGAAGATCGAGCCTAAATACAGCAATGACGCGGTGGTCTACGTCACCGACGCCTCCCGCGCGGTGGGCGTGGCCACCCAATTGCTGTCCAAGGAACTCAAGGCCGGCTTCGTGCAGAAGACCCGCGAGGAATACGTGGAAGTGCGCGAGCGCACCGCCAACCGCAGCGCCCGCACCGAGCGCCTGAGCTACCCGGCGGCCATCGCCAAGAAGCCGCAGTTCGACTGGAGCAGCTACCAGCCGGTCAAACCGACCTTCACCGGCGCCCGGGTGCTGGACAACATCGACCTCAAGGTGCTGGCCGAATACATCGACTGGACGCCGTTCTTCATCTCCTGGGACCTGGCCGGCAAGTTCCCGCGCATCCTCGAAGACGAAGTGGTGGGCGAAGCTGCCACCGCGCTGTACAAAGACGCCCGGGAGATGCTCGACAAGCTGATCAACGAAAAGCTGATCAGCGCCCGCGCCGTGTTCGGTTTCTGGCCGGCCAACCAGGTGCAGGACGACGACCTGGAAGTCTACGGCGATGACGGCCAGCCCCTGGCGCGCCTGCACCACCTGCGCCAGCAGATCATCAAGACCGATGGCAAGCCGAACTTCTCCCTGGCCGACTTCGTCGCGCCCAAGGACAGCGGCGTCACCGACTACGTCGGCGGCTTCATCACCACCGCCGGAATCGGCGCCGAAGAAGTGGCCAAGGCCTACCAGGATGCCGGCGACGACTACAACTCGATCATGGTCAAGGCCCTGGCCGACCGCCTGGCCGAAGCCTGCGCCGAGTGGCTGCACCAGCAGGTGCGCAAGGAGTACTGGGGTTATGCCAAGGACGAACAACTGGACAACGAGGCGCTGATCAAGGAGCAGTACAGCGGCATCCGCCCTGCCCCGGGCTACCCGGCCTGCCCGGACCACACCGAGAAGAGCACCCTGTTCGCCCTGCTTGACCCCGAGGCCAGCGAAGGCCGTGCCGGCCGTAGCGGCGTGTTCCTTACCGAGCATTTCGCCATGTTCCCGGCGGCCGCCGTCAGCGGCTGGTACTTCGCTCACCCGCAGGCGCAGTACTTCGCCGTGGGCAAGGTCGACCAGGACCAGGTCCAGAGCTACACCGAGCGCAAGGGCCAGGACCTGGCCGTGAGCGAACGCTGGCTGGCACCGAACCTGGGCTACGACAACTGACCCAGACGCGGTAGGAGCCGGCTTGCCGGCGAAGGCGGTCCCCGGGGCCTCTTCGCTGGCAAGCCCATTCCTGCAACCGCCCGCCACCCCGGGCGGCATTGTCTATGCTCTGTTGACACCCAATCGTGTCGAGGGATTTATGGACGATCCAAGCAAGGACAATCAGCCTCCGACCTTCCTGCAGATGCTGCAAAGCGTGCTGGCCGCCGCCTTCGGCGTACAGAGCGGGAAGAACCGCGCCCGCGACTTCAGCCACGGCAAGCCCAGCCACTTCATCGTGCTGGGCATTCTGTTCACCACCCTGTTTGTTCTGGTGCTGCTGGGCATCGCCAACCTGGCGATGCACCTGGCGGGGGTCTGAAGCGGCGTCAGCGCAGCAACAGCTGCAAACCGAAGGGATAGCGGTAGCTGTCCGGCTTGCCTTGGGCGGACAGCCCGCGAAAATCGACCCTGGTGCCCACCTGATCCCCCAGGCGCAGCAACTGCCGGGCCTGGGCCGGGGTCAATGCCTGGAACAGCGACAGCTGCCAATCCGGCCCGCCCAGGCGCCGGGCGTCCAGCCCCAGGGCATCATCGTGCAACGCCACCAGGGCCCAGCCCCCCAGGGTGAAGTGCCCCGCCTCCAGCACCGACAACTTGCCGTCGATCAGGGCCTGCAAGGCCTCGGGCGAACTGTTGACTCCACTGAACAGCAGATCCGTTCCCGGCTTGCGGCCCAGTTCCCGGGCCGCTTGCATGGCCCCCAGGGCCATTTCGTCATTGGCCGACCAGACCAGTTGGGTTTTCGGGTAGCGCTTGAGCAACTGTTGCGCCTGGAGGTAGGCGCGCTCCCGGTTCCATTCGCCATAAACCAACTGACGCAAATGCACCTGCGGATGTTCGGCCAGGGCCCGGCGCAGACCGCGCTCGCGCAACTGCGCCGCAGGTGTGACCTTGAGCCCGGAAAATGCAAGCAGTTCGATGCCGTGCCCTGCCGGGACCGGCCCAAGCTTGTGCAGCAGCTCCTTGAGCATGCGGTAGCCGGCTTCCTCATCGTCGCCCACCATGCTGCCGATCCAGTCCGAATAGTTCTGCCGGCTCTGCCCGATCAGTTCCCGCTGGTCCAGGGTCAAAGGGCTGTTGACGATAAACAGCTTGATCCCGGAGCCCTGGGACAGACGCAGGATCTGCGGAGCCACGTACTGTTCGTTCACCAGCATCAGGTAATCGGGTTTGTCGCGGCCCTGGAACAGCTCCCGGGCCTGCTGCAGAGTGTTCTGCGGATCGCGCTCGGCATAGAGGATGCGCAGGTCAAGCCCCAGGTCCCGGGCCGCGGCCTGCATGAACTGCGAATAACTGACCCAGAAGGTCTCCGTGGAATTGCCGGGATTGAGAAACACCACCGATGTGGCATGAGCGACCGCCCAGAACGGCAGACTCAGGCACAACAGCCACTTGCACAGACGCTTGAACATTACGAGAAGAGCCCCAGAATTTCGCCCAGGCAGTATAACTGGCAAAGTGCTGGCCAACGGCGGCAAATTGTCATGATTGTCCGACAATTCAGGCTCTTTTTTATCGCTCGACTACTGGTGACTGACCCAGAACACGGCCGTACCCACGACCAGTATGATCAGAAAGAGAATGGCCCAAGCATCAACGCTACTGTCACTTTTCCTTACTTTGGTTGGATGGCTCATAGCATCGCCTCTAGTAGATTTTGTCGGTGACTGCTCAAAGACTCGTCCACAGTTAAGACCAGGATTGCCCCTACCACAAATGGGGTTACTCTCACGCCCCTACCGTTAGTCGTTTTGGTTCTGTGCATATACTCAAACATCACTTTTGCGCATAACCGCAAACTGGTATCGTTCGGCGGCTCCGTTGGGAGTGCGCGGCCGTGCGCGCAGATTTGCTTACATGGGTGGCGTGAAGCGTGAACGAAGGCAAGACGAGGTGAGACCGGCGAAAACCGCGCTGGACGCCAGTCCGAGCAGCGTACCGAAGCCGTTCACCGCAGTATTTGCCAAGTGCGCTTGAGCGCCGCCTGTAGCCTGAGAACTGGACCTATATGTACGTATACGACGAGTACGATCAGCGGATCATCGAGGACCGCGTCAAGCAGTTCCGTGATCAGACCCGACGCTATCTGGCAGGCGAGCTGAGCGAAGAAGAATTCCGCCCCCTGCGCCTGCAGAATGGCCTTTATATCCAACGTTTTGCCCCGATGCTGCGGGTCGCCGTGCCTTACGGCCAACTGACCTCGCGCCAAGCGCGGATGATGGCCAAGATTGCCCGCGACTACGACAAGGGCTACGCGCACATCAGTACCCGGCAGAACGTGCAGTTCAACTGGCCGGCCCTGGAAGACATCCCG
>ERZ1031521.5-NODE-5-length-48433-cov-17.398218_pt1 | contig 48433 bp, 48 predicted proteins | sample MGYA00516728_ERZ1031521 | MGnify/ENA primary metagenome ERZ1031521 (study PRJEB33718, sample SAMN03159946) | human skin metagenome | collected 2014-04-10 | study: EMG produced TPA metagenomics assembly of the PRJNA266117 data set (Human skin bacterial metagenome and... | reverse complement strand
GCCAGGGTGTGCTCGGGTTGAACCGAGCCACGCAGACGGACCACGTCGGCAGCGGAGTAGGTGCGAGTCACGCCTTTCCAGCGCGGGTTTTCAGCCCAGTCTTTTTCAAGGGCTGCAATTTGCTGTTCGCGTGTCAGTGCCATGGAGATAAACCTCGTCGCGTCTTGTGTAAAAAGTCGTTCTTGGTTGGAGAATTCCGGCTCCGCCGATCACGCGTCATAACGCTGCGTAAAAGGCTGCTCGCCGACCAGGAAGCTTATGGCGGTCAAGTCGGGTCTGGCGGGGATGGCGACGGGTGAACGATGGGCTCGAGGGGAAAGTGAGCAGGTGAAGGCGAGCTGCGGGGCGCATGCCGGCGTCGTGGGCCTTGGTGCGTTCCATCAGTGTGTTGCCGATCTACCTAATTACGCTTCCGTCCCTCGGGACAACTTCGTTCCAGTCGCAATCTCGTCAAACACACCTTGTGGGCGGTACAGACACGAATCGGCTCAGGTGGGTAGGTTAGAGCGGCGATCCGAAGGCCCTTGCCAGGGCCCCTGATTAGCGGGAGCGAGGCCATCATGCCCGCGGTTTTTTGGCTCGTCAAATGTTTTGTAGTGCTTTTTTTGCGGCACTACATCTTTGGTCTAATACGACTAATCAGTCAGTTTTTGGTGCTTTAGTCCAAGGCATCGACCTTGACCCGCAAGGTCATGTCGTCCCGGCCTTGAGTCGAGTAGCTGCGGCCCGGGCCCTGTTTATCGGCCTGGGTCTGGCGATTGACTCCGGCCAGGGTGATCCATTCGCCCAGGCGCCCACTGACAGTTGTGTCGGTGCTTTGCACGTTCACTACATCGGGACGTTCCTGGCTCATGCGGTCACGGTTGGTGCTGATGCTCAGGTGCACGGTTTCACCGGTAACGCTGGCGGTGACATAGAAGCCCTGGGTGACGTTGCGGTACTGGGTCTGGTTCTGCAGGCGCCCGTAGGGGTCGGTCTGGGTGGTGGTCAACGGCACGCTCTGGCCGACCTGGATCAGCGCTGGCACGCCTTCGCTGGCCTGGATCTGCTGGATACCGCCGTCGCGGCTCTCGGTGCTGCGGTTGATGATCCGCGTCTGCGGTACGCCGTTGACCGAATAGCCTTGGTTGTCCTGAAGGTTGTTTTCGTTGGTGTCGACGGTGATCAGCAGGCGTTTGGCCGCGGTGTCCAGTTGGGTGATAAAGGCTCGCAGTTCGGCGATCTTGCCCGGCTCGGCGTTGACGATCAGCTGGTTGCCATAGGCGCTGACCTTGCCGTCCTTGCCGAGGAAGTTCTGCGCCACCGGCAGCAGGTCGGCACTGGTGCGGTTGTTGAGGGGCACGATCTCGGTGGCGGCCATGACCGAACAGCTGAAGGTCAGCAGCAGCGTCGTGAGCAGGGTGCGTAGGGACATATCCGTTATCTCCGCGAGTAGCTGGCGTAAAGCCTTGAGTTTGACACTTTGTCGGCTTTGGGTGGGGCAAGTTGAATCGCGCACGGCAAAACGCCCCGGCATCCTGGTCTCCAGCTTAGTTGCCGGAGGAGGGATGGCGGGGCGTTTTGGCTGGCCGTTGCCGCGAGCGGTGTGTCGGTCAGGCGCCGCGAACCATGTCGACGTGGGGAATGCCCGCTTCGAGGAATTCCTCGCTGACGATGGAGAAGCCAAGGCGCTCATAGAACGCCGTGGCCTGGACCTGGGCACTGAGCATCTGCTGCTTCAGGCCGCGTTTTTCGGCTTCATCGATCACCGCGCGCATCAGCGCGTCGCCAACCTTCAGGCCGCGCCAGTCCTTGAGCACCGAAACCCGGCCCACATGGCCGTCGGGCAGCAGGCGCGCGGTGCCGATGGGGAAGTCGCCCTCGAAGGCCAGGAAGTGCACGGCGCTGTCGTCGTCGGCATCCCACTCCAGTTCGGGCGGCACCGATTGCTCGGCAATGAATACGGCTTCACGGATGCGCCGGATCTCGGCGTTGTCCTTTTGCCAGTCTGCGACACGTACGTGAATCTTATTCATCGGCAAACCCCAGGCTCCCTTGCTTGACCAGTTCACACAACAGGCCGCGCCCATCGTCATCCGCCAGCCACTGGCCGAGGTTGTCGATATGCAGGGCATCGGCGGCGCAAATCATTTTCAGCAGTTCGCGCAGCTTACCGGGAAGCAGGCGGCTTTGGCCGCTGGCGAACAGTAGCAGGTCTTCATCCACTTCCGACCAGGCCAGGCGCGCGCTCGGGTTGCGGATCAGGATCGCGCCCTGTTCCAGGCTGCCCAGCAGGTCTTCTTCTTCCAGTTCGGGTCCGGTCACCAGTTCCGGGTAGCGTGGTTCGGTCATGAACTGGCCGAACCAGGTCAGCAGCAGGCGTTCATCGCTCATGTGCTCGGCCAGCAGGCCCTTGAGCCGGTCGAGGGCGTCCTGCTGGATCTGGTGCGGGTCGCTGGCCGGCTGTACGTCGGCGTCGGTGTAGCGGTCTTCGTCCGGCAGGAACTGGCCGAGGAAGTCGGTGAAGTGGGTCAGGACTTCGGCGGCACTCGGGGCGCGGAAACCGACCGAATAGGTCATGCAATCGTTCACCGCAACGCCATAGTGGGCCAGGCGCGGTGGCAGATAGAGCATGTCGCCGGGCTCCAGGACCCAGCTTTCGGTTTCTTCGAACTCGGCGAGGATGCGCAGGTCTGCGTGCTGCAGCAGCGGGCTTTCGGAGTCGCACATCTGGCCGATCTTCCAGTTGCGCTTACCAAAGCCTTGCAGCAGGAACACGTCGTAGTTGTCGAAGTGCGGGCCGACGTTACCGCCAGGTGCGGCGAAGCTGATCATCACGTCATCGATGCGCCAGCTCGGCAGGAAGCGGAAGTGCTCCAGCAGCTCGGCGACTTCCGGGACGAACTGGTCCACGGCCTGGACCAGCAGGGTCCAGTCGCGTTCCGGCAGCTTGCTGAACTCGTCTTCGGCGAAGGGCCCGCGGCGCAGTTCCCATGGGCGCTCGCCGTTTTCGATCACCAGGCGCGATTCGACTTCTTCTTCCAGGGCCAGGCCGGCCAGTTCGTCAGGTTCGATCGGGCTTTCGAAGTCAGGCAGGGCCTGACGGATCAGCAGGGGTTTCTTCTGCCAGTAGTCACGCAGAAATTCCCGTGCAGTGATGCCGCCCAGAAGTTGAAGAGGAATATCAGGATTCATGTGTAACCTATTGAAAAAGTGTACTTTTCTAGCAGGAATAAAAACGCCCGGCGCGGCCGGGCGTCAAAAGGTCGAGCAATCGGTCAGATGCGCTTGGCCTGGGCTGCGGCATTACCGATGTAGCTGGCCGGGGTGAGCTGTTTCAGCTCGGCCTTGGCCGCGGCGGGCATGTCCAGCCCGTCGATGAAAGTCTGCAGCGCTTCTGGGCTGATGCCCTTGCCGCGCGTCAGTTCCTTGAGCTTTTCGTAGGGGTTTTCGATGTTGTAGCGGCGCATCACGGTCTGGATCGGCTCGGCCAGGACTTCCCAGCAGGCGTCCAGGTCTTCGGCGATTTTCTGGGCGTTGAGCTCCAGTTTGCTGATGCCCTTGAGGCTGGCCTCGTAGGCAATCACGCTGTGAGCAAAGCCCACGCCCAGGTTGCGCAATACGGTGGAGTCAGTCAGGTCGCGCTGCCAGCGGGAGATCGGCAGCTTGCTCGCCAGGTGCTGGAACAGGGCGTTGGCGATGCCCAGGTTGCCTTCGGAGTTTTCGAAGTCGATCGGGTTGACCTTGTGCGGCATGGTCGAGGAACCGATTTCGCCGGCAATGGTGCGCTGCTTGAAGTAGCCCAGGGAGATGTAGCCCCAGATATCGCGATCGAAGTCGATCAGGATGGTGTTGAAGCGGGCGATGGCGTCGAACAGCTCGGCGATGTAGTCGTGCGGCTCGATCTGCGTGGTGTAGGGGTTGAAGGCCAGGCCCAGCTCGTCTTCGATGAAGGCGCGGGCGTTGGCTTCCCAGTCGATGTCCGGGTAGGCCGAGAGGTGGGCGTTGTAGTTGCCCACGGCGCCGTTGATCTTGCCCAGCAGCGGCACGGCAGCGACCTGGGCGATCTGGCGCTCCAGGCGGTACACGACGTTGGCCAGCTCCTTGCCCAGGGTGGTCGGCGAGGCCGGCTGGCCGTGGGTGCGCGACAGCATCGGCACTTCAGCGAAACGGATCGCCAGTTCGCGGATGGCGTTGGCGGTCTGGCGCATCAGCGGCAGCATCACTTCATCACGGCCTTCGCGCAGCATCAGGGCGTGGGACAGGTTGTTGATGTCCTCGCTGGTGCAGGCGAAGTGGATGAACTCACTGACGTTGGCCAGTTCAGGCAACTTGGCAGCTTGCTCCTTGAGCAGGTACTCGATGGCCTTAACGTCGTGGTTGGTGGTGCGCTCGATCTCTTTGACGCGCTCGGCGTGCTCCAGCGAGAAGTTCTCTGCCAGGGCATTGAGCACGGCGTTGGCTTCGGCGGAGAACGCCGGCACTTCGCTGATGGCGCTATGGGCGGCCAGGCGCTGGAGCCAGCGCACTTCAACGAGGACGCGAGCACGGATCAGGCCGTATTCGCTGAAAATGGGGCGCAGGGCCTGGGTTTTGCCGGCGTAGCGGCCGTCAACAGGGGAAACCGCAGTGAGCGAAGAGAGCTGCATGGGGTGTTCTCGGACAGTCGGGCAACGAAATGGGGCGCGTATCATACATGAAAATATCCACCGGTCCGTTGCCAACTGACCAGCGTCTTACGCGCAGCTCTTGAAAAATCAGGCGCAGCTCAGCTGCTGCGCATCAACGGATAAAGCTCTTTGAGCAATTTGCGCCGGCTGATCACCAGTTGCCAGCGATGGCCGCCCAACTGTCGCCACAGGCGTGCCGAGCGGATGCCGGCCAGCAGCAGGGCGCGGATCTTCGAGGCATTGCTGGGCTGCTGCAGGTTGCGCATGTCGCCGTGCACCTGAATGCGCTGGCGCAGGGTGCTCAGGGTGTCCTGGTACAGCCCGCCGCACGCGGCGATGACGTTTTCGTGGGCTGGACCGAAATGTTCTACCTGGGACTGGATCTGCGGCAGGCGTTTGCCGATGGTCTCCAGCAGGTCGTCGCGCTTGGCCAGCTGGCGCTCCAGGCCGAGCATCGACAAAGCGTAGCGCAGCGGTTCGCGCTGCAGGGTGCTGGGGTCGCGCTCCAGGGCGCCGATCAGGGCCCGGTAACCCTCGCGCAGGTTGATGTCGTCGCCGCCGTAGACTTCCAGGGTGTCTTTCGGGTCGCGGATCAGCAGGCTGCCGAGCATGCAGCTCAAGGCCGCTTCGCTGACCTGGCCGGTCTTGGCGATCCGGTCCACCAGTACGGCGGCCAGGAATACACCGCCCAGCGCCGTCAGTTGTTCCTGAATCGGGCTCATGGACGGGCGTCCTTGCTGCTCCAGGGTTCGGCCACTTCGATCACGCCGCCACCGAGGCAGATCTCGCCGTCGTAGAACACCACGGACTGGCCGGGAGTGACGGCGCGCTGTGGGTCGTCGAAGGTGGCGCGGTAGCCGTTGGCGGTCTTTTCCAGGGTGCAGGGCTGGTCGCTCTGGCGGTAGCGTACCTTGGCGGTCAGGCGTCGCGGCTGGCTCAGGTCGATGGGGTTGACCCAATAGATGTCGGAGGCCAGCAGGGCGCGGGAGAACAGCCAGGGGTGATCATTGCCCTGGCCCACGATCAGCTCGTTGTGCTCCAGGTCCTTGATCAGCACGTACCACGGCTCTTCGCCGGCGTCTTTCAGGCCGCCGATGCCCAGGCCCTGACGCTGGCCGATGGTGTGGTACATCAAGCCGTGATGGCGGCCGATGACTTCACCTTCGGTGGTCTTGATCTCGCCGGGCTGGGCCGGCAGGTATTGCTTGAGGAAGTCGCTGAAGCGCCGCTCACCGATAAAGCAGATGCCGGTGGAGTCTTTCTTCTTCGCCGTGGCCAGGTCGTGTTTTTCGGCAATGGCGCGCACTTCGGGCTTTTCCAGCTCGCCTACCGGGAACAGGGTCTTGGCGATCTGCTCGCCGCCAACGGCGTGGAGGAAGTAGCTCTGGTCCTTGTTCGGGTCCAGGCCCTTGAGCAGTTCGGTGCGGCCGTCGATGTCGCGGCGGCGCACATAGTGGCCGGTGGCGATCAGGTCGGCGCCGAGCATCATGGCGTAGTCGAGGAAGGCCTTGAACTTGATTTCGCGGTTGCAGAGGATATCCGGGTTCGGCGTGCGGCCGGCCTTGTATTCGGCCAGGAAGTGCTCGAACACGTTGTCCCAGTATTCGGCGGCGAAGTTGGCGGTGTGCAGCTTGATGCCAATCTTGTCGCACACGGCCTGGGCGTCGGCCAGGTCGTCCATGGCGGTGCAGTATTCGGTTCCGTCGTCTTCCTCCCAGTTCTTCATGAACAGGCCTTCCACCTGGTAACCCTGCTCCATCAGCAGGAGGGCGGAAACGGAAGAATCCACGCCGCCGGACATGCCGACAATGACGCGCTTCTTTTGGTTATCAGAAGGGGCTGGATCACGCATAGGAATTCAACGGGTGTCTTGAAAAAGGACGCGATTCTAACAGGCTGAGGCCTGCAAGGCTAAAACTGCGGTTAAAGCATTGGTCGGATCAGTGCCAGGCTGTGCAACTGGCCATCCAGGTAATCGTCCAGGCACTGCAGGATCAGCTCGCTGCGCCAGTTGGCCCGTTGCTTCAGCAGTTGCTCGCGGCTCAGCCAGCGCGGGCCGATGATGCCGTCATCCAACTGATAGTCCGGATGATGGCGCAGTGGCTTGGCGGCAAAGCACACGCGCTGGTAGGTCACGCCGTTGCTGGGGGCGGTGTAGAGGTAGATGCCGACCACGCCGGTCAACTCCACATCCCAGCCGGTTTCCTCCAGGGTTTCGCGTACGGCCGCCTGGAGCAGGCTTTCATTGGCATCCAGGTGCCCGGCGGGCTGGTTGAGCACGGCTTGTTCGCCCTGGTATTCCTCGACGAACAGGAAGCTGCCCTGGTCCTCGACGATGGTGGCGACAGTAATATGCGGTTGCCATTCCATAAAGGCACTCCTTTCATAAAGGGTGGGCATTGTAGGAGCCGGCTTGCCGGCGAAGCGAGCGCTGTCTGTTTCGCCGACAGGCCGGTTGCTGCGGGCGCCAGAAGCACAAACCCCGGCGCGGGGCCGGGGTTTGTGTGTTCGCTCGTGCTTACACCAGCGCAGCGATGGCCGCGTTGAGGGTGGCGCTCGGGCGCATGGCCTTGCTCACCAGCTCGGGGTTGGCGCTGTAGTAACCACCGATGTCCACGGGCTTGCCCTGTACGGCGTTGAGCTCGGCGACGATGGTCGCTTCGTTCTCGGTCAGGGTCTTGGCCAGGGTGCTGAACTGCGCTTGCAGGGCAGCGTCCTCGGTCTGGGCGGCCAGGGCTTGAGCCCAGTACAGCGCTAGGTAGAAGTGGCTGCCGCGGTTGTCGATGTTGCCGACCTTGCGCGATGGCGACTTGTTGTTGTCGAGGAACTGGCCGGTCGCCTGGTCCAGGGTCTTGGCCAGCACCAGGGCTTTCGGGTTGTTGTAGGTGTTGCCCAGGTGCTCCAGGGAGGCTGCCAGGGCCAGGAACTCACCCAGGGAGTCCCAGCGCAGGAAGTTCTCTTCCAGCAGCTGCTGTACGTGTTTGGGAGCCGAGCCGCCGGCGCCGGTTTCGAACAGGCCGCCACCGTTCATCAGCGGCACGATCGACAGCATCTTGGCGCTGGTGCCCAGTTCCATGATCGGGAACAGGTCGGTCAGGTAGTCGCGCAGTACGTTGCCGGTCACCGAGATGGTGTCCTTGCCGTCGCGGGTGCGGGCCAGGGTGAACTTCATGGCTTCAACCGGGGACATGATGCGGATGTCCAGGTCGCTGGTGTCGTGATCCTTCAGGTAGGCCTGAACTTTCTCGATCATCACGCCGTCGTGGGCCCGCATCGGGTCCAGCCAGAAAATGGCCGGGGTGCTGCTGGCGCGAGCACGGTTGACCGCCAGTTTGACCCAGTCCTGGATCGGCGCGTCTTTGGTCTGGCACATGCGGAAGATGTCGCCGGCTTCGACTTTCTGCTCCAGCAGCAGGCTGCCTTTGCTGTCGGTGACGCGAACCACGCCGTCAGCCTTGATTTCGAAAGTCTTGTCGTGGGAACCGTATTCTTCGGCTTTTTTCGCCATCAGGCCAACGTTCGGCACGCTGCCCATGGTGGTCGGATCGAACGCGCCATTGGCTTTGCAGTCTTCGATCACGGCCTGGTAGATGGTGGCGTAGCAACGGTCCGGGATCACGGCCTTGGTGTCGTGCAGCTGGCCGTCGGTGCCCCACATCTTGCCAGAGTCACGGATCATGGCAGGCATCGAGGCGTCGACGATCACGTCGCTCGGCACGTGCAGGTTGGTGATGCCTTTGTCGGAGTTGACCATGGCCAGGGCAGGGCGGGCTGCGTAGACGGCCTGGATGTCGGCTTCGATCGCAGCTTGCTGGTCGGCCGACAGGGCCTTGATGCGGGCGTACAGGTCGCCGATGCCGTTGTTCAGGTTGAAGCCGATTTCCTGCAGCACGGTGGCGTGCTTGCTCAGGGCATCCTGATAGAACTCGGCAACGATCTGGCCGAACATGATCGGGTCGGAGACCTTCATCATGGTGGCCTTGAGGTGTACCGAAAGCAGTACGCCTTGCTTCTTGGCGTCTTCGATTTCAGCGGCGATGAAGGCGCGCAGGGCCTTTTTGCTCATTACGGCGCAGTCGAGGATCTCGCCGGCTTGCACGGCGGTCTTTTCCTTCAGGACGGTGGCAGTGCCGTCCTGGGCGATCAGTTCGATCTTGACGCTGTCGGCTGCTTCGATCAGGGCCGCTTTTTCGCTGCCGTAGAAGTCGCCGTTGCTCATGTGGGCAACGTGGGACTTGGAGTCCTTGGCCCAGGCGCCCATCTTGTGCGGGTGCTTGCGCGCATAGTTCTTCACCGACAGCGGAGCGCGGCGGTCGGAGTTGCCTTCACGCAGGACCGGGTTCACGGCGCTGCCCTTGACCTTGTCGTAACGCGCCTTGGCGTCTTTGTCGGCGTCGCAGGTCACGGTTTCTGGGTAGTCCGGCAGCGCATAGCCCTGGGCCTGCAGCTCTTTGATCGCGGCTTGCAGTTGCGGGACCGAGGCGCTGATGTTCGGCAGCTTGATGATGTTGGCTTCTGGGGTGACCGCCAGCTCGCCCAGTTCGGCAAGGTGGTCCGGCACCGCTTTGGTACCCAACTGCTCAGGGAAGCTGGCGAGGATGCGGCCGGCCAGGGAGATGTCGCGGGTTTCCACGGCGATATCAGCCGAAGCGGTGAAGGCTTCTACGATAGGCAGCAGGGAATAGGTGGCGAGGGCCGGGGCTTCGTCGGTGAAGGTGTAGATGATCTTCGAGCGGGTGGGCATATTCGGATTAACTCTCTTCTTTGCTAAAGCGTGCGCAGAAACTCGAGGTGCGCCGGGTAAGCGCTTTCGTTCAAAGGTCATCCATGAGCCGAATGTCGAGGTTTCTTCGCGGTGATGTTGGGTGCATCAGTCGAGCGTCAAGCGGGTGGGCTGCGGTAACAACCCGGCTTTGGGCGGCCATTCTCGGCTTGTTTTGTCGGTAGCAGAGCGTTCGGCCGTCGTGACTCTGTGGTCAGCGGCGGCATTATACATAGGTAGCTAGCAAAACGCCGATGCTTCATAGGCGCCCGTTCTCGTCCATTGGTCTAAAGGTCGCAGGCAGGGTGCAGGCGTAGAGTCGCTCGGGGTGCTTTACTTTGGCACTTTTCCCTTTGCTTTCAGGCTTGTAGGCCGCGAACTGTGCAGCTTTCACGGCATATGGGTGGAACATGAGGTTCCCGTCCAGATTCAACTGGGGTACGCTCGAACGCAGCCAGATGTTCAATCCACACAACGGAGTTCAGCATGGGATACAAGAAGATTCAGGTTCCAGCAGTCGGCGACAAAATCACCGTCAACGCAGACCATTCTCTCAATGTTCCTAACAACCCGATTATTCCTTTCATCGAAGGCGACGGTATTGGTGTTGATATCAGCCCGGTCATGATCAAGGTTGTCGATGCTGCGGTTAAGAAGGCTTACGGCGGCGAACGCAAGATTTCCTGGATGGAAGTGTATGCCGGGGAAAAAGCGACTCAAGTGTACGACCAGGACACCTGGCTTCCTCAGGAAACCCTGGACGCAGTGAAGGATTACGTGGTTTCCATCAAGGGCCCGCTGACCACTCCGGTCGGTGGTGGCATCCGTTCCCTGAACGTGGCCCTGCGTCAGCAACTCGATCTTTATGTATGCCTGCGCCCTGTGCGCTGGTTCGAAGGCGTGCCCAGCCCGGTGAAGAAGCCGGGTGACGTGGACATGACCATCTTCCGTGAAAACTCCGAAGACATTTACGCCGGCATCGAGTGGAAAGCCGGCTCGGCAGAAGCCACCAAGGTCATCAAGTTCCTCAAGGAGGAAATGGGTGTCACCAAGATCCGTTTCGACGAAAACTGCGGCATCGGCGTCAAGCCGGTTTCCCTGCAGGGCACCAAGCGTCTGGCGCGCAAGGCGCTGCAATATGTAGTGGATAACGACCGCGACTCGCTGACCATCGTGCACAAAGGCAACATCATGAAGTTCACCGAAGGTGCCTTCAAGGAATGGGCCTACGAAGTGGCGGCCGAAGAGTTCGGCGCGACCCTGCTGGACGGCGGTCCCTGGATGCAGTTCAAGAACCCGAAAACCGGCAAGAACGTCATCGTCAAGGATGCCATCGCCGACGCCATGCTCCAGCAGATCCTGCTGCGCCCGGCCGAATACGATGTGATCGCGACCCTCAACCTCAACGGTGACTACCTGTCCGACGCCCTGGCGGCGGAAGTGGGCGGCATCGGCATTGCACCAGGCGCCAACCTGTCCGATACCGTGGCCATGTTCGAAGCCACCCACGGTACCGCGCCCAAGTATGCCGGCAAGGACCAGGTCAACCCGGGTTCGCTGATCCTCTCCGCAGAGATGATGCTGCGCCACATGGGCTGGACCGAAGCGGCCGACCTGATCATCAAGGGCACCAATGGCGCAATCTCGGCCAAGACCGTGACCTATGACTTCGAACGCCTGATGGACGGTGCAACCCTGTTGTCTTCCTCGGCCTTCGGCGATGCGCTGATCTCGCACATGTAAGCTGTACGGCGCCCAAAGCAAACCGGCCGACTCAATCCCTTGAGTCGGCCGGTTTTTTTATGACTGGATGTTGGTTGGATCAGCTCAGGGCACTTTCGGGCTGGGCCTCGGCGGTGACGATTTCGCGGGGCACCTTCAACGCGCTGATTTTGATCGCATGCAGGCCCTTGGGCCCTTGGATGATCTCGAAGCTCACAGCCTGTCCGGCTTTCAAGGTCTTGTAGCCATCCATATCGATGGCCGAGTAATGGGCAAACAGATCGTCAGTCTTGCCCTCCTCATTAATAAAGCCATAACCCTTGGCGTTGTTGAACCACTTGACCTTACCGCTAGCCATACTCATATCCCTCTGCAACAGACTCCATCACTGGAGTATCATCCAGTTCATCCGCCGCCAAGCTTGGTAAAAAGGTTGACGCCGCGGACGTTTATTACCCAATGTGGGCCCTATTGGTTGTAACACCGTTTTGCCGATAGTCAAGTTGACCCGGCGGTCGGAGTTGAAATCCTTCCAGGGCGCCCCCACCACTGTATTTGCACAACTGACGAACCTTTCTTTCCATGCATGCAATCAGCCAGATTCGACTAACATTCAATCAGGATCGCCCGGACTTGCACGACGACGATTCCGCTGGCTTGGCAGTACAGGAGGCTAAGCCTGCTCTCCAGGCGCCGCCGATGTACAAGGTGGTTTTGTTCAACGATGACTACACGCCGATGGATTTCGTCGTCGAAGTGCTCGAGATGTTTTTTAACCTGAATCGCGAGCTGGCGACCAAGGTCATGCTGGCCGTCCATACCGAAGGGCGGGCAGTGTGTGGATTGTTTACCCGCGACATCGCCGAGACCAAGGCCATGCAGGTCAACCAGTACGCCCGGGAAAGCCAGCATCCGCTACTCTGTGAAATCGAGAAGGACGGTTAACGCCGACCACTTGGGTATGAGGTGAAGCTATGTTAAACCGCGAGCTCGAAGTCACCCTCAATCTCGCCTTCAAGGAGGCCCGTTCGAAGCGTCATGAGTTCATGACCGTCGAGCATCTCCTGTTGGCTCTTTTGGATAATGAGGCCGCCGCCACCGTTTTACGTGCCTGCGGAGCAAACCTCGACAAACTCAAGCACGACCTGCAGGAGTTCATCGACTCCACAACGCCGCTGATTCCCGTGCACGACGAGGATCGCGAAACTCAGCCAACCCTGGGTTTCCAGCGTGTATTGCAACGTGCTGTCTTTCACGTACAGAGCTCGGGCAAGCGTGAAGTCACCGGTGCCAATGTGCTGGTGGCAATCTTCAGTGAGCAAGAGAGCCAGGCGGTGTTCCTGCTGAAACAGCAGAGCGTTGCCCGTATCGACGTGGTCAACTACATCGCCCATGGCATCTCCAAGGTGCCCGGGCATGGCGATCATTCTGAAGGTGAACAGGATATGCAGGACGAAGAGGGTGGTGAGTCGTCTTCTTCGGGCAATCCTCTGGATGCCTATGCCAGCAACCTCAATGAGTTGGCCCGTCAGGGCCGCATTGATCCGTTGGTAGGGCGCGAGCAGGAAGTCGAGCGCGTAGCGCAGATCCTGGCGCGCCGGCGCAAGAACAACCCGCTGCTGGTGGGTGAGGCAGGCGTGGGCAAGACCGCGATTGCCGAGGGCCTGGCCAAGCGCATCGTCGACAATCAAGTGCCGGACCTGCTGGTCAACAGCGTCGTCTACTCGCTGGATCTCGGGGCGTTGCTGGCCGGTACCAAATACCGCGGCGATTTCGAGAAGCGCTTCAAGGCGCTGCTGGGCGAACTGAAAAAACGCCCTCAGGCGATCCTGTTCATCGACGAAATCCACACCATCATCGGTGCCGGTGCGGCCTCCGGTGGGGTGATGGACGCCTCGAACCTGCTCAAGCCGCTGCTGTCCTCGGGTGATATCCGTTGCATCGGCTCGACTACCTTCCAGGAGTTCCGTGGCATTTTCGAGAAGGACCGGGCCTTGGCGCGGCGCTTCCAGAAAGTCGATGTGTCCGAGCCCTCGGTTGAAGACACCATTGGCATCCTGCGCGGCCTCAAGGGGCGTTTCGAGCAGCATCACAGTATCGAATACAGTGATGAAGCCCTGCGTGCCGCTGCAGAATTGGCCTCTCGCTATATCAATGACCGGCATATGCCGGACAAGGCCATCGACGTCATCGACGAGGCAGGGGCCTATCAGCGCCTGCAGCCGGCGGAGAAGCGCGTGAAGCGCATCGAAGTGGCCCAGGTCGAAGACATCGTGGCGAAAATCGCGCGGATTCCACCAAAACACGTCACCAGTTCCGATAAAGAGCTGCTGCGCAATCTCGAGCGCGATCTCAAGCTGACGGTGTTTGGTCAGGATGCGGCGATCGATTCGCTGTCCACCGCGATCAAGCTGTCCCGTGCAGGCCTGAAATCGCCGGACAAACCGGTCGGTTCCTTCCTGTTTGCCGGTCCTACCGGTGTCGGCAAGACCGAAGCGGCGCGGCAGTTGGCCAAGGCCATGGGGATCGAGCTGGTACGCTTCGACATGTCCGAGTACATGGAGCGGCACACCGTCTCGCGCTTGATTGGTGCGCCTCCCGGTTATGTCGGTTTCGACCAGGGCGGCTTGCTGACCGAGGCCATCACCAAGCAGCCGCATTGCGTATTGCTGCTCGATGAAATCGAGAAGGCCCACCCGGAAGTCTTCAACCTGCTGCTGCAGGTGATGGATCACGGGACCCTGACCGACAACAACGGGCGCAAGGCCGATTTCCGCAATGTGATCGTCATCATGACCACCAACGCCGGTGCTGAAACCGCGGCGCGAGCCTCCATCGGCTTCACGCATCAGGATCACTCTTCCGATGCCATGGAAGTGATCAAGAAGAGCTTCACGCCGGAGTTCCGCAACCGTCTGGACACCATTATCCAGTTCGGTCGCCTGAGCCACGAAGTGATCAAGAGCGTGGTGGACAAGTTCCTTACCGAGCTTCAGGCGCAGCTGGAAGACAAGCGCGTGCAGCTGGAAGTGACCGATGCCGCTCGCAGCTGGCTGGCCGCCGGTGGTTACGACGTGACCATGGGCGCCCGTCCGATGGCGCGCTTGATCCAGGACAAGATCAAGCGTCCCCTGGCCGAGGAGATCCTGTTTGGCGAGTTGTCCGACCATGGCGGTGTGGTCCACATCGACATCAAGGATGGCGAGCTGACCTTCGATTTCGAGACCACGGCGGAAATGGCTTGATCGCCGCATAACACAGCAGTACAGCCAAAGGCACCGGGAGGTGCCTTTGTGCTATCTGGCGTTTGAAACGTTTTTTTGCAGACGAACAAAAACGCCCGGCATAACCGGGCGTCTTGTATTGACTTGCTTAGCGAGCGCGGTAAGTGATGCGCCCTTTGCTCAAGTCATAGGGCGTCAGCTCGACGCGCACTTTGTCACCGGTAAGAATACGAATGTAGTTCTTGCGCATCTTGCCGGAAATATGCGCGGTTACGACGTGCCCATTTTCCAACTCCACACGAAACATGGTGTTGGGCAGGGTGTCGACGACAGTGCCTTCCATTTCGAAGCTGTCTTCTTTCGACATGCAGTAAAGCCCTCGGTGTCCAATGAATGGCCCGGTGCAACTGCGCCAGGCAAAAGCGGCGTGCATTGTGCCCGAAAAGTGGGGTTTAAGCCAAGACCTTCTAGTTGAGGATCACCCATCTCTGGTTAACCAGCAGCTCTATGGGGCGATATTGGGTCTTGTAGTTCATCTTTTTGCAGTTCTTGATCCAGTAGCCGAGGTACACCGCATCCAGCCCGAGGCGCAGGGTTTCGCCGATTTGCCAAAGGATCGCAAAGCGCCCGAGGCTGCGGCGCTCTTCGTCGGGTTCATAGAAGGTGTAGACCGCTGACAGGCCATTGGGCAGCAGGTCGGTGACCGCCACGGCCAGCAGGCGGCCGTCCAGGCGGAACTCGTAGAAGCGCGAGAAGGGCAGGTCTCGAACCAGAAAGGTCGAGAACTGGTCGCGGCTGGGGGGGAACATGTCGCCATCGGCGTGGCGTTGCTCGATGTAGCGCTGGTAGAGGTCGAAATACTCTTCGCTGAAGCAGGGTTTGGCCGCGTGTACGGTCAGGTCGCTGTTGCGTTTGAGAATGCGCTTTTGCTGGCGGCTGGGCAGGAACTGTGTAGCAGGAATGCGCGCCGGCACGCAGGCGTTGCAGTTCTGGCAGTGGGGGCGATACAGATGATCGCCGCTGCGCCGAAAGCCCATTTCCGACAGATCCGCGTAGACATGCACGTCCATGGGCTGGCTGGGATCGAGGAACAGAGTGGTCGCCTGTTCGTCGGGCAGGTAGCTGCAAGAGTGGGGTTGGGTGGCATAGAACTTCAGGCGCGCCAACTCGGTCATGAGTCAACCCTCGGAATAAGCTTTGCAATTAAGTGTAAGCCACCCCCGGCAAACCCGCCTAGGAAACCCATATGGCGCGGCTCGGCAGGTCCAGGTGGTGTTTCAGGTAATTCGCGAACTCTGGCCGGGAAATGGATCGGGCGCCGAGGCTGTGCAGGTGTTCGGTGGGCATCTGGCAGTCGATCAGCACAAATCCCCACGCCTTCAAGCGTTCCACCAGAGTGGCAAAGCCGAATTTCGAGGCATTGTCGGCGCGGCTGAACATCGACTCGCCGAAAAACAGCTGCCCCATGGCCAGTCCATACAAGCCGCCCACCAGCACTCCCTGATCCCAGACTTCCACCGAATGGGCGTAGCCGCGTTGATGCAGTTGCAGGTAGGCGCGTTGCATCGCTTCGCTGATCCAGGTGCCGTCGGCATAGGCGCGAGGCGCTGCACAGGCGCTGATGACTGCGGCAAAGTCCTGATCGAAGGTCACCTGATAGCGTTGTTTGCGCAACAGTTTGCCCAGGCTGCGGGAGACATGCAGTTCGTCCGGGAATAACACTGTGCGCGGATCGGGGGACCACCAGAGAATCGGCTGGCCCTCGGAAAACCAGGGAAAGCAGCCGTGACGATAGGCCTGGATCAGGCGGTCGGCAGACAAGTCTCCGCCCGCGGCCAGCAAGCCATTGGGCTCGCGCATGGCCTTTTCCAGCGGCGGGAAGTCGAGTGTGTTGCGTTGTAACCAGGTCAGCATGGCATCCAGACTTACGGCAGGGGAGGGCGGTGGCGGGCCGATGATGGCCCGCCACAAGCGTAGGGCGAGGGCTTAGTTGTCGTCGAGGAATTTTTCCGCATCCAGCGCTGCCATGCAGCCGGCGCCGGCCGAAGTGATGGCCTGGCGATAGACGTGGTCGGCCACGTCGCCGGCGGCAAATACGCCCTGGATGCCGGTGGCCGTGGCATTGCCTTCGCTGCCGCCACGCACCAGCAGGTAGCCGTCGCGCATCTCCAGTTGGCCCTGGAACAGATCGGTATTGGGCTTGTGGCCGATGGCGATAAACACCCCGGCCAGTGCCAGATCCTTGGTTTCTCCGCTGTGGCTGTCCTTGAGGCGGGCGCCGGTCACGCCGCTGGCATCGCCCAGCACTTCCTCCAGGTGCTGGTTCCAGTGCAGGCGGATATTGCCATTGGCGGCCTTGTCGAACAGCTTGTCCTGGAGAATCTTCTCGGCTCGCAGCTTGTCGCGGCGATGCACCAGGTGCACTTCTTTGGCGATGTTTGACAGGTACAGTGCCTCCTCCACGGCGGTGTTGCCGCCGCCCACCACGGCCACCACCTGATTGCGGTAGAAGAAGCCATCGCAGGTGGCGCAGGCGGAAACCCCTTTGCCGGCAAAGGCCTCTTCGGAGGGCAGGCCCAGGTATTGCGCCGAGGCGCCGGTGGCGATGATCAGCGCGTCGCAACTGTAGGTGCCGCTGTCGCCGATGAGGATAAACGGCCGCTGCTGCAACTGTGCGGTGTGGATGTGGTCATAGACGATCTCGGTGTCGAAGCGTTCGGCGTGTCTCTGCATCCGCTCCATCAGCACCGGGCCGGTCAGGCCTTCGACATCGCCGGGCCAGTTGTCGACTTCGGTGGTGGTGGTCAGTTGGCCGCCGGCTTGCAAACCGGTGATCACCGTCGGTTTGAGGTTGGCCCGAGCGGCATAGACGGCAGCGCTGTAACCGGCAGGGCCAGAGCCCAGAATGATCAGGCGTGAATGCTTCGCATCGTTCATAAAAACACCTCATAAGCCTTTGTCACAAAAGAGAATGCATGCTCCAATTGAACAGTGCGTAACAGGCCGTTGACTATGCTGGTCGGAGGGTTCCGACGTGGCATGGCGTGAACAAACCCGTACAATACGACGCTGTACCGGGTTTATTCAGAATTGCACTGTTTCAGAAGCAAGGGGCAGAGTGTTAAAAGTAGCCCCAGTTACGCCGGTCAACTTTATTTACCTGCTCGGATTGAGCAGTATCTTGTAGTCAATCACCCGTTGGACGCGCCCTTGGCGCAGGAAAAGACGCGTTTTGAAGAAATCCACCGCAGCACCTAAACCTGTTGTTCCGCTCTGGCGTCAACAATTGCACTACCGGCTCAAGGAAGGTGCGTTGATCGCCATTGGCGCCCTGTGCCTGTTCTTGATGATGGCACTTCTGACCTATGGGAAAGATGATCCGGGCTGGAGTCATAACAGCAAGATTGAAGACGTGCAGAACTTCGGTGGCCCGGCCGGTTCCTACAGCGCCGATATCCTGTTTATGGTGTTGGGTTACTTCGCCTATATCTTCCCGCTGCTGTTGGCGATCAAGACCTACCAGATCTTCCGCCAGCGCCATGAGCCCTGGCAGTGGAGCGGCTGGCTGTTTTCCTGGCGGCTTATTGGCCTGGTGTTCCTGGTGCTGTCGGGCGCCGCCCTGGCCCATATCCATTTCCATGCCGCCACGGGCCTGCCGGCCGGTGCCGGTGGCGCCCTGGGCGAAAGCCTGGGCGACCTGGCCAAGAATGCCCTGAACGTGCAGGGCAGCACCCTGATGTTCATTGCCCTGTTCCTGTTCGGCCTGACGGTGTTCACCGACCTGTCGTGGTTCAAGGTGATGGACGTGACCGGCAAGATCACCCTCGACCTGTTCGAACTGTTCCAGGGCGCCGCCAACCGCTGGTGGGATGCGCGCGTGGAGCGCAAGCAACTGGTGGCGCAACTGCGCGAAGTGGATGCCCGGGTCGATGAAGTCGTGACCCCGAACGTGGCCGACAAGCGCGAGCAGGCCAAGGTCAAGGAGCGCCTTATCGAGCGCGAGCAGGCCCTGAGCAAGCACATGTCCGAGCGCGAAAAGCAGGTGCCGCCAGTGATCACGCCGATCGCCACTAAGGCGCCGGAGCCCAGCAAGCGCGTGCAGAAAGAGAAACAGGTGCCGTTGTTCGTCGACAGCGCGGTGGAAGGCACCTTGCCGCCGATCTCGATCCTCGATCCCGCGGAAAAGAAACAGCTCAATTACTCCCCCGAATCTCTGGCGGCTGTCGGCCACCTGCTGGAGATCAAGCTCAAGGAGTTCGGCGTCGAAGTCTCGGTGGATTCGATCCACCCGGGGCCGGTGATTACCCGTTACGAAATCCAGCCAGCGGCCGGGGTGAAAGTCAGCCGGATCGCCAACCTGGCCAAGGACCTGGCGCGTTCCCTAGCCGTGACCAGTGTTCGCGTAGTGGAAGTGATTCCCGGCAAGACCACCGTGGGCATCGAGATTCCCAACGAAGACCGGCAGATCGTGCGCTTCTCCGAAGTGCTCTCGACCCCTGAATACGACAACTTCAAATCCCCGGTCACCCTGGCCCTGGGCCACGATATCGGCGGCAAGCCGATCATCACTGACCTTGCGAAAATGCCTCACCTGCTGGTGGCTGGTACCACCGGTTCCGGTAAGTCGGTGGGGGTCAACGCGATGATCCTGTCGATCCTGTTCAAGTCCGGCCCGGAAGACGCCAAGCTGATCATGATCGACCCGAAGATGCTCGAACTGTCGATCTACGAGGGCATTCCGCATCTGCTGTGCCCGGTGGTGACCGACATGAAGGACGCGGCCAACGCCCTGCGCTGGAGCGTGGCTGAGATGGAGCGGCGCTACAAGCTCATGGCCAAGATGGGCGTGCGCAACCTCTCGGGCTTCAACGCCAAGGTCAAGGAAGCGATTGAAGCCGGTACCCCGCTGGCCGACCCGCTGTACAACCGCGAAAGCATCCACGACGAAGCGCCGCTGCTGACCAAGCTGCCGACCATCGTGGTGGTGGTGGACGAATTCGCCGACATGATGATGATCGTCGGCAAGAAGGTTGAAGAACTGATCGCCCGTATCGCCCAGAAAGCCCGTGCCGCCGGTATCCACCTGATCCTCGCCACCCAGCGCCCATCGGTGGACGTGATCACCGGCCTGATCAAGGCCAACATCCCGACCCGCATGGCGTTCCAGGTGTCGAGCAAGATCGACTCGCGGACCATCATCGACCAGGGCGGTGCCGAACAATTGCTGGGCCACGGTGACATGCTCTACATGCCGCCGGGCACCAGCCTGCCGATCCGCGTCCACGGCGCCTTCGTTTCCGATGATGAAGTGCACCGCGTGGTGGAGGCCTGGAAGCTGCGCGGTGCGCCGGAATACAACGACGACATCCTCAACGGTGTCGAAGAGGCGGGCAGTGGTTTCGAAGGCAGCAGCGGCGGGGGGGACGGCGATGATCCGGAAGCCGACGCGCTCTACGACGAAGCCGTGCAGTTCGTCCTGGAAAGCCGCCGGGCCTCGATCTCGGCGGTACAGCGCAAGCTGAAGATTGGCTACAACCGCGCCGCCCGGATGATCGAAGCCATGGAAATGGCCGGGGTGGTGACGGCGATGAACACCAACGGCTCCCGCGAAGTGCTGGCGCCGGGCCCGACGCGCGACTGATCCTTGTTTCGCTTGCAGCGGCGTGAAGTCACGCCGCTCGTATACCCATCCAATTAATGAGGAATTCCATGCGCCTGATTCGCATGTTGCTGCTGCCGGTATTGGCTGTGACCACCTTGTCGGCCCACGCCGACCCCAAAGACGTGGCGCGCCTGACCCAGTTGCTGGAAAAGTCCCAGACCCTGACCGCGCGTTTCTCCCAGCTGACCCTGGATGGCAGCGGCACCCAGTTGCAGGAAACCGCCGGCGAGATGTCCCTGCAGCGCCCGGGCCTGTTCTACTGGCACACCGATGCGCCACAAGAACAGCTGATGGTTTCCGACGGCCAGAAAGTCTCCCTGTGGGACCCGGACCTGGAGCAGGTGACCATCAAGAAGCTTGACCAGCGTCTGACCCAGACCCCGGCCCTGTTGCTCTCCGGTGACGTGTCGAAAATCAGCGAAAGCTTCGACATCACCTCCAAGGAAGCCGGCGGCGTGATGGACTTCACCCTCAAGCCGAAAACCCGCGACACCCTGTTCGACAGCCTGCGCCTGTCGTTTCGCAACGGCATGATCAACGACATGCAGTTGATCGACAGCGTTGGCCAGCGCACCAATATCCTGTTCACCGGGGTCAAGGCCAACGAAGCCATCCCGGCGTCCAAGTTCAAGTTCGACATCCCCAAGGGTGCCGATGTGATCCAAGAGTAAGCAGCCGCAACCGCAAGGTTTCGAAGGTAGTCCATGGACCTGTTTCGTAGTGCCCCGATTGCCCAGCCACTGGCCGCACGCCTGCGTGCGACCAACCTGGACGAGTACGTTGGCCAGCAGCACCTGTTGGCCCGGGGCAAGCCGCTGCGCGAGGCCCTGGAGCAGGGCGCGCTGCATTCGATGATCTTCTGGGGCCCGCCCGGGGTCGGCAAGACCACCCTGGCGCGGCTGTTGGCGGAAGTCTCGGATGCCCACTTCGAAACCGTCTCGGCGGTGCTGGCCGGGGTCAAGGAGATCCGCCAGGCGGTGGAAGTCGCCAAGCAGCAGGCCGGGCAATACGGTCGGCGAACCATCCTGTTTGTCGACGAAGTGCACCGCTTCAACAAATCGCAGCAGGATGCCTTCCTGCCCTACGTGGAAGACGGCACGCTGATCTTTATCGGCGCCACCACGGAAAACCCGTCCTTCGAGCTCAACAACGCCTTGCTCTCCCGAGCGCGGGTCTATGTGCTCAAGAGCCTGGATGAAGCGGCCCTGGGCACCCTGGTACAGCGCGCCCTGACCGAGGAGCGGGGGCTGGGCAAGCGCCAGCTGAGCCTCAGCGATGAAGGCTTCCAGATGCTGCTGTCGGCCGCCGATGGCGATGGCCGGCGCATGCTCAACCTGCTGGAAAACGCCTCGGACCTGGCGGAAGACGGTGGCGAGATCAGTGTCGATCTGTTGCAAAGCCTGCTGGGTGACACCCGCCGGCGTTTCGACAAGGGCGGCGAAGCCTTCTACGACCAGATTTCCGCGTTGCACAAGTCGGTGCGCGGCTCCAATCCCGACGGCGCCCTGTACTGGTTCGCGCGCATGCTCGACGGCGGCTGCGACCCGTTGTACCTGGCCCGGCGCGTGGTGCGCATGGCCAGCGAAGACATCGGCAACGCCGACCCGCGGGCCCTGAGCCTGTGCCTGGCGGCCTGGGATGTGCAGGAGCGCCTGGGCAGCCCCGAAGGCGAGCTGGCAGTGGCCCAGGCCATCACCTACCTGGCCTGTGCGCCGAAGAGCAACGCCGTGTACATGGGTTTCAAGGCCGCCATGCGCGCTGCTGCCGAGCACGGCTCGCTGGAAGTGCCGATCCACCTGCGCAATGCCCCGACCAAGCTGATGAAGCAACTGGGCTACGGCGACGAATACCGCTACGCCCATGACGAGCCGGATGCCTACGCCGCCGGTGAAGACTATTTCCCCGAAGAACTCGAACCCTTGCCGCTCTATCAACCGGTGCCCCGCGGCCTGGAACTGAAGATCGGCGAGAAGCTCAAGCACCTGGCCGCGCTGGACCGGGCCAGCCCCTTGCAGCGGAGAAAACCTTGATCCCCCTGATCCTCGCAGTCTCCGCCGGCGGTGTGGCTGGCACCCTGTTGCGCTTTGCCACCGGCAACTGGATCAACGCCAATTGGCCGCGGCACTTCTATACCGCGACGCTGGCCGTTAATATCGTGGGCTGCCTGCTGATCGGCGTGTTGTACGGGCTGTTCCTGGTCCGTCCGGAAGTGCCGATCGAAGTGCGTGCCGGATTGATAGTGGGCTTCCTCGGTGGCCTGACGACTTTTTCATCCTTTTCACTGGATACCGTGCGTCTGCTGGAAAGCGGACAAGTGGCGCTGGCCCTGGGCTATGCGGCACTGAGTGTATTCGGCGGGCTGCTTGCTACCTGGGCCGGCCTGTCCTTGACCAAACTTTGATAAACGAGAGAACGACATGCTCGATTCCAAACTGTTACGTAGCAACCTCCAGGACGTAGCGGATCGTCTGGCATCCCGCGGCTTTGCCCTGGATGTGGCACGCATCGAAGCGCTGGAAGAACAGCGCAAGACCGTGCAGACCCGCACCGAGCAACTGCAGGCTGAACGTAACGCGCGCTCCAAGTCCATCGGCCAGGCCAAGCAACGCGGCGAAGACATCGCCCCGCTGATGGCCGACGTTGAGCGCATGGGGAACGAGCTGAGCTCCGGCAAGGCGGAGCTGGAAAACATCCAGAGCGAACTGGATTCGATCCTGTTCGGCATTCCTAACCTGCCCCACGAATCGGTGCCGGTGGGCGAAGATGAAGACGGCAACGTCGAAGTGCGCCGCTGGGGCACCCCGACCGCCTTCGATTTCCCGATCAAGGACCACGTGGCCCTGGGCGAAACCCACGGCTGGCTGGACTTTGAAACCGCCGCCAAGCTGTCCGGCGCGCGTTTTGCCCTGTTGCGCGGCCCGATCGCCCGTCTGCACCGCGCCCTGGCGCAGTTCATGATCAACCTGCACACCGGCGAGCACGGCTACGAAGAGGCCTATACCCCGTACCTGGTGCAGGCTCCGGCGCTGGTGGGCACCAGCCAGTTGCCGAAGTTCGAGGAAGACCTGTTCAAGATCACTCGCGAAGGCGAAGCCGATCTGTACCTGATCCCGACCGCTGAAGTGTCGCTGACCAACATCGTCGCTGGCGAGATTCTCGACGCCAAGCAACTGCCGCTGAAGTTCGTCGCCCACACGCCGTGCTTCCGTAGTGAAGCCGGTGCTTCGGGTCGCGATACCCGCGGCATGATCCGCCAGCACCAGTTCGACAAGGTCGAGATGGTCCAGGTGGTCGAGCCGTCGACCTCCATGGAAGCCCTGGAAGGCCTGACCGCCAACGCCGAGAAAGTCCTGCAACTGCTGCAACTGCCGTACCGCGTACTGGCCCTGTGCACCGGCGACATGGGCTTCAGTGCGGTCAAGACCTACGACCTGGAAGTCTGGGTACCGAGCCAGGACAAGTACCGCGAGATCTCCTCGTGCTCCAACTGTGGCGACTTCCAGGCCCGCCGCATGCAGGCGCGCTTCCGCAACCCGGAAACCGGCAAGCCTGAGCTGGTGCACACCCTCAACGGTTCCGGCCTGGCCGTGGGCCGCACCCTGGTGGCGGTGCTGGAGAACTACCAGCAGGCCGACGGTTCGATCCGTGTGCCGGATGTGCTGAAGCCGTACATGGGTGGCCTTGAGGTCATCGGCTAAATGGAATATCTGCCGCTGTTTCACAACCTTCGCGGCAGTCGTGTGTTGGTGGTCGGCGGAGGGGAGATTGCCTTGCGCAAATCCCGTCTGCTGGCCGATGCCGGTGCGCAGCTGCGAGTGGTCGCACCTGAAATAGAAGCGCAATTGCAGGAACTGATCGTCGCCAGCGGCGGTGAGTCCCTGTTGCGCGGGTATGTCGAGGCCGACCTCGACGGCTGCACCCTGATCATCGCCGCCACCGACGACGAATCCCTGAATGCCCAGGTCTCCGCCGATGCCCATCGGCGTTGCGTGCCGGTCAATGTGGTGGACGCGCCGGCCCTGTGCAGCGTGATCTTCCCGGCCATCGTCGACCGTTCGCCGCTGGTCATCGCAGTCTCCAGTGGCGGCGATGCGCCGGTGCTGGCGCGGCTGATCCGGGCCAAGCTGGAAACCTGGATTCCTTCCACCTACGGCCAACTGGCCGGGTTGGCGGCGCGTTTCCGCGCCCAGGTCAAAAGCCTGTTTCCGGATGTGCAGCAACGCCGGGCGTTCTGGGAGGACGTGTTCCAAGGGCCCATTGCCGATCGCCAACTGGCGGGGCAGGGCGCGGAAGCCGAACGTCTGTTGCAGGCCAAGATCGCCGGCAAGGCGCCCCATGCGCCGGGCGAGGTGTATCTGGTGGGGGCAGGCCCGGGTGATCCGGACCTGCTGACCTTCCGTGCCCTGCGCCTGATGCAGCAGGCCGATGTGGTGCTCTACGACCGCCTGGTGGCGCCGGCGATTCTCGAACTGTGCCGTCGCGACGCCGAACGCATCTATGTCGGCAAGCGTCGCGCCGATCACGCCGTGCCCCAGGAACAGATCAACCAGCAATTGGTGACCCTGGCCCAGCAAGGCAAGCGTGTAGTGCGTCTCAAGGGTGGCGATCCGTTCATCTTCGGCCGTGGTGGCGAAGAGATTGAAGAGCTGGCGGCCCACGGCATTCCGTTCCAGGTGGTGCCGGGGATTACCGCGGCCAGTGGTTGCTCGGCCTATGCCGGGATTCCCCTGACTCACCGCGACTACGCGCAGTCGGTGCGCTTCGTCACCGGTCACCTCAAGGACGGCACCAGCAACCTGCCCTGGAGCGACCTGGTGGCGCCGGCCCAGACCCTGGTGTTCTACATGGGCCTGGTGGGCTTGCCGACCATCTGCGAGCAACTGATCAAGCACGGTCGCGGCGCCGACACCCCGGCGGCGCTGGTTCAGCAGGGCACCACCAGCAACCAGCGTGTCTTCACCGGCACCCTGGGCAACCTGCCTGCGCTGGTGGCCGAGCACGAAGTACACGCACCGACCCTGGTGATCGTTGGCGAAGTGGTCCAGCTACGCGAGAAGCTGGCCTGGTTCGAAGGCGCTCAGTCCGAGGTCTGAAAAGCTTCGCCGGCAAGCCGGCTCCTACACATCCCGCTGTTGTAGGAGCCGGCTTGCCGGCGAAAGCGTCCTCAACCCCTGCACCAAACCCCTTGCCCACTCAACCGCTGCCGATCATGTGCGGGGCTGAAGTCCTGTAACGGCCCCTTCGGCACAATCCCTGTCGGATTGATGGTGGTGTGGCTGGCGTAGTAGTGCCCCTTGATGTGGGTAAAGTCCACGGTCTGGGCAATCCCCGGCCACTGGCACAGCTCCCGCAGCCAGTTCGACAGGTTCGGGTAATCGGCAATCCGCCGCAGGTTGCACTTGAAGTGGCTGTAGTACACCGCATCGAAGCGGATCAGCGTGGTGAACAGCCGCACATCGGCTTCGGTCAGGTACTCGCCGGCCAGGTAGCGCTGCGTGCCGAGCAGGGCCTCCAGTTCATCCAGTTCGGCGAAGACATCATCGAACGCCGACTCATAGGCTTTTTGTGAAGTGGCAAACCCGGCGCGATACACGCCATTGTTCAGCGTTGGATAGATGCGTCCGTTGAGTTCGTCGATCTGTGCGCGCAATGGTTGCGGATAGAAGTCCAGGGCGTTGCCGGTCAGGCCGTCAAAGGCGCTGTTGAACATGCGGATGATCTCCGCCGATTCGTTGCTGACGATGCATTGGCGTTGTTTGTCCCACAGCACCGGTACGGTAACGCGGCCGGTGTAGTCCGCAGTGTCGGCGGTGTAGCGCTGGTGCATGAAGTCGAAGTGGTCCAGGAGGTCGCCGCTGGAGCCGTAGGCGGTGTCGAAGGTCCAGCCGTTCTCGCGCATCAGCCAGCTGACCACTGAGACGTCGATCAGCTTTTCCAGACCCTTGAGCTTGCGCAGGATCAGCGTGCGGTGGGCCCAGGGGCAGGCCAGGGAGACATAGAGGTGGTAGCGCCCGGCCTCGGCGGCGAAGCCGCCTTCACCGCTGGGGCCGGGGCGGCCATCGGCAGTGACCCAGTTGCGACGTTGCGCCTGTTCCCGTTGGAAGGCGCCGTCCTTGCCGCTTTCGTACCACTGGTCATACCAGCGCCCTTCGATCAGCAGACCCATGAAATGCTCCTCGGCTGTTTTGCGTTGGAGTGCAGTCTATGCCCCTGGGTTCGAACAAAAAGCGCAAAGCATGGGCGGTTTTGATCGATTAAATCGATCTGTCCCGGGCATCCCAGTACTGCTGGGCCAGGGCGAAGGCTTGCTCCCGGGGCGTGCCCAGGCCGCGCAAGGCCAGGGCCATGGTGGCCAGCAGGGCCAGTTGCGGGTAGCTGTCTTCTACATCGCCGCGCCACAGCGCCTTGAGGTGCTCGGGTTCCAGGCTCGCAGGTTTCACATGGCGTTGCGCCGACAGTGCCGGCCATTCCTCGTCCCAACTGACGCCACCGGTGCTGCCGTACAGATGGCTGGCGCTGTCCGGGTTGATCTCGATCTCGCCGCCATCGCCCTTGATCACGATGACGTTGTCCCCCAGCAGGCCGCTGGCATCGCGGTGCACTGCCTGGTAGCCGGGGTGGAAGATGCTCTGCAGGCCGCAGCGGGCGCCCAGGGGGTTGAGGATTCGCGCCAGGGAATGGATCGGTGAGCGCAGGCCGAGGATGTTGCGCAAGTCGATCATCCGTTGCAGCTGTGGCGCCCAGTCGCCTAGCGGCATGAAGGCCAGGTTGCCCTGGTCCAGTGCCTGGCCGACCGCCTGCCAGTCACGGCACAGGGGAATCCCCAGGGGCTCCAGCAACTGCTCGGTGTACAAGCGCCCGGCGGTGTGGGCGCCGCCGCCGTGGAGCAGGATGCGCACGCCGTTTTGCGCCAGGCACTTGGCCGCCAGTAGGTACCAGGGCAGGTGGCGCTTCTTGCCGGCGTAGGTCGGCCAGTCGAGGTCCAGGGCAATCGCCGGGGCGTTCAGGCGTTCGCGCAAGGCTTCGGTGAAGCCCGCCAGCTCTTGCGGGCTTTCCTCCTTGTGCCGCAGCAGCATGAGGAAGGCGCCGAGCTGAGTGTCCTCGACCTTGCCGTCCAGCAGCATGCCCATGGCTTCCCGGGCTTCCTCGCGAGTCAGGTTGCGCGCGCCGCGCTTGCCCTTGCCGAGAATCCGCACGAATTGGGCGAAAGGGTGTTCTTCCGGGGTTTGGGTGAGCAGGGGAGCGAAATCGTTCATAGGCAATTGGTCGGCTTGGGCAGGCCCGCCAGCTTGGCGGCAAGTTTGGCGGGAGTGCCTTTGAACAGTCGGTTCAGGTGCAGGCTGTTGCCCTTGTCCGGGCCCAGCTTGAGGGCGGTGTACTTGATCAGCGGGCGGGTGGCCGGGGACAGCTGGAATTCCCTGTAGAAGCCCTGGAGCAGTTCGAGGATTTCCCAGTGTTCCGCGCTCAGATCAAGCTCTTCGTTGGCGGCCAGGGCTTGCGCCACGTCAGCGGACCAGTCGTCGAGGTTGACCAGGTAGCCGTCCTTGTCCAGTTCGATGGCGCGAGCGCCCACGGTCAAGGTACTCATAGCCAGGTGTTGACCTTGTCATGCTGAAGGGACAGCTCGACGAAGCCCGGGTAGTCCACCGCGCGGGCCCAGGCCGGCAGGGCCAGGCCGCGGGCGTTCAGGTCTTCTTCCAGCACGTACAGATTCAAGCCGCTACGGGTGCTCAGTTCGCTGCAAATGGCGCTGCCCGGTTGCAGGGCATAGGCGGCGTCGCCGCACAGCAGCAGGCCGTCGGCGCTGCCCAGCAGGCGCAGGCAACTGCTCAGGCGGGTGTCGGTAAAGGGCGAGTGGGACAACACATGCAAGGTCGACATCAGAGGGTAATCACCTGGTCAAAACGGTCGATGATCCCGGCCAGTTCCGGGGCGTCCAGCAGCTGTACCGCGTCAAGGCTCAAGCTCGCCGGGTCGAGGCCGCGGGCAGCGAGGCTGGCGCTGCAGGCAAACAGTTCGTCGACGCCGAACAGCGACAGCGCCTGCAGGTTGGCGCTCAGGTCTTTCTGGCGCAGCAGCGAGGCCTGTTGCCCGGGCGCCAGTTGCAGCACGCCATCATCGAGAAACAGCAGGCCGATGGGCAGGTCGAAGGCGCCGCCGGCCAGGACGATATCCAGCGCTTCCCGGGCGCCGGGGCCGGTCCACGGCGCCTGACGGCTGATCAACAACAGGGATTTGGCCATGTCACGCCCCTCCAAAACAGATCAGGCGGTCGGCGGCCTGTACCGCGTCATGCAATTGCCCGAGCCCCGACAGCTCCCAGGGGGCTTCGACGCTCACCGACGTACGCTGGTAGCGCTGGGCTTCGTCAGCATTCAACACGCCTCGGCGCAGGGCTGCGGCGATGCACACCACGCTGTCCAGTTGATGCTGGCCGACAAACTCGCGCCATTCCCGAGGCAGGTCCTGTTCGTCCTGGGGCGTGACGATGCTGTTGGCGGCGTTGTACACGCCGTCCTGGTAGAAAAACAGCCGGACAATTTCATGCCCGCCCGCCAGCGCCGCCTGGGCGAACAGCAGGGCGCGGCGCGAGGAAGGCGCGTGGGCGGCAGAGAACAGGGCGATGGCGAACTTCATGACGGACTCGATGGATAAAACTGCGGCCATGATAAAGCTTTCTCCGAACATCGGCTAAACCCGTTTCGCCCCTGGGGCTCTGGTTCCAGGCATGCAGGACATATCGGGTAAAGCTTTGCCCGGCCCCAAACTGCGAAGCGAGGGATAGACTCGCGCCTTCATTCAACCGGGGACAAGGAGCAAGGGATGATGGATCTGAATTCGGCGGTGGTAGTGGTCACGGGGGCCGGAAGAGGCTTGGGGGCCGCGCTGGCCATCAGCCTGGCGGACCAGGGCTGCAAGCTGATTCTCTGTGGGCGCAACCCCGAGGCCCTGGCGCAGGTCAGCGCGGCCATCGAGGCGCGTACCGGCAGCCCCGCCGATCAGGTGGTGGTGGACCTGGCCAGCAGCGACAGCGTCAAGGCCGCCCTGGCTGAGATCCACGTCCGCCACCCGCAAGTGGACATCCTGATCAACAACGGCGCCATGTGGCTGGAGGCCAGCGAGCAGCCCCACAGCGCCGCTGAAGTCACCGGGGTGATCGACGCTGCACTGAGCGGCACCTTCCTCCTGACCCAGGGCCTGCTACCGGTGCTCAAGGCTTCCAAGCGCCCGGACATCGTCACCATTGGTTCCATCAGCGGCTTGCCCAATGCACCGCTGCACAGCGTGTCGCTGCCGTTCTATGCGGCCAAGCACGGGCAACTGGCCCTGGCCGATGGCCTGCGGCAAATGCTCAAGGGCACGCCGGTGCGTTCGCTGTGCGTACACCCGCCGTACCTGGAAGATGTCTCGCCGCTGGATGAGGCCTGGCAGCAGATTCCGGCGCGGCAGAAGGGCGAGCAGGGCACCAACCGTGATGTGGTGGAGGCGGTGATCTTCGCCCTGACCCGGCCGCGGCATATCAGCCTGTCGTCGATCGTGATCGATACCGACAGCGGCGGCCTGTTCAGCTGATAACCGTGCTCAATGTCAGCGGTTCTTGTAGCCCAGTTGCCAGCGGCGGGGGATCTTCAATGACGCCACACCCAGCAGCACGGCAAACAACCCGCTGACATACAGTGCCTTGAGCCCCAGGTGCTGTTCCAGCAAGGCGCCCAGCACCGCCCCGGCGAACATGCCGCTCCAGGGCACCAGTTGCACCCGCCAGCCGTTGCGCCGGTCGCCGAGCATCCAGCGCCCCAGGCCGCGGCCAAAGCGTGAGAGGGCGCCGGTGACGTAGGTCAGGCCGATGGGCAGGCCGTTCACTTCCTCCACCGCGGCGTTGAGCATGCCCATGGCAATGATGGCCGCCAGCAGGGCCGGCAGTTGCTGCTCGAAAGGCCAGGCAGCAGAGGCGCAGAGCAACGCGCCGATGCTCAGCAGCAAGGGCAGGGCACGGTGCCCGGCCAGGCGGCTGACCACCACGCCCAGGGCGTTACCGACGATAAAGGTCGCTACCAGGAGCAGCAGGCGCAGTACCAGGCCCGGTTCGCCATCGCTGATGGCTACGGCCATGCGCGTGGTGTTGCCGCTCATGAAGGAAACGAAATCCCCGGTGGCCATGAAGCCGATGGCGTCGGTCATCCCCGCCAGCACCGAAAGGCAGGCCACCAGCCCGAGGCCGACCCGTCCGCGCCATTTCTGCGTGTGCTGCAGGGCTGCGCTGGCCGATTGCGTGGAAGTCGAAGGCAACATCGTCGGTTCTCCTGAACAGGGACTGCGAGGGGCGCGTGCGGGTCAAGGCCGAGGGTCAAGGTGGTGCAGGGTGCGGTACTCGTCCCACGGCATGCCGGCCATCTCCGCCACTTCCCGGTGCACCTCAAGGCGCTGGACGTGGAATTCCTCGGGGCTGGCAGCGGTCAGTTGCAGGCTCAGTTCCCAGGCGAACAGCCCAAGGCGTTCGGCTTCGGCCTCGAAGGCTTCATGCAGGCGCTCGGCGCGATACTGCGCCGGGGTTTCGCCCCGGGCCCGGGCTTCCAGGGGGTTGAGGTTGTCCAGCTGTTCGCGCAGCTCGGGGCGCTGTTCGAGGAACGTGACCAAGGCCTGTTCATGCGGGTGTTGATCGATTGCCATGAAGACTCCCGGAAAAAGCGCCACGCCAGGGCGCAAGACTGAATGGGTTACGGCCGGATGCTCAAGGCAGGTTCGGCTGAGCGACCATCAAGCCACGCAGCCGCGCCAGATCCTTGCACGGGATGACATAGGTGCGCGCCAGCCGGTCGCCGATGCGCTGGCCGCGGCTTGATTCGCAGCAGATCAGCAGGGTCACCGGGCTGATGGCCGCTTCGAAGGGGCGGGTCGCCGAGCGGATCAATACCTGCAACAGCGAGGGGGGCTGGCCGATGCCATTGATCACTTGCAGGCCGCAAAGGGCCTTGCCGGCGGTGTAGCCACGCCACAGGTATTCGTTGAGGGGAAAATACAGGCACCAGGTGGCCAGCAGGCACCAGGTGGAGAATTGCTCCATATCCGGGTATTGGAGGCGTTCGGCCAGTCGGCACAGGACAAACCACAGCAGCAGTACCAGCAGGCCGTCGACCAGATAAGCCAGAATGCGCCGGATGATCAGGCCGGCTCTCGATACTTCCATGCACTGCCCCCAAGACTACGCCCTGTATTGAGCGCCCTATTGTAAGGCTTAAAGCCCCTGCGGGGGCGAGGCTTCACAGGGATGTGAAAAAAACGTGAAAAATAATTAGAACCTTTTGCTTTTGGCTTCCCTCGAAAAGGCTCCTGCAGCATTTGCCTTATTCAAACAGGGAGATCTACACACGATGTCAAAGGTATTCGCAACCCTTCTGGCCAGCACCTCTGCAGCCACCTTGCTGGCCCTTTCCAGCAGCGCCATGGCCGCCCCGGCCACCGGGCCGATTTCCACCCTGGGTATCCTCGGTAGCTACAACGACTTCAAGCTCGAAGGCGGTAGCGAAAGCGACAAGGAGCACCTGGGTGAAGGGGGTGTGTTCTACAACTTCGGCAACAAGATGACCGCCGAATCGGGCCTGATCTACCAGGCTGGGGTCGAGGCCAAGTTCGGCAAGAAGCACGACAACAAGCTCAAGGAAGGCCAGGCCGACCTCGACCTGGGCTGGCGCGCCGCCCTGGACGCACGCAACTTTGTCGATGTGCTGGTGGGGGGGGGCTACACCTGGACCCGCTACGAGCCGGATACCGGCGACTACGACATGAAGCTCACCAACAAGTCGCCCTTCGCCAAGGCCGCCCTGGGCTACAACCACCAGTTCGACGACCTGACCATGCGCGTCGAGCTGGGTGCGCGCCATACCATCAACGGCAAGGCGCGGCTCAAGGTGGATGACGTCGGCAGCGACACCGTGGACCTCAAGGACCGCACCAACCCTTACGCCGAGGTGAATTTCTTGATGAACCAGAACGGCTCGCTGCCGGTCATGGCCGGGGTCTATTACACCCGCACCGAGTACAAGCTGGACGAAGATACGCCTGTGGCTGACAACACCAAGCTCAAGCGTAACGAGTATGGCTTCAAGGTGGGCCTGACCTTCTAAGGGTAGCCGCCCGTTCCAAGCTGCATGAGAGCCGCCGGTGCCCGTCTTTCGATGGGGCCGGCGGTTGTGCTTTCAACTGACGATGGGGTGTTCGCGGCCGATCTCGCTGCGCAACTGGGCGATCAGGTGCAGGCAGTGGGTGAGGCCCGGCGAGGGCTCGCCGATGCGGCGGCTGAGGATGATCGGCGAGGTGGCCTCGGCCTCCAGTAGCGGGCAGAAGCCGATGTCGTCACGGTGCAGCACCTGCACCGAGGCCGGTACCAGGGTAATGCCGATGCCGGCGCCCACCAGGCCGATGGCGGTCTGCAATTCGTTGGTCCACTGGGCGATCTTCAGGTTCAGGCCCCGGGCACTGAACAGCGCGATCACATGGTCGGCGTAGCTCGGGCGCGGGTTGGCCGGGTACAGCACGAAAGGCTCGTCCGCCAGTTGCGCCAGGCTCACCGGTTGCCCCAGCAGCGGGTGGCCGGCGGGCAGGGCGACCACCAGGCGGTCTTCGGTCAGCACCTTCTGCACGATGGCCGGGTCGTCGATATGGATACGCCCGAAGCCGATGTCGATGCGCCCGGCCTTCAAGGCTTCCACCTGCTGCAGGGTAGTCATCTCCGACAGGCCCAGTTCCAGTTCCAGGGTGCCGTTGCTGCGCAGGCGGCGGATCAGTTGCGGCAGCACGCCGTACAGGGTCGAGGGGGCAAAGCCGATGCCCAGCCAGGTCTTGTGCCCCAGGCCGATGCGCCGGGTGTTGTCGCAGACCTTGCCCAATTGCTCCAGTACCCGGTTGGAATGCTCGTAGAAAAACCGCCCGGCGGCGGTCAGGCGCAGCGGTCGGCCACGCTCCAGCAGCAGCACCCCCAACTCGTCTTCCAGTTGCTGGATCTGCCGGCTCAACGGCGGCTGGGCGATGTGCAGGCGCTCGGCGGCGCGGGTGAAATTGAGGGTTTCCCCCAGCACCTGGAAATAGCGCAGATGACGCAGTTCCATGACAGCTCCCCAGTGGTGAAGTGCATACCTTAAAGGTATCAAGCCAGACCAATTCTATATTGGAACCCCGGAAAAAGCCGGGACAGAATCGCTGGCAGAACTTCAAGAACCTCACGGGTATGGAAATGCACGCTTCTGCCATTGAATCGATCGAGACGATCATCGTCGATCTGCCGACCATCCGCCCCCACAAGCTGGCCATGCACACCATGCAGAACCAGACCCTGGTGCTGATCCGCCTGCGCTGCGCCGACGGCATCGAAGGCCTGGGGGAATCCACCACCATCGGTGGCCTGGCCTATGGCAATGAAAGCCCGGACAGCATCAAGACCAATATCGACCGTTTCGTCGCGCCGCTGCTGATCGGCCAGGACGCCAGCAACATCAACGCCGCCATGCTGCGCCTGGAGCAGAGCATCCGCGGCAACACCTTCGCCAAATCCGGTATCGAAAGCGCCTTGCTCGACGCCCAGGGCAAGCGCCTCGGGCTGCCGGTCAGCGAACTGCTGGGCGGCCGGGTGCGCGATGCGCTGCCGGTGGCCTGGACCTTGGCCAGTGGCGACACCGCCAAGGACATCGCCGAAGCGCAGAAGATGCTCGACCTGCGCCGCCACCGCATCTTCAAGCTGAAGATCGGCGCCGGTGAAGTGGACCGCGACCTGGCCCACGTGATCGCCATCAAGAAGGCCCTGGGCGACAGCGCCAGCGTGCGGGTCGACGTCAACCAGGCCTGGGACGAAGCCGTGGCCCTGCGCGCCTGCCGCATCCTCGGCGGCAATGGCATCGACCTGATCGAACAACCGATTTCGCGCAACAACCGCGCCGGCATGGTGCGCCTGAATGCCAGCAGCCCGGCGCCGATCATGGCCGACGAATCCATCGAGTGCGTGGAAGACGCCTTCAACCTGGCCCGGGAAGGGGCGGCTTCGGTGTTCGCCCTGAAGATCGCCAAGAACGGCGGCCCTCGCGCCACCCTGCGCACCGCGGCAATTGCCGAGGCGGCGGGCATCGGCCTGTACGGCGGCACCATGCTCGAGGGCGGCATCGGCACCCTGGCCTCGGCCCACGCCTTCCTGACCCTGAACAAACTGAGCTGGGACACCGAACTGTTCGGCCCGCTGCTGCTGACCGAGGACATCCTCGCCGAGCCGCCGGTGTACCGGGATTTCCACCTGCATGTCTCAAAGGCCCCGGGCCTTGGCCTGAGCCTGGACGAAGAGCGCCTGGCGTTCTTCCGTCGCGACAAAACCACCCCCGTGCTGCATCACACCTGAGGAGGGCTGCATGCTATTCCACGTGAAAATGACCGTGAACCTGCCGGTCGACATGAACCCCGAGCGCGCCGCGCAGCTGAAAGCCGACGAAAAGGCCCTGGCCCAACGCCTGCAGGCCGAAGGCAAGTGGCGCCACCTGTGGCGCATCGCCGGGCTGTACGCCAACTACAGCGTGTTCGACGTCGACAGCGTGCAGGAATTGCACGACACCCTGATGCAATTGCCGCTGTACCCCTATATGGCCATCGAAGTTGACGCCATGTGCAGGCATCCTTCGTCCATTCATGAGGATGACCGCTGAGCCCGTGCCAGCCCGTTCACCACTCTAATAAATACAAGATGAGGATTAATCATGAACGTCAGAATTTCCCACACTGCCAGCGCCCAGCAGTTTCTTGAAGAAGCCAGCGGCCAGTTCACCGAGGGCGGCAACCCCCGGGCCAAGGCCATCATCTACCGCATCCTGCGGGATTCGGTGAACATCATCGAAGACCTGGAGATCACCCCGGAAGAGTTCTGGAAGGCCGTCAATTACCTCAACGTTCTCGGCGCCCGCCAGGAAGCCGGGCTACTGGCCGCGGGCCTGGGCCTGGAGCATTACCTGGACCTGCTGATGGACGCCGCCGACGAACAGGTGGGCAAGACCGGCGGCACCCCGCGCACCATCGAAGGCCCGCTGTACGTGGCCGGTGCACCGCTGAGCCAGGGCGAAGCGCGCCTGGACGACGGCGTCGACCCGGGGGTGGTGCTGTTCATGCAGGGGCAGGTTCGCAACACCGCCGGCGAGCCACTGGCCGGGGCCATCGTCGATGTCTGGCACGCCAACACCGGCGGCACCTATTCCTACTTCGACGGCAGCCAGTCGGAGTTCAACCTGCGCCGGCGCATCGTCACCGACGCCGAGGGCCGCTACCGCTTTCGCAGCATCGTGCCGTCCGGCTACGGTTGCCCGCCGGATGGCCCGACCCAGCAACTGCTGGACCAACTGGGCCGCCATGGCCAGCGCCCGGCGCACATCCACTTCTTCATCTCGGCCGATGACCATCGCCACCTGACCACCCAGATCAACCTGGATGGCGACCAGTACCTGCACGACGATTTTGCCTACGCCACTCGCGACGAGCTGATCGCCCAGATCACCTTCAGCGAAGACCAGGCTCGGGCCAAGGCCCTGGGGGTCAGCGGGCGCTTTGCCGAGATCGAGTTCGACTTCACCCTGCAGTCTTCGGCCCAGCCGCAAGAGCAGCAGCGCCACGAACGGGTCCGCGCCCTGGAGGACTGAAGCGCCGACCGTGCCTGGCCCGGCCACGGAGCACCGACCCAGGTGCCCGTGGCTTTTGCCGTTATGCCGGGCCTGACGAGACTGCGCTGCGTGCCTGAAGCGCAGACCCAATAAGAACCATCAGAGTGACCCGATCATGCAGATGCATCTGTTGAGTGAGCGCAGCAGCGTGTTTGTTCAAGCCGATCCCTATGCCGTATCCGGTTACGTCAACCAGCACGTGGGCAGCCACTGCATCCGCCTGCCCCGGGCCGGCCATCCCCAGGCCAGCCTGCAGCACCGGGCTCTGGCCAGCCTGGATTTGTGCAGCATCAGCTACGGCGCCAGCGTGCGCGTCACCTCGCCGGCCCTGGAAAGCATCTACCACTTGCAAGTACTGCTGCGGGGCCACTGCCGGTGGCGTGGCCCGGGCCAGGAGCACTACTTCGCCCCGGGGGAACTGCTGCTGATCAACCCCGACGACCCGGTGGACCTGACCTATTCCGACGACTGCGAAAAATTCATCATCAAGATTCCCACCCACCTGGTGGAAAACGCCTGCCAGGAACAGCGCTGGCAGTACCCTGGGCAGGGCGTGCGCTTTCTGCGCCAGCGCTACCAACTGCAGGAACTGGAAGGCTTCGTGCCCTTGCTGAGCCTGCTGTGCCAGGAAGCCGAAGCCCTGGAAAGCATGCCCAAGGTCCAGGAGCACTACGCGCACATCCTGGTGGGCAAACTGCTGGGGCTGATGCAGACCAACGTGCAGCGCGGTGCCCTGGGCGCCTCGGCGGCGACCTTCGAACGGATTGCCGACTACATCGAACGCAACCTCAAGCACGACATCGGATGCGAAGAACTGGCGCAACAGGCGCGCATGAGCCTGCGCTCGCTGTACGCGCTGTTCGAACGCAACGCCCGCACCACGCCGAAGAACTACATCCGCCAGCAGAAACTGCAACGGGTGCACGCCTGCCTCAGCGACCCGCACAGCCCGGTGCGCAACGTCACCGAACTGGCCCTGGATTTCGGCTTCCTGCACCTTGGGCGTTTTGCCCAAAGCTACCGCCAGCAATACGGCGAACTGCCCTCCGACACCCTCAAGCGTCGGCACTGATCCTCTGGCATCGGCCTCTTGTAGGAGCTGGCTTGCCAGCGAAGAGGCCTGCAGGCTCAGCACCCCATCCAAGGGCCTTTTCGCCGGCAAGCCGGCTCCTACACAGGCCACGTCGGCGCTTTTGCAGAAAACGGATACAGGTGTGCACGCATTGGCTATTGCCCGTTCCAAGCCCGCCCTAGCATGGCCCTGCCTGAATAAAAACAATGGAGGCGGCGGCCATGTCCCTGCGACCCGAATACCTGCATTCCCTGCTTGAAGAAGACCCCGACCAGGGCGTCTACCGCTGCAAGCGGGAGATGTTCACCGACCCCCGGCTGTTCGACCTGGAGATGCAGCACATCTTCGAAGGCAACTGGCTGTACCTGGCCCACGAAAGCCAGATCCCCAACCCCAACGACTACTACAGCACCACCATGGGCCGGCAGCCGGTGTTCATCGCGCGCAACAAGAACGGCGAGCTCAATGCCTTTATCAACGCCTGCAGCCATCGCGGCGCCATGCTCTGCCGGCACAAGACCGGCAACAAGGCCTCCTTCACCTGCCCGTTCCACGGCTGGACCTTCAACAACACCGGCAAGCTGCTCAAGGTCAAGGACCCGGCCGCCGCCGGCTACCCGGCCAGCTTCAACTGCGAAGGCTCCCACGACCTGACCCGCGTCGCGCGCTTCGAGTCCTACCGTGGCTTCCTGTTCGGCAGCCTCAACCCCGACGTGCTGCCCCTGGTGGAACACCTGGGGGAGTCGGCGAAGATCATCGACATGATCGTCGACCAGTCCGCCGACGGCCTGGAAGTGCTGCGCGGCTCTTCCAGCTATATCTACGAAGGCAACTGGAAGCTCACCGCCGAGAACGGCGCCGACGGCTACCACGTCAGCTCGGTGCACTGGAACTACGCCGCCACCCAGAACCAGCGCAAGCAGCGCGAGGCCGGGGAAGACATCCGCACCATGAGCGCCGGCACCTGGGCCAAGCAGGGCGGCGGTTTCTACTCGTTCGACAAGGGCCACATGCTGCTCTGGACCCGCTGGTCCAACCCCGAGGACCGCCCGCTCTACGAGCGCCGCGACGAACTGGCCCGGGACTTTGGCCAGGCCCGCGCCGACTGGATGATCGAGAACTCGCGCAACCTGTGCCTGTATCCGAACCTCTACCTGATGGACCAGTTCAGCTCGCAGATCCGCATCGCCCGGCCGATCTCCGTGGACCGCACCGAAATCACCATCTACTGCATCGCCCCCAAGGGCGAGAGCGACGAAGCCCGGGCCCGACGCATCCGCCAGTACGAAGACTTCTTCAACGTCAGCGGCATGGCCACCCCCGACGACCTGGAGGAATTCCGCTCCTGCCAGCTCGGCTACCAGGGCAGCACCACGGCCTGGAACGACATGTCCCGCGGCGCCGAGCATTGGGTCCAGGGGGCGGACGACGCAGCGAAAGAAATCGACCTGCAACCGATCCTCAGCGGGGTGCGCACCGAGGACGAAGGCTTGTTCGTGATGCAGCACAAGTACTGGCAGCAAACCATGCTCGCGGCCCTGGAGCTTGAAGCCTCGCGCCAGATCGACGTGGAGGCCGTGCAATGACCATTTCCTACGATGCCGTGCGCGATTTCCTGTATCGCGAAGCCCGCTACCTGGACGACAAGGACTGGGACAGCTGGCTGGAACTCTACGCCCCGGACGCGACCTTCTGGATGCCCTCCTGGGACGACAGCGACCAGTTGACCGAAGACCCGCAGCGGGAAATCTCGCTGATCTGGTACGGCAACCGCAGCGGCCTGGAAGACCGGGTGTTCCGCATCAAGACCGAGCGCTCCAGCGCCAGCATTCCCGACACCCGCACCTCCCACAACCTGAGCAATATCGAGCTGCTGGAGCAGGGCGACGGCCAGTGCAAGCTGCGCTTCAACTGGCACACCCTGAGCTTTCGCTACAAGACCGTGGACAGCTACTTCGGTTGCAGCTTCTACACCCTCGACCTGCGCGGCGAAAACCCGCTGATCCTGGCCAAGAAAGTCATCCTGAAGAACGACTACGTTCGCCAGGTCGTCGATATCTACCACCTCTGAGGCGACTGCCATGAGCCATCAAATCGCACTCAATTTCGAAGACGGCGTGACCCGTTTCGTCAACGCCAACCCGGGCGAAACCGTGGCTGACGCCGCCTACCGCCAGGGCATCAATATTCCCCTGGACTGCCGCGACGGCGCCTGCGGCACCTGCAAGTGTTTTGCCGAGGCGGGGCTCTACGAGCTGGGGGAGGACTACATCGAAGACGCCCTGAGCGCCGACGAGGCCGAGCAGGGTTTTGTCCTCACCTGCCAGATGCGCGCCCTCGGTGATTGCGTGGTACGGGTGCCGGCCTCGTCCCAGGTCTGCCGGGCCGGGCAGGCCACCTTCCAGGCCAGCATCAGCGCGGTGCGCCAGTTGTCCGCCAGCACCATCGCCCTGTCGATCAAGGGCGAGGCCCTGAACCAGCTGGCGTTCCTGCCGGGGCAGTACGTCAACCTTGGCGTGCCTGGCAGCGAGCAGACCCGCGCCTATTCCTTCAGCTCCCTGCAGCGCGATGGCGAAGTCAGTTTCCTGATCCGCAATGTGCCCGGCGGCCTGATGAGCAGCTTCCTCACCAGTCTCGCCAAAGCCGGCGACAGCATGACCCTGGCCGGGCCCCTGGGCAGCTTCTACCTGCGGGACATCCGCCGGCCCTTGCTGTTGCTGGCCGGTGGCACCGGGCTGGCGCCGTTCACCGCCATGCTGGAGAAAATCGCCGAGCAGGGCAGCGAGCACCCGTTGCATCTGATCTACGGCGTGACCAACGATTTCGACCTGGTGGAACTGGAGCGCCTGGAAGACTTTGCCGCGCGTATCCCGCAGTTCAGCTTCAGCGCCTGCGTGGCCAACCCCGAGAGCCAGTACCCGCGCAAGGGCTACGTGACCCAGCACATCGAACCGGCGCACCTCAACCAGGGCGATGTGGACATTTACCTGTGCGGGCCGCCGCCGATGGTGGAGGCAGTGAGCCAGTTCATCCGCCAACAGGGCATCGCCCCGGCGAACTTCTACTACGAGAAATTCGCCGCCAGCGCCGCCTGAAGAGCGCCTCGCCGCTGTAGGAGCTGGCTTGCCAGCGAAGGCGTCCATCAGGGTGCTGCAAGGCTCAAGGGCCTCTTCGCCGGCAAGCCGGCTCCTACGGGATCCCACACGGCAAGGCATAGCGCTGTAGGAGCTGGCTTGCCAGCGAAGGCGTCCACAAGGGCGCTGCTAGGCTCAAGGGCCTCTTCGCCGGCAAGCCGGCTCCTACGTTGGGTGGTGTTCTCCCTATCTTTTTGCATTCACGAGGTTTCCATGAACCGTTTCCACAACCAAGTCGCCCTGGTTACCGGCGCCGCCCAGGGCATCGGCCGTCGCGTTGCCGAACGCCTGGCCGAGGAGGGCGCCCGCGTGGTGCTGGTGGACCGCTCGGAACTGGTCTTCGAACTGGCCGCTGCACTCGACCCCCGCTACCCGGTGCTGGCCCTGACCGCCGACCTGGAGCAGTACAGCGAATGCAGCCGCATCATGGCCGCCGCCATCGCCCACTTCGGCCGCCTCGACATCCTCATCAACAACGTCGGCGGCACCATCTGGGCCAAGCCTTTCGAGCACTACGAGCCGGCGCAGATCGAAGCCGAAGTGCGCCGCTCATTGTTCCCCACCCTGTGGTGCTGCCACGCCGCCTTGCCGCAGATGCTGGAGCAGGGCCGCGGCGCCATCGTCAACGTCTCGTCCATCGCCACCCGCAGCCTCAACCGCGTGCCCTACGGCGCGGCCAAGGGCGGCATCAATGCACTCACTGCGTGCCTGGCCTTCGAAACCGCCGGCCGCGGCGTGCGGGTCAACGCCACCGCTCCCGGCGGCACCGAGGCACCGCCGCGGCGCATTCCGCGCAACAGCACCGAGCCCAGTACCGAAGAGCAGGCCTGGTACCAGCAGATCGTCGACCAGACCCTGGATAGCAGCCTGATGCACCGCTACGGCAGCGTTGACGAGCAGGCAGCGGCGATCCTGTTCCTGGCCTCCGACGAAGCCTCCTACATCACCGGCACGGTGCTGCCGGTGGGCGGCGGCGATCAGGGCTGAACGAGGGGCGAATTGGACGCCCTTACCTGTAGCTGGCCACGGCGGTGCTTATGCAGCTGGCCAGCCCGAAGGCCTCTATGGCTGCGGTGGAATGGGGTAGGGCAAGGTGATCGGCGGTGCATCCTGCAGTTGCCGCGAAGACTGCGCCATCAGATAACCGATGATCTGCGCCGAGCTCAGCTCGATATGCAACATATCTTGATCGCCAAACCACTCGTTGGGCCAGAAGATCAGGTCCGAGGCATTGGCCTCGGGGAAGTTGGTTTCCAGCAGGCTCAGGGCGTAGTCCGTATCAGATTCCGTGCCCTCGCACTGGCAGATGAAATCCGCCACGGCGCAGGCCTCGGCGAAGCTCAGGTCGTCAACGTAGCGCTCCTGATGAAAGGCGGTGCGCAGAAAGTTCGCCGCGCTGGTATGGCTGTGCATATCGCGAAATTCGTGGAACTCGAAAGGCCGGCCGGCGTGGCTGTTCCACTGCTGGATCAGTGCATTGATCTCGGGGCTTTCCCGTTCCTGGTTGTCCCAGATCCGGTCGAGGATCTGCTTCAGCAAGCCCTTCATCAGCGCACGTATTTTCGGCGTGGCGGGTGTTGGTTTCAGCCGTTCCGGCATGGCCATGGGTGTCTCCCTGATTGTCATTTCGTTTGTAGGAGTCGGCTGCCGACGAAGGCGATCTTACGGACGCTTTCACCGGCAAGCCGGCTCCTACGGGGGCGTGCTTGTGTAGAAGCTGGCTTGCCAGCGAATACGCCCGCAAGGCCGCCCCCATTCCCGAGCGGCGCACAGGATAGACCCTTCGCGCCGCCGACTAAAGCGCCGGCCTCAGCAACAACAATGCACACAGCCCGCCCTCAGGCCGATTGCGCAACTCCAGGCGACCGCCGATCTTGCTGACGATCATCTGCACAATCGCCAGCCCCAGCCCGGCGCCATTGGCGTTGCCCTGGCTGTAGAAGCGCTCCAGCAAACGCTCGCGCTGCTGCTCGTCGATACCCGGCCCCGCATCTTCCACACACAGGTGCATCGCGCCGTCCGCCTGGGGCCGCAGGCCGACCCGTACCTCGCTGCCCGCTGGGGCAAAGTTCAGGGCATTGGTCACCAGGTTCTGCAGGGCGATGGCCAGGGCCACCGGGTCGGTAGCGATCAGGCAGCCTTCGTCGCCTTCCAGCACCAGTTCGACGTCTTTCTCCAGGGCCAGGGGCGTCAGTTCCGCCAGCTCTTCGCGCACCAAAGCGCTGAGGTCGATGCGGCTCAGGCGCGGGCTGTTCAGCTGCGGTTCGATGCGGGCCATGGTCAGCAACTGGCTGCCGATGCGGGTGGCGCGGTCGACGCCGCTCACCAGAAAATCCAGGGCTTCCCGGCGCTGCTCCGGGTTGCCGGCACTCTGGGCGTTCTGCGCATGAATCCGCAGGATCGCCAGGGGCGTGCGCAGTTCATGGGCGGCGTCGGCGATAAAGCGTCGCTCGCGCTCCAGCAGGCTGTCGATCTGGGCCAACAACTGGTTGAGGGCGGTCTGCATTGGCTCCAGGTCCTGGGGCAGGGGCTTGAGCCCGAGCGGCTGCAAGGTGTCGCTGCTGCGCCCGCGAATGGCCCGGGCCATGGCCCGCAGCGGCGCCAGGCCCCAGCCGATGGTCAGCCAGATCAGCAACGCCAGCAGCGGCACGCCGATCAGGGTCGGCCACAGGGTATGGCGCACGATGCGCTGGATCAGGTCCTGGCGAATGTCATCGCGCTCGCCAACCCAGATCAGCAAGCCCTGCTGCGGGTCGGCCAGCAGAAAGGCGCACCAGTCCTTGCCGTTTTCCAGGATGTCGTGGGCGCCCAGGGTGGTGGGCGGCGCCTCCAGCAGCGGGGCCTCGGCGGAGCGCATCAGCAACTGGCCGTCATCGCGCCAGACCTGGAAGGTCAGGCGGGTTTCATAAGGGTGGGCCGCGCCTGCCACGCCGACCCGGCTCATGGCCTGGTCGAAGGCCTGGTGCAAGCGCTCCCAGTCCGCCGCGTCCGGCTTTTGAGCCGGGTCGCGCTGGCGCAGCACCCCTTGCAGCAGCCGCGCGCTCTGGGCCAGCTGGGCGTCGTAGATCTCTTCGATTTCGTGGTGGCTGTCGCGCAGCACCAGCCAGCTGATCAGCAAATCCCCCAGCAGCACCAGCACCAGGACCGGCAGCAGAATCCGCGTGCGCACCGAGTTCATGGCTTGAGCGCCAGCACGTAACCGACGCCGCGCACGGTGCGGATCAGCTCGCTGCAGAGCTTCTTGCGCAGGTTATGGATCAGCACTTCCAGAGTGTTGCTCTCGACCCGGTCCTGCCAGCCGTACAGCGCCCGGGACAGGCGCTCGCGGGTCACCACCTTGCCCGGGCGCACCATCAGCTGGTGCAGCAACTGGTATTCCATGGGCGTGAGCACCACTTCGTTGTCTTGGTACTGCACCTGCTGGTTGGCCGGGTCGAGGCGGATGCCGGCGTGTTCCAGCAGCGGCTGGGCACGACCCTGGCTGCGGCGCAGCAGGGCGCGGACCCGGGCCTTGAATTCCTCGACGTCGAAGGGCTTGACCAGGTAGTCGTCGGCCCCGGCATCCAGCCCGGCGATGCGTTCGGCGGTGCCGTCGCGGGCGGTGAGGATCAGCACCGGCAGGTCCTGCTGGGCGGCACGCAATTGCTGCAGCAGTTCCAGGCCGTCGAGCCGCGGCAGGCCCAGGTCCAGCAGCAACAGGTCGAAGCTTTCGGTGCGCAGGGCGTGCAGGGCGCTGGCACCGTCCTGCAGCCAGTCCAGGGTGTAGCCTTCGGCGCTCAGGGCCACGCGGATGCCCTGGCCGAGGGCACGATCATCTTCGACAAGCAGCAGGCGCATGGGCGGTTCTCGGTAGGGCGAGGGGGCAGGGAAGGGGCGCATGATGACGCCGGCCAGGGTCCGTCGGCAGGGGTTTTTAGCGGGGAAAATGTTACCGCGCGTTGCCAACTAAGCTTTCACTAAGCTTGGTTTTGCACAGTGGAATCTCCCCCATCACCGGAGCGTTTTCCATGCGCAAGATCCTCCTGCTGTCCCTGGTTCTCGCCAGCCCCCTGGCCCTCGCCGGCCCGCAATGCACCACCGCCGAACGCTCGCAATGGCAGGATCAGAAGGCCTTTCAGGAACAGCTCAAGGCCCAGGGCTACCAGATCAGCAAGTTCAAGGTCACCGACGGCAACTGCTACGAGATCTACGGTTTCGACAAGGACCAGCGCAAGGTCGAGATCTACCACGACCCGGTCACCGGCAAGGCGGTGAAGACCGAGATCAAAGGCTGATGCCAGAGGCTTCCCTGCGGCTGTGGGACCCGCTGGTGCGACTGTTTCACCTGTCCATCGCCGGGGTCTTTATCGGCAACTACTTCTTCAATGAAGCCGGTGACGACTGGCACGTCTGGCTCGGCTACTACGCCATGGCCTGGCTGCTGTTGCGCACAGTCTGGGGATTTGTCGGGCCGCCCAGTGCGCGCTGGTCCGACTTCTGGCCGACCCGGGCCCGGCTGGCGCGGCACCTGCGCTCGTTGCTGGCCGGGCGTCCCGAGCATCGCCTGGGGCATTCGCCCCTCGGGGCTTTGGTGATGTTGCTGATGCTGCTGGCCCTGTTGCTGATCGGCATCAGCGGTTTCCTGATGCAAGAGGTCGATGCCCTGTGGGGCGCCGACTGGCCGCTGCAAGTGCATGAGACCAGCGCCGATGTGCTGCTGGGGCTGGTGCTGCTGCACCTGTGCGCGGCGATTATTGAAAGCCTGCAGGTGCGCGACAATCTGCCGTTGTCGATGCTCACCGGCCGCCGCCGGCCCTTGCCGGGCAGTGATAAGCGCTAATGGTTTTTCCCTTGTTCCCACCCTGTATTTGCCACGGGCTCTTGTATGCGTGCGCTGTCCTTTCGCCTGATCTTCCTCTGCGGCAGCCTGCTGTTGGCCGTCGTCTTTATCGCCGCCTGGCGCAGCCATCCGCCTCACCAACTGGCGCCGTTCGCCCAGGCCGCCGTCGGCAGCGATGCGGCTAAAGCCAACAGCACGCCGCAATACAACAGCCGCTTCGTCTCTTCGGACCTGGATGACTTCGTGCATTCCTCCTCGGTGACCGCCTTGCCCGGCGGCGACCTGATGGCCGTGTGGTTCGCCGGCTCCCGGGAAGGCGCCGCCGACGTCCAGGTGCGCAGCGCACGCTTTGACGCCCAGAGCGGCGAGTGGGGCGCCGAGCAAGTACTGGCCACCCGCGAATCGACCCGTGACGGCACCGGGCGCTATATCCGCAAGCTCGGCAACCCGGTGATCGCCCTGGGCCCGGATCAGCGCCTGTGGATGTTCTACGTCTCGGTGTCGGTGGGCGGCTGGGCCACCAGCGCCATCAACCTGATGGTTTCCGATGACCTGGGGCGCAGCTGGTCGGCGCCGCGACAGCTGATTACCTCGCCGTTCTTCAACATCAGCACCCTGGTGCGCGCCGCACCGGTGTTCCATGCCGATGGCGCGATCGGCCTGCCGGTGTACCACGAGTTCATGGGCAAGTTCGCCGAGTACCTGTACCTGAGCGCCGACGGCGCGGTGATCGACAAATTCCGCATCAGCCGTGGCAAGCACTCCCTGCAACCGACCATCGTGCCCCTGGACGAACGCCGCGCCGTGGCCATGCTGCGCTACGCCGGCGACACCCACCACAAGGTCCTGGCCAGCCGCACCGAAGACGCCGGGCAGACCTGGAGCGAGCCCTATCCGTTGCAACCGTCCAACCCCAACTCATCGCTGGCGGCGGTGGGCACCGACGACCAGGGCCTGCTGGTGGCCCTCAACGACCTGCAGGACGGGCGCTTCAAACTCAGTCTGTACGGCACCGACGCCGGCCTCAGCCAGTGGCGGCCCCTGGTGGAACTGGACCAGTCCCCCGATCCCCTGGGCCAGCCGTTTTCCCACGAGGCCTACAAGGACATCATCGGCGAAGGTTTCCGTGCCTCCAGCGGCGCCCGGCGTCTGCCCCTGGAACAGCGCTTCCTGAGCAACCTCGACTACCGGGTGTGCAAGCCCCAGGGCTGCGACTTCGAGTACGAATACCCCTACTTCAGCCGCGGGACGGACGGCCTGTACCACCTGGTCTATTCCTGGAACAACACCTTTATCAAGCACGTCAGCTTCAACGCGGCGTGGCTGGCGGAGCGCTTGTGATGATGTCGCTATGGCAAGCCCACCTGAGTTTTATCCTCCTGGGCTTCGTGCTGCTTGGCAGCCTGCGCCTGACCGCGCCCTGGCGGCCCTGGCTGCTGCCGGTGCTGGCGCTGGTCAGCTTTATTCCACTGAACCAGCTGCCGCTGGCGGCCTATGTGCGCAGCTTCACCGATGACCTGGCCATCAGCACCCTGGTGCTGCTGGGCTGGGTCAGCCTGCGGCACTTGGGGGTGATTGCGCCCTTGCCAGCCAAACACCGAGTGCAGGTTTTGCTGCTGTTTATCGGCCTGACCTTGAGCCTGTACCCCGCGACCCTGGGCCTGACCTACCTCGACCCCTACCGCTGGGGCTACAACCCACGGCCGATGATCGTGCTGATGGGCCTGGCGGCGCTGGTGCTGCTGTGGCAGCGCAACCTGCTGGGGGTACTGATGCTGGCGGCCGGGACCCTGGCCTTTGCCCTGCGTCTGAAGCCTTCGGAAAACTACTGGGACTACCTGCTGGACCCGCTGCTGGCGGGCTACTGCCTGATCGCCGGCAGCGGCGCGCTGCTGCTGTGGCTGTGGCGCCGCTTTGCCCTGCGCAGCCGCGGGCAGCCCCTTGCCGGGTAAACCAACAGGCCGCGCCGCGGCCTTCGACAACACCACACAGAGGTCAATGATGGGCGGGTTGCAATCACGCCGCCTGCGCTACGGCGTGGGCGCAATTGGGCTGGTATTCGGCTTGCTGGCACTGCTGCGGCTGCTGTTCGCCGTGGGGTTTTCCGGAGTGGACCTGAGTGCCGCCGACCAGCGCGAGGCCATTCTGCAGACCCTCGGCATCGGTCTGCGCTTCGACCTGCGCCTGACCCTGCTGCTACTGCTGCCCCTGGCCCTGCTGGCCTGGCTGCCGCGCTGGAACCTGCTGCGGCTGCCAACTTTGCGCTGGCTGGCCCGGGCCTACCTGCTGCTTGTACTGGGCGGGGTAGGGCTGCTGTACATCATCGACTTCGGCCACTACGCCTACCTCGGCGTGCGCATCAACGCCACCGTGCTGCGCTACCTGGACGACGCACAGATCTCCCGGCAAATGCTCTGGGAAAGCTACCCGGTGCTGTGGATCGTCCTCGCCTGGGGCAGCGCCCTGGCCCTGTGCTGCTACGCCTTGCTGCGCCTGGAACGCCGGACCCTCGACCGCCCGGCGCAACCCCTGGGCCGCTGGTCCCTGGCCAGCGTCAGCGCCCTGGGCATTGCCGCCGTGTTCCTCGCCCTGCTGGGCCGGATAGAAAACCTCAACCTGGAAAACCCCGTCCCCCTGCGCTGGAGCGACGCCTACTTCTCCGGCAACAGCCAGATCGCCGCCCTGGGCCTCAACCCCGTGCTGTTCTTCTACGACACCCTCAAGGCCGGCGAGGCCCAGTACGACGAAGCCCAGGTGCGCCAACATTACCCGGCCCTGGCCCGCTACCTCGGCGTCGACCACCCGGACCCGCACAGCCTGAGCTTCACCCGCCAACAAGGCGTGCAGCCGTACCGCATCGACCGCCCCCGGCCGCCCAACGTCATCTTCGTCATGCTCGAATCCCTCGGCACCAGCGCCGTGGGCGCCTACGGCAACCCGCTCAACCCCACCCCCAACCTCGACCGCCTGGCCCGCCAGAGCTGGTTCTTCAAACACTTCTACGTCCCGGTCACCGGCACCGCCAAGACCGTGTGGGCCAGCATCACCGGCGTGCCCGACGTCACCCGCCAAGAGACCGCCACCCGCCAGCCCCTGATCACCCGCCAACACAGCCTGATCAACGCCTTCAGCGACTACCACAAGCTCTACCTGATCGGCGGCAACGCCGGCTGGGCCAACATCAACGGCCTGATCCGCCAGAGCATCGACAACGTGCGTCTGTACGACGAAAGCCACTGGCAATCGCCCCAGGTGGACGTCTGGGGCATCTCCGACCTCGACCTGTTCAAGGAAAGCGACCGCCTGCTGCGCGCCATACCCCGGGACCAACCGTTCTTCGCCTACCTGCAAACCTCCGGCAACCACCGCCCGTTCACCATTCCCAAGGACAACGACGGCTTCCAGGCTCAAGACCTGCCCCTGGAAACGGTCCAGGCCGCCGGTTCCCGGAGCCTTGCGCAATACAACGCCGTGCGCCTCCTGGACTTCAACATCGGCCGCCTGATGGAGATCGCCAAGGCGGGCGGCTACTACGACAACACGATTTTCGTGTTCTTCGGCGACCACAACACCCGCATCAGCCAGATCCCCCACATGGCCCCCGCCTTTGAACAGCTAGGGCTGGAAAGCAACAACGTACCGCTGCTGATCCATGCCCCGGGGATGTTGCAGCCCAGAGTGATCGAAGAAGCCGTCGGCCTCGCCG
>ERZ1031521.3-NODE-3-length-50308-cov-16.402424_pt1 | contig 50308 bp, 50 predicted proteins | sample MGYA00516728_ERZ1031521 | MGnify/ENA primary metagenome ERZ1031521 (study PRJEB33718, sample SAMN03159946) | human skin metagenome | collected 2014-04-10 | study: EMG produced TPA metagenomics assembly of the PRJNA266117 data set (Human skin bacterial metagenome and... | reverse complement strand
CTTCGGCTTCATCTTCCAGCGCTACCACTTGCTGCCGCACCTGAGCGCCATGCACAACGTCGAGATGCCGGCGATCTACGCCGGTACCCCGCAAGTCAGGCGCCATGGCCGGGCCCGTGAACTGCTGGCGCGCCTGGGTTTGTCCGGGCACCTGGGCCACCGGCCCAACCAGCTCTCCGGCGGCCAGCAGCAGCGAGTGAGCATCGCCCGGGCGCTGATGAACGGCGGCGAAGTGATACTCGCCGACGAACCCACCGGTGCCCTGGACACCGCCAGCGGCAAGGAGGTGATGAACATCCTCCAGGAACTGCACGGCCTGGGGCACACGGTGATCATCGTCACCCACGACCCCAAGGTGGCGGCCAACGCCCAGCGCATCATCGAAGTGCGCGACGGCGAGATCGTCAGCGACCGGGCCAACCCGCGCCCGGCGGACGAGGCGCCGAGCGAGCCACCGGTCAGCGTGCGGCCCGCCGGTGCGCGGCGCCTGGTGGCCAGCCTGGGGCTGTTCAAGGAGGCCTTCGTGATGGCCTGGGTGGCGCTGGTCTCGCACCGCATGCGCACCCTGCTGACCATGCTCGGGATCGTCATCGGCATCACCTCGGTGGTGTCCATCGTGGCCATCGGCGAGGGCGCCAAGCGCTACGTGCTCAAGGACATCCAGGCCATCGGCAGCAACACCATCGACATCTTCCCCGGGGCCAGTTTCGGCGACAGCCGGGCGGCGGCGATCCAGACCCTGATGCCCGCCGACGTGACGGCCCTGAACCAGCTGTACTACGTCGACAGTGCCACGCCCATGGTCGGCCGCAGCCTGTTGCTGCGCTACGGCAACATCGACCTCAACGCCACGGTCAACGGCGTCAGCCACCTGTATTTCCAGGTTCGCGACATCAAGCTGGCCAGCGGCATTTCCTTCAGCGAAAACGACGCGCGGCGCCAGGCCCAGGTGGTGGTGATCGACCACAACACCCGCAACCGCCTGTTCGGCTCGGATGTCGACCCGCTGGGGCAGGTGATCCTGGTGGGCAACCTGCCGTGCACGGTGATCGGCGTGACCCGGGAGAACAAGAACATGTTCGCCGCCAGCAACCTGCTGAACGTCTGGCTGCCCTACGAGACCGCCGCCGGGCGGGTGCTCGGCCAGCGCCACCTGGACAGCATCAGCGTGCGGATCAAGGACGGCCAGCCGAGCAAAGTGGTGGAGGAGCATGTGAAGAAGCTGATGGAGCAGCGCCACGGCACCAAGGATTTCTTCACCAACAACCTCGACAGCATCATGCAGACGGTGCAGCGCACCAGCCGCTCCCTGGCCCTGCTGCTGTCGCTGATCGCGGTGATTTCCCTGGTGGTGGGGGGAATCGGGGTGATGAACATCATGCTGGTGTCGGTCACCGAGCGGACCCGGGAGATCGGCATCCGCATGGCGGTGGGGGCCCGGCAGTCGGATATCCGCCAGCAGTTCCTGGTGGAGGCGGTGATGGTCTGCCTGATCGGTGGGGCCATCGGCATCAGCCTGTCGTTCGCCATCGGCTACCTGTTCACCCTGTTCATCAAGGAGTGGGAGATGGTGTTTTCCATGGGGTCGATCATTACCGCGTTCGCCTGTTCGACCCTGATCGGCATCGTCTTCGGCTTCGTTCCGGCGCGCAACGCCGCGCGCCTGGATCCCATCGAAGCCCTGGCCCGGGATTGACAGGCCGTAGACCGAACCGCCGGCGCTGGGGCCGGCGGGGGTTACAGGGCCAAGGCCGGATCAGGCCGTCGGGGTTTCGCTACTGTGCGGCGCTTGTTCCTCGGGCGAGTACATCCAGCGCAGCAGCGAGTGCCGGCCACTGATGCCGAGCTTGATGGCGGCGCGTTTCAAGTAGCTTTCGACGGTATTGACCTTGAGCTTGAGCTGCTCGGCCAGCTGCGGCGCGGTGCGCCCGGCCAGCAGCCCGACACAGACCTCCAGCTCGCGGTTGGACAGGCGCAGCCCGGACTGTTCCAGGCGCGCGGCAAAGCGCAGGCGCAGGCTTGCCAGGCCCTCGATGGCGGCACTGTCCTGCTCGGCGGCATCGCCCCGGGGCTGCAGGGCGCTGATGTGTTTTTCCACCATGGGCAGCAGCAACGGCGAGATGTCCTCCAGCAGCAGGCGTTCCTGGGGGGAAAAGCTCTGGTCCTGGCTGCTGCGGTACACCGAGAGCACGTAGTGGTAGGAGTCCTTGCGCCCGGTCAGGTGCAGTTGTGCCGGGTCCGCGTGGCCGCGCTGGCGTTGCAGCGACGGGCCCGGGGCCGGTTCGCCGGGTTGTTCGGGAAAGCCGGTGAGCAGCAGCGGGTCATTGCTGGCATGGGCATCGCTGTACAGCGGGTGGCGGGTCTGCATCAGGGTGTTGCCGGTTCTGCCGACGGCCTGTTCCGGGTCGGCCCGCAGTTGGGTGATATGGGTGGCGTCCACAGCCAGCTGGGTGAGTATCAGGTCGTGCAGCATGCGCGGAAAGTTGCGGCTGCCGGTGCTGGCGATGACCTTACCAATGTGTGGAAACAGTATTTGTGAGTTCATCATTTCATCCATGAATGTGAAGGTGTGGAGGGGGGCTGCCTTATAGCAACGAGTTTGGGTCAGGGTTGATTTACCTCCTGTTTGCTCTGGGCGACAAAGGGTCGCCTCGTATCCTAGTACAAGGTTTTGTTGGTCGTTTGGTGAAAATGGTCAAATAGTCGATTTTTCAAGCATCGACTTTGCTTTTTTGAGGGGCTGGTTAAAGAAGGATCGCACCATCAATCGCTGTAGAGGGGGAGCAGCTTGAAATCGGTCTGGACCACAATACATCGATGGCCTCATTCCTCTGGTCCTAGCTGGGCCAATGAGGCTGATAGTGTTCTGCTCATCACATTCTCAGGCGCTAGTACTGGGTTTTTTCCAGAAGTGATAAAAAGGTTCGATCTTCTGAATCTGAAATTCGCATTTCTGGTAAAGCCCACATGCGGACAGGTTGTTCTTTTGGGTAACAACCTGACATTGCTTGAAACCTCGGTCCTGGAACCATTGTTGAGCGTGTCTGACCAGCGTTTGACCATGTCCTTGTCCGCGAACTGATGAATCAACGGCGAGTAGCCCTATGTCTGCAATGCCGTTCTTTGTGCCAGCGGTCAACATCGCCACTATTTTAGTGTTACTGCGTATCACAAATACCTCGAGAGCGATTTCCTTGGCTGCTGACCTTCTGGCCCAGATGCTGTAGAGCTCATGGAATTTTTCCAGGTCGATATTAGGGTCAACTGAAAACCTTGAGTACTCGCCGCTTTGAACAGCGAGGTCGATCAACTCTTCAACTTTCATTGATGGATGGTAGGTTTCCACCAGTGACGAATATCTCTTGCCCTTGGTGGTGGCGAGGTTGGTGATGAACGTAGCCTTAAGATCTACTAGGCTGCCTTTCATGGGGAGTGAGTCCAGCTCACTCAGCTCTTTTTCTGATTGCCAGTAAACTAAGCTGGCACCTAGTTTTAGCGCCTTGCTTAACTGCTCTTGCAGATGGGCCTTCGAAAGTGTGGGGTTGCTGATTCGATAGACTGGGGTCTGAAAAAAATCGGTGTCCCACTCAAGCTTTTCTATATCCATTGCTCTCTCGATGTTTAAGTTAATTGCTGTTTTACAAAGAGATAAGTATTAAGAGTTTAAGGGGGTGACAGGGTTTTCCCTGAACACGTAGTACTTGCATGCGAGAAAACTGTACGCCGCTAATAATATTATGGCCGATGCTTGGACTATTTCATGTGGGTAGTGGAGTTGGTCGAAAAATACATACAGTAATATCAGGTTTATCACATAGCCTGATACATGCATTTGTATGTAGCGAAATGGTGCGCCAGCTCGCCCGCTTTTTTTGAAAGTCCAACGGTAGTTGACAGAATAGCTGTAGGTGGCTCCTGCCAGATACATAAGCGTCATAGACAATTTTTCTCCGCAACCGGCATACACGATCAGTAAGTAACCAGCGTAAGCCAAGGCATTGCTGGTTACGCCAATAATTCCGTAGCGAATCAGCTGAATGATGGTATGGGTAGGGATAGTGTTCACTATGGCATTCTATTTGGCTTTGGAGTTGAAGGGGTAGTGGAACTGCCAGTATTCAGACTAGAAGGTTTTTCGTCCGACGATATAAAGCGGACGCTTTTTAGTCTCGTCGAATGTCTTGCCTATATATATGCCGACTACGCCCTGAATGGAGATGACAATTCCGCCAATGAAGAAAATAGATACCATGAGGCTGGTCCAACCTTGTACTACCGTGCCATGAAAGTAGGTGGTGATCATAAGGTAGATACCATAGATGAATGAAAGTGAGGCCATTGTAAAGCCGAGCTTTACTGCAAGCCTAAGTGGTTTGTCCGAATAGGCGATAATGGTATCCATGGCCAGACTCCAAAGTTTGGAGAAAGTGTAAGTGCTTTTGCCGTGGCCACGTTCGCAGTGCTCGACATCAATGCCGGTGCTGGTAAAGCCCATCCAGTGGACCAAGGCGCCAAAAAAACGCAACTGTTCACGCATTTGGCACAGATTGTCAGTAACTTGGCGGGAAATTATTCGAAAGTTACCGCTATTCCCGTCATACTCAAAGTCGGCAAGATAACTGAACGTCTTGTAAAAAAACCACGAGCCTAGGCGCTTTATTGCAGAGTCTTTTCTTAAACCTCGTAGAGCCAGGACAATGTCGTACCCTTCCTGTGCCTTGGCATATAACCGGGGAATTTCTTCAGGACGATCCTGTAGGTCGCAGTCCATGACCACAACCCAATCTCCTCGGGAACTATCGAGACCCGCAGTGATGCCGTAATGCTGGCCGAAGTTCCGGCTTAGCTGAATTCCCCGCACTCTTGGATCGACCTTTGCCAACTGTTTTATTAAATCCCAGGAGCGATCGCCGCCGCAGTCCTCAATCAACAGGATTTCAAAATTTGGTGTGATCTCTTCCAGCGATGTTTTCAATCGCGCATAAAGCTCCATCAGCGAATTTTCAGCCTTGTAAACAGGTACGACGACAGAAATGTGAGGTTTTTCTTTTGGATTTTCCACTGTGCTTATCATTTATAGGTTTAAAGGGGAGTTCGGGATTTACCAGAATTTTTGATAGCGAAAACAGAGCTCTAGGAAGTAGTAGAGTGCTCCGAATGCAGTGTGTGCGAAAAACAAGATGACGCAACGTTTATATTTTTTTACGTTGCTTATTGTTGTTGTAAAAGCTTCTTTGTTTTTTAGCAGGAATGCTGCAGAGAAAAGGAAAGTCAAGTATAGGCCAATCTGACCGCTCCACCAAAAATTTCCGGCATACATCCGGTAGCCACTTTCAGAAAAGAAGTAAGTCAAAATTAACCCCATCAAGAGACAGAGCGATGCGAGAAGCAGTGCCTTGTCTTTGATGAACTCTTTAGGGTAGTAGCAGAGTACAAGAAGTGGGAATGCGATAGATAGAATCAGCTTGATGAATAAGTATTTTGAGTAGTGGGCCATGCTTTCAAAAGGAAGAAATAAAACGTGGCTTTCCTCATTTGCGGTTTCTATTGAAAGGCTTTGGTAGAAGTAGGTGTGCAGAAACTGAAGACTGAGCACGAATACTGTCGGCAGGAAAAAAGCCCAGTAAATATATGCGCTTTTCAGGCTGCTTTTCAGTTGCTGGGTTGCGATGAGAAATAAAATCAGTGCTGGCAAAATGATAATAAGGAAATTTGGCTTTGATATTCCGCAGAAAAAAATTGAAATTGCCAGTAGCGTGCCTCTTGAGAGTGTGTTGCCTGAGGTTTCGGTGAAAGATTTTAATGTGTAGCAAAAAGCGATGAGGGCTAGTGGCTTGAGCAGGAGCATTGTTGGACTATGATAAATCGTAAGCCCCACATAGCCAAAATAGAAATGATGGTCAAATACCGCAAGGATCTGGAGGGGGCTGGCCACTAGTAAACATACTGACACAAGCGTGGCTGTTTTAGCTGAGGTGTACCGGCTGAGGACTTTATAGTTTAAGATCGCCAGCAGGTAAATGGCGGAAACTATGATGATGGTGGAGGCTATGGCGTAATTGACACTTAGAATATTTTTAGTGAGGATCGTGAGTAGATGGTATAGCGGGTGCGGCAGCATGAGAGTGCCGTTATCTTCCATATCGCTCGCCCATTTCAGGTGTGCAACATAGTCGCCGCCAATTGTTGAGAGCTTATATATAAGGGGGGTGAAGGTGATGAAAGTAAATGCAAGTAGTATGAAGTAGGTGCGAGTGTGGTGTTGGCGGTTTTTATCTGGTGCTGGATATGTTTCGCTTATGTTGTCGTCTGTCATTCGCTCTCGCCTATTTTATTCTGGTTTTTACAGGAATCTATTCTTGGAGTGGTTTTGGTGTTCTATTTAATTTTGCCGGAATGAGTTGGTCTTTGGGTTGGTCTATGTTTTTTGCATATGTTTAAGTGATAAAGTAATTCTGGGTCGCACTGAGTCAATGGTTTATTGACGACGATGATGTTTTGATTTTCGTGTTCAGAATCTGTTCCTGTTTTACTTTCTGTTTTAGGTTCAAGAGCATCGTCCTGCTGCCGGACCTTATAGGCCCAAGTCCCCGTCAAGCTAAGGGGCGAGAGGTAAATTTGGCGGCGAGTATACCCTCAGTCCCTCTAGGGAGTCCTCTATTGTTGGCCCACGAGTGCTGTTTTCGGAGCGAAACAGCAAACTGATCTGGTCTTCGTCCTCATTGGTCGCAGGAATATCCGCTTCCGACAATTGGTTTGGCTGCTACCTCCGCAACGGATTGACCTCCCCGGGAAGCCACCCAGAACTTCCTGGAGGAGGGCAATGTTGGTAGTCAGGTGGGCCAGGGTTACTGGCGCTTCTCGCAATTGACCATCCATGGCACACCAAAGCGGTCCACCAGCATGCCGAAGCGCTCGGCCCAGAAGGTGGCTTCCAGGGGCATCTGCACGTTGCCCTGTTCGGCCAGGGCGGCGAATACCCGTTCGGCTTCGGCGGCGTTGTCGATGTTCAGCGAGATCGAACAGCCGTGGATGCCCAGGTAGGGCAGCTCAGGGGTGGTGTCCGAGCCCATCAGCACCTGGTCGCCGACGCTCAGGCGGGTGTGCATGATGCGTTCGTGACAGTCGGCAGAGATGTGATCACGGGCCGGGCTTTCACCGAAGGTCATCATCATTTCCAGGGTGCCGTTCAGGCATTGGGCATAGAAGGTGAAGGCGGCCTTGCAGGTGCCGTTGAACACCAGGTAGGGGTTGATTTTCATGCTGTGCTCCGGTCGCAGGTAACGGGCAGGCACGCGGGCCTGTGGACGAACTTCCATAGCAAAGCCGCTATCGGCCCTGCGCGGAGGTTTTTTTATAGATGGTTTTTCCATGCTCGCCCGTGGCGATATAACCGTCGCCGCGCCATTGGGGGCGCGGCGGCGGTGCGGGCGGGGGTTACAGGCGCGGCTGCTCCTGGGGCGTGCCGAGCAACTGGTGCAGGGTGTTGATCAGCGCCTGCTGGCGCAGCCGGTCTTGCTGGTGCCGGGCTTCGGCGGCGGCGACATCGGCGTTGCAGTGCGGGCAGGTGCTTTCATGGGCGTGGATGTACTCCAGGCAATTGCGACACAGGGCCAGGCGCGGCGGGATGCGGCCTTCCTCGGGCGACGCCTGGCCCTGGTTGACCCAGGCCAGCTTGATCACCTGGCCGCTGTCGTTGACGCTCGATACCGCCTCGCCGGTGTCGATGCGTTCGGTGATCAGGTCGAAACGGCCCACCGAGAACGACGCCGGGCCGGCGTCTTCGAGCTTGACGATGCGTTCGCGCAGGCCCTTTTTCGCCAGGTCCAGGGTCCGGTAGTGGCAGTAGGGATTGTTCCCCGGCTTGCCCAGCAGCGAGTGAGAGGTCCAGGTGCACCCGCCGCGGCAGACATCGTTGTAGTAACAGGTGCGGCAGTAGCCCCACAGGTCGTCCACCGAGCGCAGGCGGCCGAAGTGGATGCCTTCGCTGTAGTGCCAGATGTCGTGCAGGCTCATGCTGCGCACGTTGCCACCGGAGAAACCCACGGTGGCCAGGGACGGGCAGCCCTTGACCGTGCCGTCGGCCTCCAGGGCCAGGACCGTCTGCCCGGCGGCGCAGCCGCTCCAGTGCACGCGATCGTCGCCGAAACCGCGCCACATGTGCTCGTAGGGGCCGTAGTAGCCGATGTTGTTGCCCACATTCATCAGCAGCCCGCGCTCGGCGCCTTCGCGGTACAGGCGCGCCAGCAGCGGCATCACCTCCAGCAACTGGTAGGGCTGCAGCAGCAGCTCGGGGTGATCCACCGCATTGCCCATGGCCACGGTCAGCTGGATCTGCCAGTGGCTGGCGCCGGCATCGATGATCAGCTCCATCAGGGCCGGCAGGTCGGGCAGGGTGGCGGCGCCGATCTGCGTGTTGACGCTGACCTTGAGCCCGGCCTGCTTGGCCCGGCGCAGGGTATCCAGGGCCTTGTCGAAGGAGCCGGGGACATTGCGCACCGCGTCATGCAGCGGCGCCAGGCCATCTAGAGAGACGCCGACGCCATTGAGCCCGGCATCCACCGCGGCCTGCATCTTGGCCGGGGTCAGGTTGCGCCCGCCGGTCTGGATCGCCGCGTACATGCCGTGGTCGTGGATGGCCTGGATCAGCCGCGTCCAGTCCTTGCGCAGATAGGCTTCGCCACCGATCAGGGTGACTTCCCGGGTGCCCAGGGCGGCGATCGAATCTATCACCGACAGGCATTCCTGGGTATTGAGTTCGCCCGGGCGCCGATGCCCGGCGCGGGAGCCGCAATGCAGGCACTTGAGGTCGCAGGCGAGGGTGATTTCCCAGACCACATGCACCGGGACAAAGCGCTTGAGGTCGGTTTCGCTGAGGTAGCGGGCGGGGAGACGGTCTGACATGAGAGTTCCTTGCGCACCCGGCGGTGCGCGGCACCAACCCATCGAAATAGGCGCGCCTTCCTTGTGTCGCAATGGCGCGGTCGTTTTGTGGCAGCCCCCGGGGCCGCGGCGGGCGGCCCCGGGGGCTGGTGGTCAGCGCTGTTCCAGGCGGCTGATTTCTGCCTGCAACTGCTGCACCGCCTGGGTCAGGTTGTCAGCGTTGGCCAGTTGCTGCTCGCCCTGGGCCACCAGTGCCTTGAGCCGCGCCAGGTCGCCGCTGGCCTGGGCCTGCTGCAGCGCCACGGCGTACAGCGGGTGGCGCACTTCGGCGGCCGGGCCGGCCTGGCTGGCGTAGTCCGCTGCCTGCGCCTGCTCCACCGGGGCCGGGCTCACGGCGGCGTGTTGCACCACGTGCCAGTGCCCCTGGAACTGGTACTTGTAGCTGGCGAAACCGCTGGCCCAGTCCAGGCCGAGGATGCCCTGCAGATGGAAGGTCTCGGCGATCTGGCTGGTGGGGCCGCTGGGATTGGCGGCCAGGCTGAGGATGATGTGCCCCTCGCTGGAGGGGTCGAGCTTGACCTGGGAGTAGTCGCCCCACACGTCGGCGTGGAACTGCACCGGTGGCGAGGTGCTCTGGGTCACGCGGGCAACGCCGCTGACGCGTTTCTTCGGGGTATCGACCAGCAGGTCGAGGGTCAGCACCGGCCCACCGATCACGGGGTTGGCGACGATGAGGCGGGTATGGAACAGTCCGATTGTCATGCTGCAACTCCTTATCTTCTTGAAGACATCAGGTTCGATGGACGGCCGGGCTCAGCGCCGCTCCTGCTGGCTGATCTCGGCCTTGGCGGCCACCAGTGCGGTGCGGATCAGCGGCAGCTGTTCCAGTTGCTGGGTGGCGACCTTGTGCAGGCTCTTCATCTGCGCCAGGTCACCGCTGGCGATGGCACCGTGGATCGGCGCCCCGTACAGCGCCGAGATCGGCGGCAGCGGATGGTTGGGCTGGCCGCGGTGCAGAGGGGCCGACAGGGTGCTGGACTGCACGGTTTCCTGCAGGTGGGCGGGCACCTGGTTGACCGTCACCCAGCTGTGGCCGTTGTAGTACTGATAGTTGGCCACGCCTTCCTTCCAGTCGTCGCTGACCACCAGGTGCAGCTTGAAGTTGATCACCGAGTTCGACCCCGGGCCGCCCTGGTTGCCCTGGGCCGTGATGAGGATCTTGCTGGTGCTGGGCGGCATGACGGTGAGGTAGGTGTACTGGCCCCAGACATCGCTGTGCAGGTCCAGGGGCGGGTTGACCGCCTGGGTGATGCTGGAAGTGCCGCGCACACTGTGTTCCGGGGTATAGGCCAGCAGGTTGAGGATCAGGGTGGGTGCGCCGGGTTGCGAGGTGCCGATGCGGTAGCTCAGGGGGAACAGGCCTTCGGCTTGCGAGTAGTTGCCGGACATTTGCTTTGCCTCCATTCAATGACAGGGGAACCGCGATCAGCGGCGTTCCAGGCGGGCGACTTCCTTGGCCAGCTGTTCGTAGGCGTTGTGCAGATCCTTGGGTTCGTTCCTGGCCGGATCGCGCTTGGCCAGCAGGGCTTTCATCTCCGGCAGCTTGCCTTCGCTGATGGCCGACTGGATGGCGACTCCGTAGGGGGGGATCACATGTTGGGATGCATTGCTCATGGCGTTTGCCTTCCGTGGGTGTGGATGGGGTGCTGCGCTACTCGGCAGCTTTTGCAGTTAAGCAGCGCGGGTGGAATTGGCAGGGTAATGGCACATTGATTTTGTGGGTTTCCGACCGGTGGATTCACGGTCGGTAAAGGGTTGATTTTGGAGACATTCCAAAGGGCGATATGCAGGCGGGAGGTGATTGCGGATGGCGATAGGAGGGGGTGAGAAAGGGGGGCGAGCGTAGGCACCGGCTGCCGGCGAAGAGGCCCGCGACAGCCATGCATCGCCCTGGCCGGCGCCTTCGCTGGCAAGCCAGCCCCTACGGGGTGTCAGTGCGCTCGGACCACCCCCAATTCCTCCAGCCGGCGCCGGGTCTCGGCCGCCGTCACATGATGAATCGCATGCCACCCCAGCGCCGTTGCGGCGACGATATTGGGCGCATGGTCGTCAATGAACACCAGTTCCTCGGGGGCCACCCCTGGCAAATGCGCACGAATGCGCCCCAGGGTCGTGTGATAGATCTCGGCATCCGGCTTGATCTGGCGCTCTTGCCCCGACACGACGATGTCGCGAAAGCGCTGCAGAAACGGGTAATTGTCCCAGGCATAGGGAAAGGTTTCCCGGGACCAGTTGGTCAGCCCGAACAGGGGCACCTGCGCCTGGTGCAGTTCTTCCAGCAGGGCCACGCCCTGATCCAGTGGACCCTTGAGCATTTCCGGCCAGCGCCCGTAATAGGCCTCGATCAAGGGGGCATGGTCGGGGTGCTCGGCCACCAGGCTGCGGGTCGCCTCGGCCAGGCTGCGGCCGGCGTCCTGCCGGGTATTCCAGGCCTGGGTGCAGATGGTGTCGAGGAACCACTGGCGGCGCTCATCGTCGGGGATCAGCTGGCGGTACAGGTGGTGCGGGCTCCAGTCGAACAGCACGCCACCAAAATCGAAAACCACGGCACGAATCGTCATGAACACGTCCTTTTGAGCGGTTATGGGCCAGGCGCCATCCTGCGACGCCCGGCAGCACAATGCAATTTGCCGCTGGCCGCTGGTCCGCTCGGCGGCACCCTGGCCACGAATCGTGATCCAACCCCTGTATCCGGCCTTTTCCAGGCTGGCACAGGAGCTGCCCATGACTGCCAAGAACCCCACGGGGCCGCGCTCGTCCGAGCATGCCTCGAATCATCATGACCCGGGTTTCGACCCCGATTCGCCAGACCTGGCCGACCCCCAGGTAGACCCGGTAGGTCCGGCCAGGGCACCCCTGGACCGCCCTGAACCCGAGCACCGGCGCAAGCGCTCGCGGGCCTACGATCCCCTGGCCAACCTGAAGAAGTGACCCGGCGCGCCGACATGCGGCAGTCGTCGGGCCGTTCTGCGGGTGTAAGGTAAAACGGCCAAGCCCCAGGCACGCTGACAAAAAGGAGGTGTCCATGAGTACGCCGCTGCTGAACAAGCTGCAGATCAACGGTTATCAGGTATTGAGCGTCAACCACGGCCCCTGGAAGGTCTGCACAGCGGGTGACCGGCTCGCCACTTTCGGCACCCGGGAAGAAGCCCTGGCCTTTGCTGCCGCCTTGCCGGTGCGCAGGGCGTCACCGGCCACCCAGCATCGATAGCGCCCGGTAGAAAAAAAGCCCCGTTCGGTTCGGGGCTTTTTTGTGTCAGGGCTGCTGCCAGCGGCGGGTCAGTCGACAATCACCGGCTCGTTCGGATCATCGCTCAGGCACACGGTCAATTGCTCCCCGGCCTTGTTGAACGCGCAGCGGGGCAGGGATTGCTGCTTGATGAAGCTCAGCGGTGGCAGGATGAACGCCGCCGCCAGGACCAGCGCCCACAGGGTTTGCAGAAACAGCACATCGGCGCTGGTGGCGGCGGGCCGTGAGACGAGGCGTCGGCGCCAGTAGAAGTACAGGCCGCTGATAACGAACAGGCACACGATGCCCATCATGTAGTCCAGTTCCCAGTCCTGGGGGCTGAAGGAGCGGCTGCCATCTTCATCATCCGGGTAGGTGAGCCGCCACCAGGCCCCCAGCAGCAAGGGCACGAGCCCGGCCATCAGCCAGGCCATGCGCGCGCCGGGCATCCGGGTCAGCAGGGCCAGGACCAGGCCGATCAGGCACAGCACCCAGGCAAACAGGTACAGCTGAAAACCCATGGCGCCGCCGAACAACGTGCCGCTGACATCCCGCGGTTGCATCATTTGCACGTCGCACACCAGCATCACCGACAGCGGGATGGCGACGACGATCCAGCACAGGGGGCGGTACAGCCACAACCACAGGGTAAACAGGCGAGACATGGGCACACTCATCAAGGTCGAGAAAAGGAGGAATGAAGTCAGGGGGCCGTTCAGTCGACAATCACCCGGGTGCCCGGGCCTAGGCATAGGCTCAACTGATTGCCGGCCCGGTCGAAGGCGCAATAGGGCAGTGGCTTGCGGGTGATGGCCTGCAGCGGTGGCAGGATGAAGGCCGCCCCGAGCACCAGGGCCCACAGGGTGCGCAGCAACAGCAGATTGCCAGTGGCGGGTGGACGCGGCTTGAGCCGCTGCTGGCGCAACAGGTAGATGCCGCTGTAGACCAGGGCAAAGCCGAAGACCATCACATAGTCCAGCTCCCGGGCCTGGATGCTGAAGATCAGGTTGCCGTCGAAATCATCCGGGTAGTGGATCCGCCACCACAGGCCCAGCAGCAACTGCACCAGCCCGGCGACGATCCAGGCCAGGCGCGCGCCGGGTACCCGGGTCAGCAGCGCCAGCATCAGGCCCAGGACGCTGAGGGCCCAGCCGCCCAGGTACATCAGAAAACCCATGGAACCGCCGAACAGGGTGCCGCCGACTTCCCGGGGGACGATCAGGTTCAGGTTGCAATGGATCATGGTGGCCGTGGGCGCGGCGACGGCGATCCAGCACAGCGGGTAGTAGAGCCGGGACCAGAGGGTGTACAGGCGGGACATGGGCAAACTCGAAGTGGGTGATTTGCCCCGGGCCATGGCCGGGGGCTGTGGGACTCATGGATGTCGGGCAGGGCCAGGGCTGCTGCGCAATGGGTGTCAGTCAGCTGAAAAGCAGCAGGGTGCCCGCACTGAACAGCACCAGCGCGAGGCTGATGCCCGCCAGGGGAATGCGGAACCAGTAACGGATGGCCAGCACCCACAGGCTGGCGAGAAACCCCAGGCCGATCAGCAGCAAGCCGCGGGCCTCCAGCAGCAGGGCCGGGTGCAGCCAGGCGAGGTGGCCATAGACCAGGCCGAACAGCATGGCGCCCAGGCTGTGGCTGGCGTTGAAGCCGACCCAGGCCCGCCACAGGCTGGTCTGGCGGGTGATCATCGGTGACACCTGGCGCATGCGTTCGGCCAGGTCCGGGTCACGGGGCTGGAATTTGTCGGTGGCGAAGGTGTAGATCAGGTGCAGGGTGCCGAGCAGCAGCACGATGGCTGAGCTGGCGATGATCAGGGCGGGGGCCAACACGTTTCTTCCTTGGGCGGTGCTCGGGTGCGCGGAGTATGCCGGGCCGCCCGGGGTTTTGCACCTGCGGGCGCGGCTTTTTTACCGGCACGGGGCAGGGCGCCGGGCGCCCTGCCCAGGGGCTCAGAAGTGCTCGGCGTCGAGGCCGAACAAGGAGGCGCTGCCGGCGCGGATGCTCTGCTCCAGGCTGAGGATGCGCGGCAGCATGCGACTGAAGTAGAAGCGCGCGGTGGCCAGCTTGGCACCGTAGAAACCGTCGTCCTCGGAACGCTTGTGCTCGGCCACCTGGGCCATGCGCGCCCACAGGTAGGCGTAGGCCACGTAGCCGAACAGCTGCAGGTATTCGACGCAGGCGCTGCCTACCGCGTGGGGGTTCTGCGCCGCCTGTTCACGCAGCCAGTCGCTGAGGTCTTCCAGGCGTTGCACCGCGTCCAGCAGCTCGGCGGCGTAGGCGGCGCCGGGCAGGTAGGCGTAGTCGCGGATCTCGCCGGTGAACAGGCGCAGGGCCACGCCGCCGTTGCCCACCACCTTGCGCCCCAGCAGGTCCAGGGCCTGGATGCCGTTGGTGCCTTCGTAGATCTGGGCGATGCGTACATCCCGCACCAGTTGCTCCTGGCCCCATTCGCGGATGTAGCCGTGGCCGCCGAAGATCTGCTGGCCCAGCACGCAGCTGTCCAGGCCGGTGTCGGTGAAGAACGCCTTGGCCACCGGGGTCAGCAGCGCCACCAGGGCCTCGGCGTTGTGCCGCTCATGGGGCTGGTCGGCGAACTTGGCCAGGTCCAGCTGCTGGCCGACGTAGCTGGCAAACGCCCGGCCGCCTTCGGTCATGGCCTTCATGGTCAGCAGCATGCGCCGCACATCGGGGTGGACGATGATCGGGTCGGCGATCTTGTCCTTGGCCACCGGGCCGGCCGGGGAGCGGCTCTGGATGCGCTCGCGGGCGTAGGTGCGGGCGTTCTGGTAGGAGTTCTCGGCGCAGCCGATACCCTGGATGCCGATGGACAGGCGCTCGTAGTTCATCATGGTGAACATCGCCGCCAGGCCCTTGTTGGCCTCGCCGATCAGCCAGCCGGTGGCGCCGTCGAAGTTCAGCACGCAGGTGGCCGAGGCCTTGATGCCCATCTTGTGCTCGATGGAACCGCAGCTCACCGCGTTGGCCGCGCCGAGATTGCCGTTGGCGTCCACATGGATCTTCGGCACCAGGAACAGCGAGATGCCCTTGGGCCCGGCCGGGGCGTCCGGCAGCTTGGCCAGCACCAGGTGGATGATGTTCTCGGTCAGGTCCTGCTCGCCGCCGGTGATGAAGATCTTGCTGCCGCTGATGCGGTAGCTGCCGTCGGCCTGGGGCTCGGCGCGGGTGCGGATGATCCCCAGGTCGGTGCCGGCGTGGGCCTCGGTGAGGCACATGGAGCCGGCCCAGCGGCCTTCGTACATCGGCGGCAGGTACAGCTGTTTCAGCGCTTCGCTGGCGTGGGCGTCGATGGCCAGGCAGGCCCCGGAACTCAGGGCCGAGTACAGGGCGAAGCTGGAGTTGGCGGCGTAGAGCATTTCCTCGAACTGCACCGCGAGCATCTTCGGCATGCCCATGCCGCCGTAGGCCGGGTTGCCGCTCAGGCCGACCCAGCCGCCCTGGATATAGGTGCTGTAGGCCTCCTTGAAACCGGCCGGGGTGCGCACCTGCCCGGCGTGCCAGCTGGCGCCTTCCTCGTCGCCGCTGCGGTTGAGCGGGGCGATCAGGTTGCCGGTGACCTTGGCCGCTTCTTCGAGAATGGCGTCGGCGGTGTCGCCGTCCACGGTATCGGCCAGGGCCGGCAGGCGCGCCCAGAGCTTGGGTGCGTTGAACACTTCATGCAGGACAAAGCGCATGTCGCGCAGCGGAGCGTTGAATTCGGGCATTGCAGGAACCTCGGGCAAAAGTGGAGGTTGAGCGGCCTCGGCCGCATGAATCGACAACGAAAACCCCGCCACCTTGTAGGAGCCGGCTTGCCGGCGAAGAGGCCCGCAAGCCATGCATCGCCCTGGCCGACGCCTTCGCTGGCAAGCGAAGCGCCGCCCGGCCAGCTCCTACAAGGGCTGGGTAGGTGTATTCAGGCTAGAGGTTTTTCGCCATGTCGCGCAGGACGAACTTCTGGATCTTGCCGGTGGAGGTCTTGGGCAACGGGCTGAAGACCACGGTACGCGGTACCTTGAAGCCTGCCAGGTGCTCGCGACAGAAGGCGATGATCTCGGCTTCGCGCACGTCCTGATGATCGGCCTTGAGGGTGATGAAGGCACAGGGCGTCTCACCCCATTTTTCATCGGGCCGGGCCACCACCGCCGCTTCCAGCACCGCCGGGTGGCGATAGAGCACGCCTTCCAGTTCGATGGTGGAAATGTTCTCGCCCCCGGAAATGATGATGTCCTTGAGCCGGTCGCGGATCTCCACGTAGCCGTCCGGGTGGGTCACCCCCAGGTCGCCGGTATGGAACCAGCCGCCCTCGAAGGCTTCGGCGGTGGCCGTGGGGTTCTTCAGGTAGCCCTTCATCACGGTGTTGCCGCGCATGAAGATCTCGCCGATGGTCTGGCCGTCCCGGGGCGTGGGTTCGAGGGTTTTCGGGTCGGCCACCATCACCCCTTCCAGGGTCGGGTAGCGCACGCCCTGGCGCGACTTGATCTGCGCCCGCTGTTCCAGGGGCAGTTCATCCCAGGCGGCGTGCCAGGCGCACAGGGTCACCGGGCCATAGACCTCGGTCAGGCCGTAGACGTGGGTCACCTTGATGCCCATTTCCTCCACCGCGCCGATCACCTTGGCCGGCGGCGCGGCCCCGGCCACCATGGCGTTGACCGGGTGGTCGATGGCCGCCTTGGCGGTGTCGGGCATGTTCACCAGGGCATTGAGCACGATGGGCGCGCCGCACAGGTGCGTGACCTGATGCTCGCGGATCAGGTCGAGGATCTTCTGCGGGTCGACCCGGCGCAAAAACACATGCACCCCGGCGAGGGCGGTGACGGTCCAGGGGTAGCACCAGCCGTTGCAGTGGAACATCGGCAGGGTCCACAGGTACACCGGGTGGTTGCCCATGGCCCAGGTCATCTGGTTGCCCAGGGCGTTGAGGTAGGCGCCGCGGTGGTGGTAGACCACGCCCTTGGGGTTGCCGGTGGTGCCCGAGGTGTAGTTCAGGGCGATGGCCTGCCACTCGTCATCGGGCCACTGCCAGGCAAACTCGGGATCGCCCTCGGCGAGGAACGCTTCGTAGTCCAGCTCGCTGACCGGCTGGCCCTCGCCGTACTCCGGGTCGTCGAGGTCGATCACCAGGGGCGGGTGATCGAGCATGGCCACGGCGGCATGGATCACCTCATGGAACTCGCGGTCGGCGATCAGCACCTTGGCTTCGCCGTGGGCCAGCATGAAGGCGATGGCCTCGGCGTCCAGGCGCACATTGAGGGCATTGAGCACGGCGCCGATCATCGGCACGCCGAAGTGTGCTTCGAGCATTGCCGGGATGTTGGGCAGCATCACCGCCACCGTGTCGTTCTTGCCGATGCCGCGCCCGGCCAGGGCCGAGGCCAGGCGCCGGCAGCGGCTGTAGGTCTGGGCCCAGGTGCGGCGAATCGAACCGTGGATCACCGCCGGGTAATCGGGGTAAACCGCAGCGGTACGCTCGATGAAGCTCAAGGGGGAGAGGGCGATATGGTTGACGGCAGTCGGCGCCAGGCCTTGCTCGTAGATGGACATGGTTCGGGTACCCGGTGGCTGATTATTAGCTCTATTGGCCGAGGCTTGGGTGGCGTGTGCTGTGTACCTGGGGGCACTGACTGTAGGAGCCGGCTTGCCGGCGAAAGCGATCCCACGGGCCTCTTCGCTGGCAAGCCAGCTCCTACGTTCGGCGTTGCTTACAGGTACGCAGCACACCCAGCGAAAGCTCGGTGACTTATCCGGGGCCTTTTATATACTGTTTGTTGATTGATATGGAAGTACTACCTGAGTTGTATAGTAGTTATACTATAAAAAGAACCTACCCTTCCGGCCGCGAGACTGATCGACCATGCCCGACTCTACCCACCTGCGTCACTGGCTGCGCCTGCAGCGTGAAGGCCAGTTGCCGGACTCGCCCTGGCTCGGCCACGACCCGCAACCCAGCCTGCTGCTGGACGCCCAGGCGCAGCCGCTGGACCTCAACCCGGCACTGCGCCAATGGCTGGACGGTGCGGCCACTGGCGATCTCGCGGCCCTGCTGCCGGTCAACCACCCGGCCCTGGTGCGGGCCTGCCTGGAGCAGCAGCGCGCCATCGAGCAGGTGGAAGCCCAGTGGGGCGAGCGCATCCTGCTCTGGAGCTTTATCCCCGATCCGCATCGCCAGCGGGTACTGGCGCGCTGCCAGGAAGCCACGGCCCAGGTCCGGGCCGAGCGCGAGTCGGCCAAGGCCCGGCGCCTGTACCGCCTGATCACCGAAAACACCACTGACCTGATTTCCCGGCACACCCCGGACGGCAGCTTCCTCGACGCCTCACCGGCCTCCTGGACCCTGCTCGGCTACTGGCCCGAGCAACTGCGCGGGCGTCTGGCCCGCAGCCTGTTCCACAGCCAGGACCTGGCCGGGCTGATGCAGCGCACCCGCGATGCCCTGGAGCAGGACGGCTACCACACCATGACCTACCGCATCCGCCATCGCGACGGCCACTACCTGTGGTTCGAAACCGCCTGCCGCGGCATTCGCGACACCTACACCGGCACCGTGGTGGAAGTGGTGGCGGTGTCCCGGGACATCACCGCCCGGGTCCAGGCCGAAGAGAACAAGCGGCGCCTGGCGGAAGTGGTAGAGGCCAACCCCGACCCGGTGCTGTTCATCCAGCCCGGGGGCGCGGTGACTTACCTCAACCCGGCCGCCCGGCGCACCCTGGGGCTCGGCGACGGGCAGGCAATGCCGCCACTGGCGGCCATTCTCAGCGCTGCGGTACTCGACAGCCTGCAACGCGAAGGCTGGGACCGCGCTGAACACAGCGGCCGCTGGAACATCGAGGCGCGCCTGCAACCGCCGGCCGGCGGCGCCTCGGTGCCGGTCTCGCTGATGCTCCTGGCCCACCGCGCGGCCAGTGGCGAGCGTTTCTATTCCCTGGTGGCCCACGACCAGAGCGAGCGTGAACTGCGCGAAGCCCAGCAGCGCCATCACCAGGACGAACTGGCCCACACCGCGCGCCTGGTGACCCTGGGCGAACTGGCCTCGGGCATCGCCCACGAGATCAACCAGCCGCTGGCCGCAGTGGTCAACTACGCCAATGCCAGCCAGCGCTACTTGCAGGCCCTGGGCACCCAGCCAGAGGCCGCCCGCAAGGTGGCCCAGGGCCTGGAACGGATTGCCGAGCAGGCGACCCACGCCGCCGAAGTGATCAAGCGCCTGCGGGCCTTTTTGCGCAAGGGCGGGCGCCGGGTGCAGGCCCTGGACATCGCCGAAGTGGCCCGGGAAACCGTGCGCCTGTGTGCCTGGGAAGCCCAGGCCAGCCAGGTGACGATCGACTTGCAGCTGGCGGATAATCTGCCGCCGGTGTACGCCGACCGGGTGCTGTTGGAGCAGGTGCTGCTGAACCTGCTGCGCAACGCCATCGAGGCCAACCGCGAAGTGCATGGGCAGCAGGGCTCGCACATTGTGCTGGCCGCCGAGGCGACGGCCGAAGGCGGGGTGCAGATCAGCGTCAGCGACCAGGGCCCCGGTGTCTGCGCCGAGCAACTGCCGCAGCTGTTCACCCCGTTCTACACCAGCAAGGCCAATGGCCTGGGGCTCGGGCTGTCCATGAGCCGCAGCATCGTCGAGGGCTTTGGCGGCGACTTGCAGGCCCAGCCCCAGGCCGTCGGCCTGCGCATGTGCTGCCGGCTGCCGGCCAGTGCCCCGGCCGACCCCTCGGCAACGTCCCAGGCAACTTCCCCCGCAACGACAGGAGCAAGGCAATGACGAGTGTGGCGCAGCAACTGGTGTATGTGGTCGACGACGACCCGGGCATGCTCGACTCCACCGTCTGGCTCCTGGAGTCGGTGGGGCTCAAGGCGCTGCCCTTCACCAGTGGCCGCGAGTTTCTCGAACACTGCGACCCGAGCCTCAATGCCTGCGTGCTGCTGGATGTGCGCATGCCCGGCATGGGCGGGCTGAACGTCCAGGAAGAGCTGCGCCAGCGCGATATCCGCCTGCCGCTGATCTTTGTCAGCGGCCACGCCGACGTGCCCATCGTGGTCCGCGCGTTCAAGGCCGGGGCGGTGGATTTCATTGAAAAGCCCTACAACGAACAGCTGTTGCTGGACAGTGTGCAGCAGGCCCTGAGCCGCGCCGACAACCATCAGAACCAGAGTGCCGGGCAGGCCCGGGTGCAGGCGCTGCTGGAAAGCCTGACGCCACGGGAGAAAGACGTGTTGCTGCCGCTGGTGCAGGGCTACACCAACCGGGAAATTGCCGAGCAACTGGGGGTCAGCATCAAGACCATCGACCTGTATCGCTCACGGGTGATGAAGCGCATGCAGGCCGAACACCTGCCGGAATTGGTGGGCATGGCCATTGCCGCCGGGCTGGTAGACCCGCTGCACCTGCGCTGAGGTTCAGGCCACCGCGCTGCGCACGGGCACGCCGCCCAGCAGCCGCTCAATGGCGCCGCTCAGCAGGTTTTCCAACAGGGCTTCGCGTTCCCGCTCGGCCAGGGGTTGCTCGCTGAACCAGCTGGGGGCGCTGTTGAGCAGGTTGGCCAAAGCATGGGCCGCGGCGCGCTGGGCCTGTGGGCCAAGGCCGGTCGGGGTGCCCAGCAACTGCACCAGCTGTTGTTCGTAGCGTTCGCGCAATTGCCCGACCCGCAGTTGCTGGTCGGGATTGAGGCAGCCGCTGTCGCGCTCCACCAGGCGGAAATGCCGCGGCAATTCCCGGTGCAGCTTCAGGTGGGCGCGGATCAGCGCCGGCAGGCAGTCGCCCTGCAACTTGCGCCGTTGCAGGCGCTTGAGGGTGCTGTGCAGCTCATCGAAGAACTCCTCGATCAGGTCCAGCAACAGGTGCTGCTTGCTCGGGTAATGGTGGTACAGCGAGCCCGGGGTCAGCCCCAGATGGCTCGCCAGCTCACGCATGCCGACCTGGCCGAAGCCCTTGCTGGCGAACAGCTCCAGGGCCTTGTCGCGGCTTTCGGCAAAGCGTGAGCAACGCTCAGCCATAGTGATGGAAACCCCGACCGGTCTTGCGCCCCAGGTAGCCGGCGGCAACCATTTCCTTGAGCAGCGGCGCGGGGCGGTACTTGCTGTCGTTGAAGCCGTCGTAGAAGGCTTCGAGGATCGCCAGCAGGGTGTCCAGGCCGATCAGGTCGGCCAGGGCCAGCGGGCCGATCGGCTGGTTGCAGCCCAGGCGCATGCCGGCGTCTATGTCCTCGGCGCTGGCCAGGCCTTCCTGGAACACCAGGATCGCCTCGTTGATCATCGGCACCAGGATGCGGTTGACCACAAAACCGGGGCGGTTGCCGGCGGTGATCGCGGTCTTGCCCAGGCGCTGGGCCATGTCCATGGCCAGGGCGTGGGTCGCGTCGCTGGTCTGCAGGCCGCGGATCACCTCGATCAGGCCCATCACCGGCACCGGGTTGAAGAAGTGTAGGCCGATGAACCGCTCGGGCGCGCTGACGCTGGCGGCCAGTTGGGTGATCGACAGCGACGAGGTGTTGGAGGCGATCACGCACTCGGCGCTGACCTGGGCGGCGATCTGCTGCAGCACCTTGAGCTTGAGGTCGAGGTTCTCGGTGGCGGCTTCGATCACCAGTTGCGCATCCTTGAGCACGCCGTAGTCGGTGCTGATGCGGATCCGGCCCAGGGCGGCGAGCTTGTCGTCTTCGCCGAGGGTGCCCTTGCTCACCTGGCGGTCGAGGTTCTTGCCGATGGTGGCCAGGGCCTTTTCCAGGGCGCCCTGGGCGATGTCCAGCAGGGTCACGTCAAAGCCCGCCTGGGCGCAGACCTGGGCGATGCCGTTGCCCATGGTGCCGGCGCCGATCACCCCGATATTCGCAAGATTCATCTTCAGCTCTTCCTTTGTTCATTGCCTTCGCGGAGCATGGCGCGGTTGCCTTGCACTGCGCATTATCCAGCGCGAGTCTAGAGCCCGGCGCGGTGGCCGGCCTATGCCGAAAGCGGTCAAGCGTGCTGGCGTTTTTTGCCATAGGTCCAGCTACGGGAGCACAGCCTCTACATGCGTGAATCGGATTCGGTCGCGGTCTACTTTGTCCGGGTGATGACCCACGCCCTGCGCCAGCAGCCGGCGCGGCTGGCGGCCGTGCTGCGCGAGGCCGGTATCGATCCGGCGTTGCTCGACCAGCCCCGGGCGCGGGTGCCCGGCAGTGCCTTTGCCGCCCTGTGGCTGATCCAGATCCGCGAGTTGCAGGACGAATTCTTCCAGCTCGACTCCCGGGGCATGCCGCCGGGGGCCTTTGCCCTGATCTGCCGCGGGCTGATCCAGGAGCCCAACCTGGAAAAAGCCCTGCGCCAGTGCCTGAACAACTTCGGCCTGTTCCTGCGGGACGTCGGTGCCAGCCTCAGCCTGCGGGGCAAGCGTGCGGTGATCAGCCTCGACAGCCGCTGCGCCGACCCGCTGCGCAGCCACTACGCCGAGGAAACCCTGCTGGTGCTGGTTATCAGCCTGTTGTGCTGGCTCGGCGGGCGACGGATTCCCATCGACCGTGCCGACTTTCGCCACTCGCGCCTGAGCCTCAGCGACGATGCGCTGCTGTGGGGCAGCAACCTGAGCTGGAACGCCGGGCGCACCGAGATCGAATTCGCCAGCCGCTTCCTGCGCCTGCCGGTGGTCCAGGACCTGGCCTCGCTCAAGGTGTTCCTGCGCAGCGCGCCGCAGTGGCTGGTGATCCGCTTTCGCAACCAGCACGGGCTGACCACCCAGGTGCACCAGCGCCTGCGGGGCAGCCACTACAGCCAGTGGCCGACCCTGGAAGCCTTCGCCCGCGAAGTGCAGATGAGCGCCAGCACCCTGCGCCGGCGCCTGGAGCGCGAGGGCGGCTCGTACCAGGAGATCAAGGACGAAGTACGCCGCGGTGTCGCCGTCGAGCTGCTACGCCGCTCGGCGGCCAGCATCAGCGAGATTGCCGAACTCACCGGCTTCCAGGAGCCCAGCGCCTTCCACCGCGCGTTCAAGAAATGGACCGGCGAAAGCCCCGGGCGCTACCGCGCCCGTTTCCAGCCAGCCCCCGCCTGATTCCACGACATCCCGGCTCCTACGGATTTCGTCCCGTCATGCAGTCCCTTGTAGGAGCTGGCTTGCCAGCGAAGGCGCCCGCAAGATCACCGCCTGATCCCAGGGCCCATTCGCCGGCAAGCCGGCTCCTACGGATTTCGTCCCGTCACGCAGTCCGTTGTAGGAGCTGGCTTGCCAGCGAAGGCGCCCGCAAGATCACCGCCTGATCCGAGGGCCCATTCGCCGGCAAGCCGGCGCCTACGGTCGGTGTGGATTAGGCCGGGCTGCGGCCGGGCATCTGGATGCCGTGCTGCTGCACGCGGCGGTACAGGGTGGCGCGGGAAATGCCCAGGGCCTTGGCTGCCGCCACGGGTTTCCAGCGGTGGCGCACCAGGGCGTCCAGCAGGGCCTGGCGCTCGGGGCTGGTGGCGGTTTCCAGGGCGGGCAGGGCGCCTTCGGCCTCGGCGCCGCGCAGTTGTTCGGGCAAGTCATGCAGTTGGATCAGCGGTCCTTCGCACACCGCGCAGGCATAGCGCAGCACATGGCGCAATTGCCGCACGTTGCCCGGCCAGCGGTAGCCCAGCAGGCATTCCAGCGCCGCATTGCCCAGTTGCACCGGCGCACCGCAGCGCTTGGATTCCTCTTCGACAATCCGGGTGATCAGCGCCAGCCGGTCGCTGCGCTCGCGCAGCGGTGGCAACTGAAAACGCGCGCCCCCCAGGCGGAAATACAGGTCCTCGCGAAAGCTGCCTTCGGCCACCAGCGCCTCCAGATCGCGGTGGGTAGCGCAGATCACCTGGATATCCACCGCCTTGCGCTGCGCGGCCCCCAGCGGCGCCACTTCACCCTCGGCCAGCACCCGCAGCAGGCGGGTCTGCAAGGCCAGGGGCATGTCGCCGATCTCATCGAGGAACAGGGTGCCGCCATCGGCCTGTTGCAGCAGGCCCTGCATGCCCTTGTTCGAAGCGCCGGTAAAGGCCCCGGCAACGTAGCCGAACAGTTCGCTTTCGATCAGGTTCTCGGGAATCGCCGCGCAGTTCACCGCGACAAAGGGCCGGTCCCGACGCTGGCTGGCCTGGTGCAGCTGGCGGGCGAAGACTTCCTTGCCGGAACCGGTCTCGCCCTGGATCAGCACCGGCAGGTGGCGGTCCTTGACCCGCACCGCCAGGCGCAGGCTCTGTTCCACCCGCGGGTCCAGCGGTTCGCCGGCCAGGCTCAGGCGCGGGCGCTGTGCCGGGCGCCTTGGCGCTTGCAGGCGGCCGTGGAGGTTATCGGAAAGGGGGCACAGGGCTTCGTCGCGGGCGCGCTGCAACAGCTGCGGGTCGAACACCTGGGCGATGTGCTGCGGCAACCGGCCATAGCGGCGCAGCAGGTAATGGCGCGCCGCCGGGTTGAGCGCGCGCAGGCAACCGTCGTCGTCCCAGGCCAGCAGGTAATCCGGCTGGCTGTCGACATAGCCCGGGCTGGCATGGGCCCGCAGCACCCAGTAGCCCTGGGCGCTGTTCATGAAGAACGCCTGTTCGATCTCCCGCGCGCTCTGCACCACCATCTGCCGGATCAGGTGCTGGGAACGGCGGTCATCCGGGGAGCGCACCGCCGACACGTCCAGCACCCCCAGCAACTCGCCCTGGGGGTCGAACACCGGGGCGGCGGAACAGGTCAGGCCGATGAACGCGGCGCGAAAGTGGTCGCGCTTGTGCACGGTGATCGGCGCGCGCGCGGTAAGCACCGCCGCCACGCCGCAGGTGCCTTCTTCACCCTCCGACCAGCAGGTGCCCAGGTACAGCCCGGCCTTGCGGCAGTCGTTGCGCAGGGTGGACTCCACCCGGTAGTCGATGGTCTGGCCCTGGGCGTCGGTGAGCAGCACGCAGTAGTCGGCGTCGCGCACCCGGCCATGCAGGCGGGCCACTTCTTCGCTGGCGATGCGCAGGAACAGCTCGGAACGCTCGCGGCATTCCTTGAGCACGTTTTCGGACAGGATGCGCGGCCCCTGCAGCGAGCCGGGGTCCAGTTGGTGCTGCTCCATGGAGCGGCGCCAGGAATCGAGGATCAGGCTCGGCACCGGCGCCTGGGGCAGGTGATCGGCGTTTTTCAGGACCCGGCTGACGCAGTCCACATGGGCTTTTGAATGTGCGGAAAGCATGAAGGCCTCCGGTTGCAGCTTCTTATCGTTGTGGGCGCATTAAGCGCCGATCCGCGGCTCCCGACAAGCACCGGGCGGCGCCGTGGGGGCGCTGAGACGCAACGTCTCAGGGTCTCGCCAAGGCCCCGTGCAGCCTGACATGCAACGTCTCAGGCGCAGGGCTTCCCGACACCTGCAGGCGAGTGCAACAGCCGCTCTGCCACGGGCCTTTGCAGCGGTTTTTCCATAACTGGCACCGGCCTTGCTCTGGCTCTTGGCAACCAGTTCTCGGCAACCCGCGTCGACTGGCCCATCGAAGAATAAGAACGAGGTGCCCGATGTTTTCTCCTGCCTGTGCTCCGCCCGCGGTGAGCCCATGAACCGCCGCCCCCTCACCGTCGGCATCATCGCCAACCCGGCTTCGGGCCGTGATGTGCGCCGCCTCACCGCCAACGCCGGCCTGTTCTCCAGCACCGACAAGGTCTCGGTGATCCAGCGCCTGCTGGCGGCCTTTGGCGCCACCGGCATCACCCAGGTGCTGATGCCCACTGACATGACCGGCATCGCCGCCGCGGTGCAGAAAAACAGCCGTAGCCGCCAGGCCCGGGAGCAGCACTGGCCAGCCCTGGAGTTTCTCGACCTGACCCTGCGCCAGAGCGTCGAGGACACCCGCCAAGCCGCACGCTGGATGGCCGAGCGCGGGGTGTCGCTGATCGCCGTGCTCGGTGGCGATGGCACCCACAAGGCGGTGGCTGCCGAGGTCGGCGACATTCCGCTGCTGACCCTGTCCACCGGCACCAACAACGCCTTTCCGGAACTGCGCGAAGCCACCAGCGCGGGGCTGGCCGGTGGGCTCTACGCCAGCGGCCGGGTGCCCGCCGAGATCGCCCTGCGGCGCAACAAGCGGCTGCTGGTGCGCGAGCCGTCCCGGGGCCTGTGTGAGGTGGCCCTGGTGGACGTGGCGGTGTCGCCCCTGGCCTTTGTCGGCGCCCGGGCCATCAGCCGCGCCAGTGATCTGGCCGAGGTGTTCGTGACCTTCGCCGAACCCCAGTCCATTGGCATTTCCGCGCTCTGCGGGCTGTGGTTGCCGGTGACTCGCCAGGAAGCCCACGGCGCCTGGATGCGCCTGGACCCGCAGTCCCCAGAAGCGCTGCTGGTGCCCCTGGCCCCGGGCTTGTTGCAAGGCTGCGGGGTGCTGGAGGCCGGTTACCTGCCAGCCGATGTGCCCCAAGCCCTGTGCCTGAGCGCCGGCACCCTGGCCCTGGACGGCGAGCGCGAGATCGAATTCAACCCCCACGACCGGCCCACGGTCACCCTGGATGCCGGCGGCCCGCTGAGCATCGACGTCAACGCGGTCCTGGAACACGCGGCGCGCCAGCGCCTGCTGGCCATCGACCGCCATCACCGGCAACACCCCGTGAACCTTCAGTCCGAAGACACCCTGGAGAATAAAAATGTCGACACCCCTGACCACTGATCAGTTGCTCCACGCCTACCGGGTGATGCGCACCATCCGCGCATTCGAAGAACGCCTGCACGTGGAATTCGCCACCGGCGAGATCCCCGGTTTCGTCCACCTCTACGCCGGGGAAGAAGCCTCGGCCGCCGGGGTCATGGCCCACCTGCGCGACGATGACTGCATCGCCTCCAACCACCGTGGCCACGGCCATTGCATCGCCAAGGGCGTGGACGTCTACGGGATGATGGCGGAGATCTACGGCAAGAAGACCGGGGTCTGCCAGGGCAAGGGCGGCTCCATGCACATCGCCGATTTCGAGAAGGGCATGCTCGGCGCCAACGGCATCGTCGGTGCCGGTGCGCCGCTGGTGGTGGGCGCGGCCCTGGCCGCGCGGCTGCAAGGCACCGACGGTGTGTCGGTGGTGTTCTTCGGCGACGGCGGCTCCAACGAAGGCGCGGTGTTCGAAGCCATGAACATGGCCTCGGTGTGGAACCTGCCGTGCCTGTTCATCGCCGAGAACAACGGCTACGCCGAAGCCACGGCCTCCAACTGGTCGGTGGCGTGCGACCACATCGCCGACCGCGCCGCCGGTTTCGGCATGCCCGGGGTGACGGTGGACGGCTTTGATTTCTTCGCCGTGCACGAAGCTGCCGGCGCCGCCGTGGAGCGGGCCCGGGCCGGGGAGGGGCCGTCGCTGATCGAGGTCAAGCTGACCCGCTACTACGGCCACTTCGAGGGCGACGCCCAGACCTACCGCGCCCCCGACGAGGTCAAGCATTACCGCGAGCACAACGACTGCCTGATGCAGTTCCGCGAGCGCACCACCCGTTCGGGCCTGGTGCAGGCCAGCCAGCTGGACCAGATCGATGCCGACGTGGAAGCGCTGATCGAAGACGCGGTGCGCAAGGCCAAGTCCGACCCCAAACCGAGCCCCGCCGACCTGCTCAGCGACGTCTACGTCGCTTATCCATAACGCCCCACAGAACAACAAGAGACCACCATCATGGCGAGAAAAATCAGTTACCAGCAGGCCATCAACGAAGCCCTGGCCCAGGAAATGCGTCGCGACCCCAGCGTGTTCATCATGGGTGAAGACGTGGCGGGCGGCGCCGGCGCCCCCGGCGACAACGACGCCTGGGGCGGCGTGCTCGGGGTGACCAAGGGCCTCTACCATCAATTCCCCGGGCGGGTGCTGGACACCCCGCTGTCGGAGATCGGCTACGTCGGCGCCGCGGTCGGCGCCGCCACCCGTGGCGTGCGCCCGGTGTGCGAGCTGATGTTCGTCGACTTCGCCGGCTGCTGCCTGGACCAGATCCTCAATCAGGCGGCGAAGTTTCGCTACATGTTCGGCGGCAAGGCCCAGACCCCGCTGGTGATCCGCACCATGGTCGGCGCCGGCCTGCGCGCCGCGGCCCAGCACTCGCAAATGCTGACCTCGCTGTGGACCCACATCCCCGGGCTGAAAGTGGTCTGCCCCTCGTCGCCCTACGACGCCAAGGGCCTGCTGATCCAGGCCATCCGCGACAACGACCCGGTGATCTTCTGCGAGCACAAGCTGCTCTACAGCCTGCAGGGCGAAGTGCCGGAGGAGTCCTACGCGATTCCCTTCGGCGAGGCCAACTTCCTGCGCGACGGCAAGGACGTGACCCTGGTGTCCTACGGGCGCACGGTGAATACCGCCCTGGACGCGGCCCGCAGCTTGGCCGGGCGCGGTATCGACTGTGAGGTGATCGACCTGCGCACCACCAGCCCGCTGGATGAAGACAGCATCCTGGAAAGCGTGGAGAAGACCGGGCGCCTGGTGGTGATCGACGAAGCCAACCCGCGCTGCTCCATGGCCACCGACATCTCGGCCCTGGTGGCGCAGAAAGCCTTCGCTTCCCTCAAGGCGCCGATCGAAATGGTCACCGCGCCCCACACCCCAGTGCCGTTCTCCGACGCCCTGGAAGACCTGTACATCCCCGACGCGGCGAAGATCGAGAAAGCCGTGCTCAACGTGATCGAGTGGAGCCGCTGATGAGCCAGATCCATACCCTGACCATGCCCAAGTGGGGCCTGTCGATGACCGAGGGCCGGGTCGATGCCTGGCTCAAGGAAGAAGGCCAGAGCATCAGCAAGGGCGATGAAGTGCTGGACGTGGAGACCGACAAGATCTCCAGCAGCGTCGAGGCGCCGTTCTCCGGCATCCTGCGCCGGCAGATCGCCCGCCAGGACGAGACCCTGGCGGTGGGCGCGCTGCTGGGCATCGTGGTCGATGGCGAGGCCAGTGACGCCGAGATCGACGCGGTGATCGAGCAGTTCCAGGCCAGCTTCGTGCCCGGCGACAGCGCCGACGAAGACAGCGGCCCGGCGCCGCAGAAGGTCGAGCTGGGCGGCCGCCTGATCCGTTATTTCGAGCGCGGTGAAGGCGGCACGCCCCTGTTGCTGGTGCACGGCTTTGGCGGCGACCTCAACAACTGGCTGTTCAACCACGAAGCCCTGGCCGCCGGGCGCCGGGTGATTGCCCTGGACCTGCCGGGTCATGGTGAGTCGACCAAGGCCCTGCAACGGGGCGACCTGGACGAGTTGAGCGATGTGCTGCTGGCGCTGCTGGATCACCTGGAGATTCCCGTGGCCCATCTGGTGGGCCACTCCATGGGCGGCGCGGTGTCCCTCAACACCGCGCGGCTGGCGCCGGACCGCGTGCGTTCCCTGACCCTGATCGGCAGCGCCGGGCTGGGCCGCGAGATCAACGGCGACTACCTGCAAGGTTTTGTCGAGGCCAGCAACCGCAATGCGCTCAAGCCGCAGCTGGTGCAGTTGTTCTCCAACGCCGAGCTGGTGAACCGGCAGATGCTCGACGACATGCTCAAGTACAAGCGCCTGGAAGGGGTGCAAGCGGCCCTCGGGCAGTTGGCCGGCAACCTGTTTGCCGACGGCCGCCAGCAGGCCGACCTGCGCCCGGTGGTGCAGGACGGCCCGCAGCCGGTGCTGGTGATCTGGGGCAGCGACGACCGGATCATTCCGGTGAGCCACAGCGCCGATCTCAAGGCGCAGATCGAGGTGCTGCCGGGGCAGGGGCACATGCTGCAGATGGAAGCGGCGGAGCAGGTCAACCGCCTGATCCTCGACTTTATCCAGCAGCACTGAGGTGTTCTGCGGCGGCCAGGGGGCCGTCGCAGCTCTACAAGAATAAGGAGAAGCCAAGATGAGTGTTTCCCTCAAGCCTGTTCCCAGCATGCGTGCCGCGGTCTGGCACGGCCGCCACGATATCCGCGTCGAAGACGTACCGCTGCCCGACGCGCCGCCTGCCGGCTGGGTGCAGATCCGCGTCGATTGGTGCGGCATCTGCGGCTCCGACCTGCACGAATACGTGGCCGGGCCGGTGTTCATTCCGGTGGACGCCCCGCACCCGCTGACCGGGATCAAGGGCCAGTGCATCCTCGGCCACGAGTTCTGCGGCGAAATCGTCGCCCTGGGCGAAGGGGTCCAGGGTTTCAGCGTTGGCCAGCCGGTGGCCGCCGACGCCTGCCAGCACTGCGGCACCTGCTATTACTGCACCCACGGGCTGTACAACATCTGCGAAAACCTGGCCTTTACCGGGCTGATGAACAACGGCGCCTTCGCCGAATTGGTCAACGTGCCGGCCAACCTGCTGTACGCCTTGCCGGCCAACTTTCCCGCCGAGGCCGGAGCGCTGATCGAGCCGCTGGCGGTGGGCATGCACGCGGTGAAAAAGGCCGGCAGTCTGCTGGGGCAGAACGTGGTGGTGGTCGGCGCCGGCACCATCGGCCTGTGCACCATCATGTGCGCCAAGGCCGCCGGCGCGGCCCAGGTGATCGCCCTGGAAATGTCCGGCGCGCGCAAGGCCAAGGCCCTGGAGGTGGGCGCGACCCACGTGCTCGACCCCAAGGAGTGCGATGCCCTGGCCGAGGTCAAGCGCCTGACCGGCGGGCTGGGGGCCGATGTCAGCTTTGAGTGCATCGGCAACAAGCACACCGCCAAGCTGGCCATCGACCTGATCCGCAAGGCCGGCAAGTGCGTGCTGGTGGGGATATTCGAAGAGCCCAGCGAGTTCAACTTCTTCGAGTTGGTGGCCACCGAGAAAACGGTACTGGGAGCCCTGGCCTACAACGGTGAGTTCGCCGATGTGATCGCCTTCATCGCCGATGGCCGGCTGGATATTTCGCCCCTGGTGACCGGGCGCATCCAGCTGGAAGAGATTGTCGGCCAGGGCTTCGAGGAACTGGTCAACAACAAGGAGCACAACGTCAAGATCATCGTGTCCCCCGGTCAGTTGCGACGCTCGTAAACGAGCGATTTGGCGATGGCCGGCCGCGGCCATCGCACTTTTTTACAGTTTTGCGTTCTATCACCAGGCCTGGCCGCGCCGATCCCCGCCGCAGCCCGTGAATTCCGACCCGGTGCCGATGGCCTACGCTCCCTCTTCTTGCATGATGCAAACCCGCTTTCAGCGCCTGTTCCTGGTGGCGCTGCTGATGCTTGGCGCCACGGCCTGTACCCAACAGCAAGGGCGCGATTTTGCCAAACAGTTTCGTGAAGGCAAGCCTGACGAATTCTTCCAGACCAGCGTCGATCGCATGGCCACCATCGGCATGCGCGACAACCTGCAGAGCCTGTACCTGCTGATGGGCAAGCTCTACCTGCGCAACCCCAGCCAGTGGCGCAAGTCGGGTTTCCCCGATGGCACCACGGCCCAGCGCGAGATCCGCAATGCCATCGAAAAGCGCCAGCCGCTGCCGGCCCTGGGGGATCGTCGCGACCTGGCGGCCCTGAGCTATTCCCTGAGCCCTGAGTTCCAGGGTGATCGGGTGGGGGCCTTCATCTATGCCATTGGCAGCATGCTGGTGACCGCCCATGGCGGGCGCACCGAGTTCTACATGACCGACAGCATTGACCCGCAGTTCATCAGCAACGCCGCGCGCAATATCGAGAAGGCCACCTGGCTGCTGAGCCAGCGCCAGGATGCCAATGGGGTGCTGTTGCTGTTCTCCAACGAGATTTCCGAGGAGGGCAGCAACCTGAGTTTTGCCGTGGAGTTCGGCAAGATCGTCGCGCGCCTGGATTTGCTCACGCAGATTCTCGATGAGCGCTACCGGCGGGTGGGGTTCAATTACGCGCAGAGCCTGCTGCTGATGAATTTCTTGCCGGTACAGTAGGGCCCAGGCCTTGGCTGTACAGGCGCTGGTTTTCGCTGCAGGCTCACCCCTCAAAAATGTCCCACGGGCACAGGCATACAACCTTTGAAAAAGCTGAAGGCATTCACCGTTCATGGCACCGCAGTCGGCAGTGACCAGAGCATCCAGTTGGACGAGATTTCGATTCTCGCCGAGCCGGACACACTCAGGGCGCTGGGTGAGTTCCTGATCAAAGCTTCAGCCGACATGGTGGCCGATGGTCTGGAGCACGTGCACCTGCAAGACGTGATCGAGCACTTCTCACACGAGGAGCATGTGGATGTGATTGCCCTCAACCGGGCGCTGATCAAGCCTGTCTGAGGCAGCGCTGTGCCTGGCCCGGCTACATGTTGCGAATCCTCTCGTCGGCCCGCAGTTCGAACTCAAAGCCAATGCCCACGTCATTCAGGGTTTCGGTGACCCGGGCCATGAAGTACTCGGCCTGCGCGGGCAATTCATACAAGCCAGTGACCCGGATGATCGGGTACTTGCCATAGGCGCCGGGGATCTCGGTGTAGATCTCGCCACTTTCGATGAAGGCGATGTAGCTGTTGATTTTCTCTTGCAGCACGAGCAAGTGCTCGCCTTGTTCCGCCTTGTCGCCCCATTCGAGGTGGTCGGTCATCACCAGCAACAGGCTGTCGGGCGGGTCTTTGGGAATTGCCCAGAAATCGATGACTTTTGGATTGGTGATGGACACGTCTGATCCTTAACGAGGTCGGCTTGCAAGCATTCCATTTACCGGGTCACTGAGTGCCATGTCACCAGCCCATCCAGGCCATGCCTCGGACTTCATGTAGTTGAGTGTGTTCCGTGCCTCGGCCTTTTCTTCGAACGGGCCGGCAAAAAGGTGCGGTGGCTCATCGAGAATGGTGGGTATATCGATGAGCCCCATCTGGACTGCCATGCGCGCAAAGTCTTCATCGGTTTGCGGGCTGATGCGCGCCACCCAACCGCTGCGATCCCTCAAGGCGATAGGCTCCACGTCGGCTGCGCAGCGTTTGCATCGTGAGGCGTTGGCCTTGATGTCCTGGCCGCAGGCAGGACAAGGGCGCAGATCTTCATGCACCAGCGCGTCAACGCCGGTCTTTGCCAGCCGGGGCATCAACCACAGGGCAAGCAGGGCGACACCAGGAAAGAACAACCCGATTGCAAACCATCTTGGCCCCGAGCGCCCACGTGTACTGGCAGCGTAAGCGGTCATTGCCGTGAGAATGGGCCAGAGGGGGAGCGAGATGCCCATTGCAACTCCTTGTGTTGAGGTTTGAGTAATGCTCCCGCTGAACGGGGGCTGCAAAATATCCGTTCTTTGGCGATGACGCCATAAACCATCATTCGAGCTGCCTGGTGTGTGGTAGCGGCCAGTGAGGTCAATCGGCCGCTCGGTCGAAGCAGCTGCCATTATCAAACAGGAGCACCTTTGTGTTGCTGGCGCGCCAGGCCATTGGCTTGCTGTCGAATGATGAGGACAATCACGGCGCGGGGTGATTCAAGGCTTTTTCCCGGGCGGCTGCCACGAACCACCCGGGTGCACCTTGAGCAAGAGCGGCTAGGCGCGTGCCTGCCGGGATAGCCGATCCTTTGCCTACCGTCATTCCCGGAGCCTTTGCCCAGTGCCTGACTTGTCGATCAACGCCGCCTATGCCAAACGCTTCAACGCAGTAATCGCCTACATCGACGAGCACCTTGAAGGCGATCTGTCAGTGAGGACGTTGAGCCGAGTGGCGAACTTCTCTGAGTTTCACTTTCATCGGCAATTCACCGCCTTCGTCGGCGTGCCGGTTGCACGTTATGTGCAACTGATGCGCTTGCGCGGTGCGGCTCATCGCCTGGTGTCCCTGGCGGACTACTCGGTGCTGGAGGCCGCGTTCGGCGCAGGTTTCGAAAGCCCCGAGGCCTTTTCCAGGGCGTTCGGGCGGGCGTTCGGCATGAGCCCGAGTGCGTTCAGGAAGCAGCCGAACTGGCAGGTCTGGAATGCGGTATTTGCCATCCCTCATTTTTCCAGGAGCATCATTATGCAGGTACGAATCGTGGACTTTGCCGACACCCGGGTCGCAGCGCTGGAGCACTGCGGGCCTGCCGGGCTGGTCAATGAAAGCGTGCGCAGGTTTATCGATTGGCGGATGCAGAGTGGGCAGTCGCCGGTGGCGTCGAGTCGCAGTTTTGGCGTTCCCTTCAACAACCCCGATACCACCCCGCCGCAGGAATTCCGCTTTGCCATCTGCGGCGAGATTCATGAGGCGGTGGTTGCCAATGAGGCGGGTATTGGCGAGATGCAGATTGCCGGTGGCCGCTATGCGGTGGTGCGGCATGTGGGCTCGCCAGATCACATAGGTGAAAGCATCTACCCGATCTACCGCGATTGGCTGCCGGGCAGTGGCGAGGAACTGCGGGATCAGCCGCTGTTCTTTGAATACTTGAGTATTTATCCGCAGACCCCGCTGGAGCAGTGGCTGACGGATATTTATGTGCCCTTGCAGTAGTGGGGATGGGTCAAACCTTGCTCATGACCTGGATTTGACCATGACCTAGGGGTACAGGATTTCGACTTTTGGAAACGTTGAAACGCTTCGGTTCTTTGGCGGCGACACCATCGGTCGAGCGCCTGCCCCTCACTCCAGGAAGAAGTCCTCCTTGATCGAATCCAGCAGCAGAGACTTGACGATTTGCAGCGCGCTGTCGTGCTTGCTGCCCACGCGCATGCCGATTTCCAGTTCGTAGGAAGGCATGGGCACGGGGCAGGGGAAGGTTTGCAGGGTGCTGATCTTGGCCATGGCACGGGCGGCATGGGTGGGCACGGTGGTGATCAGCTTCGAGCCCACCAGGAGGAAGGGCACGGCGGCGAAGTGCGAGGTCGAGGCCTTGATCGTGCGGGTCAGGCCGACGTTGTTCAGGCCTTCATCGACAATGCCGACATAACCTGCGGACGACACCAGCAGGTGCGGGCGCTGAGCGTAGTCCTCCGCGGTCACCGGGACGGTGTTGTGGGCATCGGCGATGCCCAGGTAGTTGCCGCGGCCCAGCCTGATGCGGGTGATCAAGTGCGAGGACAAGCCTCCGGCGGAGATGGCGAGATCGATCTTGTGGCCCATCAGCATGTCTTGTACGACGCCGCTGTGGGTTTGCCGGAAGAGGATGCGCAGCCCGGGCAGGCGCTCTTCCACCACCGAGAGAATTTTCTGCCCCAGGGCGATTTCACTGTCATCGGAGAGCCCGATGGTGAGGGTGCGGCCCTGCACTTGCTGGCCGTCGGAGGCCATGGCCAGGGCCAGCCTGCAGCGGTTGATGGCTTCTTCGACCAGGGGGTACAACTCGCTTGCGCGCATGGTCGGGCGCAGGCCGCGCCCTGTGCGCTCAAACAACGGGTCGCTATAGATCTCTCGCAAACGTGCAAGGGAAGCGCTGACCGCCGGCTGGGTGACGCCCAGCCGGATAGCCGCGCGGCTGGCACCGCCTTCTTCGACCAGGGCGGCAAAAACCCGGAGCAGGTTCAGGTCGGTGTTCTCGATATCAATGGTTTTCATATCAGATAGCTTGAATAGAGCGTTGATCTATATTGTACCAGCCATAAAATGACCCGCCAAAACAATCAACGGCTTGAATTACAGAGCCGGTGTTGATGTTTCCAATACTGGGTTAGTGTCCGTTAGTTCGGTTTTTTTTATAGGCGGGCATAAGCCTTGGCTGTTGGGTAAGAGGTTTTAACCAGAGGTTGAAGTATGGCGCGCCACTGTAAGTATCTTGCGGCCATGGTGCTCTTTGCCTGGGCCTTTGCGGCTTCTGCTTGCCTGTTTGAAACCGCCATCGGCTCACCTTTGGGAGAAGAAGTTGTGGGTAGATTGCAGCAGGCCCTGGCGGCGCGAAATTATTATCAGGGAACAATAGATGGCGTGGTGGGGGAGAAAACCGAAGAAGCCATCTTTCTATTCCAGATGGACTGTGAACTTCCGTTAACCGGCAGTATCAACTCGCAGATCCTGCAAAGGCTGGATATAAGGCCGCCCTTGTGGTTATCGGAATAAGTGTGTGGCTTGAAGGTCCGGTACAGGGAAACGTAATTGTTTCGCTATCAAAGGTCAGTGGCTGGAAAGTGGTTTTATTCTTATGGCTTTAACCCATAGCCCAGCGTCTGGTTATCCGTGGCGATTCAGGCTGGCTGTTGTTCTGGTGGGGGTGATGGCCGCCATTGTGTGCGGCCGGATCATTCAACTGCAGATCGCCGACAAGGCGTTTCTGATCAAGCAGGGCGATGCCCGAAGCCTGCGCTCTGTGGCTATCCCGGCCTACCGAGGCTTGATCACCGATCGCCATGGGCAGCCTCTATCCGTCAGCACGCCGGTGACCACGGTCTGGCTCAACCCCCGGGAGCTGATGGGCGAGCAGGGCCACTGGGCTGCGCTGGCCCAGGCGCTTGACGTGCCACAGAGCCGGTTGAGCTCGATCATCCTGCGCAACCGGCAGAAAGAGTTTGCCTACCTGCATCGGCGCGTTGCTCCCCAGGTGGCGGAACAGATGATGCAGGCGGTGCAGGCACTCAAGGTCACGGGGGTTCATACGCTGCAAGAGTCCCGCAGGTTTTATCCGGCGGGCGCCTCCATCGCGCACGTCATCGGCTTTACCGATATCGACAACCGCGGTAGCGAAGGGCTCGAACTGGCTTATGAGAGTGTGCTGCGCGGGCGCGATGGCAAGCAGTTGGTGCTCAAGGATCGCCGTGGCCACTTGATCGAGGACCTGGGGGTTTCGCGCCTGGCCAGGCCCGGGCAGGCACTCGCGCTGTCTGTGGATCTGCGCCTGCAATACGTGGCCGATCGAGAGCTGCGCGAGGGCATTGCCAGCAATGGTGCGGATGCCGGCAGCGTGGTGATCATGGATGTGCGCACCGGCGAGATCCTGGCCTTGGCCAATCAGCCCAGCTACAACCCGAACAATCGCTCTCGGGTGACGCCGTCGATGATGCGCAATCGCGCAGTGGTCGATGTATTCGAGCCGGCTTCAACCCTGAAGCCGTTCTCGGTGGCCGCCGCGCTGGAAAGCGGACGCTGGAAGCCGGGGGACAGGGTGCACGTGGCAACCGGCACCTTGCAGATCGGCCGATACACCATTCGCGATGCGTCCAGGACAGCGGGCGAAACCCTGGACCTGACCGGCATCCTGGTGCGTTCGAGCAACGTTGCCATCAGCCAGGTGGCCTTCGATATTGGCGCACCGCGGATTCATGACCTGCTGCACCGGGTGGGGCTGGGCCAGGAGACGGGCGTAGGGTTCCCCGGTGAACAGACCGGGGTGCTGCCCCTGCGCCGGGAGTGGCGGCCCACCGAAACCGCGACGCTGGCTTACGGCTATGGGGTGTCCGTTACCGCGGTACAGCTGGCCAGGGCTTACGCCACCCTGGTCAACGGCGGTGTCCGGGTGCCCGCTTCACTGCTGCGGGTTTCTGCCGTGCCCAAGGGCGTCCAGGTGATGCCGGCCAGCGTGGCCAACACCGTGAAAGACATGCTGGTGCAGGTGGTTGAAGGCCCCAGGGGCATCTATCGGGCCAAGGTCCCTGGTTATCACGTGGGCGGAAAAAGCGGCACCGCGAAAAAAACCAGCCTGGGTGCCAAGGGCTATCTGGCCAGCTCCTATCGCGCCATGTTTGCCGGGTTCGCTCCAGCGGCAAACCCCAGGTTCGTGATCGTGGTCGTGGTGGACAACCCCAGGCACCACGGCTTTTTTGGCGGGCTGGTATCCGCCCCGTTGTTCAGCAAGATCATGTCGCAGACTCTGCGCCTCAATAACGTGGCTCCCGATGATATTTGAAGCCTATGCAGCAAGAGTTGCCCATGCCGCAAATCAGTAACTTCAATCACCAGCAAACAGAAGATGCGATCGTCACCAAACGAATAATGGCAAGTGCCGTGCTGGTGGTTCTGCTGACCGCGGCGCTGGTGGTCAGGCTTTATTTTCTGCAAGTGACGCAACATGAGTACCAGGTTGCCGTTGCGGAAAAGAACCGCGTGCACATCAGGCTCATCCCGCCAGAACGGGGGCTTATCTATGACCGCAATAACGTGGTTCTGGCCGATAACGTAGCCAGTTTCAACTTGACCCTGACCCGTGAACGCGCCGGGGATGTCGGTGTCGTCCTTGGCCATCTGGCGCGGATTCTGCAATTGCCCGAAGCCGAACGCAGCCGGGTCGAGAAGGAACTGCGCCGCGCAAGAAGAGCCTTCGAGCCCGTGACGCTGATGCTGGACCTGACGGAAAAACAGATCGCGCAGCTAGCGGTCAATCAGTTCCTGTTGCCCGGTGTCGAGGTCCAGGCGCAGTTTCTCAGGCAGTACCCCCATGGCGAGCATTTTGCCCACTCGGTGGGGTATGTCGGGCGGATCAACGAGCAGGAGTACAAGCGCCTCGATCCGGCCCGATACCTGCGCAGCCAGTTGATCGGCAAGACCGGGATCGAGCGTTTCTACGAAGACGCCCTGCATGGCCAGATGGGGTTTGAAGAAGTGGAGACCAATGCCCAGGGCCGGGTGATGCGGGTGCTGCGCCGGCACAACCCGATTGCCGGGCAGGACATCGTCCTGACCCTCGACGCCGGGCTGCAGGGTGCCGCCGAGGAAGCGCTGGGGGACCGCCGGGGCGCGGTGGTGGCCCTGGACCCGGCCACGGGGCAGGTGCTGGCAATGGTTAGCCGGCCGAGCTTCGACCCCAACCCCTTCGTCAAGGGCATCTCTGCGCCAGGCTACGCCGCCTTGCGCGATTCCGATGACATGCCGCTGTTCAACCGGGTGTTGCGCGGGCTTTACCCGCCCGGTTCAACCATCAAGCCCATGGTGGTGGTGGCAGGCCTGGACAGTGGCGTGATTACCCCCACCAGCCAGGTGTTCGACCGGGGTTACTTCGAGCTGCCCAACTACAAGCACAAGTACCGCAACTGGAACCGTGGCGGCGAAGGCTGGGTGGACATGTACGACGCGATCATGCGTTCCAATGACACCTACTTCTATGACCTGGCGCACAGGCTGGGGGTCAGAAGGCTGCACAGCTACCTCAGCGAATTCGGCCTGGGGCAAAAGGTTTCGATCGACATGTTCGAAGAGGCAGCGGGATTGATGCCGTCCCCGGAATGGAAACGCGCTACTCGCCGGCAACCGTGGTACCCCGGGGAAACCCTGATTCTGGGCATCGGCCAGGGCTACATGCAGGTCACGCCCCTGCAACTGGCCCAGGCCACCAGCCTGATCGCCAACCGCGGCGTCTGGCACCGGCCGCACCTGGCGCTGGCGGTGGGTAGCCAGGCGCCGGTGGACCCCAAGCCCATGCCCAACATCGTGCTGAAACAGGCACGAACCTGGGATCAGGTGATCCAGGGCATGCAAATGGTCATGCACAACCCCCGTGGCGTAGGCCGAGCCGCCGCCCGAGGGGTGCAGTACCACATTGCCGGCAAGAGCGGCACGGCGCAGGTGGTGGCGATCAAGCAGGGCGAACGCTACAACCGCAACAAGACCCATGAACGCCATCGGGACAACGCCCTGTTCGTCGGCTTCGCCCCGGCCGAGCGGCCGGCCATCGTGGTGGCGGTGATGATCGAGAACGGCGAGGCCGGAGCCCGGGTCGCCGGCCCGGTGGTACGCAAGGTCATGGATGCCTGGCTGCTGGATAGCCGTGGCCAGCTGAAAGCGCAGTTCGCTGCACCGGCGGCCCTGGAAACCAACCCCAGCCCGCTGACGGTGAATGCCAGTTAGGCGCGCAGGCGTTCTCCAGGTGGGGCTAACGCGGCAGGCACGAGGCCGCAGCCTGTAGCGCGCAAGACACCGGCCAGGGCTTCAGGGCCCGCCGCGTTCGAATTCAAAAACGCTCAATGAGGAAACTACGGGTGCGAGTCATTCACTATCTGGGCTGGAGCCTGCTGGCGCTGATCAGCGTGCTGCTGCTCGTCGCCAGCGGCACCTACCTTTACCTGCAACCCCAACTGCCCGATGTCGAAGCCCTCAGGGACGTGCACCTGCAGGAGCCGCTGCAGGTCTTCACCCGGGATGGCAAGCTGATTGCCGAGTTCGGCGAAGTGCGGCGCATACCCCTTGCCAGCGCGGACATTCCCCCCGACTTTCGCTCGGCCTTGATGGCCGCCGAAGATGGCAACTTCTATCAGCATGCCGGTGTTGATCCGGTCGGCCTGCTGCGGGCCGCGCTGCAACTGCTCAAGAGCGGCCACGTGCGCTCCGGGGGCAGCACCATCACTATGCAAGTGGCGAAGAACTTCTTCCTCAGCCGCGAGCGAACCCTGTCGCGCAAGCTGACCGAGATCCTCCTGGCCCTGCAGATCGAGCGCAGCCTGAGCAAGGAAGAAATCTTCAACCTGTATGTCAACAAGATCTACCTGGGCAAGCGCGCCTACGGCATCGCGGCGGCGGCCAACGTCTATTACGGCAAGCCGGTATCGCAGCTGAGCCTGGCCCAGGTGGCGATGATTGCCGGGCTGCCCAAGGCGCCATCGCGCTACAACCCGATCAATAACCCGGCCCGGGCCCAGCAGCGTCGCGACTGGATCCTGGGGCGCATGTACGAACTGGGCAGCATTGATCGGGAGCGCTATCAGGCCGCGTTGGCAGAAGGGGTGGACGCTCGCTACCACGCCCCGGAGCCCGAGATCGATGCACCCTATATCGCCGAAATGGCTAGGGCGGACATGCTCCGGCGCTTTGGCGATGAGGCCTATACCCGGGGCTTGCGGGTGGTGACCACGGTGCCCAGCCAGTTGCAGGCATCGGCCACCGCGGCGTTGCGCAACGGCTTGAAGACCTACGACAAGCGCCACGGCTACCACGGCCCCGAAGGCCATTTTGCCGGCAAGGTCAACGATCGATGGCCCGAGCAGCTCAAGCGTTATCCGGCCTATGGCGGCTTGCAGGCGATGGCGGTGACCCAGGTCTTCGAACAGAGCATCAGCCTGGTGGACGCCAGCGGCCAGCAACACTCCGTGGCCTGGAGCAGCATGAAATGGGCGCGCCCCTACCTGGGCCACAGTGCCCTGGGGCGCGTGCCGGCGCGGCCGGCCGATGTGGTCAAGGTCGGGGATGTGGTGCGCGTCGACCGGCAAAACGAGCCGCTGCTGAGCTTCAGCCAGGTGCCCAGGGCCCAGGGCGCGCTGGTGTCGATCGCCCCGGAAGACGGGGCGATCCAGGCACTGGTGGGGGGCTTTGATTTTCAGCAAAGCAGCTTCAACCGCGTGTTACAGGCCAAGCGTCAACCCGGGTCGAGCTTCAAGCCCTTCATCTACTGCGCGGCGCTGGACAGCGGCTACACCCCGGCGACCCTGGTCAACGATGCGCCCATTGTCGTGGGCGGCGGCGACGCCGGCCCGGTGTGGCGCCCGCAAAATGAGAACCGCACCTTCCTGGGGCCGATTCGCCTGCGCGAAGCCCTCAACCGTTCACGCAACATGGTCTCCATCCGCCTGCTGCAAGCCATGGGGGTGGACAAGACCATCGACTACATCGCGCGCTTTGGCTTCAACCGCGAGGACCTGCCCCACAACCTGTCCCTGGCCCTGGGCACCGCTTCGGTCACGCCCATGGAAGTGGTCGCGGGCTGGAGCGCCTTCGCCAACGGCGGCTACAAGATCAGCCCGTACTTCATCGAACGGATCGAAGACCGCAAGGGCGCGGTCCTGTTCCAGGCCCGCCCGCCAGCGGCGCCCACCCCGCAGCAGCCGGCCCCCGAGATACCGGCGGAACAGATCGTCGACAGCCGCACCACCTACCTGCTCACCAGCCTGCTGCAGGACGTGGTCAAGCGCGGCACTGGCCGCGCCGCAGCCGCCATGCAGCGCCCGGACATCGCGGGCAAGACCGGCACCACCAACGAGGCCAAGGACTCCTGGTTCACCGGTTACAACGGCCACTACGTCACCAGCGTCTGGGCCGGTTTCGACCAGCCGCAGAGCCTGGGGCGGCGCGAATGGGGCGTGACCATCGCGCTGCCGATCTGGATGGACTTCATGACGGCGGCGCTCGAGGGAACGGCGCCTTACTCCCAGCCGGAGCCGGATGGCATCGTGACCCGCCGGATCAACCTGGAAGATGGCAGCGCCGCCAGCGCGCAGGCGCCGGGCACGGCGATGGAGGTGTTCAGGAGTGACAATGTGCCGCCGGTGGGCGCGGGAGAGGGGGCAACTGTCGACGGCGCTGCGGACATGCAGCGCACGATGCAGGAACTGTTCTAGTGACCGGGCCGGGCCCTGATGGCGAGAACCGCCCCGGCGATTTTCCAACAACCGTTGCGTAATGGATAGTTGGCCATAGGATGTGCGCGTTGCCGATGATGATCGGGCCCCCATCGTCGTGATCCTTTACTCAGTTTCAAGGTTGCTGCATGAATCCGGATGACTTCAAGAAATTCAATATCGGCTCCATTGTTCGGGCCACTCAAAGCTCTGCTGCGCTCAAACACCAGCTCGGATTCCTGATCAAGGTTCTGGAGGAACTGGATATCCAGTTCTCCGACTGCGAGCAGGATCCTCTGCGCCTGGCGAAAGCCTATGTTGCCGGGGAAATTCCTGCTGAACGCTGCAAGGCGCAGGCTGCACTCTGGTGGGCAAAAATCGATGAGCAAGGGGCAATACGAGGGTTCAAGGATCGGGAGGTATTGAAGGCACGACTGGCCATTTGTCTGCTATCGAATGATGAGGACGATATTTCCGTGTTGGGAGATAACCTCTCGTGGTTTCTTGAGGTGTTGGGTTTCTTGAATGTGGAACCGATGAAGCCCATTGCAATGATGAGAGAGTATTTCGAGTTCAAATAGAAGTTCATTCGCGCCCGGCTCGCTCTCGGTGCCCTGGCCGGCAGCCTGACGACAGCCAAGCCCCCATGCGTTTTGCTGGCTCCCCCCGTCACGCTGGCGGGGTGCTCGACGCGTTTTCCATGAGCAGCATGTGGATTTCATTGCGCTTGATCGGGCGCTTATCCTGCCTGCACAAGGTGTTCCTGCGCGCGGCTCAATCGGCGAGCGCGCAGGGGGCGAGCTACAGGCTGGGAGCCTCTTCGTTCACTTTCAGCTCGAAATCGAAACCGATGCTCCGTTCATGGAGGATCTCGGTAATGCGTTTGAAAAACCAATCGACTTGCTCGGGCAGTTCGTGCAAACCCAGTACCCGGATAATCAGGTGCTTGCCGCAGGCATCGGGAATTTCGCTGTAGATCTCTTCACTTTCGATGAAGGTGATGTAGGTGTTGATCTTCTCTTGCAGCAGGAGCAGGTGTTCGCTGTGTGCCGCTTCGTCACCCCATTCGAGGGGGTCGACCATGATCAACAGCAGGCTGTCGGGCGCGGATTTGGGGATGGCCCAGATATCGATGACTTTTGGATGGGTGATGGACATTGCTGATCCTTCAGAACGTGGGGGCGGCGGCATTATAGGCCGTAGCGATGGGTTTCTTCAGTGGGCAGTTAGTGGTCGCAGTTCCGGCACGTGGGCGAGGCCAGGGTGGGCTGCCGGGTCTTGCCCCGTTCAGGCGCAACCTGATCGAGCGGCGGCGTGCTCTTTTCAACAGCGGTCTGATCGACGGTAGTGACAAAACGCCACCATCTGCTATGGCTTGTTAGGCCCCCCCGTGGATAGATGCCGAGCTCCAGGTGCCATTGCCCAGAAGAATCGAGACGGCGCGGGCCGCGTTATTCAACTTAACTGATGCTCACCCGCCAAGGGGGACATGGGCGCAGGAGGACCGAGTGGGGCCTGCGATCCCGACAGGCCTGGATTGACCCGAGTGAGTATCGACGTTGCCGTGCCGGGTGGGCCGCTAACCTGGTCGTCGGGTTGTTTGCAGCTCTGTGACACTCAGTCGATAGCGTGGAATGACAGCAGGGAAGCACCGACCATTCTATTAGAGGGATAGATAATGAACGTCAGGACAATGAATCTTGCTCCAAGGTCTGCCGCCTTTTTCTCGCTCATTGTCCTGGTGGTGTTCGCCCTGGGCATTGTCGCCGTGCTGCAAATGGGCAAGCTGCGAGACTCCGAGCAGGATGTCGAGACCAACTGGATGGCCAGCATCCGCGAGATCGGCAAGATGAAGACCAGCGTCTTGCGCCTGCGTCTGGAAAGCATCCGCATCACCGTGACCACCGACGAACAGCAGCGCCAGACCCGCATCGCCTCGTTGAGCGGTTATCGATCCACCCTGCAGAACACCATCAGCCAGTACGAACCCCTGATCACCGGGCCGGCGGAGCGTGAGCTGTACCAGGCTGTAGCGACCGATGTGCAGGCCTACTTCAAGCTGGTGGACGAGCTGGAGCCGCTCCTGCGCAGTGGCGACAACGCCGCGGCCATTGCCTTGATCAATACCCGCATCAGCCCCATGACCAACGCCATGCAAGAGAAGATGGACAAACTCTCGGACTTCAATGACGAGGGTGCGAGGCAGGCGGGGATTACTGCCGCGTCGGTCTACAGCGGCGGCCTGACCCTGGTGCTGGTGTTGATGGGGGTGACCGTGGTGCTCACCGTGGTGTTGGCGGCGGTGCTGACCCGCAGCATCACCGCGCCCATCAGTGACGCCCTGGCCGTGGCCGAACGCATTGCCGGCAGCGACCTGTCCCGGGAGATCGGCGTCAGTGGCCGCGATGAAGCCGGCCGCCTGCTGGCCGCCCTGGCGCAGATGCAGACCAACCTGCGGGAAACCATCGCTCACATCGCCGATTCCTCCACCCAACTGGCCTCGGCCTCGGAAGAAATGACCGCCGTGACCGAAGACGCCAGCCGCGGGCTGGTGCGCCAGAACGACGAAGTCAGCCAGGCGGCCACCGCGGTGACCGAAATGAGCGCCGCGGTGGACGAGGTGGCCCGCAACGCCGAAGCCGCCGCCCAGTCGTCCCGCGAGTCCATGGAGTTCACCCGCTCCGGCATCGAGAACGTGGCCCAGACCCTCAAGGCCATCGAAGGCCTGGCCGGCAACGTCGCCACCACTGGCGAGCAGGTCAAGGCGCTGTCCAGCCGCGCCCAGGACATCAGCAAAGTGGTGGAAGTGATTCGCGCCATTGCCGAACAGACCAACCTGCTGGCCCTCAACGCCGCCATCGAAGCGGCGCGGGCCGGCGAGCAGGGCCGCGGCTTTGCGGTGGTGGCCGATGAAGTGCGGGCCCTGGCCCACCGCACCCAGCAGTCGACCCAGGAAATCGAACAGATGATCACCGCGATCCAGGCCGACTCGACCCACGCGGTGAGCGCCATGAACGTCAGCGCCGAGATGGCCAGCAGCTCGATCTCCGTGGCGCAGAACGCCGACCTGTCCCTCAAGCAGATCGCCCAGGCGATTACCCAGATCAACGAACGCAACCTGCTGATTGCCACCGCCTCGGAAGAACAGGCCCAGGTGGCGCGCGAGGCGGACCAGAACCTGACCAGCATTCGCGAGCTGTCGATCCAGAGCTCGGCGGGGGCCAGCCAGACGGCCAGCGCCTGCGGGGAGATGGCCAATCTGGCGATCGAGTTGAACCGGCTGGTGGCGCGGTTCAAGGTTTGAGCGCGGTTTTTTGCCCTACGGTGGTCTGGTTCCTCCGTAGGAGCTAGCTTGCCAGCGAAGGCGTCGGCCCAGGCGCTGCATGGCTTACGGGCCTCTTCGCCGGCAAGCCGGCTCCTACAGAAATGCGTGCTGGTCGGAGCCCCGTAGGAGCTGGCTTGCCAGCGAAGGCGTCGGTCCAGGCAACGCATGGCCTACCGGCCCCAAGGCATGGCCCTCTACAACCGACCGCTAAGCCGCAAACCATCACGCACGTTCAACCCCATCAATGTGAGGTTGGTGGCCCCGGCGATCAGTTCGATGACCTGCACCACGTAAAAACCCGTGTCGAAGCTGCCTGCCGACGCCCACTGGTTGAGCACAATTGCGCAGGGCACGAGCACCAACAGGCCGTTGGCGGCAATGAAGGGCATGCGTTTTTGCTTCGAGGCGATCAGGCGTCCCTGCCGGGCCCGGCTCAGCCCCATGCCGCTGGCTCCCGCCACTGCCATTGCCGGAATCAGCACCCAGAGCCCGGGGCTGACGATCAGTTGCTTGAGTTGAGCGATCGCATGCAGGGTTCCCATGCTTTCCACCAGCAGGGTCGAGACAAAGAACGTGGCGATGCACAGCAGGGCCAGCAGGCTGGCGGTGAGGTGGAGTCGTTTGAGCATGGGGGGCTTCCCGTCAGTCAATGGGGCTGTGTTCAAGCCGTGCAGATGTTTGGCACGGCTACCTTGGTGAACAGATGGGGCATGGCCAAGACACTTGAGGGGTAACGGCCCAGGGCGTTGGCGAAATCCGGGTGGCTGAAGGCTTCGCGAAAGCGCTCCACCGACTCCCATACCGCGTAGTTCAAGAACATGCAGCTGCCACCGATGGCCTGGTGGAGCTGCGTGGAAATGTAACCGGCACGCTGTTTCATCCAGTTGGCATCCAGCTCCCAGGCACGCAGCAGGTCGGGGATATCGTCCTGGTCGACGGTGAATAGGTTGACCAGCACCACCGGCGATTCGCTGCACTGGAGTTGCTGGTGAAGGGGAACCACGGGATCGAGCGGGCGGATGGACAACATGACGGCCTCCAGAGTGTAAACATGATGACAAAGTGGTGCGATGGGCAAAAAACTAGCTCGATTGACATCATCATGTCAATGTGGAAAAGTTCGCGGCATGAAAAAACCAAACCACACCCCCGCTGGACGCGCCATGACCGATCTGGTCCTCGAACTCTTTCGAGCCAGTGCGCGCATGCTCACCGCAGGCGATCGCCTGGTGGCCGAGATAGGTCTCACCAGTGCCCGCTGGCAGCTGCTTGGCACGATCGTGGCTGCCGAGCGGGCGCAGCCGGTGTCATGGATTGCCCGTGACATGGGTGCCAACCGGCAGAACGTTCAGCGGATCGTCAACGATCTGGTGAAGGATGGCCTGCTGGAATTTCAGCCGAACCCGCACCACCGCCGGGCGCAACTGGTGCTGCTGACGGCGGCGGGAAAGGCGGCATTCGATCAGGCATTGAAGCTGCAAGTGCCCTGGATCAACGAGCTGGCGCAAGGGCTGGAGGTTGAGGAGATCCAGACCACCCAGCGTGTTCTGAACCAGCTGCGCAGCAGACTTGAGCAGGATCAGGATCAGGCGGACTGAGGGCTCGGCAGCGGTTACCAGCAGCCGGCGCTGATAGTGCATTGAAGCTGTTGTGCAGCGTTCGCCAGCGACACGGGTCTCGACCGGCAGGCAGTAAATTGTTGCAAGGTGGCGATGATTGCAGGGCTGCACCAGCCGCGGGGAGGGAACAGCTACCCGTTGTGGTTAACAGGAACTGGGAGGTCACAGGATATTGTGCGCCGGGTGCTTGTGAAGCCTCCGGCGCTAGGATGTCTTGCAGGTGTTATTTGTACGAGTACTTCAAGTAAATATCGGTGTCCTGGCTGCCCCTGGCTTTCCCGTTGAGGACGTATTTGGCCATGGAGCCGATGTCGTCAAGCTCGAAGCCGTGAAGGGTCCTGCCCAGCAAAAAGGATACGGTGTAGTCCTCCCAACCTGCTCCAAGCCGGCTGGCGGTCTCGGCAGATTCGTGGATAAAGGCCCAGGTTTCCTGTTCTGTCAGATACCCCGCCCAGTAACACCATCTGGCCAATGACACCGCTCTCATGGTGTCCCAGGCAAAGGTGGATTGGGTATTTTCTACCGTCGCCAGTGAGATACCCAACTCTTTGGCGATGCTCTTCTGAACGGCTTTGACCTCGGGAAGCGGGGCCTCGATATGTTGATCGAGATCTTTGCTCCTGGAGAGGTTGGCCAGCTCGCTCAAGGTTTCCTTCGCGCTGTCGGAGTTGTCGATCTGCCATTCGCTCCTGAGTCCTGAGATGTATTTATCCAGGTTGTCTTCTGGAAGGATGGTCAGGATCTTTTCAAATCGATTGCTAAATAGAACTCCACCAAATGCCAATGCTCTTTTTTGCTTTTCGTCGAGTGGGGCATTGGAGTGCCGCGATTTGAAGTGTGTGAGCTGGCTGGATTTCTTGCGTTTCATGAACAGGTAAAGTACGGCCAGGTATGCACAGAAAATACCGGCAACCAAGATGACTATATTCATTGTTGTGGTTCTACAGGAATACTGCTGATGACGTGAAGTGGCACGTACAGCGGGTATACGTGCCTATTGAATTACTTCTTGGCCGGCATATTGCTCATGGCCTGCTTCATCATCTCGGAAGCTTGCTTGCACGCCTGTTCTTGAGCTGTGCTCGGCATCGACATCATTTGTGTTTTTGCTGCTTCATATTGCGCCTTCATTGCTTCACCTTGAGGGCTGGCTGCCACCAACTCATCAATTTGCTTGAAGTATTCGTTACAGGCGGGGCCGAGATCGGCGGCCATGGTCAGGCTCGACAGGCTGAGTGCAGTTACTGAGACGATTGAAGCGAGAGTTTTTTTCATGGAGTACTCCTCGAAAATATAATTATTCAAGAGGGAATCCTGATGGTGAACGTCAGTATTAGATATAAGAAAAGTCCTAGGGCTTAGTAGTATTTTTCGTGGTTTTATTTTCAGCTAGTTGTTGAAGCGCTCATTGGTGGAGTGGGGAGGGGAGGGCGCTGGCTTGCCAGCGAAGGCGTTGGGCCAGGCGATGCATGACTTACGGGCCACTTCGCCGGCAAGCCGGCTCCTACATGGTGCTTTTGCTTTTCCTGGTTCTTTCGGGAGTCCCGGATGTAGGCGCTCCCCCGTAGGAGCTGGCTTGCCAGCGAAGGCGCCCGTCCAGGCGCTGCATGGCTTACGAGCCGCTTCGCCGGCAAGCCGGCTCCTACCCGACGGTGTTCTGCGTTCGTGCTGTGCGCTCTTGAATCTGTGCTTAGCGCCCGAGCTTTTCCAGCGCCGCATCCGCCAGAAAGGACGACCGGCTCTTGATGTTGTGCGCTCGGACAAAGCGGTCGATCTGCTGAATCACGTACCCCGGCAAGGTCACGTTGACCTTCTCGGTCTTGCCCAGGTAAGGCGTGATGTCGATCTCCAGCATGCCCCAGCCCATCCCCTGGTAATCAGGATGGGCGCGGTGCGTTTGGGTGGCAGAGGGCAGGGGAATGGCCTGCCCGGCGCGGGCCAGCTCTTCGAGCATGAGGTGGGCAATCTCGACGGCGGCGCTGTAGGCGGCCTCGAAGGTGTCGCCGGCGGTGACCGCGCCGGGAATGTCGGGAATCTGGATGCCGGTGGCCGTGTGCTCGTCGCCCCACTCGATGCAGATGGGATATTGCACGGGGATCTCCTCAAAACAGATGCGAAGGGTGATGGGCGCTAGAGCAGCCCGGCCAGTTTCCTGATGGCCCGGACCGTTCCCCGTGGCAGATCCTTCTTCGGATGCGGCACGGGAACGGTGTTGGGCCGGTAGGGATGCTGGAACAGATGATGGCTGCCGGTGACTCGCTCCAGCACCCAGCCTGCGGCTTCAAGCTCCTTGATCAACAGTCTGCTTTGCACCTCCATCTCCTGGTCGGGGTGAGAGGTGCTTTATAACTCCAGGCGCATAGTAGCGTAGGTTCAATTGTGTGTCTGGAGTTATGTATCTTGCTTTTGCTAGGCAGGCTTCTCCTTCAGGCCGCCAAGGGGTCTTTGCGCCCCTTCAGATTGAACGCTGGTTGACCCGGGCCATCAGTTGCTCGGCGCTTTCCTTGCGCTCGGAATAGCGGTCCACCAGAAACGCCTGGCGGTCGCGCAGCAGCACGGTGAACTTCACCAGCTCTTCCATCACATCCACCACCCGGTCGTAGAACGGCGAAGGCTTCATCCGCCCGGCGTCGTCGAACTCCATGTAGGCCTTGGGCACCGAGGATTGGTTGGGGATGGTGAACATGCGCATCCAGCGCCCGAGCACGCGCAACTGATTGACCACGTTGAACGACTGGGAGCCGCCGCAGACCTGCATCACTGCCAGGGTCTTGCCCTGGGTCGGACGCACCGCGCCGAGCTCCAGCGGAACCCAGTCGATCTGCGCCTTGAACACTGCCGACATCGCCCCGTGGCGCTCTGGCGAACACCAGACCTGGCCTTCCGACCACAGCACCAGCTCCCGCAGTTCCTGGACCTTGGGATGGTCCGCCGGGGCATCGTCGGGCAAGGGCAAGCCGGAGGGGTTGAAGATCCGCGTCTGGGCACCGAAATGCTCCAGCAGGCGCGCCGCCTCTTCGACCAGCAGCCGGCTGAAGGAGCGCTCGCGGGTGGAACCGTAGAGCAACAGGATGCGCGGCTTGTGCTCGTCTGGCGTCGAAGTGGGTGCGCCATCGAACAGGCGCAAATCCAGGTTGGGCAGGTGCTCGGACATGGGTCCTCCTTAAAGCGTGCCGATGCGATCGAGCTCGGTCTTGAGCTGATCGCGCCTGAGGT
>ERZ1031521.1-NODE-1-length-127305-cov-27.789862_pt1 | contig 127305 bp, 112 predicted proteins | sample MGYA00516728_ERZ1031521 | MGnify/ENA primary metagenome ERZ1031521 (study PRJEB33718, sample SAMN03159946) | human skin metagenome | collected 2014-04-10 | study: EMG produced TPA metagenomics assembly of the PRJNA266117 data set (Human skin bacterial metagenome... | reverse complement strand
GGAGTATCGTCGGCAGCGTCAGATGTGTATAAGAGACAGCCACCACGGAACTAACAGGGAATCCCAGGCCTGCCAATACGGGCCAAACGGAACTGCCCCCGCAACTGTAGGTGCCGAGCCTGCTCCATCAATGCCACTGGGCCTGCCGCCCGGGAAGGCCGGAGCCGGGCCGTGACGCACCAGTCAGGAGACCTGCCGGCCTACATTCACCAACCGGCGGGGTGTCCGGGATTGGCCATCCGTGTTGCCCCGGCCACCCGCTGGGCCTCGGCGATGCCTGTCCGTGCGTTCCTCACCAGAACTGTCCGATAGGAGATCGCCCAGCATGCTGCCCCGTTTCGCCACCCTGCTCGCTGGCCTAGGCTTCACTGGCCTGGCCCAGGCCGCTGCCACCCACTATCCGCTGACGGTCGACAACTGCGGCAAGCCGCAGATTTTTGCCCAGGCGCCGCAGCGCGCCGTCACCATCGGCCAGGCCGGTACCGAGCTGCTCTATGCCCTGGGGCTGGGTGACAAGCTGGCGGGCACCTCGCTGTGGTTCAACAACGTATTGCCTGAATACCAGGCGGTGAACGCCAAGGTGCCGCGCCTGGCCGACAACGACCCCAGCTTCGAGGCGGTGGTCGGCAAGCGCCCGCAGCTGGTCGCGGCGCAGTTCGAATGGATGGTCGGTACCCAGGGCGTGGTCGCCACCCGCGAGCAGTTCGATGAGCTGAAGATCCCCACCTACGTGCTGCCATCGGACTGCGAGGGCAAGGACAACCTGGTCGGTGCAGACGGCACCCGCCTGCAAGCGTTCCAGGTAGACAGCATCTACAAGAGCGTCAGCCAACTGGCCGAGATCTTCGACGTTCAGGACCGCGGCGCGGCCCTGAACGCCGAGTTGCAAGGGCGCCTCGACAGCGCCAGGGCACAACTGGCCGGCAAGGACCTGTCGGCAACTTCGGCGCTGTTCTGGTTCTCCAGCGCCGACCTTGACATCGACCCCTATGTGGCCGGCCGCCAAGGTGTCGCCGATTTCATGCTGCGCACCCTCGGTGTGCGCAACGTGGTCGAGTCCAGCGAAGAATGGCCAAGCGTAGGCTGGGAAACCCTGGCCAAGGCCAATCCGACCTGGCTGATCATCGCGCGTATGGACCGCCGCCGTTTCCCCGCCGACGACTACCAGAAAAAACTCGAATTCCTGCGCAGTGACCCGGTAACCCGCAACATGGACGCGGTGAAGCACGACCGCATCATTATCCTCGACGCTGACGCCATGCAGGCCGGCATTCGCCTGTTCCGCGGCGTGCAGACGCTGTCCACGGCCTTCGCCAGCGGTAAAGCAGCCCCGTGATGAACCGCCTGTTACCCTGCATCGCGGTTGCCCTGGCCGCTCTGTTGGCCGCCCTGCTGGCCGGTACCGCCATTGGCGAAACCAACCTGTCGCCCAGCGTGGTTGGCCAGGTGCTAGCCAACCACCTGTGGCAAGCCGATTACCCGGTGGACCCGATCGACGCCGGCATCATCTGGAGCTACCGCCTGACCCGCACCCTGGTCGCCGCCGCTTGCGGCGCCGGGCTGGCCACCTGCGGTGTCATCCTGCAGGCGATGTTGCGCAACCCACTGGCCGAGCCCTACCTGCTGGGGCTGTCTGCCGGCGCCTCGACCGGCGCGGTACTGGTCGGCCTGCTGGGGCTGGGTAGCCTGGCATTAAGCATGTCTGCTGGGGCCTTCATCGGCGCCGGGGCCGCATTCGCCCTGGTGCTGGTGCTGGCCCGCGCGGCCGGCCCCAGCAGCAACAATGCACAGGTCATCCTTGCCGGTATCGCCGGCTCGCAGCTGTTCAATGCACTGACCGCCTTCCTGATCACCAAGTCAGCCACCGCCGAGCAGGCGCGCGGCATCCTGTTCTGGCTGCTGGGCAACCTGAGCGGCGTGCGCTGGCCTTCGGTGTGGCTGGCCGTACCGGTGGCGATTTTCGGCTTGCTGGTGTGCCTGTGGCATCGCCGTGCGCTGGATGCCTTTACCTTCGGTGCCGATTCGGCCGCCTCGCTGGGCATCCCGGTGCGGCGCACCCAGTTGCTGCTGATCAGTTGTGCAGCGCTGGTGACGGCTGTGATGGTGTCCATTGTCGGCGCCATCGGTTTTGTCGGGCTGGTTATACCCCATGCCCTGCGCCTTCTGCTCGGCCCCGGGCACAGCCGTCTGTTGCCCGCCAGCGCACTGGGTGGTGCGCTGTTTCTGATTGTGGCGGACATTCTTTCGCGCACGCTGATCACCGGCCAGGTGATCCCGGTGGGCGTGGTTACGGCGCTGATCGGTGCCCCGGTATTCGCGCTGATTCTGGTCAGCCGACGGGGGCGCCCATGACAGCCATAACCGCTGTTCGCATCCCCCCGCTGGCCTGCCATGGGCTGGGGTTGCAACTGGCCGGCACTACCGTGCTCAGCGCTATCGATCTCAGCGTTGTCGCCGGTGAAACCCTTGGCATCGTCGGCCCCAACGGCTCGGGTAAGTCCTCGCTGTTGAAGTTGCTGGCAGGGCTGCGCAAACCCGCCTGCGGCAGCGTGCAGCTCCTGGGTGAGCCACTGGCACAGATGCCCAGCCGCCGTGTTGCCCAAGCGCTGGCACTGGTCGAGCAACAGGCCGACACACTCGATGCGATCAGCGTGTTCGACGCGGTTGCCTTGGGCCGCACGCCGTGGCTCTCGGCCCTGGCACCGTTCTCCCGGCAGGACTGCGCCATCGTCGAGCAAGCCCTGGCCGACCTCGACGCCCTGCACCTGCGCACGCGCCTGTGGGGGTCGCTGTCCGGTGGCGAGCGCCAGCGTGTGCACATCGCCCGTGCGCTGGCCCAACGGCCGCAGGTGCTGCTGCTGGACGAACCGACCAACCACCTGGACATTCAGCATCAGCTAAGCCTGCTGCAACAAGTGCAGGCGCTGCCGGTCACCACCCTGGTAGCGCTGCATGACCTCAACCAGGCGCTGACCTGCGACCGTGTCGCGGTTCTCGACAAGGGCCGTCTGGTCGCCCTCGGCAACCCCTTCGAAGTGCTTACCCCCGAGCGCCTGTTGAGCACCTTCGGCGTCCACGCCCACTACCTCACCGACCCTTTCGACGGCGCGCGCATCCTGCGCTTTCGCGCCCCCTGAACCTGGTAGCCTTGCCCATGCTGTTGCGCCCTGTCGCCCTGCTGCTCACCAGCACCCTGCTTGCCCCGACCGCACTGGCCGAAGTGCATGAAGTGAAAATGCTCAACCGTGGCAGCGACGGCGCCATGGTCTACGAGCCTGACCACTTGCGCATTGCCCCCGGCGACAGCGTGCGCTTCCTGCCGAGCCACAGCGGGCATAATGCCGCCAGCGTGGCGGGCCTGCTACCCACCGGTGCCGAGCCGTTCAAGAGCAAGCTGAACCAGCCGTTCGAGCACACCTTCCGCGTGCCGGGCGTATACGGTATCCAGTGCATTCCGCACGTGGCCATGGGCATGGTCATGGTGATCCAGGTCGGTGATGCGCCTACCGCCGAATTGCCGGCCAGCTTGCCGGCGCGGGCCAAAGCCCGCTTTGCCGCACAGTTGCAAAAACTCGGGGCCGGGCAGTGAGGCGGCTATTCGGGCCGCTCACACCCTGGCCGGCTCCGCCCCGTTGCACAGCAATGGCTTTACCGAGGATGGCACCTGGAACCTCATCAACCGCCGTGCGTTCGACCCAGTGACCCAGGGCGCGATCTTCATCGCCAATAGGCACGTTCCCACAGGTCAGCGTAATCGCAACTGCATGTGCGTGGTCTGCCACACCGGGTCCTGCTCCACATCCACCACCGTGAAGCCTTGCCGCTCCCAGAACGCAATGGCACCCGGCAGAAACGGATGAGTATGCAAGTAAAGGCAGTCCAAGCCCGCTTGCATCGCCCGTTCGCGCAAGGCACCAAACAAGGCAGCCGCCAGGCCATGCCTGCGGTAGGCCGGCAACACGAACAGCCGCACCACCTCGACTACCCGCTCTGCGCGGTAATCAAGCTGGGCAAAGCGATGGTCATAGGGCAAGTAACCGATCACCGCGACCAGCCGCCCACCCTCACGGGCTTCCAGAAAGCAGCCCGCACCGTCCAGGTAAGTGTCGGCGAAATGCGCCAGGTCACGCGGCAAGGGTGCGTTGGCGAGCATCGGGAAAAGCGCGCGCCGGGCGCTGTCGACAAACGCCAGCACTTCGGCAATGGCGTCACGCGCCACAGGTTGCAGGGTCCAGTTCGGCATCGGGCTATTGCCAGTGTGGTTGGGAGCGCACGGTTCTACCGCAGCGTGCCGCACAAGGCAAATCACAGGGCTCGTCGTGGCAAGGCGGACATCGGTATAATCGGCAGTCTTCACTGCCCGACCAGGCCACACCATGCCTCGCCTCCCGAAGTTGCTGTTACCCCTGTTGCTGGCTGCTGCATTCACCGCCTGCGACCAGAAACCCTCCCGTGAAGATCAGATCCTCAGCCAGCTGCCGCTGCAGGACGCCTACACGCACAACATCGAGCGCATGTCCGCGCTGCTGGGCCGCACTCACCCGCAGCTGTCGCAAGCGACCATTCAGGACGTACTGCGCAAGCACCTCACCGTCGAGGACCAGCGCCGGGACCTGTTCCGCCTGTACAGCGAAAAAAACTTCAGCGACGCCGAATTCGCCACCATCGTCGCCGCCACCCAGGACCCCGCCAAAGCTCGCGCCCTGGAAGACACCGAAGCCGGCAAACGCTTGAGCGAAAAACTCACCGCCCTGATGCGCGAAACCGCCCGCGATGTGAACGTGCAAGCCTTGGTGGAGCAGCGTATGCAAGAGGTGGAAGATGAGCTTGATGCGCTGGACAAAGCAGGCTCTTGACCGCTGCCCGGCAAGGTAACTTCTGTTCAGCCGCCCTTTACGATCACCCGAGGTCAGGATTGACACACACCAAGCATGGATTGCGCCTGGATCTACGTACACTCATTCTGGTGCTCTGCGCCCTTACCGCAGTGGTCATGCTGTGCGCCAGCTATTTCGCCAGCTACCGGGTGCAGCGCCAGCTATTGATCGACAATGCCCTGGAAGCCAACCGGGTGTATGCGACCAAGCTGGCCAGCATCACCGAAACCTTCATTGGCAACGCCTTGCAGCAACTGATGTTCAGCGCCGGCGTGCAAAGCCGGCAGTTGAGCGACACCACAGCGCTGCAGTTGGAAACCGACCGCGTACTGGGCCAGAGCATGGCCTTCAACTCCACCTTCGTGATCGATGCCAACGGTGTACTGCTGGCAGTATCCCCCGCCCCGCTACGCCACCTGCTCGGCACCCACGTGCAGTCGCCCGGTGCTCTGGAAGCCCTGCGCGAACGCCGTCCACTGGTTTCCACGCCCTACCTGTCGGCGGCCGACAACCTGGTGGTAGCCTTATCGCAACCCATTTTCGACAGCAACGGCAACTACCTGGGGTATGTGGGTGGCAGCCTGTACCTGCGTGAACGCAACATCCTCAACAGCCTGCTGGGCGAGCATTTCTACAAGGACGGTTCGTACCTGTATGTGGTCGACCGCAACCGACGCCTGCTGTACCACCCCCATAGCGAGCGGGTAGGCACGGTGGTGGAGGGCAATGCGCTGGTCGACCAGTTGGCGACACTGGACAGCGGTACCCGGCAACTGACCAATAGCCTGGGCGTGGAAATGCTCGCCGGCTTCGCCACTGTGCCCAGCGCCGGCTGGGGCGTGGTAGCGCAGCAGCCCTTGGTGCAGACGGTGGCGCCGTTGCACCATCTGGTGCTGAACGTGATCGCCAGTTCGGCGCCCTTGGCGCTGGTTGGCAGCCTGCTGCTGTGGTGGCTGGCCCGTACCATCGCCCGACCGCTCTGGAAGCTTGCCGCCGGTGCCCGCACGATGGACCGCGCCGCTACCGCCGAGCACTTGCATCAGGTGCGGGCCTGGTACTTCGAGGCGGCAGAGCTCAAGCGCGCGTTGCTGTTCAGCCTGAACTTGCTGCAAGAGCGTATCGGCCGGCTCAATCGGGACGCCCAGACCGATCCGCTGACCGGCCTGGGCAACCGCCGCAGCCTGGAAATCAGCCTGTCGTTACTGGAGGCTGAAAACCGGGAGTTTGCAGCCATTGCGCTGGATATCGACCACTTCAAGCGGATAAATGACAGCCATGGACACGAAGTGGGCGACCAGGTGCTGCGCCAGCTGGCGGAGCTCATGCGCCGTTGTTGCCGCGAGGGCGACCTGCTGTGTCGCACCGGTGGCGAGGAGTTCCTGATATTGCTGCCTGGGGCCACCCTGAACGTGGCGGCCGCGGTGGCCGAACGGTTGCGTGTGACCGTACAGGATATGCCGGTGGAACCGGTGGGCGCCGTGACGATTTCGCTGGGGGTGACGCACTGGGATGGCGAGACTCACGGCGAGCCCATGAACGCATTGGGCGAGGCTGACCGGGCGCTTTACCGGGCCAAGCAGGAGGGGCGCAACCGAGTCGCTTTTGCCTGAACGTCTTGAGTTGTCTGCAGGGGGCGGGCTTGCCCGTGAAATGCCGTTACAGGCAACGATGAATCGGTGGCTTGTAACAATTCCTGTCATAAAACTGCAGTGTTTCAGTCATAGGATTGACCCCGACCTGACATTTTCACTTCATGGATGAGCGTCTCATGCGTCGTGTGGTTTTCAATCAGAAAGGTGGCGTCGGCAAATCCAGCATTGCCTGCAACCTCGCCGCAGCCAGTGCCGCCGAGGGCTACCGGACCTTGCTGGTCGACCTCGACCCGCAGGCCAATGCCACCTTCTACCTCACCGGGCTGGTCAACGACACCATTCCTGCCGGCATCGCCGACTTCTTCCGCCAGACCTTGTCGCCGGTTACCGCCGCCGGCAAGAAGCACCGCGTGGCCATCACCGAAACCCGCTACCGCAACCTGCACCTGGTCACCGCCAGCCCTGACCTCAGCGACCTGCAAAGCAAGCTGGAGAGCAAGTTCAAGATCAACAAGCTGCGCAAGTTGCTGATAACGCTGAGCGAGGACTATGAGCGAATCTACATCGACACCCCACCCGCGCTGAACTTCTACACCTTCAGCGCGCTGGTGGCGGCCGAGCGTCTGTTGATTCCGTTCGACTGCGACAGTTTCTCGCGCCAGGCCCTGCACAGTGTCATGGCCGAGGTCGAAGAACTGCGCCAGGACCACAACCCCGCGCTGGTGGTGGAAGGTGTGGTGGTCAATCAGTTCGCCGGGCGCACGGCGCTGCACCAGACCTTGGTCGATCAACTGCGCAACGAAGGCATGCCGGTATTGCCGGTGTACCTGAGCAGTTCGATCAAGATGCGCGAATCGCACCATGCCTCGGTGCCATTGGTGCATTTGGCGCCGCGGCATAAACTGGCCCTGGAATTCATCGATTTGCTGGATGTGCTTGAGCGTGCGGCCTGACAGGCCGTTGGGGGTACTCCAGCTGTAACCTGCTGGACCGGTCGAATCAGGTATACCGAGGTCGCCCTCGACAAAGCGCGTTGCAGCGCTCGGCTATCTACTGGCAAGCACAATAACGATGGCGCGGCCCGACTGCGCCACTTTCAACATGGCTGCCAAAGGAAACCGGAGAGCACCCGCATGTCCGCACATCATGAGGTATCCCCCGCCACCCTGCGCAGGGTGATTGCCGCTTCGGCCATCGGCAATTTCGTCGAATGGTTCGACTTCGCCGTGTACGGCTTTCTCGCCACGCTGATCGCAAGCCAGTTTTTCGCCAGCGAAGACGCCAGCGTAGCCTTGCTCAAAACCTTCGCGGTGTTCGCCGTGGCCTTCGCCCTGCGTCCCTTGGGCGGCATCGTCTTCGGCGCCTTGGGCGACCGCCTGGGACGCAAGCGCATCCTGTCGCTGACCATCTTGCTGATGGCCGGCTCCACCACGTTGATCGGCCTGCTGCCGACCTACGCCAGTATCGGCCTGGCAGCCCCGGCGCTGCTGACCCTGGCCCGCTGCCTGCAGGGTTTTTCTGCCGGTGGCGAATATGCCGGGGCCTGCGCCTACCTGATGGAGCACGCGCCTGACAACAAGCGCGCCTTTTATGGCAGCTTCGTGCCTGTGTCGACCTTTTCCGCCTTTGCCTGTGCGGCGGTGATCGCGTATGGCCTGGAAGCCAGCCTGTCGACCGAGGCGATGAATGCCTGGGGTTGGCGCATTCCGTTCCTGATTGCAGCACCGCTGGGCCTGGTCGGCCTGTACCTGCGCTGGCGCATGGAAGAAACCCCGGCGTTCCGCGAAGCCGTCGCCCAGGGCAAGGAGCACGAGCATTCACCGCTGAAGGAAACCCTGCGCCACCATGGCCGGGTCATTCGCAACCTGGGGGCGTTCATTTCGCTGACCGCATTGTCGTTCTACATGTTCACCACCTACTTCGCCACCTACCTGCAACTGGTCGGCAACCTGACCCGCGCGCAGTCACTGCTGGTAACCACCGTGGCCCTGCTGTTCGCTGCGGTCGGCTGCCCGCTGGCCGGGGCATTTTCGGACCGGGTGGGGCGACGCAAGACCATCGGCTTTACCTGCCTGTGGGTGATGCTGTGCGTGTTCCCGGCGTACTGGCTGGCCAGCTCTGGCTCGATGTCGGGTGCGCTGCTGGGGGTGATCCTGCTCGCGGTGGGGGCATTGTGCAGCGGCGTGGTTACCGCAGCCTTGCTCTCGGAAAGCTTCCCTACCCGTACCCGCTACACCGCTTCGGCAATTACCTACAACGTGGCCTACACGCTATTTGGCGGCACAGCGCCGCTGGTGGCAACCTGGCTCATCGGACAGACCGGCAGCAGCCTGGCACCGGCGTTCTACCTGGTGGTGATTGCGCTGGTGGCGTTGGTGGGCGGGTTGGCGTTGCCGGAAACGTCGCGGATTTCTTTGCATGACGACCTGGGTGTGGACGGTGTACGGGCTGGTGCCCGAAGGGCCGTTTGAGGTTGTTGGGGCTGCCTTGCAGCCCCACGTACTCAGCCTTCCTGCTGCTCATCCCGCCGATACGCCCACTGATACAACGCCGGCAACACCAGCAACGTCAGCGCGGTAGAAGACAAGATCCCACCAATCACCACCGTCGCCAGTGGCCGCTGCACCTCTGCCCCGGTCCCGGTGGCCAAGGCCATCGGTATGAACCCCAGCGAGGCCACCAGCGCCGTCATCAGTACTGGCCGCAAGCGGGTCAGCGCCCCCTCCTCGACCGCCGCCCGCAGCGTGCGCCCTTCCTCGCGCAGCCCGCGGATAAAGGCAATCATCACCAGCCCGTTCAACACTGCCACTCCCGACAATGCAATGAACCCGACGCCGGCAGAAATAGACAGCGGAATATCACGCACCCACAGCGCCAGCACCCCGCCGGTCAGGGCAAAGGGGATGCCGGTGAACACCAGCAGGCCATCCCTGAGGTTGTTGAACATCATCAGCAACAGCGCCATGACCAGCAGCAAGGCCACCGGCACCACCACCTGCAAGCGCTCGGCTGCCGACTGCAACTGTTCGAACTGCCCTCCCCAACGCGTCCAGTAACCCGGTGGTACCTGCACCTGGTCGATCAGGGCCTGCTCAGCCTCTTGCACAAACGAGCCCAGGTCGCGTCCACGCACGTTGGCACTGACCACCACCACGCGCTTGCCATCCTCGCGGCTCACCTGATTCGGGCCCAGTTGCAGGTTCAGCGTGGCGACCTGCGACAGCGGGATGAAACCGATTTGCCCGGCCCCCTCAGCGGCACTGGCCGGAACCGGAATCAGCAGGCTGGCCAGCCCGTCGACATCGGTCCGCAAGGTCTCCGACAGGCGCACGACCATGTCGAAGCGGCGGTCGCCTTCATACAGCGTACCGGCGGTGCGGCCGCCCACGGCAATGGCGATGGCATCCTGCACATCGCCCACATTCAGGCCATGACGGGCGGCCTTGTCACGGTCGATGTCGATGGTCAGTACCGGCAGGCCCGTCGTCTGCTCCACCTTCACCTCGGACGCGCCCGACACCCCTTGCAGGCTGGCAGCGATCTGTGCGGCAGTGCGGTTGAGCACCTCCATGTCGTCACCGAACAGCTTCACCGCCACATCACTGCGCACCCCGGAAATCAGCTCGTTGAACCGCAGCTGAATCGGCTGCGACAGCTCGTAGTTGCTGCCCGGCACACTGGCAGCGGCGCGTTGCACCTGGGCGATCAGCTCATCCCGCGGTTTGCCCGGGTCAACCCATTGTTCGCGCGGGCGCAGCATCACGTAGGCATCGGAAATGTTCGGCGGCATCGGGTCGGAGGCAATCTCGGCAGTGCCGGTGCGGGCAAACACCCGCTCCACCTCCGGCACCTGAGCGATGATCGCCTGCTCCAGGCGCTGTTGCATGTCCACCGACTGCGACAGGCTGGTGCCCGGCACGCGCAGGGCCTGCAGGGCGAAGTCACCCTCGCTGAGGCTGGGGATGAACTCGCTGCCCATGCGGCTGGCCATCACGCCCGACAACAGCACCAGGGCGGCGGCGGCGGCACATGCCAGTTTGCGCCGGCCCAGCACCCAGGCCAGCACCGGGGCATAGCGCTGCCGTGCCGTACGCATCACCAGGCCTTCCTCTTCCTTGACCTTGCCGGTGACGAACAGGGCAATGGCTGCCGGAACGAACGTGACCGAAAGGATCATCGCGCCCAACAGGGCCATGACCACGGTAAAGGCCATAGGGTGGAACATCTTGCCCTCGACCCCGGTCAGGGCAAAGATCGGCAGGTACACCACCATGATGATCAACTGCCCATAGATCAGCGGCCGGCGTGCTTCGCGGGCAGCGGCAAACACCTCATGGAACCGTTCGCTGCGGGTCAGCATGCGACCGTGGCGCTGCTGGGCATGGGCCAGGCGACGGATGGCGTTTTCCACGATCACCACCGCGCCGTCGACGATGATGCCGAAGTCCAGCGCGCCCAGGCTCATCAGGTTGGCACTGACCTTGTTGCTGAACATGCCGGTAAAGGTGAACAGCATCGAAAGCGGGATAACCATGGCCGTGATCAGCGCAGCGCGAATGTTGCCGAGGAACAGGAACAGCACGGCAATCACCAGGATCGCACCTTCGATCAGGTTCTTCTTCACCGTGGCGATGGCTTTCTCCACCAGGTTGGTGCGGTCGTACACCGTCACAGCGACTACGCCCTTGGGCAGGTTGCGATTGATCTCGACCAATTTTGCAGCGACCGCCTGCGACACCGTGCGGCTGTTCTCGCCAATCAGCATGAACACCGTGCCCAGCACCACTTCCCGACCGTTTTCGGTGGCTGCCCCCGAGCGCAGCTCTTCGCCAAGGCCAACCTGGGCGACATGGCTGACGCGGATCGGCGTGCCGTCGACGCTGGAGATAACGATGTTGGCAATGTCTTCGGCCGAGGCCACCTGGCCCGGCGCGCGAATCAGCAACTGCTCGCCATTGCGCTCGATATAGCCAGCGCCAATGTTGGCGTTATTGCGCTCCAGCGCTGCAATCAGGTCGTTGAGGGTGAGCTTGTAGGCCGCCAGGCGCTTGGGCTCTGGTGCAATCAGGTATTGCTTGGCATGGCCGCCAATGCTGTTGACCTCGGCCACACCCGGTACATTGCGCAGCTGCGGCTTGATGATCCAGTCCTGAATCACCCGCAGGTCAGTTGGGGTGTAAGGCGTACCGTCTTCCTTGAGCGCCCCCTCCTGGGCTTCCACCGTCCACAGGAAAATTTCCCCCAGCCCGGTGGAGATCGGCCCCATGCCCGCCTCGATGCCCTCAGGCAATTGCTCGCGGGCCACCTGCAGGCGCTCGTTGACCAGTTGGCGGGCGAAGAAGATATCGGTGCCATCATCGAAAATGACCGTGACTTGCGACAGGCCCGAGCGCGACAGCGAGCGGGTCTGCTTGAGCCCTGGCAGGCCAGCCATCGCGGTCTCGATGGCAAAGGTGATGCGCTGCTCGGTCTCCAGCGGCGAATAGCCGGGGGCGGCGGTGTTGATCTGCACCTGGACGTTAGTGATGTCCGGCACAGCATCGATCGGCAGTTTCTGGTAGCTGTGGATACCCACCGCGGCCATCAGGACCACGGCCAGCATCACCACCAGGCGCTGCTCGATGGCAAATTGAATCAGGCGTTCGAACATGCAGGTGTCCCCGTGATCAGTGGCTGTGCTCGGCCGAGCCCTTGCCCAGTTCCGACTTGAGGACAAAGCTGCCGGCGGCCGCAACCTGAGTACCGGCGGCCAGGCCGCTGGTGATTTCCACCTGGCCAGCATCGCGACGGCCAGTCTTCACCGGGCGCGCCTCGAAGCCTTCCTCCGTGCGGGCGAACACCACGGTCTGCGCCTCCCAGGTTTGCAGGGCGCTTTCCGGCACCGCCACGGCGGCATCGAAGCGGTCGACGCTGACAGCCACATTGACGAACAGCCCGGGGCGCCAGGCGCCATTGGGGTTGGCCAGTGTGGCACGCACAGTGGCGGCACGGTTCTGCTCGCCGAGCAGGCTGCCGACGTAGTTGACCTTGCCCAGAACCTGGGCGCCCAGGTCCGGCGCACTGACCGTGACTTCACGGCCGGTCACCACCTTGCCCAGGTCACGAGGGGCCACGGCGAAGGTGGCCCACACCCGGCTCAGGTCAGACAGGGTGAACGCGTTGCTGGTCTCGTCGACCACCTCGCCCACGGTCAGGTGCTTCTCCACGACGACCGCATCGAAGGGGGCGCGCAGTTCGTAGCGGTTGCCGGCACCGGCCGGCCCCACCGCTGCGACCTTCTGCCGAGCATTGGCCAGGGCGATCTCGGCCTCCTGCTGCGCCTGACGTGCCTGCAGGTAATCCTGCTCGGCGCTGATTCGCTCCTGCCACAGCTGTTGTTCCCGTTGAAAGGTCAACCGCGCCAGTTCCAGGCGACGTTGAGCGGCCTGCTGCTCACTGCGCAGGTCGGAGATCTGCTGGCTGGCAATCACCGCCAGTACCTGGCCGCGCTTGACCGCCTGGCCCAGCTCGGCGTGCACCGCTTCGACCACACCCGGCACGCGGGGTACCACATGAGCGGTGCGGTCCTCGTCAAAGCGGATCTCACCCGGGAAGCTGATGGCGGTGCCCAGCTCACGGGGGCCTGCGGCAGCCAGTTGTATGCCAGCCGATTCGATCTGCGCGATAGACAGGTGCAGCTGGCCTTCTTCTTCGCCGTGCTCCTTCTCCGCATGGCCTTCGACGGCCTGCGCTGCAGCATGGCCGTGGCTGTCTTCACCATGGTCGTCATGGGGGGCTTGAGCCTTGGACGCCTGGCCGAGGTTGCCGGTCCAGGCCAGGCCCGTGAGGCCAAGCGCAGCAATGGCGGCAGCCAGAAGGGCTAGCTTGCGTGGGTTAGTCATTGTTGCTCCTGCTATTGGGTTTGTTGCTCACGCCATCGAGATCGCCGTAGATGCGCTCCACTTGTGCACGCGCGTCGGTCGCCGAGGCCAGCGCCTCGAGGTACAGCCCGCGAGCCTCGATCAGCGTGCGCTGGGCGTCGAGTACATCGAGGAAAGCGAACTTGCCCATTTCAAAACCGCGGGTGGCGGTGTCCACGGCCTGCTGCGCAGCAGGCAGGATAGTGCGGTCATAGGCTTCAACGTCCTGCATCGCCGTCTCCCACTGGCTGATGGCACTACGGGTTTCACTGCGCAGACGCAGCGCCACGGCATTGCGCAGGTCACGCGCCTGGTCGGCACGGCGCGCAGCTGCCAGAACATTGCCTTGGTTGCGGTCGAACAGCGGCAACGGCATGGACAGGCCAACCACGTTCACTCGCTCCCGGTCTTCGCGGCTGTACTGGCTGCCAAGGCTGACGGTGAGGTTGGGGATACGCTGGGCTTTTTCCGCCCCCAGGGAGGCGTCGCCGCGCTCGACCTGGGCAGCGGCCAGGCGCCATTCGGCAGTCTTTTCGACCTGGTCAAGCAAGGTGTCGGCACCCGGCGCAATGCCTGGCGAAAGGTTGGCTGCCTGCAACCGGTCGAAGCTTGCCAGCGGGCTGCCCGTCATCCGGGCCAAGGCCTGGTAGGCCACGCTGCGCTGGGTTTTCGCGCGGCGCACTTCGGCCTGGGCCTGGGCCAGTTGCACCTGGGCACGGGTGGCCTCCACCGGTGATGACTGGCCTGCCGTAACCCGCCCTTGCACCACCCGCAGACCTCGTTCAGTCAACGCCTGCGACTGCTGAGCCAACTCCAGCGCGGTCTGTGCACGCAAGGCAGCGTGGAAAGCCTGCACCACATCGGCCCGCAGGGCGTTGCGCTGGCGCTCCAGGTCAAGCTGGGCAATGGCCTGGCCGGCACCCGCCACGGCGAGACGTGCGCCGCGCTTCCCGCCCAGCTCCAGCGGCTGGCTGAGGGTGACGGTGGTGGTGCTGGTGTCGCGGCGGGTGTCCTCGACCTCCCAGGCCAGCTCCGGGTTGGGGAGCAGCCCGGCCTGGCGCCGTTCGCCATCGGCAATGCCAATTTCACGGCCGGCTGCAGCCAGCTCCGGGTTCTGGGCGAAAGCGGCGGTAAGCGCCTGGGGCAGGCTCAGCACCTGGCTGGCCTGGGCGCCGGTGGCACTGGCCAGCAGCAGACAGAGCAAGGCGATCTTGCGGGGGATGGGCACGAAACAGTCCTCTGGGCGAAGCATTGGCGAGGGACTGTAGAAAGGGCTGGTTATCGGGGCGGTGGCGGCAAGATTACAATTTTGTAATGACGCCCTGCGGTTCGTTGCAGGGGCAGCTTTGCACGGCTGGGTACAGGGCATTCAACGCCCAATAAGTTCGATAATCGCCCACTTTCCCGGTGCGACGATCTTGGCCAATTGACGGAACTAACCAGTCAGTACAAAACTACGTGCATTCAACAACAACAAAGCGATGCCCGTCATGAAGCCCCTTATTCTCGTGCTCAACGGCCCCAACCTGAACATGCTGGGCACCCGCGAGCCTGCCCAGTACGGCCACGAAACCCTCGCTGACCTGGCTCAGGGATGTGCCGACACTGCCCACGCCCACGGCCTGGAAATCGAATTCCGCCAGACCAACCACGAAGGTGAACTGATCGACTGGATCCACGCCGCCCGTGGCCGCTGCGCCGGCATCGTGATCAACCCCGGCGCCTGGACGCACACCTCGGTCGCCATCCGCGATGCCCTGGTGGCCAGCGAACTGCCGGTGATCGAGGTGCACCTGTCCAATGTGCACAAACGCGAGCCGTTCCGTCACTTGTCGTTCGTATCGTCCATCGCCGTCGGTGTCATCTGCGGCCTGGGCAGCCACGGCTACCGCATGGCGCTGAGCCACTTCGCCGAGCTGTTGCAGGAGCGTGCGGCATGAGCCAGCAAGCCATCCTCGCCGGCCTGATCGGCCGCGGCATCCAACTGTCACGTACGCCGGCCCTGCACGAACACGAAGGCGACGCCCAGGCCCTGCGCTACTTGTACCGGCTGATCGACGCCGACCAGCTGCAACTGGATGACAGTGCCCTGCCCGGCCTGCTCGAAGCCGCGCAACATACCGGTTTCACCGGGCTGAACATTACGTACCCGTTCAAGCAGGCGATCCTGCCGTTGCTCGACGAACTGTCCGACGAGGCCCGTGGTATCGGCGCGGTAAACACCGTGGTGCTCAAGGACGGCAAGCGCGTCGGCCACAACACCGATTGCCTGGGCTTTGCCGAAGGCTTGCGCCGTGGCCTGCCCGACGTTGCACGGCGCCAGGTGGTGCAGATGGGTGCCGGTGGCGCTGGCTCGGCCGTGGCCCATGCCCTGCTGGGTGAAGGGGTAGAGCGGCTGGTGCTGTTCGAAGTGGATGCGACCCGTGCGCAGGCGCTGGTGGACAACCTGAACGCCCATTTCGGCGCGGAGCGCGCCGTGCTTGGCACCGACCTGGCCACAGCACTGGCCGAAGCGGACGGGCTGGTCAACACCACGCCGGTGGGCATGGCCAAGCTACCGGGCACGCCACTGCCGGTGGCGTTGCTGCATCCCCGCCTGTGGGTGGCAGAGATCATCTACTTCCCGCTGGAGACCGAACTGCTGCGCGCGGCCCGGGCACTGGGCTGCCGCACACTGGATGGCAGCTACATGGCGGTGTTCCAGGCGGTGAAGGCATTCGAGCTGTTCAGCGGGCGGCAGGCGGATGCGGCGCGGATGCAGGCGCACTTTGCCAGTTTTACCTGAGTAGGTCGCCGTTGGCTTCTTCGCGGGTTCACCCGCGAAGCAGCCAACAAAGGCCAATCACCCTTTTTCATCCAGCAACGCCTGTATCACCTGTTCCTGCTCGCCATAATCCCCCTCGCCAACGTGCACATGGCGCACCTGCCCCTTGCGGTCGACAAAGTAATGCGCCGGCCAGAACTGGTTGCCCCAGGCATTCCACACCTTGTAGTCATTATCTACCGCCACCGGATACCCGATACCCAACCGGGCTACCTTGTCCCGCAAAGTCGCCACATCATGCTCGTAGTCGAACTCGGGCGTGTGTACCCCCACCACCACCAGTCCTTGATCGGCATAGCGCCGCGCCCAATCATTCACATGCGGCAGGCTGCGCCGACAGTTGATGCAGTCCCAGGTCCAGAAGTCCACCAGCACCACCTTACCCTTGAGCCCCGGGGCATCCACGGGCGGCGAATTCAACCACTGGCTGGCGCCTGACAGCGACGGCATGGCGCCGTAGCTGTCGCGTGCCTTCAGGTGCCCAGCCAACCCAAGCCCCATCAGCGCCAGCGCAAAACCACCTGCCTTGAGCATCCGGCGCCGATCAATTGTCATGGCAACCGCCCGTGGCGTAGGTGCGGTACTGCACGCTTTGCCGCTGGCCATGGGAGTCAAGGTAGTCCATTCGGGTGTTCACCAGGCCGCAGGCGTTGCTCTGATCGTCCTGCACCGACAGCACTTTCTTCACATCCAGAGGCTCACCGTAGCGGTACTGCATGACCCCGCCATCCTGCATCGGGGCCGTGGCGGCCTGGGCAGCGATGGCGCCGAAGCTGAGCACGGCGAACAGGCTGGCGCTGACGATAGTCTTGACGTTCATGGCATCTCTCCTGGGTAACACGTGGGGGTGGGGAGTGTTGCTCCCCGGTCGAGAGCCATTTCACGTCAGCCAGGTATCCCGCATGTGTCTCCCAGCGTTGTGATATGCGTCCTGCTGTATCCCTACCCGTGCCAGATACACTGCAATACAAACTCCCGCAGGCAAGGGCGAACGCGCTCGGTACACTGCGCCCAACCCCCTTTTGCACAGGAACCCAGCGCATGGAACACGTCGATCACATCCTGATCGTCGACGACGACCGCGAGATCCGCGAACTGGTCGGCAATTACCTGAAGAAGAACGGCCTGCGCACCAGTATCGTTGCCGACGGCCGGCAGATGCGCGCCTTTCTCGAAGCCAACAGCGTCGACCTGATCGTGCTCGACATCATGATGCCTGGCGACGACGGCCTGCTGTTGTGCCGCGAGCTGCGCGCCGGCAAGCACCGCAATACGCCGGTGCTGATGCTGACCGCCCGCAATGACGAAACCGACCGCATCATCGGCCTGGAAATGGGCGCCGACGATTACCTGACCAAACCATTCTCGGCCCGCGAACTGCTCGCCCGCATCAACGCCGTGCTGCGCCGCACACGCATGCTGCCGCCCAACCTGACCATCAGTGAAAGCAGCCGCCTGCTGGGTTTCGGTCAGTGGCGTCTGGACACCACCGCGCGCCACCTGCTCGACAGCGAAGGCACCCTGGTGGCCCTGAGTGGCGCCGAGTACCGCCTGCTGCGGGTGTTCCTCGACCACCCGCAGCGGGTGCTCAGCCGCGAACAGCTGCTTAACCTGACCCAGGGCCGCGAAGCCGACATCTTCGACCGCTCCATCGACTTGCTGGTCAGCCGCCTGCGCCAGCGCCTGGGTGACGATGCCCGCGAGCCCAGCTGCATCAAGACCGTGCGCAGCGAGGGCTACGTGTTTTCGCTGCCGGTGCAATTGCTCGAGTCCCCCTCATGAAATGGCCGCGCACCCTGGCCTCGCGCCTGGCGATGATCTTCTTCACCGGCCTGGTGTTGGCTTATGGTCTGTCGTTCGGCCTGCAGGCCTACGAGCGCTACATCAGCAGCCGTTCGATGATGCTCAGCAACCTCGAACAGGACGTGGCGACTTCGGTTGCCATCCTCGATCGCCTGCCTGCAGCCGAGCGTGCCGCCTGGCTGCCGCGCCTGGAACGGCGCACCTACCGCTATCGCCTCGACCAGGGCCTGGCAGGCGAAGCGATGGCCAGCAGTGACCCACCGATGGCCGCCGCGTCGATCGTCAAGGCCATTGGCAGCGACTACCGCCTGACCTTCCTGGAAATCCCGGGGCCCAATGCGCACTTCCAGGCGCACCTGAACCTGGCCGACGGCGCGCCACTGACCATCGACGTGACGCCAGCAACAGTCCCGGTAGCCCGTTGGTTGCCCGTGGTGCTGCTGATTCAGCTGGCTGTGCTGTTGCTGTGTACCTGGCTGGCGGTACGCCTGGCCATCGGCCCGCTAACCCGTCTGGCCCAGGCAGTGGACAACCTCGACCCGGACCAGCCCGGCGTGCAACTGGATGAAAGCGGCCCACGCGAGGTGCGTTACGCTGCCGTGGCCTTCAACGCCCTGCAGGCGCGCATTGCTGCCCACCTCAAGGAACGCATGCAGTTGCTGGCAGCCATTTCCCACGACCTGCAAACACCGATCACTCGCATGAAGTTGCGGGTCGAAGTGATGGATGAGGGGGTCGAAAAGGACAAGTTCGGGAGCGACCTGGATGAAATGGAACACCTGGTGCGCGAAGGCGTGGCTTACGCCCGCAGCATGGACAGCAGCACCGAAGCGACCTGCCGGGTCAACCTTGATGCCTTTCTCGACAGCCTGGTATTCGACTACCAGGACAGCGGCGCCCAGGTTGAACGCCACGGCAGCAGCGGGACTCTGCTGGAAACCCGCCCGCATGCGCTGCGCCGGGTACTGGTGAACCTGGTCGACAACGCCCTGAAGTTTGCAGGTGCTGCCGAGCTGCAAGTGTCACGCGAGGGCAGTACCACCATCATCCGCGTGCTCGACAACGGGCCAGGGATACCCGGTGACGAGCTGGATGAAGTGCTCAAGCCGTTCTACCGGGTGGAAGGTTCACGCAATCGCAGCACGGGTGGCACCGGCTTGGGATTGGCCATTGCCCACCAGCTGATCCAGGCCATGGGGGGCCGGCTGACCCTGAGCAACCGCGAACAGGGCGGATTGTGCGCGCAGATCGAACTCTCCTGAAGTGCATCTGCGATCGTTGGCAGGAACGGCCTTGGATCTCGATCGGGCCGTTCCTGTAAACCGCGAGGTCGCCTCTACATACAGATACACAACTGCATCCCCCTGACACACTGCAGATACCCCGCCTCGAGACACTCCCGGTCACACAACCACACCCCGGGAGTCCCTGATGAAAGCCCTCACCTTGCCCTCCGGCTGGAAGCTGTTCGCCGCCCTCGCCGGCCTGACCTTGGCGATGACCGCCATAGTCCTGGCCAGCCAACCTGACCCGGACGGCTTGCGCAGTGCCATTCGTGCCACCGCACGCAGCTCGTTCGCACTGTTCCTGCTGGCGTTCCTGGCCTCGTCGCTGGTGACCTTGCTGCCTGGCACATCAAGCCGCCGCATCCTTCAGGAGCGACGCTACCTGGGGTTGGCATTCGCGTTCTCCCACACCGTGCACGGCGTGCTGATTTATCGCTACGCCCAGCAATTTCCCGAGCTGTTCTGGGCCGGCCGCACACTGACTTCCAGCCTGCCCGGCACAGTCGGCTACCTGTTCGTGCTGCTGCTCACCGCCACCTCGTTCAAGCCCCCCATGCGGCTGTTGGGCGGCCGTGCCTGGCAAGCGCTGCACAGCAGCGGCATGTGGGTACTGGCTGCCGTGTTCTGCCTGTCGTTCTACAAACGCATCCCCATGGGGGGGGGGGGTACCCGCTGGCGTTCGCCCTGATGTTCAGCGCCATCGCCGTCAAGCTCACCGCCAAAGTGGCCCGTAAACAACGCCGCAGCACCCGCGCCCTTGCCTGAAGAGAGCACCGCAAATGACGACCTTGACCCGTACCCTGACCACCGTTGATCGCCTCGGCAGCTGGAGTGCCGACGTGCCATTACGGGTATTTCTGGCCTGGGAGTTTTTCGAATCCGGCCTGGAGAAATTCAACGGCAGCAACTGGTTCGCCGACCTGCAGTCCAACTTCCCGTTCCCCTTCAACCTGCTGCCCGCGGAGCTGAACTGGCAGCTGTCGATGTGGGCCGAGTTGGTGCTGCCGTTGCTGCTGCTGTTGGGCCTGGGTACCCGGCTGGCATCGTTGGGTTTGATGGTGGTCACCGTTGTAGCGATAGCGGCAGTGCACTGGCCGGCGCACTGGTCGGGCCTGGCGGAGCTGGCCCAAGGCTATACCATTACCGACCAGGGCTTCGGCAATTACAAATTGCCATTGATCTACCTGGTGGCGTTGCTACCCCTGCTGCTCAAGGGCGCCGGGCGCCTTAGCCTCGATCATTGGCTTGGCATGCGGTTCGGCAGATGAGGGTTGGGGGCTGCTGCGCAGCCCCCAATGCCTTCAAACGGTTCCGACAATGACGCCCTGCTCGCGCAATGCCTCCAACAATGCCAACCCTTGCTGCACATCCCCGCCCAATGCCTGCAGCCGCTCTCTTCCAGTTCCCTGCTCCACCAGCAACCGATACGCCATAGGTGCCAACCGGGCAAAACGCACCTGCAACCGGGCATCGCGATAAACCAGCAGCAAGCTCGGCGATGCTGGGGCAGCCGTTGGCTGGTAGTCCACGCCAATGCTTTCTACCGGCCAACGATAGGCCAGCACCCGCGCCACACAAGACAACAAAGGCGCTCCAGCCAGCAGGTCACCACCCGGGTCATGCGCCGGGTCCTCGGCATCGCTCAGGTACAGTTGCGCCTCGACCCACTCATAGTGCGCCAGCTCCAGCTGCCAAGGGGTGTCCAGCGCCACACGTTGCAGGTAGTCGACGAACGTCTCGGCAATTTCGGTAAACAACGGCGTCTGGCAACGGTAACTGGCGTAGAAATCACGTACTCGGGCATGCCAGCGCTGCTCGCCCAACGCCTGGCGCATGACCGGGAAGCTGCCAGCCAGCAACCCTTCGATGGAGCCATAGAACAACTCACGGTAAACCTTCAGGCGGCGGGCCTCGACGCCGGGCGGCGGGGCATGGCGCTGTGGGTCGCGCAGGTGACGGGCCAAGGCATACTGCTGCGCACGCAGGGTCTCATTCATCTGCTTGCCCTCCGGCAGCGCATTGCACAGCACGCATACGCGCCGTCTCGGCCAACAGTTCGGCCAAGGGCGGGTAGTTGAAATCACGTTCAAGCACCGTCGGCTTTACGCCAAAGCGCACGCAAGCGCTGGCGTACAGCGTCCAGACATCCTCCTTCACGGCCGCCCCGTGGGTATCCACTTTGAGGTCAGGCGCTTCATCGTAATGCCCGGCAACGTGCATCCCGGTCACGCGCGCCGGGGGCAAGCCTGCAAGGAATTGCTGGGCGTCGTAGCCATGGTTGCAGGCGTTGACATAGACATTGTTGACGTCAAGCAGCAGGTCACAATCCGCTTCTTCGAGCACCGCCTGGATGAAGTCGAGTTCGCTCATCGCCTGATACGGCGCGGCGTAGTAGCTGATGTTCTCCACGGCAATGCGCCGCTCCAGCTGCTCCTGAGCCTGGCGTATGCGCGCGGCCACATGGCGTACGGCTTCATCGGTGAACGGGATGGGCATCAGGTCGTACAGGTGCCCGTCATCACTGCAGTAGCTCAGGTGCTCGCTGTACAGTCGCACCTGGTATCGCTCGAGAAACTGCCGGGTCTGCTCAAGGAAATGGCGGTCCAGCGGGGCACTGCCACCCAGCGATAAAGACAACCCATGACAGGTGACAGCAAAGCGCTCCGCCAACTGGGCCAAGCCCTTGCCATAGGCGCCACCCACGGCAATCCAGTTTTCCGGCGCACACTCGAGAAAGTCCACTGCACCCGCCTCCATGGCCAGCAGTTCCGGCAACAGGCCGCGACGCAAGCCTAGCCCGATGTTCAACATCGCAGGACACATAAAAGTTCTCCAACAAGCACAACGCCCCACCTGGCCAGCAGGAGGAGCGTTGTGGCGTTTCATGGGGTAGAACGTCAGGGCTTGCCGGTCAGGTGGCTGAACAAGCCATCAGGCATGGCTTTGCCATTGGCCTGATAAATCGCCTTGAGGTGATCGGCCGCTTCCTGCTCGGAGATGAAACCGTCATGGTTGCGGTCGATCGTGTCGAAATCACGGGCACGGTCCTTGGCCACCGCCAGAAACTCATCGCGCGAGACCTTGCCATCGTGATTGCTGTCGGTTTTGGCGAACGAGGCGTCACCGCACTTGCCTTCACCACACTTGCCCTCAGCCCCAGCCTTGGCGCCGGCGCCGCACTTACCCTCACCGCACTTGCCTTCGCTCTGGGAAGCCTTGCCGCTCCCCCCGCACTTGCCCTCACCACACTTGCCCTCGCCGGCCACTTTGGCCGAGGCCAGTTGGTAACCTTGAGCCAGCGGCTCGACGGCGAACGCACTGTTGCTCAATGCCATGCTGCCGATCAGGGCGGCGCCGAGCAGGCCGAGGGTGTTTTTTGCTTGAGTCATGATGCAGCTCCACTGGGGTTGGAAAGTGGAGCCATTAGGCCGTTGCGGTTTGTCGTGGATGTATCGTGCCAGGCGCACTTTTGTATGGCAGTAGGTCTGCAGCACAGGCAGATACAGTGCGATACACACCACCCGGCAACGGGCCCCAAGTTGCCTTGGGGCCATCAGGCGTGATCAGTCTTCCAGCGGTTTGGGCGGGGCCGCTGGCTTGGCGGGCTTGGCCGGCTTGCTGTCCTTGTCCTTGGCTTGCGGGGCCGCCGCTACGGGCTCGGGCGCCGCCACCGCCTTTTCGCTGGCAGGCAGTTCATCGACCGCTTTGAGGATCACCTGTGGGTCGATGGCCTCGCCGGTGTCGTCGTCCTTGAGCATGTGCCGCTCACCGTCCTTGCCCACCAGGATCACCTTGGTACCCTTGCTCGCACCCAGCTTCAGTTCCCGAATCAGGGCCATTGTGGTCTGCTGCTCGAGGTTCTTGTCCTCTCGCTTGCCCATCATGTTGGCGACGCTGTACAGGACAAGGTTGCGCTCCTTGAACGCTGCCTGGGTGGCCGGGTCCTCGAGCGCTTTGTTCAGCCCTCGCAACGTTGGGTCGGCACTGCTGGGAGCGATAACCACCAATGGTCTGGCCTTGCCCAGTTCCTTGGCTAGAGGCGCATCACTGTCTGCGGCAAACAGGGGGCCGGCAACAGCAAGCAAGGTTGCGAGGGTCAGTGACCGGACAAGCATGCGTATCTCCTTATTGTCTCGATAAACCAATGACTACAGATCACGGAGAAAAATCCGACAGGGAGCCTAAACCACTTCATTCCAGAACGGGGTGTGTAAAAGTAACTGTCGATTTCCGAGCCACCTGAAGCCAAGACTACGGCGCTGGTACAAACCACATTCAGCTTGACTGAGCATAGCCCAAAGCCGCTTTGGCAGGGCCGGGCAAGCCCTTACCCTGAGCGCATGTCAACGTACATCGATCGAGGGCCCCTTGGGTCCCATTTCCATCGCTTGAATCGTCATATCCAGCATCAGTCCTCTGCGTGCAGCGCGCTGAGCATCACGAATGGCATCCGCCTGGTCGATCCTGGCCCCTTCGCTCAGCGCTTCGTCGTCAAGCACGGTTTCAAGCTGCCTTCTGAACGGCAGGTCGACCGCAGCGAATCGCTCAGGATGGGAACGCTCCAGGTGCGCCTGCCAAAATTCACGGTCAACCATGGAGCGGGCAATCTCTTCCGGTGTCTCTGCATCCCGCACCGCAGCCTCTGCCTCTGCAAGGTCCGCCTCCAGGACGCCAGAGATCGCAAGAAAGCTCATTTCTCCCACCTGCAATGGCAGGTCGAGACGCTCCCTCAGCCCGATCCTGAAAGCCAACCCCACCTCGCTTCCTTCCAGCGTCCTGCCATGCTGTAGCGCCCATCGGGTAGCGAACATGTCGACTGCATCCTGGCGCCATAAACGTCTGCCCAGGTCTAGCAAAGCGCGTTCGCTTTCTCCCTGAGCCGCGTGCTCAACCTGCCAAACCAGCAAATTCAGTTCAAGGTTGCTCAAGCACCAGGTTGCACCGTCCTGGCACCCCCACTCATCATTGGCCACTGACAGCAAGTTCTGCCGCAGCTCTGGCGTAATGGCCATCGCTTGCAATACCGCCATTACCCGATTGCCCAGTGCACGCGCGTTGACACGAAAGTCTTCGGACAGCAACAACTGGCGAAGCACACGGAAAAAACGCTCGGCGTCCTGCCCTGCATCCAGCGAGTCCCAGGCAGCAAGCATCAAGCCGCGATGCTCCGGGGCCACGGCATCCCCCCAGACTTCACGCGCGTGCTGCAGGCGCAGAAGCACTTGCTCCTCGTCGAGGGCCGGATCGACGCTGCTCAACGAAGCCTGCAAGCGTAACGTCTGGGCCTCGCCCAAGGGGTTCGCATTCAAGCGAAACCGCCGCCGATGCCACACGGGCAACTGGTAGAAACCCTCTGGAATGTGCCTGATCCGGTTATCCCGCAAGTCAACGGATACCAACTGAGCGTTGTCGAACACGCCCAGTGGAAACTGCGAGATCTGTGTGTCGCGCAAGTTCAGCCAACGCAACTCAGCCAAACCCGCCAACGTGAACCGGCTCCCCAGGGGGTTGTGGGACAGGTCGAGAGACTGCAGGCTCGTGCAACTGGCCAATGTGGCGGTTTGTGCAGTGTTCAGGACGATCCGGTTGTTGGTCAGGCTCAGATGCCGCAACTGCGGTATCTGCAGCAACGGCTGCGGAAGGCGCGTCAACAGGTTCCCTCCCAGATCGAGGGTTTGCAGGTTAGGGAAAGCCAGCAATAGGCTGCTGGGCACCTCCAGAAGGTCAAGGTGCAGCAGCGACAGGCTGGTCACACCTCTGAAGCTGACCTGTGGGGGTATGTTGGGCAAGCCGCTCGATCTGAAATTGCAGAACATGACGTGGAGGTTTTCCTGTGCATTGATCTGCAGTTCCCCCACGCCCACCGACCGCCGCCAACAATTGAACAACGTCTGGCGTAAAGCCTCTCGATCTTCCCTGACATCGCCCTGCCCTCGTGCCACCCAGGTATTCAGTGTGATGCGCAGGATGGCGAACTCATTGCGAAGGTCAGTCAGTACGTGTTCAATCTGCTGCCCTGAACGCCTGGCGTCATCGGCGAAGGTCTCGACCTGCTCATCACTCAACCACGGAAAGAGATCGCGCAGCGTTGCCCTCAGGGCACTCCCCCTTGATGCGAACCCACCTACTCCGCCACCACCCAGTGGGTAGCCAATACGTCCATCGGCCAAGCGCATGGGCCCTCGGACAGCACCTGGGCGTACCGCGCCAAGCAAACGACTGATCTCATCACGATGGCGTGCCGCTTCGCGCGCCAGTATCACCCTGAGGTTGTGCGTAAATGGATCGCCGATCCCCATCGCCGCCCTCTGCGCTTCGGTATAGGCTGGCGCCATGACGTCGAACAACTCACCTGCCTCACCCAGCGCCGTGCCCTGGCTGCCATGCAGTTGAAACGTACCGTTCACGTGCACCAGATCGAACGCCCGCTGCCCTTGCTCGGTCTTCGCCAGCATCGGCCCGCCCAGGCAACCTTCGTACAGGCGCCAGCACACACCTTCACCTCCGGGTAGATACCGCAACAAGCCCAAGGCCACCCGTGCCAGGTCTGCATGCTGCGGGGTATCAAGGTAGAACGCTTCAAATACCCGAGCCTGGCGGGTAGCCAGCACACTGCCCCTTGCCGCTTCGGCGAGCCCCAGTGCAACCCTGCCGCTGGACAGCAGCCGCGTGCGATCAATGCTGCTGGCGGCCTGTACCAGTGCTTGCGCAGTGCGCGCGCTCAGCCCCGGGAACACCCGGCGCAGCGCCGCGCTGCCAGCGGTGTCGCTGGGCTGCAAGGCTTCGAAAAGGTGCTGCAGCAGTGTTCGGCGCTGCGTCCATGCCAACGCGGCCAGTGCCTGATCTGTCAGGCCACTCGCGCCTGGCAGGCGCCGAGCGTGATCGAGCACTGTTGTATCTGCTACCGGCTCGCCGCTGCGCAGACGGCCAATCATGCTGCGGATGCGTTGATCAAGCCTGACCCGCTCCACACTGTCGATCATCCCGGGGCTCGGTGCCTGGGCGTGTACATGCAGGCCACGCAGGTCGTCGCCATCAAGGCCATGGAACAGCAGAACCTCATCGATCTGTTCGTCATTCAGCCTATTGAAGGGTTCGCCCAAACGCCGGAACATGCGGTATTTGTCGGTCCACCGAGCCGGTTGCTCGCTCCACAAACGCCAGGCACCTGCGCCATTGTGGCGCAGCAACGGCCCGTGGCCGTCGACCGGATACAACTGCCATTGATCATCACCCGCCTCTGCCACGCGATAGTGATGCCCGTCCATTTCGATCCAGGCCCGCCCGTCCTGACGCCGAATACCCAAGGCATCCCGGCTCGAGGCCGCAACGGGGGCCTGGCTTTGAAACAGGGTCAAGTCGTGTTGCCAAAGTTTCTCAGTGCCGTCCTCCAGCCGGGCCGGCACCATGGCATCGACCTTCGCAGAGCGTGCCCAAACCCGTCGAGCGACACCCACCCCGGCTACCGTGGTCGCCAGCACGGCAAGGTCTGTCGCCACGTGGGTCAAATGGTCGAGCGCCTCCTGACGATCGCCTTGCTGCCAGGCCTCGGCGCCATGGTAGACCTCACCCAGTAGTTCGTAGGCCGTCACGGCCAGCAGCGCCAGGCCAAGCCCAGGCAGAAAGAAACTGGCCAGGTTGAGCAGCGCCCATCCTTCGGCTGCAAGGCGCAGGTCATGCTGGCGCTGAACCTCACGATCCAGCCTGGCCACAGGCACTGCGATCATCGCCGCATCGTCCTTGATCTGGTGGATACGTGCCTGTGCCAGGCTGATGAACAACGGCTGCGGGTAAGCCTGCAAGCGCGGTTCGAGATCGCGAAAAGCCCAGCCCGGCAGGCCATCGAAGCGCTCCGCGACCTGGGCGAAAAAAGCCTGGCTGTCGCGCCGCAGCACGAAGCGGCTGAAAAAACGCTGGTAAGCCTTGTCTCGCAAGCGACGGCCCAGTTCGCGGTTCAGTTTGTCGAGGCTCTCGAACGCGCGCCAGGGCGAAAAAGGGTCTCCAGGCACGTAAAGCAACACCCGACGCGTCGTGTTGAACAAAACGCCCTGCTCAACCACTACGAACACGGTCACCTGCTCAATCTGGCAACCCAGCAATTTCAGTTGCCTGGCCTGCACAAGGTCGCCCGCCAAGCGCGGCAGCTCACCCTTCTCGCACACAGCCACCATCACATTGAGTTCGCTGGCATCCAGCGTTCCCTCTTGCCTGGCTTTGTAGGCGTCCACAAGCATGGTGTAGCGCGTGGCATCTACAAGCTGCGATACCAGGCGCTCGGCACTGCCAGTGGGCGTGAGGATGGCATCCAGATGACGTTGATAGCGCTCACCCAGGTCCAGCTCACGACACAGTCCGGCAAACTCGATGCTCGTAGGGGGTTTGGCCGTGCCGTGGCGTGGAAGCAGCAGGCGGTTACCGCGCGGCTGGCCACCTTCCTGCGCCTGCGCGTCCGTGAAGTTGCGCAATGCCACTTCGAGCAGTGGCTTTTCTTCATAGACCACGGTAGTCAGGTGCGCGCCCACCGGCTGACTGTTGATCACAGGTTCCCGGCGGCCCTCCAGGAACCTGAGCAAGTGCGGGTTACGGCCAAGCCCGTAACGGTCGTCGAGGGCCTTTCCCAGGGCTGATGCGACGAAACTGTCGAGGCCTTCGATGCCTCGCAGCACCGTGTTCACTTGCTCACAGCAGCGAAGGCTGTTTGACAATGCCCTGCCGATCTCAGGCAGTTGCTCAGCGGGTGCATGACGCAACCAGGGTGGCAGGCGCCTGCCGATGATGCCGTCCTGGAACGCGTCGATGGCGGCCTGCGCATCTGACGGCAAAGTGGTGTCCATAGCGGGGGCCTCTTCATGAAAAGAGGCCAGACTAAGTTGCCTGCTCCCCGCCAGGCGCTATATAGCTAATGCCTGCGTTCAGACAACCGCCAACCCGCTAGCTGAGCGGACGCTGCACCGTGTTCCGGTCCAGCGCCTCCAGCGTCAACTGCAGCAACACCGCATGCTCGCGTTGCTGATTGCGGATCTGCAGCCGCGCGATTTCCTCGTCCCGATTCCCCAGCGCCATCAGCCGTTCCAGCTCAGCGTGCATGGATTGGGGCACTTGCAAGCGAACCGCGCAGGCCTTGCGCAAGTAATCCTGCCAGAACCAATGGCGTGACAGGTAATCAGCAATGCCCTCCCGGGTCTGTCGCGCCAGAACCCTTTCACGGGCCAGGAGAAGGTCCTGGCTACTCAAGGCAGGGATGCCTGCATAGAGCATTTCATCGGGTTGGCCAGGCAAGTCCAGAGACTTGCGCAAGCCGATTCGATAGGCCAAGGCGAATTCGATCGATTCAGCGCTCGCCCCCACCCGATGAGCATGTTCAGCGGCAATTTGCTCAAGCACCGCCAACCGCCACATCCGGGCACCGAGCTTCAGCAAGGCCCGTTCAGGCCGGGCAGATCCGCTGTGCCTCGTGCGCCATATCATCACTCGCAGTTCCAGGTTGGCGAAACGCGCGGTGGCGTTATCCTGGCAACCGGTCGCCGCAGCGTGCTCGAACAGCTCCTGCCTGAGGGCATCATGCTCAGACATCGCCTGGAACATGTCGAACATGCGGGCCGCGAGCGCGGATGCAGTCGATGAGAAACTGAAGGCGCCCGATTCTGTCAGCATCGACAGGGTATTGAAGAACGCTTCCGATTGCTCCTCGGCCTCCAGATAGGCCCACAGTGCAGCCATTTCATCTCGACGTTCGACAGGCAGCGCATCCAGAATGCGCAACCGGTAAGGCACGCGACTGGCCTCAAGCAAATGCCAGTTTGATAACCCATCCTGCGCGCCCCCCAGCCGATTGCCGGAAAGCTCGACCCTGCCCAAGCGCCACAGCTGCGACTGATGAAAACCCTCGGGCAGTTCGGAAATACGGTTGTCGCTGAGGTTCAGGGTGTGCAGTTCTGGCGCGTCCATCAGCCCGTAGGGGCACTCGGGCAACTGGGTGTTCGACAGGTAGAGGGCATTCAGCTCGGTCATTGCCTGGACGGAAAATGCCCTGCGCAACGGGTTGTCCGAAAGGTTCAGGTACACCAGGGATCGGCAATCTGCCAGGACCAACGCCTGGCCTTGGTCGAGGGCGATCTGGTTACCAGACAAGTCGAGCACCTCCAGCTTCTGGACAAGCATCAGAGGCAATGGCAAACGCCGGAGTCGGCAATGGGTGATTTCCAGGTTGCGCAAGTTGGGAAACGCCCGCAGAAACTCATCCGGAACGTGCTCCACGCGCATGGCGCGCAAGGCCAGGATCGAAACGTGGGGAAAGCCCACTTGCGCGGGCAGGGCCGGCAGGTGGCCCAAGCGGCTGATGGTCTGGGTCAGCATGAAGCGCCCATCGTCCAGTGCCGCTTGCCCTTGCAGTTCCGGCACAAGACAGCGCCAGCAGTTGATCAACCCCTTTCTGAATTCACGCCGGGCGGCCAGTTCTGGTGACAGCAAGGCACTGCGTGCCCACTGGGTCAAGTGCCTCTTGAGCACCCCGTATTGCTGTTCCAGCCTATGTAACCTGGCCTGCGCGTCGCCTGATGCGAGCCAGTGCCCGATCTGCTCGTCACTGAAAGCTGGGTACAGATCACGCAGCCGAGCCTGAAGCGCCCTGGGCCTGTTCCGCCCCAGCGCCCCCCAGAACCTGCCGCCCGCCAAAGGGTAGCCAACCCTGCCATCCGCCAGACGTTGCGGCGGGAGAAACGAGCCGGTCGGCTGTTCCAACCTGAGCAGACTCACCACGGTCTGGCGTTGCTCGATAGCAACGTCGGTCAGCGCCTGGCGCAGCGCAGGCACAAACGACCGGCCTTGGCCGATGGCCACTTGCGATGCGTCGTCATAGGCTGCGGCCAAGGTCTCGAACAACTCCCCCCTCTCACCGGCAACCGTGTGCGTTCGGGTACGCAGGCGGAACAGCCCATGATGATGAAGCAAGTCAAACGTCTGCCCCGATCCCTCGACCGTCAATAACGGCTCGCTGGCATCACCGTCGTACAATCGCCACCCGGGCCCGCCAGCCCCCGGCACATGCACCAGCAGATTAAGTACCACACGCGCCAGGTCGAGGTTTTGCGGCGTATCGATGCTCAGCGCCTCATACACCCGCGCCATTCGAATTCGCGCAACCTGCAACCTTGCTGCCTCGGCCATCGGCAACGGCACGCGCCCCGTCTCACGCAAAAGCTGCAGGTCATCCTCGCTGGCATCGCGTAGCACCTCATCCGCAGCCAGGCGGTGCAGGCTGGCAAAATTCTGCCGTAAGAGACGGCCCGTTTCCGTGTCGGGATTCTGCTCTTCGTACACCGCCTGCAGCAGTGCTCGTCGCCCGGCCCAAGCCACATCGGCCAACGCTGCTCCGTCCTTGCCGGCGGCCTGTGGAAGGCGCATGACCTGCTCCAGCAGTAGCGGGTCTGCCGTTACCCCTCCCTCGCGCAAGTGGTTGATCAACGTCCCAATCCTGCCGGCGAGCCGCACGCGTGCGACGGTGTCGACCAGCGCTGCTTCCGGCGCAAGGCCATACACATGCCATGCCCGAAGGTGCTGATCATCGAGGCCATGGATCGCCAGCGACTGGTCGATCTGCGCATCGTCAAGGTCGCTGAATGGCCCGCCCAGGCGGCGGAACAACTGGCGTGTGTCGCCCCACTCGGCGGGCTGTTCACACCACAGCCGCCACGCGCCGGCCCCATTGTGACGGAGCGGCGGCGCATAGCCCTGGTAAGGGAGCAATTGCCACTGTTCATCATCATTGTGCCAGGTCACCTCATACCAGTGGCCGTCCATGCTGATCCAGCGGCGCTCGCCAACACGGTGCACACCCTCCATGTCCAGCACCGCCGTGTCTGACGGGCTTTCGCAGCGATAGGGGCCGAGGTCTGCGTTCCACAGCTTTTCCTCACCGTTTTCCAGCTGCGCCGGTACCAGGTTGTCCACCACACTCCAGGCGCGTCGGGCCGTGGTGACGACGGCAACGGTTGCCCCCACCGCCAGCAGCCCTTTGCCAACCTTCAGCAGGTGCGCCAGTGCCGCATTGCGCTCGTTTTCCTGCCAGTCCCCTACAGCCTGGAACGTCTGCTCAAGCAGTTCCCAGGCCATCACCCCCAACAACACCGCGCCGATGCCCGGAACGAAAAACCCTGCAACACCCAACAGAGTCCAGCCTTCAGTACGCAAACGGCGGGCGTGTTCGGCCTGGACCTCGCGATCAAGCAAGGCCACGGGCGGGGCGATGACCGCAGCATCGTCCTTGATCTGCGCAATCCAGTCGTCAGCAAGGTGTTCGAACAATGGCAGGCGATAGGCAAAGGTCTGCTCATCGAGGTCGCGAGTTGCCCAGCCGGGCACGTCATCGAGCCGCTCACTGACGGCCGAGAAGAATCGCTGGCTATCGCGTCGGCGCACGAAGCGGTTGAAGAAGCGCCGGTAGTCATCTTCGCGCAGGCGTTTGCCAAGCACCCGGCGGGCATAATCTTCCAGGTCGCTGCGCACGCTCCAGGGGCCGTGCGGGTCACCCGGTACATAGACCAACACGCGCTTGCTGGTGTTGAACAACAGGCCCGCGTCGATCACGTCCAGCACGACGATCTGCTGCAAGCGGCAACCGAACACCGCCAACTGGCGCACGCGAACCGAGGCGCCTTCGAGCTTGCCGAGCGTGTCCTTGGTGCAGAGCGCCACCACCCACTGCAGTTCGTCTGCGCTCAATACGCCCTGCGCCCTGGCCTGCAGGGCATCCACCAGCATGCTGTAGCGTTGCCGTCGCGTCAGCAACCCCCTGACTTCGGGCTGAAGTACCGAATCCAGATGCGCCTGGTATTTCTGCCCAAGATCCAGCGCTCGACACAGCCTGGCGAAGCTCGGTGCAGACAGCTCACTACGCCTTGCGCCGCGCACATCGACCAGGCAATTGCCCTGTGGCTGGTCGCGCTGCTGTTCTGCGGTGAAATTGCTCAAAGCGGCCTCGAGCAGAGGGATGTCGTAGTAATCGCTGCCGACGACCGGAAGCCGACTGGTTACATAATGGATCGTGGGCGAGGTAAAGGTGTACCACTGGCGAAAGGACAGGCGATCGACGTCAAGGTCGCCGTGGGCACCGAGCGCTTGCTGCAGCAAGGGCTGGGTAAATGCATTCAGGTTGCGTAGCCGCGCCAGCGCTGACACCAAGCCTGCGCGGCAGGCCAGCAGTTCAGGCAGCGCCTCGCTCAGCAAGGTGAATTCGGCCATGCTCAGCCGCTTCATCCAGGCCGGCAGCCGCTGTGCAATGTAGTGATCCTGGCATGCTTGGGCCATGGCAAGGGTATCGACCGCAGCCGATGGTTGACGGCTATTGTTCTGCATCTCTGCCTCCGCGACGACATGGAGGACCGAGTCTGAAGACTGTAGCGTCAGGCTGACGCCTAGCTATCTACCACCCGCTCAGAACAGCAGTAACTGATGGTCGGTAAGGCGCGCGAAATCATCGCCGACAAAGGGCAGGATGGCGTCGGCCACCGGCAGTAGCTGACGGCTGATGTAGTGATCGTAATCGATCGGTGCCTGCAGGTTTTCCAGCGGCTCAGGGCCGGCGGTGGTGATCACGTAGCTGATCCAGCCCCCACGCTGGTACTGCAGAGGGCGCTGCAGACGCTTGTTGTAGTCGTCGGCAAGGCGTGCGGCACGCACATGCGGCGGCACGTTGCGCTGGTAATCGGCCAGCGGGCGACGCAGGCGCTTGCGATAAACCAGCAGTTCGTCCTGCTCGCCCGCCAACGTTCGCCGCACGTACTCGCGGACATAATCACGGTAGGGCTCGCTGCGGAACACTCGGCCGTAGAGTTCCTGCTGGAACTGCCGGGCCAGCGGTGACCAGTCGGTGCGTACCGATTCCAGGCCCTTGTAAACCATTTCTTCAGCACCGTCGGCCCGCTGCACCAGGCCGGCATAGCGCTTTTTGCTGCCTTCATCGGTACCGCGGATGGTGGGCATCAGGAAGCGTCGGTAATGCACCTCGAACTGCAGTTCGAGGGCGCTCTGCAGGTTCATGGTCTCGTGCAGATGGGCTTGCCACCATTGGTTGACCTTTGCCACCAGCTCGCGGCCGATGCGCGCCGCGTCTGCCTCGGCGTGGGCACCCTTGAGCCAGACAAAGGTGGAGTCGGTGTCACCGTAGATTACATCGTAGCCACACGCCTCGATCAGGGACCTGGTCTGGCGCATGATCTGGTGGCCGCGCATGGTGATCGACGACGCCAGGCGCGGGTCGAAGAAACGGCAACCGCTGGAGCCAAGCACGCCATAAAAGGCATTCATGATGATTTTCAAGGCCTGCGACAGCGGCGCATTGCCCTCGCGCTTGGCCGCTTCCCTGCCCTGCCACACCCGTTCGACGATGGCTGGCAGGCAGTGCTGTGTGCGTGAAAAACGCCCACCGCGAAAACCCTCGACCGAATGTGCGTCGTCAGGCAGACGCAGGCCTTCGATCAGCCCGACCGGGTCGATGAGAAAGGTACGGATGATCGATGGGTACAGGCTCTTGTAGTCCAGCACCAGCACCGAGTCGTAAAGCCCTGGCCGCGAATCCATGACAAACCCGCCGGGGCTGGCTTCGTCAGGGCGGCTGCCAAGGCTGGGCGCGACAAAGCCAAGGCGGTGCATCTGTGGAATGTACAAGTGACAGAACGCAGCTACCGACCCACCGCTGCGGTCCACGGCCAATCCCGTCACCGAGGCACGTTCGAGCAGGAAGTCGAGCAGCCGGGTATGGGCGAAAATGCGCGTGACCAGTTCACAGTCCTTCAGGTTGTAGCGCGCCAGGGCCGGTTTGTCTTCGGCGAAGCGGCGATTGATTTCGTCCATGCGTTGGTACGGTGTGTCGATGGCCTTGCCTTCACCCAGCAGGGTCTGGGCAACGTTCTCCAGGCTGAACGAGGCAAAGCTCCAGGTGGCCGAACGCAACGCCTCGATGCCATCGATCAGCAGCCGCCCCGGCGCATCGGCGAAAACATGGCCGCCACCGGCATGGCTGCGCAGGGTCATGACCGCACCGTTGCGCCCCAGGGCCAGTGGCACCTGCAACGACTTGGCGTGCTCATGCAGCAGGCGCAGGTCGAACTGCACCAGGTTCCAGCCAATGATCGCGTCCGGGTCATGCCTGGCCATCCACTGGTTGAGCCGGGTGATCAAGGCGGCGCGATCGGCGCAATACTCCAGGTCGAAGTCAAGCCCGCTGGCATCGCCGTTGGCCGGGCCGAGCATGTACACCTGGCGCTGGCCACAGCCCTCCAGCGCGATGCTGTACAGCTCGCCACGCTCGCTGGTCTCGATATCCAGCGACACCAGGCGCAGCGCCGGGCGATAGCCTGGCAGCGGCTTGAGCTGGGCGTCCCGGTAAACGCCCTGCGTATCCGGCTGACCAGTGAACTGCACCGGCGCCGTGATGAAGCGCTCCATGAGGTAACGCTCCGGCGGGCGGATATCGGCCTCGAACACGTCGATACCGGCCGTGCGCAGACGCTGCTCCAGTTGCATCAATTGGCGATGCTGGCGGGTATAGAGGCCGAGCATCGGGCGATGCTCGAAGTCCTTCAGGCGCAGTGGCTTGAGCTTCGTCCCGGTTTCGTTGGCCAGCAGCACACGGGCGTGCTCGGCCTGCGCCTGAGGAATGAAAGCCACCGACTCCTGCGCCGCCAGCCGCAACAGCCGCGGCCCGGCATCGGTGGCCAGCCAGAACTCCACGCAGGTGCCTTCCGGCGTATCGTGCCAGTGCCGGGTCAGGACAAAACCCTGCTGCAACTCCACTGCGTCGACCTCTGGATTTTCTTTAGATGGCGTTATTCTACCTGTGTCGTGCCTGACATGAGTGTTTTAGCGCCTCCCCGCCACAAAACCGCTCCCCCGCCCGGCCACGGCCAGCAGCCAGGCCAAGGCGATCAACACCAGCACCACCCCGCCAAACCACGCCACGCCGGCCCCAGCCAGCAGCAATCCGCCAATGATTCCGCCCAGGGCAATGGCGCAGTTCCACACCGTCACCAGCATCGACTGCGCCACATCACCACCCAGGCCTGCGGCGTCGGCGCACGCTGTCTGCAGCAGGGTCGGGGCGCCGCCATAGGTCATTCCCCACAAGGCGATGCTCAGGTACACAAGCCACGACGATGCCTGCCCCAATGCCAGCGTGGCCAAGGCAAAACCGGCCAGGCTCAGCAACACCAGCTTGCGCAGGTGCCGGTCGACCAGCAGCCCTACCAGGCCGATCCCGGCCAGCGCCGACAGACCAAACACCATCAGCACAGGGCCAATGTCCGCAGCCATGCCAGCCGCCGCCAGCAACGGCACGATATAGGTGTAGAGAATGTTATGGCCAAGGATCCAGGTGAGGATCACCAGCAGTACGATCAACACCCCTGGCGTGCGCAATACCTGCATGGCCGCCGGGCGCTTGTCGGCAGCCTGCCCCGGGTAGTCCGGCACGGATCGCAACACCCACACCACCAGCAGCGACGCCACCAGCGTGACGACCACGAACGTCGCGCGCCAGCCCAGCCCCGCTCCCAGCCAGGTCGCAATCGGCAAGCCGAGCGACAAGGCAATCGGCTGCCCGAGCATGGCCAGCGCCATGGCCCGGCCCTGCAACGGTACCGGCACCATGCGCCGGGCATGGCCAGCGATCAGGCCCCATGCCAGGCCGGCCGCAGCCCCCGTGAAAAAGCGCAGCACCAGGGTCAGGCTGTTGGAGTCCGATAGGGCCGTCAGCCCGTTGAACAGCACGAAGCCGATGATCGCCAGCAACAGCGCCCGGCGCCGATACCAGCCTTGGGTCAATGTCACCAACGGGATGGCGGTCAGTAACGAGCCCAAGGCATACGCCGTGACCCATTGCCCAGCCATGGCCTGGCTGATGTGCATGCCATCAGCGATCTGGTCGAGCAGACCCGCCGGCAGGGTTTCGCTGAGGATGGCGATGAAACCGGTCATGGCCAGCGCCAGCAGCCCGCCAACGGGCAGACGTTCGTTGCTGGCGGCCAGCACCGGTGCGGAAGATGTCTGGGACATTGCAAATGCCTTGAGTGAGAGACGAGGCGAACAGTCTGCAAGACCAGGCCATTGCGGAAAAAGACGGTTACAATGCCGCTCACCCAGGACATCAGCGTCCGCAATCAGGAGTGGGACATGGACAGCCTCAGCGGCTTCGTGGTCTTCAATCGGGTGGCCGAAACCCGCAGCTTCGTGGCCGCCAGCCAGTCACTGGGGATCAGTGCCTCGGCAGTGGGCAAGCGCGTGGCGCGCCTGGAAAGCCGCCTGGGCGTGCGCCTGTTCCACCGCAGCACACGCAGCATCACCCTCACCGCCGAGGGCACGATGTTCCTCGAACGCAGCCGGCGCATCCTTGCCGAAATCGAAGCCACCGAGCAGGAGCTGTCGCAGGCCAGCGAAACGCCGCGCGGGCGCCTGCGGGTGAGCATGCCGCAGGTGACCAGACTGGTAATGCCGGCCCTGGCCGAGTTCATGGCCCTGTACCCACAGGTTGAACTGGACCTGGACTTCTCCGACCGCATGGTGGATATCGTTGGCGAAGGCTTCGATGTGGTGATGCGCGGCGGGCAGCCGGTGGATTCCCGGCTCAGCGCCAAATTCCTCGGGCACTTTCAGCACCGCCTGGTAGCCTCGCCCGAGTACCTGCGCGAACGCGGCACACCCTTGCACCCACGCGACCTGGCAGCGCATACCTGCCTGCATTATCGCTTCCCCAGCAACGGCAAGCTGGAAACCTGGCCGCTGCGCCAGGAGCATCCCGAGCACGCCTATGACATCCCCATCTCGATGGTCTGCAACCACGTCGAAACACGCGTCTGCTTTGCCTTGAACCACCGCGGCATTACCTGTCTGCCGGACTTCAACGTGGGTCGTGAATTGGGCAATGGCTCACTGGTCAGTGTCCTCGACGACTTCATGGAACGGCGCGGCAGCTTCTATCTGCTGTGGCCGTCCGGGCGGCAGATGCCGCCAAAGTTACGGGTATTCATCGACTTCATGCTCGATCGGGTATTCAACCGTACAGGTAGTTGATGTCCTTGTAGGCCAGCGGCGGTACCTGGCCGAGCAGGAAGTCACGCAGCTTGTGCATTTGCCGCGCTTTTGGGCTGGCCTTGAGCCAGGTCATGTAGTAACCGTCGCCGGTGGCCACGGCATGCTTGAAAGGCGTGACCAGGCGCCCGGCGGCCAGGTCGGTGCTGGCCAGTACCAGATCGACCACTGAAATGCCCAAGCCTTGCTGGGCGGCCGATATGCCCTGGTCGAGGGTATCGAACACCTGCCCCTGGTCGATGCTGATGTCCAGCGCGTCCATTCGCGCCAGCCAACGCCGCCAGTCACGCCGGTCGGGTGACGGGTGCAGGAACTCGCATCGGGGCAGGTCGGACAGTTGCGGTTGTGCCTGCGTCATGTAATCCGGATGACATACCGGGATCAGCCATTCATCGAACAGCTTGAAACTCTCGATATCGGCAGGAAAACGCCCGCTGGCCAGGAGAATGGCGCAGTCGTAGGGCTCGGAATAGAAGTCCACGCTGTCGATATCCATCCACACACTGGACAGTTGCACGCTGCAGTTGTCCTCGACCTTCTTGAATGCATCAAGCGCCCGCAGCAGCCAGCGCACCGTGAGCGTGGACGGCGCCTTCAGGCGCAGGCCGTAGCGATCCTGACGCAGCAGTGCGCAGGCATTTTCGATGATCTTGAAGCCTACCTTCAGCTCTTGCGCCAGCAGGCGGCCGTGCTCGGTCAGGCTCAATTTCGGGCCCCGACGTTCAAACAGGTCGCAGCCGAACAGGGCTTCGAGGGTCTTGATGTGGTGGCTGACGGCGCCCTGGGTCAGGGCCAGTTCCTCAGCAGCGCGGGTGAAAGAGCCATAGCGAGAGGCCACCTCGAAGGCACGCAGCGCGTGCAAGGCCTGAATCCGTTCCGACATGGCGGCGTCCCGAGCATGAGTAAGACTAATAGTAGGTCATAACTCCACGCGTTTTACAACGACAGGAGCGTCTCGGAAAATGCCGGTAAATAACAAACATAACCAAGATCCTGCCTGCATGTGACTGGAACGTTCACTTAAATCAACGCCTGGGGAAATCATGTTTACGGGATATGGAAATTGCTATCGCCTGGATGCGCTGGAGCTCGCCGCTGAACATGGACACACCATGCAACACTGGACGTTCAAAACCATAGAACACTTTCGCAGTATTCTCGCCAACCCCGAATTCCCCTGCCTGTTCGGCCGCAAGGCGGTAAACGGCGAAACCTGCCACATTCTCTTCGCCCGCGCCGAGCAACTGGCCGATGATATCGCACAGGGCCTGGCCAATTATGTGCGCACCGTCGCACCGATCGCACCCAAGCAGCGCATCGGCAGCCCATTGGTGGTGTTTCTCGAAACCGCCGCCGGCAGCAGCCTGGCCGAGCAGCAGGCCTTGGCCTGGAAGGTACTGCGCGGCGTGCATGCGCGCGACCCGCACCCTTGGCCGCAGGGCATCCCGACCGATCCCGACGATACCGGCTGGTCATTCTGCTATGCCGGCATGCCGCTGTTCATCAACATGAACTTCCCAGGCCATCAGCAGATGAAAAGCCGCAATCTGGGCCAGCACATCACCTTCGTCATCAACCCGCGGGAGAACTTCGACGAAGTGGCCAACGCCAGCACCGAGAGTGGCAAGCGCATCCGCGAACGGATTCGCGAGCGCGTGCACCACTACAACGACGGCGTTGTGCCCGACACCCTTGGCTTTTTCGGCGATACCGACAACTACGAGTGGAAGCAGTATCAACTGCAGGAGGCAGGCTCGCTCAACCCGTCACGCTGCCCCTTCCATGCCCATGCCGCACACCAGGCGACACCCGACATACTGATCGAGAACTGACCGTGAATACCGCACTCACCGCCACCTACGCCCTCACCGTGCTGCTACTGATCGCCACTCCCGGCCCGGTGGTGGCACTGATCGTCAACACTGCGGCCGCCTCCGGCTCGCGCAAGGCCATGTTCACCGCCGTCGGCACCAACTGGGCATCACTGGTGCTGATCGGCGCGGCAGCGTGGATCATCCTCACCAGTGCCGCCATCGACAAAACATGGCTCAGCACCATGAGCCTGCTGGGCTGCCTGTTCATCGGCTACATTGCCATGGGCACGTTGAGGGACGCCCTGCAGGCACCCGCGTCAGACGCGGCGAGCGAGGCCCCCAAGGCTGGGCGCGGTGGGCTGATGCAAGGCTTCATGGTGGGCATTTCCAACCCGAAAGACATCATTTTCTTCATCGCCTTCTTCCCGCAGTTCATTCAGATCACCGAATCGTTCGGCAAGAGCATGGTGGTGCTGTCGCTGCTGTGGGTGGCCATCGATTTCGCCGTGCTCAGCCTGTACATCTTCGCCATCGGCAAGATCGCCTCGCAGCGCAGCAACCGCATCATCAGCCTGGCGTCGGGCGTCGCCCTGCTGCTGATCGCCGCCGGCGGCCTGCTGTACAACCTCAAGGAACTGGCGGCCTGAATCTGCTGCAAAGTACCCGACTTAAGCGAAGGAGAGACCATGACCACGACTGACACGCGCCCGTCTCCTTCGCCGCTGCAGCAGGACTACCAGCGTTTTCTCCTGCTGGGCAGTCGCCGTGCCCCCTATACCCTGCATGTGCACGAAACCGGCTACCGCTCCGGCACCATCAACACCGATGCCCTTGGCTTGCGCTACAGCCATTGCGCCGGCAAGCGCTTTTCGGCGGCCGAGCACGGTGGTGCGTCGCGCATCAACCTGCTGGTCGGCGGCTCCACAGCCCTGGGCATCGGCGCCAGCTCCGACGAACACACGGTGGCCTCGCACCTGTCGATGCTCACGGGCGAAGTCTGGCTGAGCCTGGCCGGCTGCGGGCTGAACGCCACCCAGGAATTGATGATGTTCCTGACCCACCAGCACCGCCTTGGCCAGCTCGGCCATGTGGTGGTGCTAAGTGGCCTCAACAGCCTGGCCCACGAAGCCCTGTGTGAAGTCCTCGCAGGCACCAACGACCCGCAGCACGCCAAGGCCTACCAGGCCTTTCTCAACAGTTTCAGCGAAGGCATGCAGCCCTGCGCACCGCCCCGTCGGCAGTCGCTGTGGCGGCGCATCGGCCAGGCGCTGGCCCCTCCCGTGGTCACAGCCCCGGTCAGCTGGCCACTGTCGTCCCCGGAAAAACGACTGGCCCGTGCCGCCGACAACATTGGCCGCACCTTGCGCCAATGGGACCGTCTGCTGGCAGACAGCCACGCCACGCTCACCTTCATCCTGCAACCGCTGCTGCCCTGGTGTCGGGATACCCTGCCCGCCGGCGAGCAAGCCATGTTGACCGCGCTGCAGCAACAACCGGCCAACTTCGACCGGTTGCTGGAGGGGGCATTCGACAGACAGTTGCATTCGGCATTTTTCCGCCGCATCAAAAGCCAGGCCGACCCGGTGCCCTGCTACGACATGAACTGCATGCTCGACAGCTCGCCCGTGTTCGGCGCAGACCTGTTCATCGACCGCCTGCACCTGAACGATCTGGGCAACAATGCCTTGGCCAAGGTGATCACCGCCAAGCTTGGGCTGGCCCAGGAAAAACATGCCCAGCGCAAGGTCACGCCGATCAAGCTCGTCTGACAGTTGTCGGGTGGTCTTTCGGCCACCCCCCTTGGGTGGCTAGAATACGTCGTCGTTACGATTTGCCCGAGGCGCACGTTTGACCGCCATGAACACCGAAGCCGTCCATCCGTACCTGGCCACCCATGGGGTTTGCCTGTGAGCCTTGTGCGACGCTTGCCCCCGCTGTTGGCTGCGCTGCTGCCACTGGCCGCGCAAGCGCTGGAGGTACGCATCGACCCTCATGCCGACTTGCTCTACCGTCAGGCCTTGCCACTACTGGAGCAGGCCGATAACCAGGACGACGCTGCCAGCACGCTGCGCACAGCAGCGGGCGGCGACCCAGAGCTTAGCCGCCAGGGCCAGGCCATGGCCCACACATTGCCAACGGCGGTAGCCCTGCTGAAAAAATCGGTAGCGCTTGGCCACCCGGTCGCACAGTACCGTCTGGCGCTGTATTACATGACGTACCTGCCCGCCGCGCAAATCCCGGAGGCCGCCTGCCCGTTGCTCGAAGCCAGCCTCCAGCAGGGGTTTGCCGCACCGGCGCCCGCCATCGCCACCTGGTGCCGGCCCTACAACGTCAGCAGCGAGTACCGTACAGCGCTGGAGGCCATCCCCAGCATGGCCACCGTGTACGCCCCCTACTACCCGCAACCGGCCACGCGCCTGGCCTGCAACCGCAGCCGGCCACAAGGCCTGGAAATGCTGTGGGGGCGTCAGCGCGACTACCAGGCCGAGGTGTACCGCCTGCTTGGCGACCTCGACCCACAGCAGCGCACGAGCCTGCTGCAGAAAGCCGTAGACATCAATGGCTGCGCAACGGCGCAACAGCTGCTGACCAGCCGCCCATAACCCAGGGTCATTCGGGGCCGCCTTGCGGCCCTGTTGTCAGTTGGCCACTGAGGTTGAGACGAACACGCCTCGACCAGCAAGATCGTTCAAGCCATCCCCTGCCCCGTCTGTCATGCTGGCCTGCCTCGTAGCCGTCATGCAGCCATCATGCCCCACATCGCCCGCCAAGCCTTTCTTCACGGCGCCATTGCCATTCTCCCGTTGTCCCTGGCCGTTGCCCCTTGGGGCCTGCTGGCCGGTTCCATGGCCATCGAGGCCAACCTCAGCGCCTGGCAGGGGCAGGGGCTGTCGGCCATCGTCTTCGCCGGCGCCGCGCAGCTGGTGGCCATTGGCATGCTCAAGGGGGGTGCCAACCTGGCATCGATCCTGCTCACCACCCTGCTGCTGACCTCGCAGCACCTGCTGTATGGCCTGTCGATGCGCCCGGTACTGTCCAGCCAGCCGCTGCGCTGGCGGCTCGGCCTGGGCTTTCTGCTGACCGACGAATTCTTCGCCCTGACCAGCCAGTACGACCAGCAGCAATTCAACCGCTGGTATGCCTTGGGGGTGGGCCTGACCTTTTACATCGCCTGGAACCTGTTCACCCTGGCCGGCATACTGCTGGGCCAGAACATTCCACACCTGGACCAGTTCGGCCTGGATTTCTCCATTGTCGCCACTTTTGTCGCCCTGATCGCGCCGCTGGTGCGCAACCTGGCCACCGTGGTGTGCGTAGCCGTGTCGCTGTTCTGTTCGGTGCTGTTCAGCTACTGGCACTGGGAAACCGCCCTGGTGGTCGCAGGCCTGCTGGGCATGAGCGCCGGGTTCATCTGCCAGAAATTCGCCGGAGCCCGCGCATGACCTGGATCCTGATTTTCGCCATGGGCGCCATCGTATTTCTCAACCGCTACGCATTCCTGGAGCCGCGCCTGCCCCTGCGCCTGAGCTCGAATGCCCGGCAGTTTCTCGGCTTTGCCGTGCCGGGCATGCTCACTGCCATCTGCGGCCCGATCATCTTCATGGCTGACCACCAGCTCAACCTGAGCGTGCTCAACCCCTACCTGCTGGGCTCCCTTGTGGCCATCGCCCTGGTGCTGTTGACCCGCAGCGTATTGCTGAGCATGCTGGTGAGCATGTTGATCTTCTTCCTTCTGCGCAGCTGGCTGGCATGAGCCCGCCCTTGCGCGAGCAGACACACCTCTGGCAGGCGCCAGCCCTTGGCGACGTCGAGATGCTGCACGCTCGCTACTACCAGCAGCGCTTCGCCCCGCATGTGCACGAGGGCTATGTATTCACCGTGATCGAGTCGGGCGCCCAGCGCTTCTGGCACCGCGGCAGCGAGCACCTGGCACCGGTCGGCAGCATGGTGCTGATCAACCCCGACGAACTGCATACCGGCGCTACGGCCCATGAAGCCGGCTGGCGTTATCGCGGCTTCTATCCCGAGCACGAGCGGGTCACCGGTGTGCTCGACGAACTGGAACTGGGCCGCCACGGCATGCCCAGCTTCAAGGACAGCGTGATCCATGACCCGGCCCTGGCCCTCGCGTTCAGCCAGCTGCATCAGTTGTCCGAAGCCAGCGCCAGCGCCTTGCAGCAGCAGACGGCCTGGCGCCAGGCGGTGCTGGCCCTGGTGCAACGGCACGGGCAGTGCGCCGAGCCTTCGGCCCCTGGCCACGAACCCCTGGCCGTAGCCCGCGCCCGCGAACTGCTGGAAAGCCAACTGGCCGACCCGCCCTCACTGGAAGCGCTGGCGGCAGCAGTCAACCTGTCGCCGTTCCACTTCGCCCGGGTGTTCCGCCAGGCCACCGGACTGCCACCCCATGCCTGGCTGAAGCAACGCCGCCTGGCCCGCGCCCGCGAAATGCTGAAGCACGGCCTGGCCGCTTCGCAAGTGGCGTTCGACCTCGGCTTTGCCGACCAGAGCCATTTGAGCCGGCAGTTCAAGCAGGCTTACGGGGTTTCTCCGGGAGCATATCGGCAAGCATGCGTCAGCCCAAGCGCGGCAACTCGGCTATTCACAAACCTAACTCCAGTTGCAGCGGATCCAGCATGTGCCGGCGAATCCTGACGGCGACACCAACCAAGCGCACGGCTCGCCCTTGCCGTTTATTGTCCCAAAGCATACGGCACAACCCCCGGACGACCTGCGGCTGTAGTGCAAGAGCGGGCGCTTCGGCAGTAGCTATGGAAAAATCGGAAAACTTGAGCTTGACCTGGTTCCTAACAATTGGTGGCGCGCTCCCCAAAACTTCCAGGCGCTTCGCCAAGGTGCCCAGCAGTTCATCCAGCTCCCTGAGACAGCAGGCAAAGTCATTACAGTCGCTGGGCAAAGTATGTTCAACCCCCAACGATTGCACAGCACCAGGCTTCCCTTCGTAGCTTTCTTGGCCCCGACAGCGTTCCCACACATAAAAACCATGAGCCCCAAGGTGACGCAGCAAAGCCGGTATCATCTCGTCAGTGACATCCGCACACTTGGTGCACCCCAAGGCTTGTAGCACGGCCCAAGTCTTTGGCCCCACACCGGGAATCTTGCGAATATCCAGGTTCTTCAGAAACGCTTGCACCTGATGCGGCGCAATAACAAACTGGCCATTGGGTTTGTTAACTTCCGAGGCCATTTTCGCCAGGTACTTCAGAGGTGCGACACCCGCCGATGCCGTCAGATGCAGTTTTTGCTCAATACTCGCCCGGATCCTGTTTGCCATGTATGTCGCCGAACCGTTGCAGTACACCTGCCCTGTCACGTCCAAGGTGGCTTCATCTAGCGAAAGGAACTCGACGTTTGAGGTATAGCGCCGAAAAATGACGTCTAGCCTGCGAGTCACTGCCTCGTAACGCTCGAAACGCACGGGCAGCAGCACCAACCCTGGGCACAAGCGCTCAGCCGTGGCGGTTGCCATGCCGCTTCTAACACCATATCGCCTGGCGATGTAGTTGGACGTACTGATTACGCCCCGATCTGTCGCCTTGCCGCCGACAGCGACCGGCCGCTCACGCAGCCATGGGGCATCCAGCAACTCAACAGCAACAAAGTAGGAATCCATGTCGACATGAATGAACTTGTGGCCTTGGCCTAGCAGTTGCCGCGCCACTCCATCAGGCGGTTGACGGTTTTCAGCCAAGCACGAATACCCCCAGCGATGTAGATCCATCGATATTACGAAGTTCATGCACACCCTGAATGTGCGGGGCAAACTCGGGATATTCCACGGACAGCGCCTCGACTGCTTGCAAATAACCAACCAAAGCCGTAGTCCAACGCTCGCCGGGAGCGATGCACATGATCCCTGGCGGATATGGAATTGCTCCCTCGGCCGCTACCTTGCCTGCAACCTCCCCAATGCGTTGCAGGCTGGCTTCACCACGCACAAACTGTTGGTTTGCCTGATACGGAGAGCAGTGCCACTGTGCCGCGTCAATTGCGCTGAAAATCTCATTTTGCCGCTGCTCAACCTGATGGACGCAATAGAGGGTATTGATACGCTCACCAAGCATGGCAAGGGATAGCCCCAAATAGGGCTTAGCAGCGGCGCGCAGCGACGGCAGTACTTGCAGCACCGAAGTGCCCTTGAGCCAGTGCGCTTCGAAAGCTTCCAACGCATCGACCAGCCTGTTCAAGGCAACAATGTCGCTGGATGGCGTCATCAGCAAGGTGAAGGTGTAGAAATCCGCTTTTTCCGGGGTGAAGTCGCAATCTCGTAGGTACTGGGTGACTAGGCATGCCGGGATATCGAACTGCCCTCGGGTGGTAAAAATAGCCTTGCATGGATCGATGTAGTGCAAGCCAGGCTCAATAGGCAAAGCGCCCTGTACCTGATATTCAAGCGGAGCCTGTGCAACAGCAGGCATCACTGGTTGGACAAACCGGCAGCGGCGTATCACTTGATCGCGCAGTAGCTGCGCAGCAGCCAATGCCTGACGCCAGTGACGCTCGCCTTCGCCTTCGGCAAGCATGGCTGCATTCACTTCCAGTGACATAAACAAGGGGTAAGAGGGACTGGTCGAAGCGTGCTGCATGAAAGCCGCGTTAAAGACTGGCCGCGGGCAGTAACCAGGCAAATGACTGATATGCCGGTCCTTCCTATGAATCTGCGACGCTTGGGACAGCCCGGCCATCTGCTTGTGCACCGACTGGGTCACAACAATACCAGGGGAAGTCTGGGTCAACGGCACACTCAGTGGTGACAGCCTGGCCAATGCAGGAACGAAAGGCTCATATCCCGCCCATGCGCCGTCGAAAAGGACATACTCACAAAGATGGCCGATGCGCGCCAACAGTGCCGCCGCGTCAACCACTACTCCATCGCAGGTCGCCTGCTGGATAACTGCCAGGCGAAACGGCCTGGGTTGCTGGGCGCGACGCTCGCAGACCAGGCCCACCCGGCGGCGTAAGTGTGCTTCATCCAGGGCTCCAGCCCGATAGCCGCCCAGCACCCCGCGTTCATCCCGAACATTGTCCAGGTACACTGGCAAAGCACCGCACTGGATCAAGGCACCGAGGAATACAGACTTGTGATTATTGCGATCCATCAACACCAGGTCGCCGGCCGCCAGCAACGCACTGGTTACCACCTTGTTGGCAGTGGACGTACCATTGAGCACGAACCAGGTGTCGTCAGCCCCAAAAACCCTTGCCGCCAGTTGCTCGGCCTCTCGTATCGGGCCTTCATGACCCAGCACATCCCCCAGCTCCGGGGCTGCATGGGGCACATCTACATGGAAGACTTCAGGCCCCACCAACCGCCTGAAACGGGCTCCAGCCGGGTGCTGCTGCAGAAAGGCTCCCCCTTGGTGCCCTGGGCAGGCAAAGGTTGGCCGGCGTCTGTCGACAAACGACGCAACCGCGCGGGTGAAAGGCGGCAACACCTGCCGCTCAAAGGCAAGCGCGGCAGCAGTTAGCCTGGCCTTGTCATGCTCCGACAGCGGCAACTTCATCTGCGGGTCTTCCACGCCACCTGTCGAGACGCCCACGCCGACCGAGGCAATGAAAAACGGTATCCGCCAATGCTCTACTGCTTCACGCACAGTCACGTGCAGCGCGTCATCGGGTGTCAGCAACAATGCCGAAGCGAGTGCGAGATTTGTCGACGCATGCAAAGGTACGGTCTCCACGCCCTGCCACGCGTCCACAGCGAGTACCACGCTATATACGATCGTCGGTGTCATCGGTATTTCCTTTCAGGTTCCAGCGCACTGGCGCTATGAATAACATCAGCGTCATCCAGATGAAGGTTGCCGGCCCGGCGACTACAAACACCAAACTGGCAACCAGCCCTGAAACGGCATCACCCATGACAGCGGTGAAAAAGTAGAGGGAGAAGTTCCTTCCAACTTCATGTTCACTCGACAGGTATTGGATGTTGGTGACAATAGCGATATCAACGAATGCACCAATGAAGCCGACAACAAATAGCACCAACAGAAACAACCAGCTATTGAACTGCAGCGCCATTGCTGCAGCAAAAAATAGCCCGCCGTATAGCAACCAATAACGCACTACCAACCGTACAGTAGTATGCGGATTGAAACGTGTATAAAGCACGCCGCCGAGCACGGTGCCAGCAGCAAGCAGTGAAAATACGTACCCCACCGCTGCTTCGGAAGCGAAGTGCTCCAATACTGACGCCGGAAGGATGAAGCGAATGATCGATGTTGCGAACAGCGCACAGATCGTGGTACAGCCAATAACTGCAAACAGTGGAGCATTACTATTTCTGAGCAGGCTCACACTGCGCGCAGCATCGCGAACCATGGCCCCGCCATCGAATGCCTGACGCTCGCCTTGCCTAACCGGCTTCAGTGTGGCTATTGATAGTGCCGATAACACCAGGCACAGCGAAAAAAACAGGAATGTCGCTTCGCGCGACAACAGCACTACGCATGCAGAGAACGCCAGTGGACCGATAATAGAGGCAGCATCTTCGATCACTTGAACACCACTATTGACCGAGGCCAGTTTATTCTTTTCGACAAGTTCCGGGAAGTACGCGCGAAAGGATGGCACATAAAGGCACTCAAGCGCCGTCATGACCATCGCCAGCCCTACCACCACTGGCAAAATTGGCGTGTAAACGCTGAATGAGGCAAAGAAGGCCAGTGCCAAAAGGCCTTTACCCGCCTCGACTACAAACAGTGTACGTCTCTTGTCGGCGTTATCCGCCAGCCAGCCACCCAAAGGCGAAAACACCATACTCGGCAGGTAACGAAAAAAATAGGCGACACCAATCAGTAGCAGGTCGGCATCGGTCATGGACACCATTGCGACTGCAAATGCCGCTTCGAAGGCAAACTCACCGCATTTGGAAAAACAATAGCCCGATGCCAATGAACGTGTTCCGTTATTGCCAGTCAACGCCTGCATGTTCTGCTTGCTCCTTATCGAGCGGTATAGATCAACTCATCCTCGGTGATGTCGCGTCCTGGTACATCGAGCCGCTCGAAAACCAACTTCCTGAGAATATCCTGCTCACTCGCCGGCATCAGATAAAACATGATATTGCTGTACCAAAGCCAGCCAAGTCGCGTCAGCCGGTAATGGTTTGCTTCCTCCAAAACCAGGCCTGCCTGGATCAATGCACCAAGCCGGAGTATCAAAGGCTCCGGTACACGGCTCATTTCTACCATGCGCTTGTCGACTGAACCGTGATACGCCAAACGAACCACTAATGGTTTGACCACATCCAGCACGGAATCATGCCCGCTCACTTGACAGAGATACTCACCCTCCGTCATGCGTTGGGTATACTTGTCACGCAATGGAGTGTTCGTGATAACGTGCCCCGCGACCGATGAGATGGCACCCACGCCGAAACCCAGCAGGTCATGATCGGCATAGCCATAGACATGCTCGTGGTAAATGAACGAATAATCGCTGGCAAACAGCGCGTTATCGACGCCCGGCCTACGCACATAGCCATGCCCGTTGTAGGGAACATAGCCATACTGGCGCAGGTGCTCATCAAGCATAAATTTCATGTTGAGCTTGCGCATGGCAGGCATCACGTCCGCGAAACGCTCCTTGATCTGCTTGTGTAATTTAACGGAAGTCGCGGCGTTGTTGATGGGGTAGATATCGACATTGCTGACCCCCATCGCAACCGCTTTATCAATGTCGGCGAGCGTCTGCTGCTCATGGCTGCCATTCATGCCATACAGGATGTCGCAGAGAACATGCGCGAAGTGCCCACGCAGCTGTTCGGTAGCACGCTCGATCTTGCCGATGTCCGGGTCGAGGTTGAACAGCTGCCGCCATTGCCGATCGGTCGTTTGCAAACCGAATCGCGCATGCGTCACACCAATGGCAGCCAATGCGCGGGCGCGCTCCTCGGTGACACTAGTAACACTGAACTCGAATGAGAACTCCTGCACATCGCACATATCGAAATGACGATGCAGAGCTTCGCCAATCTCTTGAATGTTTCGCGGCGACAATAAGGAGGGCGTTCCCCCGCCAAAGAAGATGGCCCTGACCGGGACCGCCTTCAAATCCATCACTTGCGCTTTGTACTCTATTTCGCGGATCAGCGCCTGCGTATATCGATCGATGTCTTCAGCACTCTTGTACAACCCCCGGGTAAACGGGCAGAACGAACAGATGGCTTCACAGAACGGCACATGGAAGTAAAGTGCGCGTGAACACGCCGCCTGATTGGCACTTGCCATGATTTCCGTAAACTGCTGCTTGTCCGGCGTGAAAAGATTATGTACTTGCGTTGGAAAGAAAAAATTATACAGCGGGAACTGATAGTCAAACTTCAACATCCCCCTATTGAGCAACTGCATGCTTCCTCCCTCGCAGGCCAGTTACCACCGCCCCGCGCAATAGCGTCCTCTTGTTGACTTGGACGTCGGCACCAAAGAACGCTGTGATCCCGTCATTAATGCAGTGATTGCTTTTACCGCAGGTATAGACGTCAATACTGATATAACCGCGCTCGGGATAAGTATGGTAAGAAAGATGAGACTCCGACAACAGAAAAAGACCTGTCACACCCTCTCCGCCAGACGTGAACTTGTGAACCATGTCGCTTATGACAGTGAAACCGGATGCCTCTAACGCCGAAAGGAAAAAGCGATGCAATGTCTTCTCACTGCGCAACAACGTTGCGCAGGCACCCGTGATATCCCAGATAGTGTGGTAGCCACGATCGTCCATAATTCATGCCCCTTCTCGAGGAAGATGAAGGGGCGGCACAAAGCCGCCCCCTTGCTTACCACATGCAAACGCCTTTCGTGGTAACGCCGGTCACATCGGTTTTGAACAGCTCGATTGCAGATTTCATATGTGAACTCCTTTCAGATTTTTGAGATCGCCCTTGCATCTCTCGGGCGAGTTCAACTTAGGACTAATGCAGGGAGAAACTCAACAAGCAAGTTGTAACAACGACAAGACCAGCAACAAGCGCGAACAGGGAAAGCAGAATATTCCTACATGCCCACACCATTGAGAGCTGACGTCTTCGAGCGCTACAAAACGGCGGATTAGAGCATTTCACTGCTGCACACGAAATGCTCGCGCTGTTATCCGGCTCACCGAACCGCGCATTCGACTTTAAACATACTGTTTAAACGTAACTCGTTGTTACGGTACCGCCTCGGCGACTGCTGCAGCGACAAACAGAGCTACATCATCCTTCTGCTACACTGACAAGGCTGAATGGAGGATCCTGCCATGTCCGAAAGAGAGCTCACCACCCTTCTGTCGTTGATGAACCAGCGCCAGGCCTGTCTGAGCAGTGCCTGCAAGGAGATTGCCGACTGGATCGACCGGCAGGGCGATGTGCCCGCCGCCGGCAAGATCCGCGCTAGCCTGAAGGCACTGGAGGCCGATGAGGCCCAGGTTCGAAAGACCCTGACGTCGCTGACCCTCGACAGACCGCTGCCGCGCTTTCGTAGCTGAAAGGCGCAGTTGAAAAAAAGGGCCGCTGAACGCGGCCCTTTGATCTGTCAGTGGTTCATGTGCATGTGATCATGCCCACCACCCGCGTCGGCGTTGAGTGCACGCACTTGTGCCTGAACGTCCAGGGTTTCCTTGGCGCCCTTGGCATCCTCGATGGTCAGGGTCAGTGGCACTTTGTCACCCTCCTTCACCTGATTGTTCAGGCCCATCAGCATGACATGAAGGCCATTCGGGTCCAGGGTCACTGCCTTGCCGGCTGGCAATTCGACAGCCTTGACCTCACGCATGCCCATCACGTCACCGTTCATGGTCATCTCGTGCACCTGCACGGTCTTGGCCACGGGCGAAGCCACACCCACCAGCTTGCTGTCGCTGCTGGCAGTCAGGACCATGAACGCACCGGTGGACTGCTGATGCGGCACGCTGGCACGCACCCAGGCATCACTCACGGTGGTCTGGGCCAGGGCCGGCAGGGCCAGCCCCATCAGTACCAGGGCAGCCAAACCGCGTTTGATCGGTTGCATCGACATTCAGCAGATCTCCATCAGGGTGACCAGATCTTCGGCGCATTCCTTGGCGTTCAGGGAATGGCCCAGGCTCAGGCGCAGGGTGCCACGTGTATCGTAGACGTAGCTGGTGGACGAATGAGAAATGGTGTAGGTGTCTCCGGCCGGAACCTTCTCGTAGAACACCTTGAATTCCTTGGCCACCGCGGCAATTTCCTCGGGGGTGCCGGTCAGCGCGGTGAACGTCGGGTCGAAGGCCTTGACGTAGGCATCGAGCACCTCGGGCGTGTCGCGCTCCGGGTCCAGGGTGATGAATACCACCTGGAACAGGTCGCGGTCGCGGCCCCTCAGCAGCTTGCGAATCTGCGCCGCCCGCGCCAGCGTGGTCGGGCAGACGGCCGGGCACTGGGTGAAGCCGAAGAAGACCATCGGCATGCTGCCGTAGAAGCTCGACAGGGTGCGCACGTTACCTTGCGGGTCTTTGAGGCTGAACTTGCGCCCGAGGATTTCGTTGCTCATGTTCTTGCCGTACTTGAACTCGAGCCCCCGGGCCGGGCTGCAGCCTGCCAGCAGGCCAAGCCCGAGAACGCCCATGCCGGCGACAACCGCACGCCGGGTCAAAAGATCATTCATGAAACCATCCTTTACAGGGAAGGTGCCGGCCCTCGGGACGGGCCGGTCGAAAAACCGGGGCATTCTGGCATGACACCCAGAGGGGTTCTACCCGACCATGGCGGGTATGGCCTGCAGCCCTTTGAATACGGGCTGCGGCCTGTTGTCGCAGGGGTTGAAACCGTAACACTTTGTTGCTAAGGGAGCCGCCTTCAACTCAGTAGTAGGCGTTTTCTTTCTGGCTGTGGTCAGTCACGTCGCGCACGCCCTTCAGCTCCGGAATACGCTCGAGCAGGGTGCGCTCGATGCCTTCCTTCAGGGTGACATCGGCCTGGCCGCAACCCTGGCAGCCACCACCGAACTGCAGCACGGCAATGCCGTCATCGACCACGTCCACCAGGCTCACCTGGCCGCCATGGCTGGCCAGGCCGGGGTTGATCTCGGTCTGCAGGTAGTAGTTGATACGCTCGTTGATCGGGCTGTCTTCGTTGACCATCGGCACCTTGGCGTTTGGCGCCTTGATGGTCAGCTGGCCGCCCATGCGGTCGGTGGCGTAGTCGACCAGTGCGTCTTCCAGGAACGGTACGCTGACGGCGTCCAGGTAAGCAGTGAAGCTTTTCAGACCCACGGCGGTGTCGTCAGGCTTCTCTTCGCCCGGCTTGCAGTAGGCGATGCACGTCTCGGCGTACTGGGTGCCCGGCTGGGTGATGAAAATGCGAATGCCGATGCCGGGCGTATTCTGCTTGGAGAGCAGATCGGCCAGGTAGTCATGGGCGGCGTCGGTAATGGTTATAGCGCTCATGTAGGTTCCTCACAGACTTGCGGCCAAGTGTACGCCAACCCAGCCTTCGAACAAAGTCCTAGCAATTGACTCGGGAAAGCGCATATTCAGGGGCCGGCCCCCGTTGCGCCGCCAGCCAGGCCTGCATTCGCCGGTACAGGCCGCGCTCCAGCCACTGGTAGCTAAACCACGACATTAGTCCAATGGACGGCACGCACAGGGCAAATGTCAGGAACGGGTTCAGATGCAGGCGCTCACTGGCGAACCAACCGGCATACAGCACCAGCACATGTATCAGGTACACCGAGTACGAACAGTCGCCAAGGGCCTTGAGCAGCCGATTGCCCTGGAACAGCGGCTCCATGGCCACGAAGGCCAGGACGACCATCGCACTCGGTAACCCCCAGTGCAGCAAGCGTTGGGAAGCGTCCAGATAGTAGATCGCCATGCCCGCCACACCCAGCAACGCCAGCGGCAACCACCGCCCCTGACGGATCAGCCCGCGGCGGTACAGTACGCCGACACCAATGCCCAGTAGAAACTCATAGATGATGCCGTTGTTGTAGAAGCGGCTGACCACGCCCATGCGCCCCAGTACCTCACTGACCAGCAACAGAGCGGCAGTCATCAGCAGCAGGTGATGCCGTTGGCGTACCAGGAAGGCCAGGCCGAACAGCAGGTAGAAGAACATCTCGAAGTTCAGCGTCCAGCCCACGTTCAGGGTCGGGTACAGGCCATAGCCACCTGGGTTTTCCGCCGGGATGAACAGCAGCGACAGGAACAGGTGCCGCCAGTCAAACGCCTGATGTGGCATCCATTGGCTGAATGCCAGCAGCAACATGGCCATCAGGGCTGTGTAGAACCAGTAGGCAGGGACGATGCGCAGCGCCCGATTGAGCAGGAACTGGCATGGTTCGATGGTTTTGTCGCGGGTCGACAGGTAGATGACCAGCCCACTGATGACGAAGAAGATGTCGACGCCTACGGCGCCACGGTCGGTGAGCAGTTGGCCGATGGGGCCGGTGGCGTGGAAGTCGAAGAAGATCTGCATGAAATGGTGGCAGACCACCACCCAGGCGGCGAACGCCCGCAGTGCCTGAAGCGAATACAGCATGGAATACCCTGCGCTTGGCGGTGCATTGAGGCCCGTATCGAGTGCAGAGGCCAGCGCCAGTCTTGAGAGCCGCGCCGTACCTGTTGTAGGAGCGGGTTCACCCGCGAAGGGCTGCAAAGCAGCCCCCTTTTGCAATCGATCAAGACCACCCACCCGTTCCGACCGCAAGGTACTCGGAAAGGTCAGCCAACCCGATCAGAGGTTCTCGTACCGGTTCATGTCCAGCACGCCCGCCTCGACCGGTTCGGTTTCCTTGATATAGCTGTTCAGGTCATGGAAATAGCGCCAGAACGCCGGGTGACTGCGGCGCACACCCCAGCGCATGACAATGCGCTCGAACTTCGCCGCGTCATCTTTGGCGTACTCCATGTCCTCGACGAACTCCGGCACATCCTTGGTCGGGATGTTGAAGATGAAGTTCGGGTAGCTGGAGAGCACCCCCGGGTACAGGGTCAGGGTATCCAGCCCCGGCTGGTAGCGGTACGCCTCACCCAGCAGGAACGCCACGTTGCTGTGCGCGCGGTTGCGCAGCAGGCTGTACACCTGACGTTGGCCGTCCTGCCCTTCGATACGCAGCATGGTCGCCTCGGGCAACTGGTTGATCACCTTCAGCCCGGCCGCCGGGCGCGACACCAGACGGCTGAGCGACTGCTCGGCATTGCGGAATTCTTCGCTCATCTGCGGCCGTGAGCAGAACGCGCCCTGGCAGCGGTTGATCGGGTCCGGTGCGGCATTCAGGCTGCCGGTGCGCTGCAGCAGCTTCAGGCCAAAGTCGCGTTTGGGGTTGCGCGGGTCGAGCTTGATGCCACTCGGGGTGTCGGTGTCGATGTCTTCATAATCCATCCACATCTTCACCTTGCCACTGTTCTGGTACCAGTCGCCAAGGATCGCCTTGCGCTGGTCGGCCGGCATCAGGCGCAGGAAGTTGACCTCGGCGCCGTTGCGGATCAGGTCGAAGTACAGGCGCGTCTGCAACTGGTGCGAAACGTTGCCATACACATCGAAGTTGACCGCCAGCTGGTAATACGTGCGCTCGAACAACGGGTAGTCGAACAGCCACACGGTCAGCGGCACATCCCCCACCAGGCCCTTGGTCACCGATGCGCTGTCGAAGTGGCGGAAGATGCTCAGCAGCGCATTGTCGTTACCGGCCCACAGCGTCGACCATCTCGGTGCCGGCATTTCGGCATAGGCTTCACGGCGCAGTTTCTCGTAGTCGTTGCGCTTGTCACGATAGGCGTGCCACAGGCTCAGCACACTGCCCACGTCATCGATCTGACCAGGCATGGCCAGCAGCGGGGTAGCCTCGCCGCGGTACTTGGCATCGGTGATGTAGCGATCGAAGGCCGGCTCCTGGAACAGCGCCCAGAAGTTGTCGCGGATCACGTCAGTGGCAATCTGCCCGCGGCACACCGGGCCACGGATGAAGGTGCGCACGAAGTACTCGGCGTTATCCAGCATGAACTGGTAGCGCGCCACCGCCGGGATCGCCTCGAAGGTTTCAAACGGATTGGCCCGGTGGCGCGGGCCGTAGCCCGGAAGCGCGGCAGCATGCCAGTCACCGGCATAGAACAGCTGCTTCACGCGCTTGAGCTTCTGCGGCCCCATCGGGTAGGTGATGTGCGTCTTGTGCACGATCACGCCCTGCACCGGGATCAACCGGTAGTAGAAGTCCGTGCCCGGTGGGTCGTTGGGGCGGCGGGTGGCAATGATATCGACCGGCTTGCCACTTGGCGTGCGCGAGCGCACCCACTGGAAGAAGTGGCCCTGCTCGCCGCCAGCGAAATAGATGTGCGCCAAAAACAGGTGCTCGTACAGCCAGCGGCCCACCAGCGCCTCGGTGGAACCCGGGCGGTTGAGCAGTTCTTCCCACTCTGCGATCTGCCTGGCTTCGGCCGCGCTCGGCTGGATCGGCTGGTACTCCACCGGCGCACCGGCCGCCAGCCAGCGGCGCAGGGTGGCGTATTCGTCGTCGGTCAGCCCGGTCACCGCCAGCGGCATGCCCTCCTTGGGGTGTGCGCCGGCATAGGCGTCAAATTCATGGGGCAACGGGCACATGTTGTTGCGGCTCAGGCCCAGGACGATCTCTTCGGGTAGCTTGGCGTTGGGCGTAAGCGGGGTCTTGTGGCCCAACTCCAGCATGCGCGCCATCAACGCAGCCTGACCGCCCTGGTTGTCGAGCACCGAGTAGAAGCCCTTCTTGCGCCATTGCTCTTCGCTGTGTGCGTCGTAGAACAGCCGCGTGGTGGGCACCGCCTTGCTCCGCTCGCCCTGGTACACCGGGACCTTGCTGGCCCCGCGTACCGCGCCTTCAGGGCTTTCCAGCTTGAGCTGGCAGGCGGCGTCGTTGCAGGCGTGGCAGGCCACGCACTTCTCGGTGAAGATCGGTTGAATGTCCCGGGTGTAGGAAATAGCCGGGCTCGACTGGGGGGCCTGCCCGAATACCGCGCCGCTGATGAGCAAGGCGAAGGCGCCGGCAAGGATACGATGCACCATGTGCGGAAAGTCCTGGTTCTTGAAAGCCATCACGATTTGTTGCCTGGTCGTCCTGGGTGCCTTGCGCTGCCTCCACCCGCCCAACATGAGCAGTTTTCATGCAAATGGGCGACATGCCTAAAAACCGCGCAGCTTTGTTATGATTCGGCACCTTCTGATATTCGCCCGACCAGGTAGTTCCTATGTCCGACCGCAGCGCTCGTCTCCAAGCACTCCAGAACGCACTCAAAGAGCGCATCCTGATCCTCGACGGCGGCATGGGTACTATGATCCAAAGCTACCGTCTGGAGGAACACGACTATCGTGGCACGCGTTTTGCCGATTGGCCAAGCGATGTGAAGGGTAACAACGACTTGTTGCTGCTCAGCCGCCCGGACGTGATCGCCGCCATCGAGAAGGCCTATCTGGATGCTGGTGCCGATATTCTCGAAACCAACACCTTCAACGCCACGCAGATTTCCCAGGCCGACTACGGCATGGAGTCGCTGGTTTACGAGCTGAACGTCGAAGGCGCGCGCATCGCTCGCCAGGTTGCCGATGCCAAGACCCTGGAAACGCCCGACAAGCCGCGCTTCGTTGCCGGCGTGCTCGGCCCTACCAGCCGAACCTGTTCGATTTCCCCGGATGTCAACGACCCAGGGTTTCGCAACGTCACCTTCGACGAGTTGGTAGAAAACTACATCGAGGCCACCCGCGGCTTGATCGAAGGCGGCGCCGACCTGATCCTGATCGAAACCATCTTCGACACCCTCAACGCCAAGGCGGCGATCTTCGCCGTGCAGCAAGTGTTCGAGGACGACAACGTCGAACTGCCGATCATGATCTCCGGCACCATCACCGACGCCTCCGGCCGTACCCTGTCGGGTCAGACCACCGAAGCGTTCTGGAACTCGGTGCGCCACGCCAAGCCGATTTCCGTGGGCCTGAACTGCGCCCTCGGCGCCAAGGACCTGCGCCCGTATCTGGAAGAGCTGGCCACCAAGGCCGACACCCACGTGTCCGCCCACCCCAACGCAGGCCTGCCGAACGCCTTCGGTGAGTACGACGAAACCCCGGCCGAGATGGCCGCGGTGGTCGAAGAATTCGCCGCCAGCGGTTTCCTCAACATCATCGGCGGTTGCTGCGGCACCACCCCAGGCCATATCCAGGCCATTGCCGAAGCCGTGGCCAAGTACAAGCCGCGCGAGATCCCGGAAATCGCCAAGGCCTGCCGCCTGTCGGGCCTGGAACCGTTCACCATCGACCGCCAGTCGCTGTTCGTCAACGTCGGTGAGCGCACCAACATCACCGGTTCCGCCAAATTCGCCCGGCTGATCCGTGAAGAGAACTATACCGAAGCCCTGGAAGTCGCCCTGCAGCAAGTCGAGGCCGGCGCCCAGGTAATCGACATCAACATGGACGAAGGGATGCTCGACTCCCAGGCAGCCATGGTCCGGTTCCTCAACCTGATCGCGGGTGAGCCGGACATCTCGCGCGTACCGATCATGATCGACTCGTCCAAGTGGGAAGTGATCGAAGCCGGCCTCAAGTGCATCCAGGGCAAGGGCATCGTCAACTCCATTTCCATGAAGGAAGGCGTCGAGCAGTTCAAGCACCACGCCCGCCTGTGCAAGCGCTATGGCGCTGCCGTGGTGGTCATGGCTTTCGACGAAGTCGGCCAGGCCGATACTGCCGCGCGCAAGAAGGAAATCTGCCAGCGCAGCTATGACATCCTGGTCAACGAAGTGGGCTTCCCGCCAGAAGACATCATCTTCGACCCGAACATCTTCGCCGTCGCCACCGGTATCGAAGAGCACAACAACTACGCCGTCGACTTCATCGAAGCCTGTGCCTATATCCGCGATCACCTGCCCCATGCCCTGAGCTCGGGTGGCGTGTCCAACGTGTCGTTCTCGTTCCGTGGCAACAACCCGGTGCGTGAGGCGATCCACTCGGTGTTCCTGTACCACGCGATCCAGAACGGCCTGACCATGGGTATCGTCAACGCCGGCCAGCTGGAGATCTACGACGAGATCCCGGCCCAGCTGCGTGAAAAGGTCGAGGACGTGGTGCTCAACCGCACCCCGCATGGCACCGATGCACTGCTGGCCATCGCCGACGACTACAAGGGTGGCGGCGCAACCAAGGAAGTGGAAAACGAAGAGTGGCGCTCGCTGCCGGTGGAAAAACGCCTGGAGCATGCGCTGGTCAAGGGCATCACCGCGTTCATCGTCGAAGACACCGAAGAATGCCGCCAGCAGTGCGCGCGCCCTATCGAAGTGATCGAAGGCCCGCTGATGAACGGCATGAACGTGGTCGGCGACCTGTTCGGCGCGGGCAAGATGTTCCTGCCGCAGGTGGTCAAGTCGGCCCGCGTCATGAAACAGGCCGTTGCTCACCTGATCCCCTTCATCGAAGCCGAAAAAGGCGACAAGCCGGAAGCCAAGGGCAAGATCCTGATGGCCACGGTGAAAGGCGACGTGCACGACATCGGGAAGAACATTGTCGGCGTGGTGCTGGGCTGTAACGGATACGACATCGTCGACCTTGGCGTGATGGTGCCGGCGGAGAAGATCCTGCAGACAGCCCGCGAGCAGAAGTGCGACATCATCGGCCTGTCCGGCCTGATTACCCCGTCGCTGGACGAAATGGTCCACGTTGCCCGCGAAATGCAGCGCCAGGGCTTCGAACTGCCGCTGATGATCGGTGGCGCCACCACCTCCAAGGCGCACACGGCGGTCAAGATCGAGCCCAAGTACAGCAACGACGCAGTCATCTACGTCACCGACGCTTCGCGCGCGGTCGGCGTGGCCACCCAGTTGCTGTCCAAAGAACTCAAGCCGGGCTTCGTCGAGAAGACCCGCCTGGAATACGTGGACGTGCGCGAGCGCACCGCCAACCGCAGCGCCCGCACCGATCGCCTCAGCTACGCCCAGGCGATCGCTGCCAAGCCGCAGTACGACTGGGCCAGCTACCAGCCAGCGGTGCCCTCCTTCACCGGCGTCAAGGTGCTGGAAGACATCGATTTGCGCACCCTGGCCGAGTACATCGACTGGACCCCGTTCTTCATCTCCTGGGACTTGGCCGGCAAGTTCCCGCGCATCCTCACCGACGAGGTGGTTGGCGAGGCTGCTACGGCGCTGTACAAGGATGCCCGCGAGATGCTCGACAAGCTGATCGACGAGAAGCTGATCAGCGCCCGCGCGGTATTCGGTTTCTGGCCGGCCAACCAGGTGGCCGATGACGACATCGAAGTCTACGGCGAAGATGGCCAGGCACTGGCCACCCTGCACCATCTGCGCCAGCAGACCATCAAGCCGGACGGCAAGCCCAACTGGTCGCTGGCCGACTTCGTCGCACCGAAAGACAGCGGCGTGACCGACTACGTAGGTGGTTTTATCACCACCGCCGGCATCGGTGCCGAGGAAGTGGCCAAGGCTTACCAGGACAAGGGCGACGACTACAGCTCGATCATGGTCAAGGCCCTGGCCGACCGCCTGGCCGAAGCCTGTGCCGAATGGCTGCACGAGCAGGTGCGTAAAGAGCACTGGGGCTATGCCCGCGACGAACACCTGGACAACGAGGCGCTGATCAAGGAGCAGTACAGCGGCATCCGCCCTGCACCGGGCTACCCGGCCTGCCCCGACCACACCGAAAAGGAAACCCTGTTCCGCCTGCTCGATGGCACCGCCATCGGTGAGACCGGGCCAAGCGGGGTGTACCTCACCGAGCACTTCGCGATGTTCCCGGCGGCGGCGGTCAGCGGCTGGTACTTCGCCCACCCGCAGGCGAAGTATTTTGCCGTAGGCAAGGTCGACAAGGACCAGATCGAACGTTACAGCGCACGCAAAGGCCAGGATATCAGCGTAAGCGAGCGCTGGCTGGCGCCTAACCTGGGGTATGACAGCTAAACGACTTCGCTGGCTTCTTCGCGGGCTCGCCCACACAGGTATAAAACAGGCCTCAAGCGCCGTGATTGACCTGTAGGAGCGGGTTTACCCGCGAAGAGGCCGGCACAGGCAACCTCACAACCATTGCCTACACTGTCTTTGATTGCCTCTGATTTCCCCAGGAGCCACCATGGACGATTCCAGCCAGGGCAAACCCCCGACCTTCTGGCAGATGCTGCACAGCATCCTCGCTGCCGCCTTCGGCGTGCAAAGCGGCAAAAACCGCGCACGCGACTTCACCCACGGCAAAGCCAGCCATTTCATTACGCTGGGGGCGCTGTTCACCCTGGTGTTCATTGCGGTATTGATCGGCCTGGTGCAATTGGCCCTGCACCTGACCCGCTAACCTGTGCCGGCCTCTTCGCGGGTAAACCCGCGCCTACAGCGGCCTGTGTCCAACCAGCGATGCGTGTGTAGGAGCGGGTTTACCCGCGAATACGGTCGCGGCGGCAACGGTGAACGGCAGGTGGTAATTGGCCAGCAGGCCCGGCCCTTTCGCGGGTGAACCCGCTCCTACGACGGCCTTTCCCCAACCAGCGATGCGTGTGTAGGAGCGGGTTTACCCGCGAATACGGTCGCGGCCGCAACGGTGAACGGCAGGTGGAAATTGGCCAGCAGGGCCGGCCCTTTCGCGGGTAAACCCGCTCCTACGACGGTCCCGCGCCATTCTCAAGGGATATGGTTTCACCGCGAAGAGGCGGGCACAGGCAATAATAAAGCGCCTGTGAGATTCCCTCCCACAGGCGCCCTGCTACATCACGGTCTTGAGTTTCAAGTCACTGGTGGCTGACCCAATACACCGCAGTGACCACCACCAGAACGATCAGGCAGAGGATCGCCCAGGCATCGACGCTGCTGTCAGCTTTGCGGACCTTGGTTGAGTTTCCCATTGCATTGCCTCTTGTAGTGGTTATGGGAATGCACTTCACCACCAGCAGTTAAGACGAGCAATGCCCTTCCCTCAAGCAGGGTCATTCAATATTCGACCGGTGACGCCAGAAACGGGTAACGGTAACCGGGCGGGCGCCCTTCAGCACTGTAACGCCGAAAATCGACGCCATAGTCGTCCCTTTCCAACAGCTTCAGCCAACGCCTGGCCTTGGCCTGATCGATTTCCTGCAATACCGGAACACGGCGCTCGCGCAGGCCGTCGCGGTTCAACGCCAGCCCGTGGGCGTCATCGTGCAGCATCACCATGGCCCAACCGCCAAGGGTGAAATGCCCACCCATCAGCACGCTCAAGCGCCCATCGATACGTGCGCGCAAGGCTTCGGGCGAGCTGTTGACGGCAGCGAACAGCACGTCACGACCCGCCGTGTACCCGGCCTCCTCGAACGCCTGCATGGCACCAAAGGCCATCTGATCATTGGCCGACCACACCAGCCGGGTGGCCGGGTAACGCTCAAGCAACTGCTTCGCTTGCTCGTAGGCGCGCTGGCGGTTCCAGCCGCCGTATACCACTTGCCGCAAGCGCACCTGAGGGAAATCGGCCAGAGCGCGGCGCATGCCCTCAACGCGCAACTGCGAGGCCGGGGTGGTCTTGACCCCGGCAAAAGCCACCAGATCCACCGGCCCTGCGTCGCGAGGCAGCTGCGCGAGCATCAGGTGCAACATCTGGAAGCCTGCCTGCTCGTCGTTGCTCATCAAGGTACCCAGTGGCTCGGCATACTTGCCGGGCTGGGCCTCGATGCTGAGGCGCTGGCTGGCGGTCAGGCCATTATTGACCAGCAGCAGTTTCACCCCGGTGCCACGCGACAACCGCAGGATTTCCGGTGCCACGTACTGCTCATTGACCAGCACCAGGTAATCCGGACGCTGCGGCGCACTCAGGATCGCCCGGGCCTGGGCCAGTGCCAGGTCGGCTCGGCGCTCGCTGTATTGCACCTGCAGGGTCATGCCCAGCTCGTCCGCGGCGGCCTGCATGAAGCGGGTATAGCTGGTCCAGAATGTCTCGGTGGACAGCCCCGGGTTGAGGAACACCACCGAAGCCGGTTGCGCATTTGCCACCAGTGGCAAGGCAAGGCACAAGCTTTGGCACAGGGCCTTGAGCATGGGGTCACATCTCTGCGAAGCAAACGCCGGATTATAAACGCCTGGCGATGCTCAGCGCACAAATGGCAGTCAATCTCACATAGTCCATTTGGTTCTTTTCATATGCAAAAACATCACTTTAGCGCATAACCGCAACCTGCTATCGTTCCCCGGCTCCGTACCGGAGTGCGCGGCCGTGCGCGCGAATAGCTGCATGCCTGAGACAGGACTTTTATGTACGTATACGACGAGTACGATCAGCGGATCATCGAGGACCGCGTCAAGCAGTTCCGTGATCAGACCCGCCGCTACCTGGCCGGTGAGCTGAGCGAAGAAGAATTCCGCCCTCTGCGCCTGCAGAACGGCCTATACATCCAACGTTTCGCGCCGATGCTGCGTGTCGCGGTGCCGTACGGCCAGCTGAACGCCAACCAGGTCCGCACCCTGGCCAAGATCGCTCGCGACTATGACAAGGGCTATGCCCACATTTCCACCCGCCAGAACGTGCAGTTCAACTGGCCGGCGCTGGAAGACATCCCCGACATCCTCGCCGAGCTGGCCACCGTGCAGATGCACGCGATCCAGACCAGCGGCAACTGCCTGCGCAACACCACCACCGACCAGTTCGCCGGTGTGGCCGCAGACGAGATCGTCGACCCGCGCCCGTGGTGTGAAATCGTCCGTCAGTGGACCACCTTCCACCCGGAATTCGCCTACCTGCCACGCAAGTTCAAGATCGCCATCAACGGTTCGCAGGAAGACCGCGCCGCCATCGAAGTGCACGACATTGGCCTGGAGCCCGTGCGCAACGCGGCCGGCGAACTGGGCTTCCGTGTGCTGGTCGGTGGCGGCCTGGGCCGTACCCCGGTGGTGGGCTCGTTCATCAACGAGTTCCTGCCATGGCAGGACCTGATCAGCTACCTCGACGCCATCCTGCGCGTGTACAACCGTTACGGCCGCCGTGACAACAAGTACAAGGCGCGGATCAAGATTCTGGTCAAGGCCCTTACCCCGGAAGTGTTCGCCGAAAAGGTCGAGGCCGAAATGGTCCACCTGCGTGGCGGCACCACCACCCTGACCGAAGCCGAAGTGCAACGCGTATCGCGCCACTTCGTCGACCCCGAGTACCTCGCACTCGACAACGTCGACTATACCGCCCTGGATGCCGAGCACCCAGGGTTCGCCCGCTGGCGCTCGCGCAACACCCGCGCCCACAAGCGCCCGGGCTACGTGGCTGTTACCCTGTCACTCAAGCCTACCGGTGTTGCCCCGGGCGACCTGACCGACAAGCAGCTGGACGCCGTGGCCGACCTGGCCGAACGCTACAGCTTCGGCTTCCTGCGCACCTCGCACGAGCAGAATATCATCCTCGCCGACGTCGAGCAGCGCCAGTTGCACGCGCTGTGGCTTGAACTGCGCGAAGGCGGCTTCGCTACCCCGAACATCGGCCTGCTGACCGACATCATCTGCTGCCCGGGTGGCGACTACTGCTCGCTGGCAAACGCCAAGTCGATCCCGATTGCCGAGTCCATCCAGCGCCGCTTCGACGACCTGGACTACCTGTTCGACATCGGCGAAATCGACCTGAACATCTCCGGCTGCATGAACGCCTGCGGCCACCACCACGTGGGCCACATCGGCATCCTCGGCGTGGACAAGAAGGGTGAGGAGTTCTACCAGGTGTCGCTGGGCGGCAACGCCGCACGCGGCGCAAGCCTGGGCAAGATCCTTGGCCCGTCCTTCGCGCAGGATGACATGGCCGATGTGATCGAGAAGCTGATCGCCGTGTACGTCGAGCAACGTACCGAGGAAGAGCGTTTCATCGACACCTACCAGCGTATCGGCATCGACCCCTTCAAGGAACGCGTCTATGCAGCGAATCATTAAGAACAACCAGATCGTCGACGAAACCTGGCACCTGCTGCCCAAGGAAACCTCGTTCGACGAGCTGACCAACTGCGACGACTACATCGTGCCGCTGCAAATGTGGCGCGACCATGCCCATGTGCTCAAAGCTCGCGATGGCGGCCTGGGTGTATGGCTGGACAGCGACCAGGAAGCGGAGGAAATCGGTGAAGACGTGCACCACTTCCAGGTCATCGCCCTGAACTTCCCGGCATTCACCGACGGCCGCAGCTACTCCAATGCGCGCCTGCTGCGTGACCGCTACAAGTTCAAAGGCGAACTGCGCGCCATCGGCGATGTGCTGCGCGACCAGCTGTTCTTCATGGCCCGCTGCGGCTTCGACGCCTTCGCCATCCGTGCCGACAAGGACCCGGAAGACGCGCTGCAAAGCCTGAAGGACTTCTCGGTGACCTACCAGGCCGCCACCGACGAACCGCTGCCGCTGTTCCGCCGCCGCTGATCGTCCCGCCCCAGCGAACAGCCCGCCTCTCGGCGGGCTGTTTCGTTCACAGGGCGTGGCGTTGAATTGCCTCTCGGCTCAATTCAAGCAAAAGCTGCCGTTTCGCGACCTCACGCGCTGCGCAGATATGCTCGACCTGGGCAAAGTAGTCGCCATCGCTCAGCGTTTTCGATTGTTCGAGCAACGCATCCAGGCGCTGCTGAAAAGGCTCGTCCAGGCGGCTGAAGCGCGCCGCCTGCTGCTCGTGCAGATAGTCCTGCCAGAAGGATCGATCTGCCAGCGCCTGCGCCAAGGCTTGTGGCGTTTCCTGCCGCAGCACCTCGCTGCGCGCGGCGTCCAGGTCTTCGCGGCCAACCCCGCTGAAACTCTCATACGAAAGATGGCTGGGCTGCACGGGAAGGTCGAGGCTATCCGCCAGCCTGACGCGATAGGTCAGGTAAACCTCAACGGGATCGTTCGAAAAGTAATCCGCAATATGCCGCGCGGCAATTGCGTTGACTTTGTCGAGGCGGAACAATGAACGCCCCAGCCTGACCAGCGCCCGCTCCTTCTGCAACCCGGTACCGGCTGCACCGGCCTTGGCGACCAGCGCGCCAACCTCCAGCTCGCTGAGCGTCAGCAGCAACTCGTCGCTGCAACTGCGCGGCCGGGCAACTTGCTCGAACAGGCTCGCGCGTACTTCAGCGTGCTGTTCGCAGGCTTCGAGGATATGCCACACCCGCGCCTGAAGGTCGCGCGGTTGTGCGTCGTATTCACGCAGGGCGCGTAAATCAGAGAAAAAGCGAAACAGATCCTGCGCCCCGGCTTCCTGGCTCAAGCGGTTCCAGCTCGCCAATCGCACCTCGCGCTGGGCTGGCGTGAACCCTAAAAACCAAGGGGCTGCAGCGTTCGGGATCGAAGTGGCATGAGCTGCACGTCGACGCTCAGCAGCCCCGGCCGACGCCCTGGCCAACTGCAAGCGCTGCAGGGTTTCGTCCGAGAGTGGATTGTCGTGCAGCTCCAGGCCCCGCCACAAGCGAAGCGGCACTAGGGACAACGCTTCAGGCAGCGTCTGGATCTGGTTGTCACGCATGTCCAGCAACTCCAGATTACCGTGCCTGGCCAGATCAGCGGGCAGTTCGCCCAGCCCGGTGTTGCGCAAGGACAGCCGGCGCAGCAGGGGGAAAGACGCCAAGGGTGGCAGCAAACCGACCGGGTTGCCGTTGAGCTCCAGGCGGCGCAGTTCCACAAGCTGGCTCAAACGCAGGTTATCCTCGCAGGAAAGCACGATCTGGTTGCCGCCAAGGCGCAGGTTTTTCAATTCGGTCAGTTGCTCGATACCTGCAGGTAGGCGTGTCAGCTGGTTGTTCCGCAAGTCCAGGTTGCGCACATTGCTGAAGCGACCAAGAAAGCCCGCATCAAGGCTCGTCAGCTGCATATCGCGCAGGGTCAGGTGCGTGATGTGGTCAAAACTCACATTTTCAGGCAAAGCCGGCAGGTCACCCACCCGCTCACCCACGAGGGTCAGGTGGTAGTCACCCGCCACCTCTCCAGGGGTAAAGCGCTGCCAGCTTGCCGTAATGCGCCTGGCAACGTTGATACGACGCAGGCGGCGAACAATGTTCAGCCCTGCGTCATTTCGCCAGGCTTGCAATGCCTGCTTGAGGCTGACCTTGGCCTGTAACAGTTGGCTCACATGGTTCCAGGGGTCCACTCCCCGCCAAGCCAGGTCTTGCAGGTAGACCTCCAGCTGCTCACTGCTCATCACCGGATACACGTGGTTCAACGTGCGCCGCAGAGCCTGGCGAGTCCCTGTCAGGTGGCCACTGAGCGGGTAGCCCAACCGCCCATCGAACAACCGTACAGGAGGGCGAATCCCCTGCCCCACACGGGCCAGCCCAATCATTCGGGCCGCCGCTTCACGGTCAGCGAGCGCCTCACGCCCAAGCCGCTCACCCAGTGCGTCATCCGTCATCTGGCTAATACCAAGCAACTGTCGCTGGCGGCTGTCCAGTTGCCGTCTCAACGTCTGCAGCAACCCACCCCTGCCCGCGGCAGGCAGCTCAACGTTGACCCCAGCCGACCAGGGGGCGATGGCATCGAGCAGGCCCAGCGCGAGCTTGCCGGTATCGTCATTTTCTGCCGCGGCCTGGCGCAACCCTGCGCAGGCACGGTCTATCCGACTGTCGCGTATTGCCCAGCGTGCACGTTCCGCCAAGGCCAAGGGCACCCGGCCTGCGCCCGTCAGGCTCTCCATCTCGACACTGCTGGCCCCCTCGACGATTTCCCGTGCGCAGCGGTGGGAAAGGCCTGGGAAGTCCCGCATCAAGACCCGGCCTGCTGCTTGCGGGCTGATCTGTCGCTCGTTGAAGACCTCCTCGAAAGCCTCACCTCGCAACGCCGGGAAATCACGGTGCAATTGCTGGCGCTCGATGGCATCGAGCAGGCGTGCCGGCGGGGGCGCATTTTCCAGTAACAAACGGCGCAGGCTGTCAGCCTCGAAACCCGTGGCCTGCAACGCCACAGACACCGCCTCATCGGGCACCTGCGCCGTACGACTGGCAAGGCGGCGCACCATGTAGGCGGCGTCATGCCAGCGCTGCGGTTGTTCGAACTCATGCACCCATCCCCCGGCACCATTGTGCTCAAGTGCCGGTACGTAGGCCTGTGGCCTTGATGGATGATGAATACGCCATGCGCCATCGTCCCCTTCACTCACCTCATAGACAGCATCGTGCAGGCGCCTCAGCGAACGGCCAGTTTCATTCACGGCCTGCCCTACCATCAGATCGACGCCCTCACGCTGATAGCCCGACAAGGACGGGTCACACAGCCGCAACTGGCCATCGCCCAGGCTTACCGGCACCAAGGCATCCACCTGCGCCACTCGCTGGGCCAGCTTGCCAAGTGCCGTCGCCCCGGCCGTCGTCACCGCCGTCATCACAACCGTGTCGGCCACGTTGAACAAGTGACCCAATGCGGCGTCGCGATCACCCAACTGCCAATCCTGGTAGCTTTCGTACACCTCACCTGCCAGCTGCACCACCGTAAGCCCCAGCAGGGCCTGCCCCAACACAGGCACAAACAGCGCTGCCAGGCCTGCCACGCTCAACCCCAAATCCAGATAGCCCTGCAAACGTGCGCGACGGTCGGCGACATCCTCATCCTCTGTCGATACCGCCAATACCCGTGCGTCATCCAGCATTTTGTCGATCCGGGCTTGGCGCAGCGCGACAAACACGTCGCCCTCGATCGCAAAACAGCGGCCATCCAGCTCAAGCGGGAGAACGGTATTACCGTGGCTGAGCAGCGCGTTCAGCGCCGCGCAGAAGGCGACGCGATCACGCTCTGCGACGAAGCGCTGGAAGTAGCGCCGATACGCTTCATTACGCAAACGTATGCCAAGGGTCATGTACAGCAACTCCCAGCTGGTGTGCCAACTCACCGGGGCATACGGGTCCTCAGGGAACCACGCGATAACACCAAGCAGGCGGGCGTTCTGACGCACTTCGATCACCAGTGCGCCAATGACCTCCTTGCCCAACAGCCGCAGGGTGTGACACTTCAATACGGTGTTGTCGGCTGGCAGGAAAGACCCTGTGCCCACCACCTGGTTGATCCACTGACAGGTCTGCTCATCGATTTCACCCTTGATTCTTGCGGCGATTGCAGCAAGCGCCAGGTTGGCGCTCATCGCCTCCTCCAGGGCACTCTCGACGGCCACCCCCTCGCCTTCCAGCTTCGATTGCAAATGGCTTTGATAACGCCTGCCAATATCGATGTCTCTGCAAAGGTGGACAAAAGCTTGCGCACTTAGCGGCAGCAGGTGCCCGCTGGCAGTGACCAACTGCGACCCGGCCGCGAACCAGCCAGGCTGCATTTCCTTTTCGTGGAAGTTATGCAGTGCCGCCGAGAGAAGCGTCTGGGTGCTGACGATGCGTGTTGACGTGCTTGGTAAAGCAGGTGATATCGACGGTTTTGGCTGCAGGGTCACCAGCCTGAGCTGAGCCTGGCGCAGGTCTACCTGCCTGATCGAATGGGCCTCGGGTGCACGTTTGAGCAACGACTCGGCGAACTCATCCAAGGGGGTTATAGCCCCTAACCAGGCGTCGACGTGGTCCTGCGCCCGCTGTTGGCGCAAAGCAGCGGCGCGCAGCCCTGTCAGCTCTTGGGCAGATGCGCGCTTGAGCCAGCCTGGCAGCTGACGGGCAATCAGCGCATCGATGGAGTCGGCGGGTATTACTGAAGGGGTCATGGGCAGCCTCAACGCTTGATAAAAAAGCGCTAGCTGAACAAGGTTCCAGTCCCCTCGGGCCCTATTTATGTAGTGAATGCACAGCTTGAAAATGTATTTGTGACTACAGGTCAAAGGACTTTGGCGCCATGGCGGCTTATTCGCTGCCGTTCAAACCTGCACACTGGCCATCACATGATCCTCCCCCTATTCAGGAGCAACCCCATGAGCGTTCCTTCCTTCGGCCTCGGCACCTTCCGCCTCTCCGGCCAAACCGTCATCGACTCGGTCAAGTCTGCCCTGGCAGTCGGCTACCGCGTCATCGATACCGCCCAGATCTACAAGAACGAAGCCGAAGTGGGCCAGGCCATCGCCGAAAGCGGCGTGCCGCGCAGCGAGCTGTTCATCACCACCAAGATCTGGGTCGACAACTACGCCGCCGACAAGCTGATCCCCAGCCTGCGTGACAGCTTGCAGAAGCTGCGCACCGACTACGTCGACCTGCTGCTGATCCACTGGCCAGCGCCGGGCAATGGCGTAGAACTGCCCGAGTACATGAAGGCCCTGGCCGACGCCAAGCAGCAAGGCCTGGCTCGCCAGATCGGCGTTTCCAACTTCAACATCGAGCTGACCAGGCAAGCCATTGCCGTGGTCGGCAAAGGGGAAATCGCCACCAACCAGATCGAGCTCAGCCCCTACCTGCAGAACAGCACGCTGACCGCGTTCCTCGAGGAACAAGGGATCACCGTGACCTCGTACATGACCCTGGCCTACGGCAAAGTGCTGAAAGACCCGGTGCTGGCCCAGATCGCCGCCAAGCACAAGGCTACCGTCGCCCAGGTTGCCCTGGCCTGGGCCTTGCAACTGGGCTATGCCGTGATCCCGTCGTCGACCAAGCGTGAAAACCTGGCCAGCAACCTGCTTGCCCGTGGCCTGACGCTGGACACCGACGATATGGCACGCATCGCCAAGCTGGAGCGCAACGGCCGCGAGGTCAGCCCTGACGGCCTGGCGCCAACCTGGGACTGACACTGATGACTGCTCAAACAATGAGACCCGGCCGCGTGCTCTTCGCGTTGGCCATTGGCGCCTTTGGCATCGGCACTACCGAGTTCACCCCGATGGGGCTACTGCCAGTCATCGCCCAAGGCGTGGAGGTGAGCATCCCCAGCGCCGGCATGCTGATCACCGCCTATGCCATTGGCGTGATGGTCGGCGCGCCGATCATGACCTTGCTGTTCAGCCGCTTTGGGAAGCGCGCTGCGCTGATGGCGCTGATGGCCATCTTCACCCTTGGCAACCTGCTGTCGTCACTGTCGCCGGACTACTACACCCTGCTCGCTTCGCGACTGGTCACCAGCCTCAACCATGGTGCGTTCTTCGGCCTGGGGGCCGTGGTGGCAGCCAGCGTGGTGCCCAAGGAAAAACAGGCCAGCGCCGTGGCCACCATGTTCATGGGCCTGACCATCGCCAACATCGGCGGCGTACCGGCCGCCACCTGGATCGGCCAGCAGATCGGCTGGCGCATGGCATTTGCCGGTACCGCCGTACTTGGCCTGCTGGCCATGGCCGCGCTGTGGTACGCCCTGCCCAAGGGTGAACGCGGCAGCGTGCCGCATGTGCGCAAGGAACTGGCGGTCATTGCCCGCCCCAGCGTGCTGCTGGCAATGGCCACCACCGTGCTCGGTGCCGGCGCCATGTTCACCTTGTACACCTACGTGGCGCCGGTGCTGGCCGAACTGACCGGTGCCTCGGACAGCTTCGTAACCTTGGCGCTGGTACTGATCGGCGTTGGCTTCACCCTTGGCAACAGCCTGGGTGGCCGCTTGGCCGACTGGTCGCTGGATGGCGCGGCGAAGATCTTCCTCGCCGTGCTGACGCTGATCATGCTGTCGATGCCCCTGGTACTGGGTAGCCACATCGGCGCCGCCATCGCCCTGCTGGTCTGGGGCATGTTCACCTTCGCCGTGGTACCGCCGCTGCAAATGCGCGTCATGACTGCCGCCATCGAGGCGCCAGGCCTGGCATCATCGATCAACGTGGGTGCGTTCAACCTGGGTAACGCCGTGGGCGCGGCGCTGGGTGGTGCGGTTATCAGCCTGAACCTGGGCTACGCCGCCGTGCCAATGGCCGGAGGTGTGCTGGCGGCTGCGGGGCTGTTGCTGGTATGGCTGGGCGGCCGCCACAAGGTCGCCGGAAAGACCGCAGCCGATATGGCCTGAAGGCAACCACCTGCAGGAGCGGCCCACCGCGATACAAGGCCGCTTCTGCACACGGGCCGCACCTGACGCCTGCGACGCACCGTTCCTCACTGCAATGATGAAATGCCGGGCGATTGCGTGCGCTTGTCAGGCTGTGGGCACGGATGCCCGAAACGCGACATTGGCTGCCTGTTCGGCGTGAGACAGGCAACCTCGGCACTGGATAACCTGCTGCGGCAATGCCTTGTTCCCTTGCCCTAGAAGAACCTTGCCCATGACAACCTCCGCCGCCTCCGTAGCCGCCGCCACGCCTGCCGACCAGCCTCAGGGCTTTGTCGTGCGCATCGTCGGTGCTGCTGCATTCGCCCACCTGCTCAACGACCTGATTCAAGCCGTACTGCCGTCGATCTACCCCATGCTGAAAAGCGATTTCGCGCTGAGCTTCGCCCAGATCGGCTGGATTGCCTTGGTGTATCAGGTGACCGCTTCCCTGCTGCAACCTTGGGTCGGCATGTTCACCGACAAGCACCCACAACCCTACCTGCTGCCTGCCGGCATGGTGGTGACGCTGGTGGGCATCGCCCTGCTCGCCTTTGCCGGCAGCTATGAAATGCTGCTGGTGGCCGCCGCCGTGGTCGGCGTGGGTTCGGCCACCTTTCACCCAGAGGCCTCGCGGGTCGCCAGGATGGCTTCCGGCGGGCGCTTCGGGACCGCGCAATCAACCTTCCAGGTCGGCGGTAATACCGGCTCGGCCCTCGGCCCACTGCTCACCGCTGCCATCATCATTCCGCACGGCCAACCGGCCATTGCCTGGTTCATGCTGGCCGCTGCGCTGGCCGTTCTGGTGCTGCTGCGGGTGACGGGCTGGAGCGTGCGCCACGGCCAGGCCCGGCTCAAGAGCTTCGCGGGCCAACAGGCCCCCGGCCTGTCGCGGGGTGCCATGTGGCGCGCTGTGGTGGTGATCGCCGTGCTGATGTTCGCCAAGTTCGTCTACATCGCTTCGTTCACCAACTTCTTCACCTTCTACCTGATCGAGCATTTCGGCCTGAGTGTGCAGCACAGCCAGCTGTACCTGTTCGTGTTCCTCGCAGCCGTTGCGCTGGGCACCTTTGCCGGTGGCCCGGTGGGTGATCGCATCGGGCGCAAGGCCGTGATCTGGGTCTCGTTCCTCGGCGTGGCGCCCTTCGCCCTGGCCCTGCCCCATGCCAACCTCGCCTGGACAGCCGTACTGGCGGTGGCCATCGGCCTGGTGATGTCCTCGGCATTCGCTGCCCTGGTGGTGTATGCCCAGGAGGCGGTGCCAGGCCGGGTCGGCATGGTTTCGGGGGTGATGTTCGGGCTGATGTTCGGCATCAGCGGCGTGGGTGCAGCCGGCCTGGGCACACTGGCCGACCGGCATGGCATCGAATGGGTGTACCAAGCCATCGCGTTCCTGCCGCTGCTCGGGTTGGCCACCGCCTTGCTACCGGCCACCCGCTCGCGGGCCCGCCCTGGCCGTTGCTGCTAAAGTGGCGCTGCCAGGCTGCTTCGATACGAGGTCACGATGGTAAAGCCGCAGCGTGAATTGCTGTTGGAGGTCGATGAGTGGACCTGGGAAGTGGGTAGCCGTGCGACAGACTACCCAAGCGACTGGTTCATCGAGCCCCATAGCCATACCAAGCATCAACTGATCTATGCCATCAAAGGCCTGATGATCGTCGAGTCCGGAAACGAATGCTGGACAGTGCCACCCAGCCGCGGTGTGTGGATGCCTTGCGGCCAGGTGCACGCCATTCGCTGTGTCGGCGACGTGAAGATGCGCAGTGTGTTCGTGCGCATCGACGCGGCAACCGGCCTGCCCCTGCAGAGCAAGGCCATCAGCATCTCGCCCTTGCTCAGCGAACTGATCAAGGCCTCGGTGGGGTTCACCGCACCCTTTGCCAAGGACTCGCGCGAAGCCCGGGTCATGCGCCTGATCCTCGACGAAATCTGCGTACTGCCGACCTTGCCGCTAAAGCTGTCGCAACCCAGCGACCAGCGCCTGCGGGTGATCTGCACGGCATTGCATGAACGGCCCGACGATAACGCCACCGTTGCCGACTGGGGCGTGCAGCTGGGGGTGGACGAAAAGACCATCCAGCGGTTGTTCCGCAAGGAAACCGGCATGACCTTCGGCCAGTGGCGTCAGCAGGCGCGGCTGATGCAGGCACTGGAGCGAATTGCCCTGGGCGAGCGAATCATCGATGTGGCGGGCGCCTTGGGCTATGACAGCCCAAGTGCCTTCGCCAGCATGTTCAAACGCCAGTTCGGTACCACGCCCAGCCAGTTCTTCAGATAACCTGAAGTCCACGCATTTGCCGGCACTGGCCCGCCGCATACGGGCTGTCCGCTGACGGCTCGCCCTGCCTGTTCTTGCACAGCATCCCCGCCAAGCCGTATACAGTACCCCTACAACAATGCCCGCAAAGGAGCCCGGCACATGACCGTGACGCTGTCCCCCCTGCAGATCGACTGCGATTTCGACTCCGGCAACATTCAGGTACTGGATGCCAGCAACCCGGCCCAGGTACACCTGGCCATTCGCCCGGACACCCACAGCGGCCACTACCAGTGGTTCCACTTCAAGGTCAGCGGGCTCACACCGGGGCAGGTCCATCGCTTCAGCCTGGACAACGCTTCTGGCTCCTCGTACAAGAACGCGTGGAGCGGCTACAACGCTGTGGCCAGCTACGACCAGCAGCGCTGGTTCCGCGTGCCCAGCCAGTTCGACGGTACGGCGCTATCGTTCGAGGTCAAGGCTGAACAGGACCAGATCTGGTTCGCCTATTTCGAGCCCTACCCGCGTGCCCGCCACAACCAACTGATCGAACGCGCCCGCCAACTCCCGGGGGTCGAGTTGCTGGCCAGCGGCCGCAGTATCCAGGGCCGCGATATCCCGCTGCTGCGGGCAGGCGACGGTGCCGAAGGCAAGCGCAAGCTGTGGCTGATTGCCCAGCAGCACCCGGGCGAGCACATGGCCGAATGGTTCATGGAAGGCGTGATCGACCGCCTGCAGGCCAACGACGCAGTGGTCCAGCAATTGCTCGCCAAGGCCGACCTTTACCTGATCCCCAACATGAACCCCGACGGCGCCTTCCTCGGCCACCTGCGCACCAACTTCAAAGGCAAGGACCTCAACCGCGCCTGGCAGGACGCCAGCGTCGAATTCAGCCCGGAAGTGTTCTTTGCACAGGCGCAGATGAAGCAGTACGGTGTGGATGCCTTCATCGACGTGCACGGTGACGAAGAGATCCCGCACGTGTTCACGGCCGCATGCGAGGGCAACCCCGGTTACACCCCTCGGCTGGCCAAGCTCGAAGAGCAGTTCCGTACCACCTTGTGCAGCCTGACTCGCGACTTCCAGACGGTGCATGGCTATACCCGTGACGAGCCCGGACAGGCGAACACGACGCTGGCCTGCAACGCGGTGGGCATGGCCCATGACTGCCTGTCACTGACGCTGGAGATGCCGTTCAAGGACCATGACGACGCGCCCGATGCAGTTGCCGGGTGGTCGGGAGCGCGCTCGAAGGCACTGGCCGGCGCGGTGCTGGAGACCCTGGCAAGCATGGTAGGCGATTTGCGCTGAACCTCGTCTTGCGCAGCCCCTGCAGGAGCAGCACGTCGCGACACGCGGCGGCTCCTTCGGGGGTATAGACCGCTGTTCAGAACTGCACATCCAGTATCACACTGTCGGTATAGGTCGCAGCCGGCGGTGTCGCCTGATCGGTATAGACCTTGGCGTTGTAGTTGAACACCTGGCTACCCGTGCCGGTACCCACGCCGGGGTTGATGTCGGCATCCGTACTGGAACGCCTGGCAGCCCCGGACGCCCCCCAGCGCACGGTACCGGCACTTTTGAAAATGTCATAGGCCAGGTAGTTGTTGGCCGAAGACTTCATCCGCCGCCGCCCACCGGACACGTTCTGCCCGTCACCCAGCCCTACCGTGTAGCTGCTGCCCTTGGTGCATGACACGTTTATGCCCTGGCTCACCGTGCCGAACCCCGCCACCACCGGCGCACTGGCGAAGCTGATGTCGGGGGTGGTGATCTGGCAATCGTTGGTCACCGTCAGGCTCACGTTCAAGACCTGGCTACCCGAGCCGATGTCACGCCCAAGGCATATCCCCAACGCGCCAATACCCGAACAATAATCCCAGCTCCAGGCCACGGTCAGGGCCTCTTGATACAACCCGGCCGCGACATTGCTGCCAATTTGGGTGCGCATGTAGATCGGCACCGCCTTGGGCGTGGTACCGCCGAGCAGCCCCAGCAAGTCGAGGATACCGTTGCGGGCGAAGTCGTAGGCCACACCCCGGGTAATCGGGTAGCGGGTGGTGTTGTCGGCATAGAGCGTATAGGGAATGACATCGCCTGTCGGGCCGACCAGACCGCCCGAAGCGGGCGTGATCGTGGCGTAGAAATGATCACCGCTGCTGAGCAAGGTCAGCAGCGAACCGGTGCACTGCAACCCGGAGTTGAGGCTGGAAGCCGTCTGTACCGTGTTGCGAACCTGCGTCGATTTAAGGCTGCCAAACGCTGCCGGCAAGGTGGCCACCGACGAACAAAGCGCCCAGGCCGTACTGCTCGGCAACAGCAGCACGCTCGCCACCAGGCCCCGCCGCCAGGCATTCATCGGCACACCAACGGACCAATCAAAGGGACCGAGCCTTGCGCGTCAGGCAGGTCGAACGCCACTTCGCAATGCCCACCCCCTTCAAGCGCCACCTGAAGGCGGTTATGCGACGACAGGTTCTCCAGGTACACCAACCCGTCCCACCCCACCACCGCCTGGGTGCCACTCTCTGCGTGGGTAACACGGCTACCCAGTTTGAGCACCTGCTGGTTGCCATCCACCAATTCGACACTGGCCGCCATGACGCGCTTGAGGGGGAACTCCAGCAAGTAGCCACTGCCCCGTCGTACCGCCACACGCTGCTCAACGTCCGGCGCGAGGACATCCGGTGGCAGGTTCATGGGGTCGATCTCGTACTTGCCCCGGTAGTAACCACTGCTGTAAGGCACCAGCAAGTGCCCCTTGGCATCGGTACGGCCGATTTCCTGGTTTTCATAACGCACCGGCACATCGGCGTAACCTGCGGTGCTGACCACCACGAAGGCATCATCGATACGGTTGGCGGCGAACACGCCGGCATCCATCCACACCAGAGAACCACTGGCATCGGCCCAGCGGGTCATCTCGCCGCTGCTGCCATACACACCGGCCTGCAATTGCACCGATTGCAGGCGCCAGGTGACGTCGGCCTGGCGATAGGCATCACGGTCGCTGCCTGCTGCATAGCCCAAGTTGTAACCGACGCCGACACCCGCTGGCACCGCACGGCTGTAGTTGACCCGTTGCAGGGTCTCGCCTTCATTGCTGCGTTCCATGCTCAGCGCCAGGGTGCCGTGCAGGTCGAACGGGATCACCAGCTGCGCCTGCACCGCCCACTGGCTGTCACCCACTTCACGGTTGGCCGACAGGTACACACTGCTGCTGCCCCACAGCGGCTTGCTGTAGCTCAGGTTGATCAACCGGGTACGCGTTCCGTCACCGGCGCGCACGTCGAAGTAGCCAGCGCCAATGCTGCCGTACGCGTTCAGGTTGACACTGAGGGTAACCTGTTCGCTGCTTTTGCTCAGTTGCATGTCCGGGGAGCCCACCCGGCTCAGGTCGGCATAATCGCCATGGCGTTGCAGGCGCTGGTAACCGAAGCCGATGCGCTGGCTGTTGTACTGGTAGCCAAGGGCGACCTGGTGGCCTTTGTCGCCCTCGAACCGGCTTTGCGCCAAGGCAGCGTTGAGCACGCCGAAATTGCCCACGCGCATGTTGCCGCCCAGCCCTCCGAGCATCAGCGACTCCGCCGTTTCGGCGTGGGTTTCCAGGGTGAACATGTCACTGAGCCCATAGCGCAGGCTGCCCGAGGCAATACCCGGCCCATAGCTGAAATCGCGTACGCCGTAATCCCGGCGCAGGCTGCCGGCGGCCACCGAGTAGTCCGACAGGCCCTTCTGCAGCAGGCTGCTGGTGACATAGAACGGCAAGGTGGTCGACACCTGCCGGCCAAGGGCATCCGTGGTGACCACCACCGCCTCCCCGGCCCCGTTGATGAACGGCACGTTGGTCAGGGTGTACGGGCCTGGCTGCAGTTCGGTGGTGCTGGACTTGAAACCGTTGATGAACAGGTCGAGCGACGTGGGCACCGCCGCTTCACCGGCGAACGCAGGCAACGGGTAAGTGACAAGATCCGGACGCACCGCGAAGTCGCGTGACAGCTGCACCCCGCCCACGCGCACCGAACTGCTCCAGGGCAAGGCGCCCGTCACGAAGTCACCGGTTTCGTAGGTCAGCAGGCGCTGCTCGTCGGTAAAGCGCCAGGTGGTGTCGTAACGCATGAAGCCACGGCGGGTATCGTCCGCCTGTGCGCCATTGAAAGACTGACGCCACTGCCCGGTGCTGGAAAAGGTACCCCAGCTGTCGAACAGGCGCAGCTCGTTCCAGGCGGCCAGGTAGGTGCCGCCTTCATCGGTGTCGTTGAGATACAGGTCGTAGTTGAACAAGGCGCCAAAACTGCTGCGCGCATCGCTGGCCGGGTAAAGGTTGCGATCACCCACTTGCTGGTCAGGCAACCAGGCCGGCGGTACCTGCAGCAACAGGCGCTGGTTCTGACTGTCGTAATCGGTATGCAGCCCCGCGATGCTGTCCAGGGCCACCTCCCCCTGGGGGTTGCCCGGCAGCGAAACGCCGGCTGCACGCAATAGGTCGCTGTCCAGGTACAACCGCCCGGCCCGCTGCTGCACCGGTATCAGGTCAACCCTGGGCATCTGGTTCACCACCAGGTCGAGGTAAAGGGTGGCCTCGGCGATGGCGGACATCTCCGTGGGCGGTGGGGGCAAGTCGTCGGCCAGCACCAGCGCGGGGCTGACCATGGCCAGCCCTAGGCACCAGCGGCACGTCGTCGCCGGGAGCCGTTTCACACACGGTTTCCAACCATTGCCGGGTCCTCCTTGGCCCCTGCACTTCATTTAGCCGTTGGCTCATTGGCCTTGGCGGATGGCGTCCGCCGAGTGTTGACCATTGACCCTGCCCTTCAGCACGCTAACGTTGCCGGATGCCACGGGAGCCGGCCAGCGCATGCTTGCCCCTGGCAGTACATAGCCCAGCAGGCCTTCAGCCAGTGGCTTGCTCTGGGGGCCTTGCTGCACGACCACATCGGTCAGCCGCGCATGTACCGGGCCCGTGTTACGCAGTTCAATGTAGGGCTTGCCCTGCACCGTCACCGGGCGCCAACTGAGCTGTGGCTTGCCCACGCCCTCGGCATTGCGTTTGCCTTCAGGGTCGGCCTTGCCCCACAGCCCTTCGCCATAGACGAACAGCGGCACTGAATAACGCATCTGCAAACGAATGGCCGCCGTGGCACCGGGCTCGGCCTTGTCGACCGGGATGGCGGGCGGAATCTCGTCGATGATGATGCGGTAGGCCTGCTCCTGGCCGGCGGGTGAAGGGCCGGTACGGGTCAGGCGGATCAGCTGCTTCTGCCCGGGCGCAATGTTGGCGACCGGCGGGCTGCCGATAATCTCGCGCTGCGCCTGGAACTGCTCCTGGTAATCACCCTGGCGCCAGGCGAATACCCGCACCTGCAGGATTGCCGGCGCAGTGCCACGGTTTTCCAGCCACAACGCACCGGCCTTCTGGTCGGCCTCCAGCACCGGGTCGATCGGCCAGATCAGCACCGAAGTGGCCGCCCAGGCCGGCAGGCTTGCCAGCGACAACAATCCAGTCAATCCACGCGTCCACTTCGCGCCTGCCCGCATGCAGCTCTCCTTAGACACTTGTCAGGGGTGGCGCTGGCCGTTACCAGGTCACCGTCACTTGCACCACATCGGTATAGGTCCCTGCCGGCAGTGTGCCGGTCAGCTGGACCCTCCCGTACACCGGAAGCTTGATCGCCGTCGGGTCGGAATAGCTCACCGCCACGCTCTGGCCGATTCCCAAGGCCTGGCTATAGGCGGCGTCCCGGTACAACTGGTAGGCCAGCACTTGCGTGCCACTGGTGCGCTTCAGGTTGCGTGTGCCACTGGCAGTGTTTTGCCCGCCGTCCAGGCTCATGCTCATGGCCACGCCCGGCGTGCACTGGAACGTCACGGTAGAACCACCCAGCGATGTGCTGAGCAGCCCCGTGGACAGCGCCGACTGCGAGCCATAATCGAGCGTGCCGTAGCTGGTGACACCCCCCACCACCAGGCACCCGGCGACAACTTGCGCCGTCACCGTGAAGGTACTGGTGGTCACTGCCCCCAATGGGGCGGCCAACAACATGCTGACGCCAGTCAGGCTACCTGCCAGCCAGCCGCGCATGGGTCAGAACGACAGCTCGACCGAGATCGTGTCGCTGTAGACCCCTGCGGGCAGGCCCGCCTTGCCGACGGCCTTGCCGTAAAGGTTGACGGTCTGGGCGGCGCCGGTACTGGTCGGCAGGGTGATGGTGTCGTCGACAGCCAGCAACGCCGTACGCCCAGCGTCGGTATAGAGGTCGTACGGTACAAAGTTGCCAGAACCATCGGCGAGCGCACGGGTGCCGCCGCTCGACTGGCCGTCATGCAGGCCGGCACGCACTTTGATCACGGGCACCGTACCTGCCGAGCACAGGATGCTCATGGCGCCCCCCCCGCCTCCCAGCACCTGGGCATTGGCGGTGACGAACAAGGCATCCTGGGTACCGAAGTTCAAGGCACCGAAGTTAAGCCCCGACGTGCCCGACGTGCCATTGACCTGGCACGCCGCAGTCAGCGTCAGGGTCGAGCTGATACTGCCCGTCACCGTGGCCGCCTGGGCCTGGGAAGCCAACGCCAGGCCCAGGCCTGCGAGGACGCAATATGAAAGGTTCGTTCGCATCGGAGTCTCCTTGCGTGGTTACCAGTCCAGGGTCACTCTGAGGGTGTCGCGGTAAAGCCCGGCCGGCAGCGCACGCGGTTGCGCCACTACCACACCGTAGATGGGAATCGGTACTTGCTGGCTGCTGCGAATGGTGAAGGCCCGCGCCTGGCCGACGCCGTAGCGGCTGTTACCGCCTGGGTCGACCGCCAGCTGATAAGGAATCAGTTCACGGCCGTTGCTCAGGCGGCGAATGCCATCGTCGCCATTGAGGCCACCATTGATACGCACGTTGAAGGCCCGCACTTCAGGCGTGCAACTGATTTGCAGGCTACCCTGGCCGCCCACTTCGTCCACCTGGCTGCGCAACGGCTGGTCCCAGTTCGGACCGCGCTCGCCAAAGTCCAACACGCCTGGGTCACCCAGCACGGCCGGTTGCGTCTCGTTGCTGCTGATCTGGCAAGACGCGCTGATCACCAGCCGCGCCTGGATGAAACCGGTGGTGCTGCCATGCACCGCGCCGCCGGGGACCAGCAGCGGGCCGAGGGTGAGCAACAGGATCGAAGTGCGGTTCATGGCATGGCGTCCTTGTGCATGGCGGCGTCCCTACCAGGTGACGGTGACTTTCAGCAGGTCGGCATAAACCCCTGCATCCGGCACCCAGGCCAATTTGTCGATACGTGCGTACAACGGCAATTCAACCGAACCGCTGCCCGGCACACGCGCCGACTGGGCCACCCCCACCGCCAGCGGCTCACGCCAGGCAGCGTCACGGTACAAGCGGTAAGGAATGGGCCGCGCCAGGCGATCGTCGCTGGCCAGGTAGCGCAGTTCGCCGACGCCACCATGCTGGCCACCGTCGACCCGCACCTGATAGGGCGTATCCGGGTTGCACTCCAGGCGCGGCGGGCGCTGGCTTAGCAGTACACCGCTCAAGGGCGCGCCAGGGCCATCCAGGCGCGCCGTCGCCCCCAGGTCGATACGACCCAGGGCCTGAGCCCCCGCATCGCGGGTCTGGTTGACCAGCATGCAGCCACGCTGCACCAGTACCCGCACTTCCACGAGAAAATCCGCCGCCACGGTACTGCCGCTGAACAACAGGCCGAACAGCGCGGCCAGCATGCGCTCCGTCACCTTGTTATCCTTATCGAAACGTCCTGAACTGAGCGTAGCAGTGAGGTGGCGCAGCCGATGTGGCATAACGCCATTTTTTTTTGTATTAGCGATAAAGCGATACCGTGGCATCAAAAAAAGCCTGTACCACACAGAACCCGTGGCCAACCCGTGCCTCCAATGGCCAAGAGCCGGTAAATGCACCGGGATTCTGTTAGGGTGAATCGTACTCGTCCTGCGCCAGACACCTGTGCCGTACACGGACGGACATGACAGGAGCTTTTTCAATCATGACTGCAGACAACTCACTGGCAGACGCCATGGAGCGCTGTGCCCAGGAGCCGATCCAGGTTCCGGGCAGCATCCAGCCTCACGGCTTTCTGCTGGTGCTGGATGCCACCGACCTGTGCGTGCTGCAGGCCAGTGAAAATGTCGAGCACTGGTTGGGCTTGCCAGCCCGTGAACTGATCGGTTGCCGCTTCGCCGACCTGGTTCACGAGGGCTTTGACCTGCACGCGCACCTCACACGGCTTCCTGAAGATGAAGTCTTCCCGTTCCACATTGGCGACGTGCGCTTGCACCAGGGCGCCCCCATCAGTGCCCTGCTGCACTTGCTGGTCCATTGCCACGATCAGGTACTGATTGCCGAGTTCGAACCGCCCCGCCTGCCAGCAGACCTGGTCGGGCAAGGCGACTATTACCCGTTGGTGCGCAGCTTTGTCGCCAGTCTGCAAGTGGCCAGCAGTATTGAAGACCTGCTGCAGCAAACGGTGTTGCAGTTCAAGCGCATCACCGGCTTTGGGCGGGTCAAGGCCTACCGTTTCGATGCCGAAGGCAACGGCCAGGTGCTGGCCGAAGTGGCCGACCCAGGCTACCCCAGCTACGCGGGCCTGTGCTTCCCGGCTGCAGACATCCCGCGCCAGGCGCGCGAGCTGTACCGGGTCAACCGTATCCGCGTGATCGAAGATGCCAACTATCAACCCTCGCCTCTGCTGCCCGCTACCAACCCGCGCACCGGCAAGGCGCTGGACATGAGTTTCGCCGTACTGCGTAGCGTGTCGCCCGTGCACCTGCAGTACATGCGCAACATGGGCACGCTGGCCTCGATGTCGCTGTCGATCGTGGTCGACGGCGAGCTGTGGGGGCTGATTTCCTGCCACCATCAGCAGCCACGCCCGGTGGACCTGCGCACCCGCACGGCCTGCGAGCTGTTGGCCAGCGTACTGTCGTTGCAGATAGAGTCCCGCGAGTCCCATGCCAGCACGCGCAAGCTGTTGGCGCTGCGCCAACACATCGTACGCATGATCTCGTCCATGGCCGACCACGACAGCGTCAGTGACGGCTTGCGCGACCTGCCTCACGTGCTGCTGGCCTTCGCCGACGCCCAGGGCGCGGCAGTGATCTCGGCCGAGCGCTGTGACCTGATCGGCCAGACTCCGCCTGAGGCCCAGGTGACGGCGCTGGTGCACTGGCTAGGCCAACGTGACGAAGACAGCGTGTTCCATAGCGACAACCTGCGCCGCGACATCACTGAGCTACCCGAGCTGGCAAACCATGCTGGCGGGGTGCTGGCGGTGGCCATCTCGCAGATCCACTCGCACTACCTGCTGTGGTTCCGCCCCGAGCAGATACGCACGGTCAACTGGGCCGGGCAGCCGACCAAGCAGGTCGGGCCACAGGGCAACCTCGACCCGCGGCACAGTTTTGAACGCTGGCAGGAAGAACTGCGCGGCTATTGTCAGGCGTGGGACCCACTGGTGATCGAGGGCGTGATGGAGCTGCGCACCGCGGTACTGGGCATTGTCCTGCGCAAGGCCGAAGAGCTGGCACAACTGGCTGGCGAATTGCGCCGCTCCAACAAGGAGCTCGAAGCGTTTTCCTACAGTGTTTCCCACGACCTGCGCGCCCCGCTGCGGCACATCGCCGGCTATACCGAACTGCTTGGCGAAATCGAAGGCCAGGGCCTGAGCGAACGCGGCAAGCGCTTCCTGCAGCATATCGGTGAAGCGGCGCACTTTGCCGGCAGCCTGGTCGACAACCTGCTCAACTTCTCGCAGATGGGCCGCTCGGCCTTGCGCCTGTCCGACGTCGACCTCAACGCCCTGGTCGAGGCCATTCGCAGCGAGCTGGCCCCCGATTACGAAGGCCGCGCAATCGTTTGGGACATCGCCCCGCTGCCCAAGGTGATCGGCGACCCGGCATTCATCAACATGGCCTTGCACAACCTGATAGCCAATGCCATCAAGTACACTCGCGGCCGTACGCCTGCTCGCATCGAGATCAGTGCCGTACAGCACCCTGACGAAACCGAGGTCTGCATCCGCGACAATGGCGTGGGCTTCGACATGGCCTACGCCAACAAGCTGTTCGGCGTCTTCCAGCGCCTGCACCGCATGGAAGATTTCGAAGGCACCGGCATTGGCCTGGCGAGCGTACGCCGCATCATCGAGCGCCATGACGGTCGAGTCTGGGCCACTGGCCAGATCGACCAGGGCGCCAGCTTTCACTTCACCCTACCCCGAAACACTGCTACCTGAGGCACCGCTACCATCATGCTCAAGCCCATTCTGCTGGTCGAAGACAATCCCCGAGACCTGGAGCTGACCCTGCTGGCCCTGGAGCGCAGCCAGTTGGCCAACGAAGTCATCGTGCTGCGTGACGGCGCCGATGCGCTCGACTACTTGCTGCGCCGCAACGCCTATGCCGAGCGCGATGACGGCAACCCTGCCGTGCTGTTACTCGACCTGAAACTGCCTAAGGTCGACGGCCTGGAAGTGCTCAAGGAAGTGCGCGCCACTGCCGAACTGCGCAGCATCCCCACCGTGATGCTGACCTCTTCGCGCGAAGAGCCCGACCTGCTGCGCGCCTACGAGCTGGGGGTAAACGCTTATGTGGTCAAACCCGTGGAGTTCAAGGAATTCGTCACCGCCATCTCCGACCTCGGGGTATTCTGGGCAGTGCTAAACGAACCGCCACCCGGCTCACTGCGACTGAACCGTCGCGGTAGCAACTGAGGCCGCCGCGACGATGCAGCAAACGCCGCTGAAAATACTGATGGTCGAAGACAGCTCGATGGACGCCGAGCTGACCCTGATGCGCCTGGAGCGCAGCGGGCTGCATGTTCAGTCACAGCTGGTGTTCGACCATGCAGGTGTCGAACATGCCCTGCGCCAGGCCCGCTACGACCTGATCTTGTGTGACTGCGTGCTACCAGGCTCATCCGGCACCGAAGTGCTGGCCATCGCCCAACGCCTGGCACCCGACATCCCGTTCATATTCCTGTCCGGCATTTATGGCGAAGAGCACGCGGTGGAAATGATCCGCCTGGGCGCGACCGACTATGTGCTGAAGAAGAACCTGCCACTGCTGCCCAAAGCCGTGCGCCGAGCCCTGAGCGAAGTGCAGGAACGCCAACGCCGTCGCCGCGCCGAAGAGGCCCTGGCGGACGTCGAAGCACGTGCTCGCATTGCCATCGACGCCGCCGGCATGGGCACCTGGGACCTGCGCCCGCAAGAGGGCCTGTTGCTGTGGGATGACCGCTGCAAGACCTTGTTCGGCGTGCCCACCAGCACCGAAATGAGCCTTGAAGTGTTCTACGCCGGCATCTACCCCGATGACCTGCCACTGGTGCGCGAGGCAGTGGAACATGCCATGCGCCCGGAAAGCGGCGGTCATTACCGCGTGGAGTTTCGGATCGCGCAACCCAATGGCCTGGAGCCTCGCTGGTTGCTGAGCAGCGGCCAGAGCCAGTTCGTCGATGATCAGTGCGTTCGCTTTTCAGGCGTACTGCAGGACATCCACACGCAACGCCAGGCCACCCAGGCGCTGCGTCAGCTGAACGAGATGCTTGGCGAGCGGGTTGAGCGCCGTACCCGCGAACGCGATCGTGCCTGGGAGCTGTCGCAAGACTTGCTGGCCGTGCTGAACAAAGACCTGACCCCGGTCGCACTGAACCCCGCCTGGGAAGCCAGCCTGGGCTTCTCGCGCGAACGCCTGAGCCAGTCCTCCTTGCTGCACCTGCTGCCTGAGCACGACCAGGAACAGTTACTCACCGAACTGGCCGCCCTCTCCCACGGCCGCACCAGCGCACGCTTTGTCGGCCGCATCCTGCATGCCGGCGGCCAACAGCGCTGGCTGTCATGGGTGGTGGTGCCGGAGGACACCCTGCTGTACGTGGTGGCACGCGACATCACCAGCGAGCGCGAAGCCGCCCTGGGCCTGGCAGATGCCAACGCCCGGCTGCGCGAACAGATCAACGAGCGCGAGCGCATCGAGGCCGCTCTGCAGCAGATGCAGCGGCTGGAAGCGGTTGGGCAACTGACGGCTGGCGTGGCGCATGACTTCAATAACCTGCTGACGGTGATACTCACCGGTGCCAGCTTTCTGGAGCGCGATCTGGCCAAGGCCGACCTGGACAAGGCCCGCACTCGCCTCACCCATATCCGCGAAGCGGGTGAGCGTGGTGCCAAGCTGACCTCGCAGTTGCTGGCCTTCTCCCGCCGCCAGCGTCTGGAGCCGGTGCCGCTGAACCTCAACCGTACCCTGGCCGGCCTGGAAGAGCTGCTGCGCCGCACGCTGGGTGGCAACGTCTCGGTGCGTCTGGACCTGGACCTGGCCCTGTGGCAGGCACTGACCGACCCCACCCAGACCGAGATGATCATCCTCAACCTGGCGATCAATGCCCGCGATGCCATGCCCGACGGCGGTCAGCTGACCCTGACAACGCGCAACACCCACATCGACCAGCGCCCGCAACGTCCGGAAGACCCAGACCCGGGCGAGTACGTGATGCTGAGCATCCGCGATACCGGTTGCGGCATGAGCGAAGACGTGCTGGCCAAGGTATTCGAGCCTTTCTTTACCACCAAGGACATTGGCAAAGGTTCGGGCCTGGGCCTGGCCCAGGTGTTCGGCTTTGCCAAGCAGTCCGGTGGCGGCGTGCGCATCGACACCACACTCGGTCGCGGTACCGAGGTGGCGGTATACCTGCCGGCGGTAAAAGAGGAGATGGTGAACGAACCCGTAGCAGCAGTGCTCAGTCAGTCAATCAGCGAAAGCGGCCATAACCGCACGGTGCTGCTGGTGGACGACGACCACCTGGTGCGCGACATGCTTGGCGATGTGTTACGCCAATACGGCTACCAGGTGCGCCAGGCGCACAGCGGCGAGCAGGCATTGGCATTGCTGGATGACGATATTGACCTGCTGCTGACTGATTTCGCCATGCCCGAGTTCAATGGTGCACAACTGGCGCTGGCTGCCCGCGAACGGTACCCCCGCGTGCCGGTGGTGTTTCTGACCGGTTATGCGGAGTTGCAGGGGCTGGAATTGCCGGGCAGCCTGGTGATCCAGAAGCCGGTGCAGGCTGATGAACTGGCCAGGGCGCTGAACGAAATGCTGGGGATTTCCGGGTAACCCGGTACGGCACGTACCCGCGCTCAGGAGGCGCGGAGGCGCGCAAAATCACAAAAACGCGAAAACCCAGTGCTCATCTTTCTTGGCACCGGGTTAAATACGTTTGAATCTTGAAAAATGGCAGGGGCGGCTGGATTCGAACCAACGCATGGCAGGATCAAAACCTGCTGCCTTACCGCTTGGCGACGCCCCTGTATCGGATGCAGCATTTGCTGCTCTGACAATTCCAACTGAGTGACAACTGGGTTGTTGTCTTGGAATGCGCGGCACTTTAACAACAAACTTTCGGTCTGTGAACCCCCCTGATAAAAAAAATTGCCAAAAAACAGCGAGTTAGTCATTTCGGTGCTGGTGCAGCGACCGTCCGTCGGTTTCCGCCCGCCTCGCTTCAACACAATCGCATTCCGCACTTCCAATCAGGTAAGCCCATTGCATTGACCAAGGAGGACCCCATGCCTGTCTCTCACGACCTCTACCAGGACCTGCACTACCCGCGCGAAATCGTCCAGCAGCGCCGCCAGCAGGACAAGGCGCTGGATCGCCTGCTGGACGAGTACGTGGACATCGACAACCAGGTGCTGGCTGCCGAATCGATATCGGCCGGTAACTTCGTCGACGAAGACCTGCGCCACCTCAAGGAGCGTCGCCTGGCGGTGAAGTACATGATCGAGCGCCAGCTGGAGCGAAAGTCATAGCCCGCACAGGCACAAGAGGCGGCCAGACCTATCGCAAGAAGTGATGATTGCCCGGCACTTTCTCTATTAGTCAAAATGGCCGCTCTCGGGCAAGCTGCAGGCTGCCCCGCCATCGCCCAAGGAGCGTTGCTTTTGTCTGCCTGGATCCCCACCCCGCTGCGCCAGCTTGGCCAACGCTTGCGCGGCACCGCCAATCAACAGAGCGAGCTGCTCGGCTGGTTCGAGGACAAGGCGCACAGCCGCGGTTATCAGCTGAGTGACGGTCAGCGGCGGGTAATCCACTGCATGGCCGAACAACTGACGCAGCTTGAACAAGGTCAACCGCGCAGTCTGTACCTGTACGGCTCGGTCGGCCGGGGTAAAAGCTGGTTGCTCGATGGCTTTTTCCAGGCCGTGCCGATAGCCGCCAAGCTGCGCCTGCATTTTCATGATTTCTTTGCACGCCTGCACCAGGGCATGCACCGCCACCGGGCGCTGGACGACGCGCTGGGCGCAACGCTGGACGAGCTGGTGGGTGGTTGCCGGGTGCTGTGCTTCGATGAATTCCACGTGCATGACATAGGCGATGCCATGCTGCTCACCCGGCTGTTCAACGCCTTGTTCGCCCGTGGCGTGTACCTGCTGGTGACCTCTAACTACGCGCCCGAAGGGCTGTTGCCCAACCCGCTGTATCACGAGCGTTTTCTGCCGGTCATTCGCCTGATCAACAGCTCGATGCACGTGCTCGAAGTCGGTGGCGACACGGATTTTCGCAGCTTGCCGGCCAACCGCGAGCATCAGCGTTTTACCCAGGGCCATTATGTCTGGCCGGGTGATGCGGCGCAGCGCCAGGCGCTGAACGTGCCGAACGAACAACCGGTGATATTGGACGTGAACAAGCGCCCGCTGCGAGCGCTGGCCATCGATGGCCGGCGGGTGGTGCTTGGCTTTGACGATCTGTGCGAGAAGGCCACTGCGGTCATCGACTACCTGGTACTGGCCAGGGAGTATGACGAGTGGGTGATCGATGGGCTGGATGACCTCTCGGCGTGTTCGCTGGCGGCTCAGCAGCGCTTCGTCAACCTGGTGGATGTGCTGTATGACCAAGATCGGCGGGTGATTGTCATAGGTAAACGTCCGCTGGAAGAGAGCCTGGGCGGCCCGCTGGCCGACCTGATGCGTACCCGCAGCCGGTTGGGGCAACTGCACCAGATTGCCCCCTGAGCCTGCAGTGCCTGAGCCGGCCCTTTCGCGGGTGAACCCGCTCCTACAACGACCTGGTGTAGGAGCGGGTTTACCCGCGAATACGGTAGCGGCCGCAACGGTGAACGGCGGGTGGAGATTGGCCAGCAGGCCCGGCCCTTTCGCGGGTGAACCCGCGCCTACGACGGCCTCTGCCGAACCACCGATGCGCGTCCCGCCCGCGAAGGGGCCATCGAGGTCAAACCATCAACCCGCCCTGGGCAAATCCGCCAGCACCGCTTCGATCTCTCCCAGCACTGCCGGGTCATCCAGGGTCGAAGGCGGCACATAATCCTGCCCATCGGCAATCTTGCGCAGCACCGCCCGCAGAATCTTGCCGGAACGGGTCTTGGGCAGGCGCTTCACCAGCCGTACCCGATTGAAACAGGCCAGCGGGCCAATTTCCTCGCGCACGCTGCCCACCAGCTCCACCAGCAACTGCGCCTCGGCAATGCCCTCGCCATCCTTGAGTACTACCAGTGCCAACGGTACCTGGCCCTTGATCTCGTCATGCACGCCGATCACAGCACACTCCGCTACCGCCGGGTGCCGGGCGACCAGGTCCTCCATTTCACCGGTGGACAAACGATGACCAGAAACGTTGATCACATCATCGGTGCGCCCCATGATGTAGACGAAGCCATCATCGTCCAGATAGCCGCCATCGCCCGTGTGGTAATACCCCGGATACGTGCGCAGGTAGGCCTGCAGGTAGCGCTCGTGATCCCCCCACAGCGTCTGGCTGCAGCCGGGGGGCAGTGGCAGTGCAATCACGATCGAACCCTGATGGTTGGCCCCGAGCAAGTGGCCTTCGTCATCCAGTACGCGAACGTGGTAACCCGGCACCGCGCGGTTGCTCGACCCTGGCTTCGCCGCGCTGCCCTCCAGCCCGACGCAAGGCGCGGTGACCGGCCAGCCGGTCTCGGTCTGCCACCAATGGTCGTGCACCGGCTTGCCACTCACCCGCTCCAACCACTCATGGGTGCTGGAATCCAGCTTTTCCCCCGCCAGGAACAGTTGACGCAGCGAGCTGAGGTCATGGTTGCGAATCAGTTCGCCCTCCGGGTCTTCCTTGCGGATGGCGCGCATGGCCGTCGGTGCACAGAACAGCGCGTTGACCTGGTACTGCTCAACCACCCGCCAGTAGGCCGAAGCGTCCGGGGTACGGATCGGCTTGCCTTCGTAGAAGACGGTGGTACAGCCGCTCATCAACGGCCCGTAGACGATCAGTGAATGGCCGACCACCCAACCGACGTCGGATATGCCCCACCACACATCGCCAGCCTGCATGCCATAGATATGGCGCATGGCGTAACACAGCGCCACGGCATTGCCGCCGTTTTCCCGGACGATACCCTTGGGTTTCCCGGTGGTGCCCGACGTGTACATGATGTACAGCGGGTCGCCGGCATCCAGCTCGACGGGCGCCACCGGCACGGCGCCGGCCAAGGCCGCCTGCCAGTCCAGGTCGCGGCCTGGCAGCAGTTCAGCGTGCGCCTGTGGCCGCTGCAGCACCAGCACATTGCGCGGCTGGTGCCGGGCCAGTTGCAGGGCACGGTCAACCAGCGGTTTGTAGGCAATGACCCGGTCGAACTCCAGCCCGCACGATGCCGTCAGCAACAAGGTGGGCCGGGCGTCATCGATGCGCAGGGCCAACTCGTTGGCGGCAAAGCCACCGAACACGACCGAATGCACCGCGCCGATCCGCGCGCAGGCCAGCATCGCCATGGCTGCTTGCGGCACCATGGGCATGTAGATGATCACGCCATCGCCCTTGTTCACCCCCAGCTGGCGCAGCAAACCGGCCAGGCGTGCTACCTCGTCGCGCAACTGGTTGTAGGTGTAGGTCTGCTGCACGCCGGTTACGGGCGAATCATAGATCAGCGCCAACTGCTCGCCCCGGCCCTGCTCGATCTGGTGATCGAGGGCCAGGTAACAGCTGTTGAGGCGGCCGTCAGCGAACCAGCGGTGGGTACCGTCGGCGTTGTCTTGCAGGGTCAAGGCAGGCTTGCGGTGCCAGGCCAGGTGTGCGGCCTGTTCCGCCCAGAACGCGGCAGGGTCGGAAATGGAATGGGCGTAGCTGTGCTGGTAGCTCATGTCGTTAGAAACCCGGTACTTGTTGTTATTGAAGGGCGAAACTTGAGTATGGACCGCTATACCCACGCCGCCATGGGACTAAAGTCACAACCGACCTGCAAATTTGCAGACAACGCAATAGCGCCCCATAACGGTGCAAAGCCTCTAGAATAGGCAACCCCTTCAAACACCGAGCAGCCCATGGACATCGATCAGGCCCGTACCTTCCTGGAAATAGTGCGTTGCGGCAGCCTGGTCGCCGCGGCCGAACGCCTGTTCGTGTCTCAAACCGCGATCACCGCGCGCGTGCAGCGCCTGGAACAGCAACTGGGTTGCCAGTTGTTCGTGCGTAGCCGCAGCGGCGCCAGCCTGACCAGCGATGGCGAAGCGTTCGTCAGTTATGCCAACCAGTTGGTGCAAACCTGGGAAGCCGCGCGCCGCGACCTGCCGTTGCCTGAAGGTTGCCAGCAGGTGCTGCATGTGGGCGGTGAGGTGAGCCTGGGCAACCCGATGATGCTCGACTGGGTAAGTGCCCTGCACCGTGAATTGCCCAGCCATGCCATCCGCAGCGAGGTGAGCGATGGAGAGTCGCTGCTGCGCAAGGTCGAGATGGGCTTGCTGGACGCCGCGCTGGTCTACCAGCCGACCTACGGTCCAGGCCTGCAGGTGGAGCAGTTGATGGAAGAGAAGCTGATTCGCGTGCGCCGGGTCGAGCGGCCCGAGCCGTACATCTACATCGACTGGGGCGAGGCCTTCCGCCGCCAGCATGATGCGGCCCTGCCCGACTGCGCACGCCCGGCGCTAAGTTTCAACCTTGGCCCGCTGGCCCTGCAGTTCATACTCGACCAAGGTGGCAGTGGCTACTTCCGCACGCGGGTGGTGCAGGCCTATCTGGACAGCGGCGTGTTCGAGCGGGTACCGCAGGCACCGGAGTTCACCTACCCGACCTTTCTGGTGTACCCGCGTAAACGTGACAGCGAAGCCCTGCAACAGGCCTTCGCGATCCTGCGTCGGCTGGTAGCTGCCGGCGCCAGCGACTGGTCACAACGCTGGGACCCGGTTATCTGAAGCCTCGGTCTTGCTGAGCAACTGACGCTTGAGGCCGGCGATCAGGTCGGTCTGGGTGATCACCCCCACCAGCGTGTCGGCATCAAGCACCGGCAAGCAGTGCAGGCCTTGTTCGCACAACAAGGGCAGCAGGCGTTCCAACGGGTGCTGGCTGCTGACACTGACAACCCGCCTGCTCATCACTTGCGCCATGCGCACCGCCTGGCGGCCAAACAGACCGCGCCAGCTGAAACGCCCACGCTGCATCGCCGGGCCAACCAGGTCGCTGAGGCTGACGATGCCTACAAGCTTGCCGTGCTGCAGGACTGGCAGGGTTTTCAGGTGATGGCTGGCGAGCATTTTCCAGGCCTGCTCCAGCGTGGTATCAGGCGTGACGAACTGCACATCGCGGGACATCACCGAGGCCGCGGTGATACCGCCAAGGCTGCGCTGCAGGGCGTGCTGCTCGGTGGCGAGGATGATGCGCTCCAGCTCGTCACGGGTGACATCGACGAACTCGCCCAGCTCTTCCAGGGCCTGGTCCAGGTCTTCACTGCGGATGCCGACCCGCTCGCTGGGCAGCGGGTCATGGGTGTGGTGCAGGTCTTTGCGTGGCACCGTGCCTTTCGGGTAGCGCACCCCCGTCAAACGGTTGTAGGCGATTGCCACTGTCACCAGGATCAGCGCATTGAGCAGCACCGGCTCCAGCAGGTGATCGCCCATGGCGGTCAACCCCGGGTCGGCCAGCACCGCGCTCACTGCCACACCGCCACCCGGCGGGTGCAGGCAGCGCAACAGGCACATGACCAGGATCGAGATGCCGAGCGCCGCAGCGGCCACCCACAGCTCGGCGCCGAAGCCTTCACGCATGGCCAGCCCCACTGCACCCGCCAGGGCGTAGCTGCCCAACACCGGCCAAGGTTGGGCCAAGGGGCCGGAATGCACCGCAAACACCAGTACCGCCGAGGCTGCCAGCGGGCCGAGCAAGTGCAGGGCGATGCTGGGGCCATAGACCATGCTGGTCAGCCAGCCCGCGAGGAAAAGGCCAAGCAGCGCACCGATTCCGGCACGCAACCATTCTTTTGGGGGGATGTTGAGAGGGGCCGGCAACAGCCGCTGCAGACGACTTTCGGAACGCGAGGCAGACATTTGGGCAATCGGGATCTTTGGTTTTTCTGTTTAAAAAGAAAGCCCAGCCGAGCTGGCCTGGGCCTCGTATTGCGCATGCAATACCACAAGGGGCTCCGTCCGTGGAGAGATGGAAACCGCAGGGTTTCGTGGGGCGATTTTGCCGGGTGGGGGGAATTTGGGCTAATTCAAAAAACTGCGGCTGTACTGCAATTTTTTTGCAGTACTGATAGGGCCAAAGGGGCACTGCGCGCCCTTTCGCGACACAAGGCCCCACAGGGGATTGCGTACACCTGTGGGAGCGGCCTTGTGTCGCGATGGGCCGCACAGCGGCCCCGGCATTAACGAGCCTTGCGCGGCAGGTCGATGCTCACCCGCAACCCGCCCAGCGGGCTCTCCAGCAAGGCCAGGCGCCCGCCCCATGCGTCAACGATATCGCGCACGATGCCCAACCCCAGCCCATGCCCAGCCACCTGTTCGTCCAGCCGCGAACCACGCTCCAGCACCTGCTGCCGCTGGTCTTGCGCAATACCCGGGCCATCGTCATCAACCCACAGCCGGTAGCCCTCGGCGTTCGGCGCGATACCCACACGCACTTCGCTGTCTGCCCACTTGCAGGCGTTGTCCAGCAGATTACCCAACAGTTCCAGAACGTCCTCGCGGTCCCAGGGCAACAACAGCCCGGGCGACACATCACTTGCCAGCAGCAGGCCCTCGCCATGAATCATGCCCAAGGTCCCGAGCAACCCCGGCAGTTCGGCATCACAATCGAACTGCGCGCCCGGCAGCGCATCCCCTGCCAGGCGCGCACGGTTCAGCTCGCGCGCCAGGCGCTCCTGAATCTGCTGCAACTGCTCGCGCATTTGCGCGCGCACCTCCGGCAGACCCTGCAAGCGTTCACTGGAGGCCAGGCTCAGCAGCACCGCCAGCGGCGTCTTCAGCGCATGGCCGAGGTTACCGAGGGCATTGCGTGAACGGCGCAGGCTGTCTTCGGTATGGCTAAGCAAATGGTTGATCTGCCCCACCAGCGGTACCAACTCGCTGGGCACCTCGGCATCCAGCTGCGAGCGCTGCCCCTGCTGCAGCTGGGCGATCTGCTGGCGTGCCCGCTCCAGCGGCCGCAGCGAGCGGGTAACCGTGATGCGCTGCAGCACCAGAATCAGGATCAGCGCCACCAGGCCCATGCCCAGGCCGATCTGCTGCAAGCGCCGAAAACCTTCGCGCACCGGCGAATAGTCCTGAGCCACACTGATCGAAATGTCCTGGCCCAGGCGCCGGTAGTCGGCACGCAGGGCCAGCAGTTGCTGGCCTTCCGGGCCGAGTTCATGGCTATCGGAAAGCCCGGGCGCTGCGGGCTTGGGCATGTCCAGGTCCCACAGCGAACGAGACCTCCAGGTACCCTGGTCGAAATCGATGCGGAAGTAGTAACCGGAAAACGGCCGCTGATAGGCAGCCGAGATGCGCCGCTCATCCAGCTGCAGGCCGGAAGGCCCGCGCACCAATGCCACCAGAAGGTTCTCGCTTTCGTTGCGCAGGCCGTTTTCCAGATAACGTTGCAGGCCGGCCTCGAACAGCCACAAGGTCAGTTGCGCCAGCACCACGCCGACCACCACCAATACCGCCACCAGGCCCAGGCTCAGGCGCGCCTGGATCGACTTCACTCGCCGCTCCCGGCATAGATGTAGCCTTGCCCGCGACGGGTTTCGATCACACTGCGGCCCAGCTTGCGGCGCAAATGGTTGACGTGGACCTCCAGCACGTTCGAGTCGCGCTCGGTTTCACCGTCGTAGAGGTGCTCGGCCAGGTGGCTTTTGGACAGGATCTGCTGCGGGTGCAGCATGAAGTAGCGCAGCAGGCGGAACTCGGCGGCAGTCAGTTGCACGTCCACACCCTCGCGGCTCACGCACTGACGGCTTTCGTCAAGGTGCAGACCGGCCGCTTCCAGCTTCGGCTGATTGGCCAGGCCACGGGCACGGCGCAGCAACGCCTGGATGCGCAGTTGCAGCTCTTCGGGGTGGAAGGGCTTGCTCAGGTAATCGTCAGCCCCGGCCTTCAGCCCTTCGATGCGCTCGGCCCAGGAGCCGCGGGCGGTGAGGATCAATACCGGTGTGGCCAGGCCAGCGGCGCGCCACTGGGCCAGCACGTCCAGGCCAGGCAAGCCAGGCAGGCCGAGGTCCAGGATGATCAGGTCGTAAGGCTCGCTTTGCCCCTGGTAAACCGCGTCACGGCCATCAGCCAGCCAGTCCACGGCATAGCCCTGGCGCTGCAGGCCGGCGGTCAGTTCATCGGCCAACGGTACGTTGTCCTCGACAAGCAACAGGCGCATTCAGTCATCTTCCTCGTCTTTGAGTAGGGCGCCGGTGCTGGCATCGAGCTTGATCTCGCGTACCACACCTTCAGTCGTCAGCAACTCGACTTCATATTCGTAGCGATCATCGTCTTCTTCCAGCTCGGCTTCCAGCAGACGCGCCCCGGGGTGACGCCCCAGGGCGGTCTCGAGCAGTTGTTCGAGCGGCAGGATGATGCCCTTCTGACGGAGCTTCAGGGCTTCATCCTGGTCCAGGTCGCGGGCAACAGCCAAGGAGCAGACGGCAAGCAGCGAGAGCGCCAGGTAACGTGCCGTCCGGGATACATGGATCATCAGTTGTCTCGTGCGTCCTTGAGTACCTCACCGGTCTTGGCATCCATGTCGACGTCCCATTCGACGTTCTGCGTATCACGCAGTTCGACCTTGTAGATGTAGCGGCCGTACTCGTCTTCAAGCTCCGAGTCAGTGACGGTGGCGCCTGGGTGCTTGGCCACGGCAGCGGCCTTGAGCTCGTCCAGCGACTTGATGGTCTTGGCGTTGACCAGTTTGACCACTTCGTCAGGCTGAACGTCCTTGGCGAAGGCGGCATTGGCGCCCAGGGCGAGGGCAGCGGCGGTGATCAGGGCAGTCATGGTTTTCATCGTTCTTCTCTCCTGAGAACTGTGCAAGTTGTCTACGGGGTTAAGATTAACCAGCGGTCCTTAATTCAACCTGAAAACAGCTGGCAGCATGATAGCGCAGTTACGCCGCCAACCCGACTCGGCCCCGTGCAAGGTGCGGCCTTGTGCTGCGAAAGGGCCAATACAGGCACCTACAGGTGTGTTATCTGTAACGGCTGCTTTTCGCCCAAGAGACCCGCCATGAGCGCCATCCACATCAAATACCCCGCCCTCACCTTCAAGGCCGGCCAGCGTGCCTTGCGACACATCCGCGAGCGCGGCCTGCAGGCGGCCGATGTCGGGGTATTGCCGGGCGCGGCGGGTGGGCCGAAGCCGCTGGGCATCCAGGGCCTTGACCTGGCGCTGTTCGGCGAGTGGCTACCCTCGGCACCCCGTCAACGTGCCCTGATCGGTGCTTCGATCGGTGCCTGGCGCTTTGCCAGCGCCTGCCTCGACGACCCGGTCGCCGGCATCCGTCGCCTGGGCGAGCTATACACCGAGCAGGATTTCGCCAAGGGCGTCACCCCGGCCGAAATCAGCCGCAGCTGCCAACGCATGCTCGATGACCTGCTGGAAGGCCGCGACGGCCAGCTGCTGGCCAACCCACACTACCGCCTGAACATTCTGGTGGTGAAAAGCCATGGCCAGCTCGCGCACGACCATCGCGGCCGCCTGGGCCTGGGGCTGGGCTCGGTGGTTGCCAGTAACCTCCTGGGCCGTTCGCGCCTGGCCCGCCACTTCGAGCGCATCATTCTGCACGATGGGCGCGCCGCGCCGCCGCTCGACACGCTGACCGACTTCCCCTCACGCTACCTGCCGCTGGACTTGACCAACCTGCGCCACGCCCTGCTTGCTTCCGGGTCGATACCGATGGTCATGCAGGGCGTGAAAGACATCCCCGGTGCCGGCGCCGGCACCTACCGCGACGGCGGCCTGCTCGACTATCACCTCGACCTGCCCTACCGCGGCGACGACCTGGTGCTGTACCCGCACTTCACCGACAAGGTCGTACCCGGCTGGTTCGACAAGGCCCTGCCCTGGCGCAAGGGCGATGCCACCCGCCTGCAAAACGTGCTGCTGATGACGCCTTCGCCGCAATACCTGGCCGCCCTGCCCTACGGCAAACTGCCCGACCGCAACGACTTCAAGCGCTTCATGGGCGATGCGCCAGGGCGCAAGCGCTATTGGTACAAGGCCATCGCCGAAAGCCAGCGCCTGGGTGATGAACTGCTGGAACTGACCGCCACCGGGCGGCTGCATGAACGCCTGCAAGCCTTGTAGCGGCCATGCTGGTAGACTGCGCGCATTATTGATTCACACAGAGTTATGACAGCGTGGAAATTTTCAAGGATTCCACAGTGGATTCCCGCCGAAAACCGAGCGATACCACAAACAGCCATGACGCTCTGAAACAGGCGTCATTGGCGTATCGCCGCGTACCACGCTGTACCTTCCCAATGACAGAAACGTAGTACATCATCCAGTACATCCAACGACCAGCAAGAGGCAATGTACTAGTGGCGCTCACGGACACCGCGGCCAGGCAGGCCAAGCCCCGGGAAAAGGGCTACACCCTTGCAGACTCGCTCGGGTTGACGCTGTACATCGCCGACACCGGCGTGAAGAGCTGGCATTTCAGGTTCACCTGGCTTGGAAAGCAGGCCAGGATTTCGCTTGGGACTTACCCAGAGATCGGCTTGAAGGAAGCGCGTGCGCGGAGGGATGAGGCGCGCGAAGAGGTTGCGCAGGGAACAGACCCGCGCGAATCGAGAAGGGCGAAGAAGACAGAGCGCCTGGGCGCCCAGGAAAGAACATTCCGCCGCGTCTACGACGAGTGGCTGGAATTCAGGAAGGGAAGCCTGACCGGAACAACGATCAAGGTTATTTCGAACGCTATGGAGCTGGATGTACTGCCGGCCTTCGGCGTGCGCCAGATTGACACCATCAAGCGCTCCGACGTGATCACGCTGATTCGGCGTATTGAGCGCCGTGGATCGGTGACCACCGCCGTCAAGACCAGGCAGTGGATGGGGCAGGTCTTCCGGTACGCAATTGCCACCGGCATGATCGAGAACAACCCAACGGCGGAAATGCACACTGTCACCGAGAAGATGGCGCCGCATAAAAACCGGCCGTTCCTCTCCTTCTCGGAAATGCCGACCATCATCAAGGCCATTGAGGCGAGCCAGTCAGGACTTCAGCTTCAGTGCGCCACCAAGCTGCTCATCCTGACAGCCTGCCGCCCGGCGGAGGTGCGCAAGGCCGAGTGGTCGGAGATCGATCTGGACACCGCGACCTGGTCGATCCCGGCCGCCAAAATGAAGATGCGCCGCGACCACGTTGTGCCGCTCTCGCAACAGGCGGTCAAGATCCTGCGCCTGATGCTGCCAATATCCGGCAACCTGAAGCATGTATTCCCGAACCGAACCGACCCAATACGGCCGATCGGCATCAACTACGCGGTGAGCTTGATGGACAGCTGTGGTTACACCGGCCGCCAGTCGCCGCACGGGTTCCGGCACCTGTTCTCGACCGAGATGAACAGCCGCGGCTACAACAAGGACTGGATCGAGCGACAGTTGGCCCATGCCGACAGTAGCTCAATCCGGGATGTGTACAACCACGCCACCTATATAGAGCAGAGGCGCGGGATGATGCAGGAGTGGGCGGACATGGTATTGCCTTCGACCTGAGGCCCTGCCTACCTATTGCCCTTGCGCAGGATCTCATGCACGTAGTGATCCGGATCAGGCTCGGTGAACTTGAACAGGCCACACGCATACATCTCCTCGTGCTCGCTCAAGCCGAACCACCTGGCCTCGTCGGCCATCTCCAGCATGTCGGATAGCTGCAGGTCGTCCACCTCACGACGGCGCCGGCACTCGAAAGCCATGCGAACGAGCTTGGCGGCGTGCGCTTCAGGATCGGTGGCCAGGTCGAACTGGTTGTCGAGCGCGGCGACCCACTCGCGCTGGAGCTGGCTCATCATTCGACCCGGCACCACCAGGACTGCGCGTACAGCACGCCGTCGACCTCCTCCACCCTGTTGATGTTGATGCCGAACTGGGCCATTCCGTTGACCTTGACCTCATGCCGGCGCTGGAAGACGCGAGGCCCCGGCGTTGGCTTGAAAACCCCGGCCTACGTGGCTACGCGCTTGAGTAGCTGGCTGTGATGATCTCCTATGTGGATGTCAGCCCTCAGGGGCTTTACCTTCCTGATTTGATGGGTTGGAAACGCCATTCACGCGGCGGCGAATGAGCAGGAAGTACTCAGGGCACCGACACTGTACATAAAACATTATCCAATAACGATACGGCACCGTAAGAAATTTTCTTTAGAAACTCAGATTGCTCGGGAGCTAAGACTAAAAAATTAACCTCTCTAGCCCTACTTGAGTTTAGAGATGATTTTCTCGTTTTCACCATACGATTTCACTGAAAAGCATTTCAGGTGCTCAGTCTTGTAAATTAAAGAGTCATCTAAATGACTGAATAGCGAATACCTGTCAACGAAGAATGAGAGCCTCTCACCACCAGGGGTCAAGCAATAGTAAAAAATCAACTTCAATTCATAAGCAGAAAGAAGAGCCCTAACAATAAATGCAAAATCATTCTCCTTGGGATGTTTCGAATCTTTTATAACGGAAAACAACAACATAAGACTGTTAAAATACAAATCCCAATCTGATCCGTGCTCTGGCGCCACCTCACAGTAAGCAAAAACATGGGCTTTTGATTTCTTTTCAGGAATTTTATCATAATTCCAAAACCTGAACCTCAGAAATTGATCCCACCTTTTAAAGCAATCCCTTCCCTGAGAAATAACAACCTTTGAATCAGGATCTTGAATATCAAAATTCTTCACAATTTCTTGCTGATAATTCAACAAGCTATAGAATTGTGATTCGAACGCCTGATCAATTAATTGCTGTTTGGTAGAGGCAATATCTTTACGCTGAAACAACAACGTCAATAGAACACCTGAGAAAGCAAGACCAGAGAAGAGAGCATTTAGCGTCCCGAAGCTATCGCCAAATTCTCCGCGACGAGCCCAATCAGGAACATCAACAATGCTAATATTCCAGAGCAAGAAAACCAAATAAACCACATAAACAATCACAACAAAAGAAACAACAGCCAGCACCCGCCACTCCATCGGCCTGCTACTTATAAACTTTCGAAAATATAATAGGAAAGCACATATTGACAAAATAAAAGCCAAAACAAAAGTTAAATACACCCAGCCGGAGAAATCCGACAAAGCATAATCTGAAAACTCATTCTGACAAGCCTCACCCAGAACACTTTTAAAAGTAATATTGCCCAATTTAAGATCGAACCAGCTCACATAACCTCCATAGGTAAACAGTAGCATTCTATCCATGATTTTGAAGGCTACTAAATTAGCACATTCTATTGTTAATCAGCCTCTATTGAAACAGTCCCGTACTCTCTCGCACTGCTGGCCGGCAATCCTGGCTTGGTCATAAGCTTTCGCTATGTCTCGATTCGTTGCACAGACCGACTGATCAGGTCGGAGAGCACCATTGCCGCCGCGCAGGTGGCTGTCGCGCCTATGGCGACAGCCGCGGTATCCGTGCCGGGACAACTGACGGCGTCGGTAACCTGGGGGGCGTCACTGCGCAGCCGCTGGCCAGCAGCACCGACGTCAGCAGCACCAATTTTTCTTTCTTCATGCCCTATTTCCCTCGCCTCTTGCTGCGCATCTGCGTTCCAGTGTTCATCTTGCCGAGCTGACCGTAGCCGACCACATTGGCCAGGCAGTCGCCACTGTCCCGCTTAGCAGAATGCTCGCCGGCCTGGGACTGGGCTCAACCCAACGAGCCGCATCCAATGCGGAGAATAATGGAGCTTACTCTCGACCAATGAACAAAGGTATGATAGGCGCCGCCTAGACTTCAATGCAGCCTTAGCGCAACTACGAATGGATTGGCATACGAAAATATGCCCATAAGGAGAACAGAAGGTGTTTGACATTCAAATTGAACAAATTATTTCAGCGCGGAAAAAAAATCTGGATGCCAGTGAATATTTTGTTCAAATTAAACGAGCCAACCGAAAAGCCGAAGCATTGGAAGCTACAAAAACGATATTAGACTTTGACCCAAGCTGGACAACAGCCCAGTACCAATATGCAATGTCTCTAATTCGGGCTGGAAACCACAAAGAGGCTTTGCCATACTTCCTGAGCTGCACTAAAACCCATGTCGAGTGGATGTCAGCGCTGTACCACCTTGGAATTTGCCAACTAAAACTTGGCAATGAAGAGGAAGCCATCCGATCTCTAAAGAGGGTTCTCCACATAGATTACAAGGACGACCCAGAGGAATACTGCAAAAGCTTTGAAACACTAGGCGACCTATTTTTTTCGATCGCTAGAAAATCCCCAGACAAGAATTTTCGAGACAAGATAATTAATGAGCTGAACAAGATATGCGATATGGATATAGAAAAAAACGGTGAGCAACCATGGAACCTTCTGTATCTAGGCGCAGTTAACTTCTACCGCCATAAAACAACCGAAGCCCTAGCGATATTCGAAAAAGCCTCAACTAAAGCAGATCGAGAAAACCTTAATAAGCCTTTCTTCTTCAAGTCTGCGTACGGCTGCTATTCGACGAAGTCATTCCGCACCCTTAATGCAATGATTTCGGCGCCAGATATAAAGACGCTACCGGAAATTGAGCTCGCACCGAAAAAAACGTCCGAATTAGTTGCATTTGTCAGCTGCGACCCCGAATATTTCAATCGTTTTTCTGAATGTTTCCTTTCGACCATAAAGGAAACCAATAGTGAAGTTACTGTGCACTTCCATGTAATAGGCCAAGCAGAAAGCATAGCAAAACAGCGAGGCGCTAACCTGGACTTAATTCGAACAAACAAGAAAATTGATATACAGTATTCCTTCGAACGAAAGCCTGACCATAACAACACCACATATTATGCTCTTAGTCGCTTCATCAACGCCCACAGAATAATACAACACTACAACTCGCCGATAGTTATTTGCGATATTGACTCAGCAGTCATCGGCGACCTTAAGTTAGTAAAATCGTTTGTAGGCCAAAACGACGTCGGCGTGGACGCTAATTATGATCAGAATGCGTTCAGAAAATACCCATGGAACTCGATAAGTGGCGGGTATCTATACATAAACAACACCAATCGCGGCATCGAATACGCAAAAACCCTCTCCAAACTTATGATGGAGATTTTCGACCCTTCTAGCCCCAAAACCTGGTGGCTAGACCAAAGCGTGCTTTATAGCACTACCTTCTATATGAAAAATCACACCTTTAACTTCAAGGCCGTCAGCCTTATTGAAAAAGGGGCCCCAAGATCGCTCATCTTTTCAACATCCGGAAAAACCAAAGATGACTTTGTGGCCATTATAAAATCACAAATAGCCTCGGGCGAATTCGCCAAAAAATATGCCTGACCATGTGCCAAGTTAATTATTTGGCAACAATCGGGTTATAGACCTCGGAAGGTCTTAGCTCCCCCTTGAAACATGCTCTATACAGCTTCGCAGGCAGCGCCCACTATCCGAATTCGTTCAAGCGCTCCTGCGAGGCAGCCCACCACTCGGTTCGCCTCTTCAAGCAATCCCCCGAGCACCACGGCGGCAGAGGTCCCTGCCTGGCGCTGCTGGACAGGGTCGACGCCGTGGTTGAAAATTTGATGGATCGGCATAGATTCGACTGTTGCCGCCAGCGCGACTTCGCTACGCCTTACCATCGAATTTGCCAGAGGTCAGACAAATTCCAATGGAGTCCAAAGGGCACCTTTGCCAAGAGCTGTGTCGCAAGCGGCCCAGAACTCAATCAATGCTTTACGAGCTTCTTCCTGGGTGCTATACGGCCCTTTGGGTCGCGTTACTCCTGTGATTGTTGCCTCGACCTGGCATGTGAACGTACCAGTATCAATGTTCTTCAGCACACGACCAGCGGTAATTTCGTCGCTGTTGGTGAATCCATCAGCGCGAAGCTCCAAAACTACTTCCACTATGCTAACCATTACAGCCTCTCCATGTTTAGTAAGGCGCGCAATCTAACACATCTGACAACCACGATCAGCTTGGTGGCGTCAGCGCGCCATACTCACCCTCACAATGATATCCGGCTATTCGGGCTTGGTCATATGCTGCCGCCAGCTCTCGATTCGTATCAACAGACCTGTTGAGCAGTTCGGAGAGCACCATGGCGGCGCGGGTGGCTGCCTGGCCTCGGGCGAGAGCGGCGCTATCCGCGCCGGGGCAACTGACGTCGGAGGCGAGCTTTCTCGCTTCGTCGCGCAACCGCTGACCAGCAGAATTGGCCCCAGCAGCGCCAGCATGAGCAGATCTTTGTTCTTCCTTTGCATGAGCTCTTGACTCTTCCTGCGCGCAGCGCGTCTTTGTTCCTCACGGCGGGCTGACCGCTCGCTGATCAGTTCGGCCAAACGATCGCCACTATCTCGCAAAGCTGACAACTTAACCGCTTGAGCTAGCTCCAATGATCGACCGTGTTCGTATGCCAACCAATGGCTCGCCAGCAGTACCATTCCTACCGAAGCAACTGCCAGGGGGCTCATGACGAAAGGGCCCGCCGGACACCCTCGTCTATCACTTTAGCGTCGTACGGATTGCTTCCGTTCTCATGGACGATGATGCCCACAACAGCCTCGCGCAGGACTTTCTGCTTGGTAATGTCGATGCAGTCACGTATGCCCACGCCGAGCCGTTTGGCGATGGCTTGGGCGTAGGACTGGGTGTCGTTCTCGTTGGACGGTGCCCAGCGGCTTATAAACTCCAGTGGCGTATCAATGCCGGGACGACCAACGCCGGGCATACCGTCCTTTCCTCTGTAGTTGAGCAGCAGCTTACCCAATGCGCGGATTCCGTTTTCGGCTTGGTCGAAGCGAGCGAAGCGCGGTTTGGCGGCATCTACCTCCAATCCCAGCTGGCCCTGCCAGCGATTACGTGGGTTAAATTCAATGTTTCCAGGGTTATTGTTGCGAATTCCTCGGGAAGGAATCATAAATTTTCTCCAAAAAAGGCCACATGGCAGGCAGAAATGTGTGGGGGCTATCGTTTTTCACGCAGCAACCAGGTAAGCCATCCCAAAGGCTGGCAATCGGAACGGCCTATGAGGCAAAATGCGGGCAGCTATGACCGCCTTAAGATGTCGATCTCAATTAGTCACTTGCAAGGAAAACAGGATGCTATATGTAAGTCTGGGAGCATGGTGCCAAGTGGCTCAACAGCTCAAAAATCATGCAAAAGAAAGCTTTGTCTCTAGCGCATTTGACTGGACCGTTTCCTCTCTGAAGTCAGTTCCTCGCATTATTGACACCGATGGAGATAATTTTTGCGAAGGTTTGACTCTGAGCAAGCCTTCCAACTCTTTGACATGCGATACGTACGGAATTCTGTATCACCACGAATTCAAAAGAGACGAAAATAATGAGTCATTTTGGACTGACGAAGTTCGTGATGACGCAAAGAGCAAGCTAACGCACAAGCATAAGTCCATGTCTGCTCGCATTAGATCAACTGATCAATGCGTAACCTTTGTCCGTTTTGGCGGACATGCGGAACCGCTCGTTGCATGGCCATATTCAAAAGATCACGCTGAGGTGGCCGCGGATGAACTTAACGCTGTAGCTGCAAGCATAGAGAAACAGTTTCCAGACCTTGCTTTTCGCATTCTATTCGTTACCTGTCCTACAGCCCATTTTTTCAAAGTTGACGAGAACAAGCTAGACCCTCGTATCTGGAATGTCGAAATGCGTCATCGCCATGGTATTGACTGGTCTGGCTCCAGCGATGATTGGGCTGAAGTGATCGCGAGGATACCTAAGACGTTTGAAAAATTGTCCGCCGACAGCCCTCGCAAAGAATCCCCTTTTACGGACATTGAAGATCATTTCGACATGCTAGACATTTTCACCAAGGCACAGATCGAAGCCGTTAACAGGATTGTAGAAAAGAAAGTTCAAGCCACTTTAAAAGAAAACGGATAAGCGCCACCAAAAACTGAAGTCATTGCTCAATTAAAGCGGGCGCCTAAGCTGGCGCCCATTACCAAACTATACGCTAACGCCCAATCTTGACATTCGCTTCCTCATGGAAGCAGCGACAAGCGCTACTTCTTCATCATTTAAATAAACAGAAAAAATTGCAACATGACTAATATCCGACTCACCTGTGAAGGTAGTGGCATATGTCCCTCCGATTCTCAGTGGTACGGACGCAAGTAATCTGCTCGTAGCCAGCGGCTGGTTGCCTTTTACGTTAGTAGTTAAATTCCAGGCCTGCGTCCCCCCAGCGACACTTGTCCTTAAGCATCGAATTCCCCAATTAGCGGCCACGTCTGCTATTTGCGCAGACGCACTCGTCGAGCCATCGCCAGCAGAATTTAGGCGATTAGCTTGCCCGGTTAGTGTCGAATCAGTGATGTGGTAGAGCTCTACGCCGCCCGATAGCCCATTAGACGCACCTCCGTAGTTACCAACATAAGGCACAGCCGTAGAGGTTCCGGTACCACCAAGTGGACCGGACGCCTTGCCAACGACAATAATTGTGAGATCCGGAGTTTCTGCGATTGCTGTCTCAAGGTAGTTTGACCCACCTTTGAAACGAGCATGAGTGCTGAAAACGACAGGCGCGCCAATCACCTTGGCATTTGATTTTCCTAAGGCTCGATTGAACCCGACCCTCTCAATGGCAGTGTCGAAACAGAACCAACCTTCGAGTCCGCGCGAGACAGGTGGAATAACCTTGGTGTACCAGGGTGCCAAGGCACCTGGAGAAACAAGTTTGATACCCATACAAATTCCTTAAATTAATCCTAGGTAGGAGGCAGTGATGTAAGGAGCGATACTGCTAAAAAGTCTCTGCCGGTTAGCTTGACCGGGATGTGTGGCGTCGGAAATCTGAACTACGGAAAAACCAGTTACTTGGTCAATTGTCCCTGCGGTCGTCTGATACCCGACCTCAGGATCGGAAAAAGCCCAAGAAGGAACGACTATTGTGTTGGGATTGCCAATGCCCTTATGCAGAGCCATCACCGCCCGAATGAGTGGGATGTACTTATTCGTCCAGTCGGAATTTCTTGCTGTGTGGTATGGTAATCCAGGAAGAAAGCGAATGATCTTTGCACTTGGCCATGCGGCTCTCATGCGCAAAAACATCAAACCTTCGTTGTCGTTAACGTAACTCTGGATCGCACTGACTCCGGACAACTTGCCAAAATCGTTCATGCCGAGACCATAAACAATCACGTCGGGCGTCTGCAGATTGAATCTCGATTGGTAAAACGCGAAGTCCAAGACATACCCATTTCGCACGATTGACGGATCATCGTTGGAGGTTGCAGGTCGAATGAATGGGTTCCGGTTCCGACGCTCGATCTTCGAGAGGGCCAGATACTCAGACTCACTACCTACAGGAACAGGGATAGTGATCTCAGTTATTGTTGCGTACGTGAAGTTGGCTGTTTCATACGCCTCTCTTGCCTCGCCGAGCGGCCCCGTTTCGTTGTAGGCCTGATTTTCTACACCAGAACCTCCAATGGTGCCTATCCAGTTTGAGTCCCGCCCATTTTTTTGAATGGCAGCCTTCATTATCTGAGCGCCTTGGCGATTGCTGATGCTGTCACCAATCAGAAGCACTTTCGGTGAAATGCCTACATCAGATGCCACTGGCAGGTCAACCATCTGCAAGTCAAGCAGATGTTGATAGACGCCGTTCAATGGGTCTCGCAGTTTCAGCCTTGCAGATGATCCATAGTCCGAGCACTGAACAATAAGATCCGAGCTCGATGTCATCGAAGCTGGTGTGGTAGTGCTCCATATTGAAGCTACTACTCCGCTTGCGAGATCCCGGTTCGATATCAAGCTAGGCACGTTGATATGCACTGGAACGCCAGCAGAGGTCACTAGTTTAGGTGAAAAGTAAGCGCCATCAGCAAGCGGTGAGCCGGGCGTTGATTGAGATACAGGTGCCTCGCCTGGATCCGAGAGGTCCTTGAGAATATTGTCTTCTGAATCGACAACATAGAATCCTGGGAGTGAGGTTGTGCCAATAGACAGAGGCCCCAAAGACAGATAATCCTCACCCGCGTGAATGACCGCACCACCCTCAGTATCGTAAATGCCCGACTCGATAGCATGTGTAATTGCATCAACAGACGGTGTGCGGGTTCGCTGTGGAGTAATAACCAGGAACTCTCCGCCCTCCTCATCAGCCAGAGCCAGCGCGGCCTCTTCAGAAGCTACGAGCAAGGGTGATTGGCCCTGCATGAGATCAGTGACCTGATCTATAGCGGTCTTATTGGGGTAGGTATCAAGAAATACTGCCTCTCCACCGGAATTACGGTAGGCATTGACGTACTCGTCCTGGGCGCTAGACAACACGCTGAAGTTCGTGCCGTCTACAGTGCCTTCCAAGCCAAGCGCGACGGAGGTATAGGGCATCGCGCCGCCCAGCAGAGTTGCCAGGTTGGCCATTACCATAGCGTTGGTCGGCCTCCATACTCCAGGCGACACTTCCATCATCTTCACTTCTGGGGACAGCAGTAGCTCGTTCGTCGTCCCGACAATCCGGTCCAGCTCCTGAATGGTCTGTTGGCCGCTCATCAAATCTTCCTCAATAAAAAGCCCGCACTAGGCGGGCTTGGTAACTGCTTCGGCGTCATGCCGGCGGGAACTGGTCGTCGTAGGTGTAAACGCGGGCGTCGTAGGGCATGGCCCTCATGGCGCTATTGCCGTTGGCTGGATCGGACAGCGTGATCAGAGCCGGGTACGCCCAGCGTGCCGCAGGGCCGAACAGAATGTGCGGCGGCTCCAATGGACCATCCACCTCGGGCGTGAAGTCGAGAGCATCGACCCTGGCGGTGTACTCATCCACTTGCGTTGCGGTCCATGGGCCGGACAGATTTCCGTCCAGTTTTCGAACACCGATTAGGTGCTCGCCACCCGCGCTGAAATCTAGCGGCTCGGACGACGTCAGCAGCGTTCCCGACCCTGTAACCTTAAAGGCCAGCAGGATCGAGCTCTGGCAACGCCTGTCATCTCCAACGGCTGCGAAGCTCAAGTAGCCGCTGTTGCTGCCATCCATCTCGGTTTCCCAGGTGTAGATGTCGGTCCGGAACTTCTGGTGGCCACGCCGGCGCATGCCGAACCTCCAAGCCCTGGTCTCGTCGCTGAACCCGGGCATCTTGATCTTCTCGACCTTGGTGCCCAGATCGCCCGGCCACCGACATTCAACCGTCTCCCAGGCCCAGGTGGTGCGTGAGAATAACTCCACATCCACACCGTCGAAGTCGTTGATCGATGGCATGGCTCCGCTGATCTTCAGCATCTTGGTCATGTTCTGCGGCGAGTAGGTCTGCGTTTTCGGGCCGTAGGTCACGTCGAACGCGGCACGGGCGCTGTCCCGAACCGGGCGCAACAGGCCCCGGAAGGTCACCAGTTCGCCGAATCCGCACGCCAGGGCGTTGTTCACCATGTCCTTGACAGTGATGGTGGAATCCAGCGTCTCGTCGTAGGTGTCGCCCCGGGCAACGCAGGTGTTGTGGAAGGCCTGCCACTCTGGAAGATCCAGGTCATCATCCGTGTACCCGCGCTGCTTCAGCTGGTAGATGCACCAGGGCACGATGTCGCGGCTTGGCCCGGTACCGCCCTCCATCAACGGCAGGATACGTGTTGCCTCGACGCTGACCTGGCTCTCCGACTGCGCAGACAGCCGGTCACCGCCACGGATGTTGCAGGTCATCACCGTCAGTCCCGGGTAGCTGGTGGGCGAGTTCTGCATGCGCCCGCGCAGGTCCGTCCATGTGGCGTCATCCCTCGCCTCATCGTTGATACGGCCAGGGCGGTCCACGTACTGCTTACGGATACGTGCCTCGGCCCGCATCGCATACGGCAGCGACACGCGCTCGGTGAAGCCTTGGGCGTCAAGCGACCCGCCAACGTTCATCTTCTCGATGACCGTCCAGGCGCCAGCCACGTCCATGTCGCGGTATTCAAAGACGTAGTAGGTCGGAATCTCGTAGATCTGCCCCTCCCGACCGATACCGGCCAGGCCGTTGGCATAGGTGACCGTCCATTCCAGCTCGGTGACCTTCTCGTTGTCCGGGCAGCAGGCGAATGGCCCACGGTACCCGCCCTGCAGGTTCGAGGCGTCCAGCGTGATCAGACCGTTTACCGTCTGCATGGCGTTGAAGCCAGGCCAGCCTGCGTCAGTCGAGCCGGACGAGGTCAGGCGCTCAACCTCGAGCAAGCTCGTGCTGAAGGCCGTGATCCGGTACCGAAGACCACGGGGCCCTATGGTTGCGAGGCCCTGGCCCAGAGCCAGGCCCACCACAGGCGATCCGCCATCGTAGTCCAGCGTCATTTCCGCTGGCTGCTCGGGAATGGCGCTGGTCGTGGCCGTGCCAGTCACCCCGACCGGAGAGGATCCCAGGATCGTAGATGCGTCGGTCGCCGTGATGGCCTGCCCAGCGAACGGGGTCAGCTCAACGAAGCGCAGGAGCCCGCTGCTCTGCTGCGCCTGAAATGGCGTGCCGCTGAGCAGGGTATTCAGGGCAGATACAAGGCCGGTGAGGTCGGTCGTTGCCGTGTTGAGCGTGATCGGGTAGGTGGATGCACCACGGACCAGGCTAAAGCTCAGCGGGGTGACGTCGAAATCATAACGGGTTGGCGCAGCTGAGCCGGTGAGCGTGGACGCGGTGCCCGGGTTGGCCGGCACTGCTGGGCTGTATGGGGTGTAGCTGTGCACCACGTACAGGCCCGCATTTGCACCGGCCACCTCGATTAGCATGCCTGCCGTTGGGTTCAGCATTTCCAGCGGACCACGCACGATGTCGCGCCCCGCACCGCCATCGATCACCGTGTAGGTGTACGGAGCAAGCACACGGACGATGATCCCATTCGACCAGTCGGCCGGGAACTGGCCAGAGCCGGCCGGCACGCTGATCGTATCACCCACGAACTGGTACGCCGAAGCCGTGGCCGACCTGGTGAGGTCGGTGGCCACGGTCAGTTCCAGGCCGGCCGATCCGCTGGAGCTTGCCCCTACCTCTGGAACGTTGAACCAGTTGATATGGGCAGGATCCGCGGAGAGGTCAGCGCCCGGCGGGTAAATGGTGAACGTCGCGTCTGCGCCCAGGGAGATCAGCGGGGTTTCGCCCACCTTCACCTTGGCCAGCGGCACGTCGTACTCGCCTTCGCCGATGTACAGCAGCATTTCCACGCGCTGGTCACGCGGTGCTACGTGCGCCCGGCGCGGCTGGGTCAGGTAGGACGGATAGACCCGCTGGTGCCCGGCGATCTGGCGCACTGGCTCGCCCAGCTTGACCTTGTTGCCCTTGGCGCTGGCCTCGGTCAACGGGTCGCCCTGCTGAGTGCCGGCGCTGGATGGCATGCCCGGCATCTTGGGCATGATGGACTTCAGCACCGCCTTGGCTCCCTTGAGCAGGGCGAAGGTGATGGAGAACGGGTCGGTACCCTTCGGCTCGCGGTAGACCTGCAGCAGGTCGGACGGCTTGAACTTCACCTTGTGCCACAGGTGCTGCTCGATCACCTCATCGTTCAGCACAGCACTGATTGGCGGGCTATCCCGGCGCTCGTACGACGGGGCCTGGCCTTTCAGCCACTCCTCGATCGTCATGCGGCGGTCGGTCTTCCAGGTGCCGAGCGGCGCCGTGTCACTCAGCTTGTTCGGATAGAACTCGATCATCGGTAGTACACCACTTTCGGGTGGGCGGCCTCGAACTCGCCGGTCGTCCGGAGGCAGGCGCCGCCGGGGTTTGTGTCCAGCACCTTCAGGCGCCCTTCGCTCTCAACCACCACCCCAACATGCAGGCAGAGCGAACCGCGGAACACGGCAGCAATAGCCCCAGGCTCCGGGGCGCATTCCTCCATCCCTTGGCGCAGATCGTGATAAGCGCTTGTGTTGGCCCTGAGCTTGTTCTTGCCCACGGCGCCGAGGCTGGGCAGCAGCGGCAGGCCGAACACCTCATGGCGCACCGCGATGCACAGCCCCCAGCAATCGAAGGCAATAGGCCCCCGTGCACCCTCGCGATACGGGGCGCGCATGAATTTCTCGATCATGGTTAGAGGTACTTCAGGCCAGGTGCCAGGGTGGTGGTCAGCACGGTGCGCAGACCGTTGGTGTTGAGCAGATCGAAGAATCCTGCGGTGAGCTTGGCCACGTCGTCTTCATATTCCCGGCTGAGCAGCGTCATGCGGTACCGCTCCTGCGGGAATGTCAGGTCTTCGGCCAGATAGCGTCGAAACGTGATGATGAAGCGGTCGTCGGCAGCCTTGGCTTCCTCAACGACCTCCTGCACCTCTCCCGTGACGTTGTCCAGGCCCAGCACCAGGTTCTGGAACGCACTGTTGTCGTTCTTGGGCAGGGCCAGGTCCATGGCCATCGCGATGAAGGTGAGCGTCCGGCCGTCCTCGGTGGTGCACACCCGATCCTCCCAGCCAGAGCAGTAGCAGTGCGAGACGGTGCCGCCCTCCTTCCGAGCCTCGATCGTATCGACTAACTCCCCACGCCCCGAGGCGTAGCACTCTTCGATCAGACTCATCCGAAGTACTCCGTGTGCCATTTCTCAAGGATGGATTGCAGGCCGGCGTTGAACTGATCGAGCGGCATGCCCAAGTACGCACCGAGGTACTGGTCCTCGGTGTAGACCGGGCGCTCTTTGAGCTGCAGGACCGCCGAGTACCGCCAGCGTGTTATCTGCGTCAGGTCGGGTCCTTGGTAGATGCCCTTAAAGTGCGCCTGGTAGGTTTTTAGACCCAGCGGCGTCTGCAGCTGCATCTCGAACCACTCGAAGCCGTTGTTGATGGCCCAGACGTACCAACCCTCGAACAGCGCCGCCTCTTCCTGGCTGAAGTTGAAGTTGACCTTCACTTCGGTAGGAACGTAGCGGTGACGGACCCGGTACCGCGTACGCCCAGTGGTCATCTGGGTGGCTCGCATCGGATCCACCGTGCTCAGCCCATACCCCTCCTGAAGAGGAAGTGGCAATTCTGCCGGGTATTGAATCATTGCCGTTCCTCAGCTGAGGTTTGCGTTTAGGTGAGAGGGCTGAGGCCCAGCGCTTCCTCGATGCGTGCCATTCGCCTTTGCTGCAGAAGCTCTTTCTCGTCAGGCGGTGCGACAGGCTCGGGCACAGCTGCGCCCGGCCCGTCCTCGGCCTCTTCGGTTTCAGTGGTCATAGCTTGCTCTTGGGTGAGATTTACTGCGGCCCTGCGCCGAATGGCGCCCATAAAAAAGCCCCGAGTTAACGGGGCTTCTGTTTACTCCCTGGTCATCAGCTGGCCAAGGCTGTAGCCGGTGATTTGGCTAATTCGCCCGCGCCATGCAGGACCATTATGCTTTGACGATGGGATCTGTCCGGACGGGCTCCAGAACTTCGCATCAAGCAGATGAATGAATGCCGTGTTATGCGCTGGGCTATCGGAGGGCTCGTAGTAAGAGCCTCCCATCTCACGGAAGAATTTCCGCGTGGCGTCTTTGCCTTCTTCTTTGACGCCTTTCACAATTTCCTCTGTGTAGGCGTCAAAGAACTTACTACCGGAAACAAGCATGCCGGAAATCAGGCCTCCACCAACCCAAAGGGTTATAGGGATAGTGAAATCCTGCGTGCGGTTGGCATGAGTCACCAGGTGCTGCAGCAGCCAATCCCGGTCAATGTTGTCCGAAATTGGCTCTAGAGGGGCAAGCTTTGAAGATTCCTGTTCCATGTGAAAACCTCAATGAAGGATTTTCCAGTCTAACCATCTGAAATGGCCATATGCCACTCAGAAATAATCAGTATGGATTCCTCTTCCATCCATATGCTGCCTCGCCCGCATCAACGACGGGGCCGTACCCAGCGGCAAACTCGTCAGCGATCTGCTCCTTGACGGCCTGCACGAGCACCCTCAGGCGCCCGTCCGGATCGGTCCTGGTCTCCACCTGACTCTGGCTGTAGTTTTCAATGGTGACCTGATGGATTACCTGGTTGGTCTGCGATCCGCCGCTCTGCGCCGAAGACTGCGTCGAAACAACAGAACCACCCCCGCCAGCCACCGATACCCGCTCGTTCGAGTTGATCGCCTCCAGCAGCGCCCTGTTACGCTTCGTGGCCGCGGCATTCACCACGAACTCGCCGTCGCTCAGGCGAGCCATGATGCTGTCGGAGGTGCCGGTACCGGCGCCGGACACATAGCCACCGGTGGCGAAGCCAGGGAGGCTGACTGAGCGGATAGATGCGACCTGAGCCATCTGCGCCGTGAGCGCAGCGCCAGCGGCCGCTATACCAAGTGCAGGACCAACGATTGGAATGCCGGCCATTGCTGAGTAGGCATCACTCGCTGTTTTCGGGGCATTGATCAAAGCCTGAGCGATTGCCACGGCCTTCGAGACGGCAAACATCGCCTTATAGGCAGAAGACTGCTCGCCTGCAAACGTTCCAACAACACTGGTCAGGTCGCTGAACATGTCCTGAGCGATGGCAATTCTAGCCATGCTCATTGCCTGCTCGTTCCTCATGGTATCGGCGGCACGCTGTTGCTCAAGCTGACGAATTGTCTCGTCATATTGAGCAGCATTTTCCACCTCAAGTTCGCGGTACTGCTGGTACATCGCTATCCGCTGGTCGTACCACGCCTGAAGCTGAGCATTCTCCTCGGCCATGCGTGTCAGTTCCGAGCTAGGCCCGCCGACCTCTGCAGAAATCACAGAGGTATTCGGCTTGCCGCTAAAGATCTGATCCTTGATCGATGAGTCGATACCTGTCCTGGCAATGTTGCCAGCCGGCCCCTGAATACCAGTAGCTGCCGCTTTCTGAGCGTAGAGCTCTGCTAGGCTTTGACCTTTGACGTACTCTTCGTTGATCTGCTTCAGCCTGGCCAGGTGCTGATCCTGCCCCTGAACAATGGACGCATAGTTAATGGATGCCTGCGCCAATGCTTTGCTGTACTCACTCTGGCTGATTGCGCCACGGTCCAGTGCAAATTGGAGCTGTTGCTGCTCTCTGGTGAGGGAGCGCACCGCTTGAGCAGCAGGGTCGTATTGCCCATACAGCTTGGCGAACAACCCCAGCGCCTCGGATAGGCCTTTCTTGGCCTCGGCGGTAGCTTTTGCGTTTGCCGAACCGAGATCCTTAGCCGCCTTTTCTGCGGCAGCTTTCCGGTCCTTTTCCTCGGCGTACTGCAGCAACAGCTTTTCCTGCTCTGGCAGAAGCTTGCCTAACTCTCCAGTTTCAATGGCATACCTGACCTTGGCTGCCTCTGTGTTTTCCCCTTGTAGGGCGGCCTGCTTCTTCAGGCTGGCCAGCATTTTTTCGTATTCAGCGTTAACGACTGTGGCCGGCTCTTCGCCTTTTGGCTTCTGGGCGCCAATTCCGGCCGCTGACGACTCCATCTTGCTTACGATCGCTCTGATCGCAGTGGACTTTCCCTCTAGCTCTTTTATCTCGGCATCAATCTCTGCGCGGTCGTAGAACTTGAACTTGAAAAAGACCGTATCAGCCGGATTATCCTTTGCCAGCCTAGACCTTGCATTCTGCAGGTCACGAATACCGGCCATAGTGACGCTGAGTTCGTTGTTCAGCCCGGCTACGGTTTGCTTGTCCTTGCGGAAAAAGTCCAGAAACTCGCCGGAGTTGAACCCATCCATGGCGCGGGCAAGCGCTGCAATCCCGCCAGCTAGCCTACTGCTTGCCCCGGTAGCCTCGTCCAGCCTGCCGACCGTGGTGATCAAGGCGTTATTGAAAGAGGTGATAGCTTGGCTGACGGTAAGGGTCATGGCCGAACTTAGCTCGTCGACCTTGTCTTTCTGATTTTGGAGGGCCTTAACCACTGCTTCGGATGTCAGCTTACCTTCTGCGCCCATTGCCCTCAGTTGGCCGATCGTTACCCCAAGGCCGCGAGCGATTGCCTGGGTCAGGGCCGGCGTTTGCTCCATTATCGAGTTCAATTCATCGCCTCGAAGCGTGCCAGAGGCAAGGGCCTGACCAAATTGAACCATTGCCGCATCGGCCGCTTGAGTGCTTGCACCGCTCAGCGCAACTGCCTTTGCCACCGTTTCAGTCACACTTGCCACATCAGAGAAATCTAGCCCTAACTGCCTGGCATTCTGAGCAATTCGCTGATAAATCTGCGCAGTCACATCAAGTGATTGCCTTGCATTCTGGGCGACCTGGTAAACCGATTCCTGGGCAAAGGCCAGTTGCTCTGTACTTTCAGTTACCAATCGCAGCCGATTTGTCAGGTTTACGTACTGCTCAGCGGCGGCTGCAATTTTCGCAACACTAAATGCCGCTGCAATTGGCCCGGCCAGGCCAGTGACTGCCGAAGCAAGTCGGTCTGTCTGGCCTTCAAGTGCTCTAACTCTTGAGGCGCTGGTCGACGCCTGATTACCCATTTCGCGGATACCGGCCTCTGCCCTTTCCATGGCTGGATCGACACGGTTGCCGGCGGACTCCAAGGAATTCAGATCCCTGGTCATAGTCCGCGCGTCGCGCTGAGCACCTCTGGAGTCGATAGTAACCGCCAGGCGAGACTCTTGGTTCATACAAACTCCGGGCACAAAAAAGCCCGCGCTTGGCGGGCTTCGGTTGAATGTCTGCTCAGTCTACGACCGGCTCTAGGTCTGAGGAGCAGTGCTTGCACTTGATGGCTTCTCGCTGAACCACCTCAGCGCAGTAAGGGCACTTCCGATAGTTGGCGGATGAACCAAACTTTTTGGCGATCTGGATGCTTTTTGCGTCATCAACACCGATTGGATTCACAAGCCAGATGGCAATCAGGGCAAAGATCGAGAACAGGAATCCAAGCGCGAACCATGCGCCGGCACTGCGTCCTTTCTGCTTGGCGAAGTACGCTGTCAAGGCGGCGATCGCCAGCCAAACAATCAAAATCTCCATGAACCCCTCCTGAGCCTATGGCTAAATTTACCACCCACTCGTGACTTGGCGCTATCAGCGCGACTTTTGAGTTCTTGATTTTTCAATCTGGCTTTCCTGCTCCTGGCTCCAACGCCTCCTGAACTCCTCGTCAAGAGCAAATATTGCGCCGTCAAACTCTTCGCGGCATATCACCGATGGGTAGCGATCGAGGTATTCAGCAATCGCGGCTGGCGCAATTGGGGCTGGAGCACCGACCATGCCGACGTACTGGCGTGATTTTCCAATGTGCCCATAGGCCTCAAGGATCTCGGTAACCACGCCGTCGATCACCGGTGCCTCCTGGGCAGTCAGCCCGAGGCGCTCATGCTTCCAGCGCTTCTTCTCGTTCTCCGGCCCGGCCCAGTCCCTACCCCAGCGATATGCCGCTACTGCTTTTCCGCTGTTTCTGCTGCCCGCTCCTTGGCCCTGGTCATGATGTCAAGGGCAGCCCGGACAACAATCCAGTAAACGTCAGGCATCATCTTGAGCAGCTCGACGCCGAGCTTTGGAGTGTACTGGGCCGGGACACCAGGGTTATCAGCAACGTCCACACCCTGCCAGTCCTTGATCAAGTGTCGCGCTGCCAATTCAAAGTACAGGTCATCGCCCGATTCGATCTCGACCTCCGCCACCGCGTCCAGGCTGAAGTCTTTGGTTCCCGCTTTGGTCTGAAGGTCGATGGAATCCAGATGACGCTGAATTATGGCCTTGTGCGACTTGAACATCGGATTGCCGAAGGACGCTACAAGCAGTTTTGCACCTGGCGCAAAGTCGACCCAGCGCTGACCCTCAATATCAAGCTCAGGCTTCTTGATGGTGATGCCCATGGTATTCCTCTGCGGTAAAAGGCCCGACGCGCACCGCAGGGCGCGCCGGGCAAAGGGTTAAGCGGTGACGGTGACAGCGCAGGTATCGGTCTTGGTGCCGTCTGCGACGCTGGTGGCCGTGATGGTGGCGGTGCCGACTGTCAGGGCCTTGACCAGGCCGGTCTCGCTCACGCTGGCGATGGCCGGGGCGGAGCTGGTCCAGGTGACTTGCTGGCTGGCACCGGCCGGGGTGACCACGACCTCCAAGTCTCCAGTCGCGCCAACGGCCAGGCTCAGGGTGGCCGGGGTGACATCCACGGCGGCCACAACGATCGGCGCTGGCAGGCGGGTGATGGTCGGGGCCACGCGGCGGGCCGTGTAATTCAGTTCCACCTGGATGATGTCGGTGGAGCCGCCATCAGGCCAATCAGCGGTAACTTCCATCTCGGGGATCAGGAACTTGTAGCCGCCGTCGGCGTTGCCGATGGTGAACTCCAGGCTGATCGCGTCGTTGGTCTTCTGGGCCTTCCACAGCTGGTAGGCCATCTTCGACCAGCTGATGGTGATTGCGCCGGATGGGGTGAAGGTGGTGGCAATGATGTTGCCCGGGTACGGGTTGCCGTTGCCGATGCAGCGCTGGGTTTGCACGTTGTTGTCGAACTGCAGGTTGAAGCTGTCGACGCAGGCGTTGTCCTCGCCCACCTGGACGCCGTTGATCTTAAGGCCGCTGATGTCTTTGAAGCTGAACCGGCGCTGGCTTGCCTCGGGCTGCGCGTTGACGATGAACGACGTGTTGTCGCCCTTGTCGTCCCAGGAGCGCGCCGCCATGGTCATGGTGACCGTGACTTCGTTGTCGCCTGGGAAATCGAAGTTCATGTTGGCGACTTGCACGCCACGAGCAATGGCCGAGACACCGATATCGGTCGCGTAGGATGCGATCGAGAAGGTGATGCGGTCGTCGCCCATGGTCAGGACGTTGCCGGCCCAGTCCTTGCCGAAGCAGGAGGCCATGAAATCGTCCAGTGCACCAAAGCGCCATTTGGTTTCGATATCGCCGCCCACGTCCACGGTGGTTTGGGCAGTACCCTGAGACATGCGGGTGAAGCCGATTTCGTTGTTCTCTTCCGAGTTGAAGGTCGGCATCAGGCCATTGCTGATGCGGGTCAGCACCTTCCAGTCACCGGCCGGCGTCACGCCAGGCTTCACCTCTCTGATGGAGGCGAGTTGTACTTTTGCACCGCTCGACATGGGGTGTTTCTCCTATAAGTAGGCGTAAAAAAACCGCCATGTGGCGGTGCATTGGTTGGGCTTGGATCAGGCCGCGTCGAGCCCAAGGGTCATTTGTAACTGGTCGCGCCAGTATTCGACCTGATGCTCTAGGCCTGGCTTCTTGTTGCGCCAGCGGGCCAGTTCACGACCGCTCAGGCTTGCAACGGCCTTCGCGTCGTCAAGGGCACGGCAGGCTCGGTCAAATTGCTGCTTCTCGTTCAGCTCTCCGCGCAGCAGAGCGTCAATGTGCAGGTCGGCCCATACGGCGAAGTCGTCGTCGAGCCAGCGAGCGAACGCAACGGCCAGCTTTGGGTGGAGCCAGGTACCCTGACCCTTGCCGCCCTTCACTGCCTCGACAAGACCGAAGTGAGATTTTCCCACTTCGGTGTCCAGGCCCAGTGCTCTCGCCAGAGCCTTGAGGTAGCTGATGCTTGCGGGCAGGCGAAGCCAATCGACCGGGCGCTTGCCGAAGCGCTTGGCTACGTCCGTGGCGTTGATCCACCCGTCGCTGTTGAAGCGCACGGCTCTGCCTTGGTATTGAAACGGAATGACGTTGCTCTCGATCATCTGTGACACCTCGTTCATCAGGCGAATAGAAACGCAGCCGGGGCGGACGGATGAACGAACATCCACCGTTCGGCTGTACGGGCCTAGGCTGCGTGTTTGGTTGCCTTGCGGCAGAAATTGGCGGGCTCAGTAGGCCCGGTATGGCACCCGCACGTTGACCTGGTACCAGTTGTTGCCGTCATCGCCAACGACCTGCGGGGAGGCCTCGAAGAAGTCGAACGGCCCTTCTGGCGCGCTGTAGTGCTGGAACTGGGCGACCAGAGTGTCTACGGCCCTGGTGATTGCCAGGGTGCCGCTGTAGCTGGGCACAAACAGCTGGATGACGACGATGCCGGTCTGGCGCACGCATGGTCCGATGCCGACCTCTGGCGTGCTGCTCAGGCCGGGGATGTCCGCAAGACGGGCCCAAATGGCCCTTCCAGCAGGATCGAAAGGCGTATCTCCATTTGGCTCTAGGTCAACATCCTCAGCCGGAATGCCGGCCCACTGCTGCATGCGCCCAATGACGATGGCGCGGATCTGTTCGAAGGTCATGAGCTGTAGGCCTGAGAAACGCCGTGGAAGGACACGGCGTAGACACCGCCCGGCGCCTGGGTCGAGTGGCCATCTTCGATTTTTTCGGCGTACGGCAAGTTCGTTTGGATAAAAATGACAGTAAACGGCTCAAGGCCTGAGAGCATTCTTTCGCCTGCAGCCACCGTTTCCGCACCGTTTTTATCGATCTTGGTTGTCTGCGTGTAGACCGGGGCGCCGATGCTTACGATATGACTGCCCCTGAACCTTCCGCCCGTATAGCCTGGCGGCGGCGGTTTCTTCCAGAGCTTCGGGTTGCCGACTGGCGATTTGTAGACAATCTCGCCAAGCATTGCCATAGCAATCGCTCTGGACCGTTGTGTCAGTGCATTTTCCACCACCCCGGCAAATGCGCTTGGCGGCGTGCTCCAACCTCTTCCCCTGGCCATGGTCACTTCCTCAGCTGGACTTCGTAGTGCGCAGATGCCGGATCACAGGTCACGGTGACAATGCGGTATGCGGCCGGCTCGCCGGTGACCAGGTCGAGGACCTTGATCTGGTGGCCCACCGCAGGCTTGTCCGTGACCTCATTGGCCAGGCAGATCAGCAGCACATCGCCAACCTTGATGTTTATGTTGTCGATGCGCCGGCTTTCGTATGAGTCGAGCACCCCGCGACCGGTATAGGTCACCGGCTGGGCCGTGGTGGTCTCGCTGACCGGATCCCGGACGCCTGGCCCCATATAGGTGCCAGTGAATGCGGACACGGCATCAGCCAGGTCATCGTCGAAGGCCTCGGCCAGGTCGACCTGGATGTCATCTCGCAACCCCATGGCTACCCCCGTTTCACTGCGAAGGCGAATGGATTGCTACGCCAGGGCGTGAGCAGGGACAGGGCCAATTGCACGCAGGCCGGCTGTGCGGCCGTGCTGGTCTTGTCGATCGAGCCGAAGGTCTTGCTGGTGGATACCGAGCCAGCCTTGACCGTTTTGGCCTCAAGCGATCCCTCGGTCTGCTGTTGGTACAGCTTGCCCTGGGATGCGCACTTGGCCAGCCGAGCGCCGGCCTGCGTCACATCGTCGGGAATGTCGTCCATGTCGATGCCGACCAGGTTGAGCGCGGTCAGGTAGGCGTTCGCCTCGAATACCGCCTCGTCTTTCGACTCAGCAGGCGCCCAGACAGCCCCGAGGATGGTATCCACGTCGGCCACAGTGATGTAGATAGCCATCAGGCCTCCGCTTTAATGAATGGGGCGGCAGCCCCGGTGTTACTTCTTGTCGAGCTCGTCGACCAGTTTTTGCAGCGACTCTTTCGAGGCGTTGGCGCGGTAGGTGACGCCTGCCTGGTCCAGCTTGACCTTCAGCGCCTCGACCTCGGGATCAGCGCTCGCCGCCTTGAGAGATTCGATGTGCTTCAGCAGCTCTGCCTTCTCCTGCTCCAGGCCGGCAACCTTCTGCACTTCACCGTCGCGCTCACGCTGCAGGCTGGCGACGCCGGCATTAACGGCCTCCAGCACCTGGAACAGGCGGCCTGCTGTTTCGCCCAGTTCGCCCTCTGGGCGCTCCAGGCTCTGAGCAGCGAAGGATTCGACGATCACCCCGACAGAGGCCAGCTCTGCAGTTAGGCGATCAAGCTCAGCTTGATCCGGGCCTTCAACGAGGGCCACACGCTTCGGCGCCTCAACAAAAGTCACTTCAGCACCAGCATCTTCGTAGGCGTCGGCCACCTTTGGCCAGTCACCTACGATCACGACCGCCTTCACGCCAGGCTCGGGGCGGTCGAAGTGCTGAGGATTGCGATAGCGCTTACCCGGCTCGAACCCGGAGGCCTGCGCGGTGTAGATCAGTTCCATGATGATCTCCAAGGCGACCCATTACGAGTCGCCCGATGCGTGATTACGGAGTGCCCAGGTCGATCAGCACGCCAGCAGTGGCCTTATCGCTGGTTGCGTACTTGGCCCAGTTGGCACCAGCGCCCACAGCGGCCAGGTTCGGGTTGATGCCGCCGGTTGCGTCGGCCCAGCTGTAACCCAGCAGATCCAGGTTGAAGGTGCCCTCGGCGCGGAAACCCATCGCCAAGTTTTCCTGGGTGTTGATCGGGTACGAGCGGAAGCCCGGGGCCTGGGATTCGGTGACGCGAATCGCGCCGGACTGCAGACCGAAGATGGTTTCGGCGGGATGGGTGTCGGTAACCAGTACCGGCTTGCCCATGGTGCCCGGCTGGCCGCCGTAGATAACCACGCCCGCTTCTTCGTAGATCTTCTCGCTGATCGCCTGATCCACCATGTCGAAGTAGGTGGCCGAATCCATGGTCCACAGCGCGATACGTCCGAATCGGTCGCCAAATTTGCGCATGCCCTTGGTCAGAACCTTCTTGCCGTCAGTGGCGAAGCTGCCGGTGGCGACCATGTTGGCGTTCGCACCGATCGAGGCCTTGAGGGCGGCCATCGCGTACTGGATGTAGCCTTCCAGCACTGCGTCGGCATAGTCCTGGCCAACCAGCTCGGAGAACTCTTCAGGCGAGCGAGCGCGACGCTTGAAGGCCTCTTCGGTAGTCTCGTAAGGGCCGTACTTGAACGGAACCTTCACACCGACCATCTCGCCGGCACCGATCTTGGAGCCGGTCACGGTAGCGCTGGAGTTCACGTCGCGGTGACCGATCGCGCCGCCGATCTTGTAGAAGGCCCGCTTGCGCAGGTCACCTTCGATCAGCTCGTTATTCAGCACGATGGCGCCATTCGACGAGGCGTTGAAGACATCGATCACGTCCTGGATGCGCTCCAGGTAGGCGGTTTGGGCAAGATCGTTGTAAACGATCATGTCCGAGTTGACGGTGGTAGCCATGTGTTACTCCCTATTTGGGCAATTTGAGGTAGGCGCTCTGCCCGTGCGCTTCGATGAACTCGCGTTTCTGGGTAGAGGACATTTCGGAACGTTTCAGCGCGGCCCCGCCGCCACCTTTTGCACCCCCGGCCCCGCCGCCAGATGCTTTACTGCCAACAATCAGCGGGCCAAAGGCCGGATCGTTGGTGAATTCTGCTTTCAGCTCGTCCAGCGTTGCCGCCGAGAGCTTGCCGGCCGCGTCCAGCACGACAACGGTGGGTTTACCGTCGCGCTGCTCGACGCTCAGCCGGCGTTCGATGTGGGGAAGCAATGCCTTGGCGCTGCCTGGCACGGCCAGAGCAGTCGCGATCTCGGTAGCGGTGCGGCCCACGGTCAGATCCCGGATCTGGCCTTGCAGGGTGTTCCGCTCGCTTTCCAGCGCCGAGCTCAACTCAGCCTCGCGGCGGTTGTACTTCTCGGACCAGGACTTCTCGAGCTCCTCGACGTTGCCCGACTTGCGGGCAGCCTCTTCGGCCTCGGCACGCGCCTTTTCTTCGGCCTCACGGCGGGCTTTCTCGGCAGCCTTCTTCTCGCCCAAGAGCTCCTCCACCTTGGCCTTCAGGCCGGTGACATCCTCTTGCTGCGGCAGCCCCTCGATGCCCAGGACGAACTTGCCGTCCTTCTCGACGTACAGGCCCTGGATGGATTCTTCGACGCCTTCGAGGCTGTCCAGTTGGAATTTCAAGGTCATTGCTGTCTCCCTGAGACGTTGAGCAGGCCCTGCCTGCAAGAAAAAAGCTTGAAATAAATCTACGTCGTAGCCATATTGCATCCACGACAAAGCAAAATGGAGTCACCCAATGAGTTCTGTACAGTTCATTCATGGCGATAATGGCGAGGCTGTTTTTGCTGTGTTGCCTATCGAGATGTACCGCTCTCTCCTCGCAGGCGGCGCTGGATCAGAGGCCTCTGCCTCATCACATCCGCTTTTGAATGAGGATCAAACGATGATCAAACTGCCTTACGGTGGCCCTGATGCTTATCTCCACATCCCGGACCTTCTTAAGTACTTGAAGGACAATGGAATCAAGCACCTCGCTATCAACCAACGCGCTCAGATTTTGGATAACTTTCCGCCTGAGCAAGCGATGACGCTCGACCCAATCATCCGCCGCGAGTTTCTTGGCGACCTTCGGTACAGAAACACGATGCAGGCAACCACCGAGGTGGTAGATGCTCTAGTCGCATCGGGGCACTTCCGGCGCGTTAAGAAGCGCTACGAAGGCGTGTTTGGCCGTTCTGTGAATGCACTGGAAGTAGTCGAGTAAGAAGTACGTACGCCGGCCTCAATCGAGGCCGGCTCTTTGGAATGCCATCGGCTCCCGCTCTCGCAGCTGCTTGAGGGTCAGGGTCCGGCCGTCGTCATCGACAAACCGGTCGATGGTGAGCTCGCCCTTGCTGAACAGCTTGTAGCGAGCCGGGCCGAGCACATCCTCTTGGAACGCTGCAGGCTGGCGTGCGAGCCATTCGCCGTAGGTGGTCTTGCTGCTGACCTGTTCGGCGCCGTCAGGGCCTACCGCTGGGCGAGTCGATCCGGGGATATCCCGGGCAAACTCGTCCTTGAGCACCGGTATCTCGGTGGTCCGGCAGTTCCAGTGGAATGGCGGCGACGGCGCGGTCATTGGCACCACCGTGCCATCCAGCGCACGGCAGAGCGGCGTGGTCCTGCCGTCCAGCGTGGCGACCCGGCGCTTACCCTTCAGGATGTCGTCGTTGTCGGCCATGACCTGCGACCTCGCCGAACTGGCGATATGGTTGGTCATGGTCCGAACCAGCGCCCCGGCCTGGTCGCGCTGCTGCACACCGAGCGATGTGAGCCGGCGGGTGATCTGGCCAGTTGTCTCGCCCAGCGCCGAGCCCATGCGAATCTCGCTGATGATCTCGGCGCTCTTCTTGGTGCCGTACTGGTCGAGCGCGCCGTTGATGCTGATGCGCTGGCGACCCTTGCCGACCTCCAGGTCGAGTGGGTCGGCCAGAGCTGCTGCGGCAACCTGCTCCATGCTTGGCCTGTTCAGCTGAACGACCGTCTTCACGACCTTGCCCAGCAGCGTCATGTTGAACTCGGCCTCGTAGCCGCCGAACTCGGCAAGGTCGAGCACGGCCTGCTGCTTCATCTCGCCGTATACGCCCGCCAGCTCGCCCTGTAGCTCCTGAATCTGCTTCTCGTACCGTTGGGTGCCGTAACGGCTCAATCCCTCCGATACGCGAGATTTGGCGGTGCTGATGGCCTTCGTGATGAACTTGGCCAGGCGCTTGAGGCTTCCGCCGGCGTAGCGCTGCACGTGCACCTGGTGGCGAGTAGCTGCGTCCGAAAGGTAGCCGTCACTGCTCATCCTCGCCGCCTCCGGTGTCGTTGCCGGTCACCGGCGGCTGCTGGGCCAGTTCATCGTCAATCAACTCGTCGGTGCGGTCAGCCTCAAGCACGCCGCCCTGGCGCAGGTTGGTGCGCAGGTCGGACTTGGCGATGATGCCCTGCTGCCACAGCTGGACCTGGGCCAGGATGTCCTGGGCGGTCATCGTCTCGTCGAAGAACGACTGGTTGAGCCAGAAGACCGTACCGTCCTCGTCCGGCTCGCCCATCATGAAGCGCTCGGCGTCGAGAATGGCCCGCTTCAGGGCCTCCGAAACGTTGCCGGCAATGGTGCCCAGCACGCTGTTGTCCGAGCTGTAGCGAATGCGCACCGCCTCAGCCGTCTCGGCGCCGCCCGCCTTCTGGACGATTCGCGCGCCGATCATCAGCATCTGCTCTTCCTTGTCCTTCAGCAGCGTGCGAGCCAGTTGGCTTTCGGTTGCCTGGACGAGGGTCGCAGTACCGCTCTTGCCGAGGTTGTAGCCGCGGGTAGAGCCGATGTGCATGCCGTTCGGGTTCACCTTGGCGAACTCGTCAGCGCTGATGTCGGTGGTGATGAACAGCGTGGGCTGGCTGCTGATGAAGCCGCTCTCCTCCACCGTGGCGCTGTTGCCGTAGTGCAGGATGTTCACATCGGCCAGGTCTTCCAGTGGGGACTTGTCGACGCTGGCGTCGTTGTTCTGGGCGCCGTAGAAGCTGAACAGGATGTGGTCGAATGGGCGGCCATTCTTGTCGAGCGGCGCGACCTCGGTGTAGGTGTTGCCGTCTTCAGCATAGACGCGCTGCACGTAGCGGCCACCTACCAGCAGCAGCACGCGGTATTGGGTGGTCGTTGTGCGCTCCAGGCTGTCCGGGCTGAATACGGACACGCACTCCAGCAGGCAGACATAGACCAGGCGCTTCACGCCATCGACCACCTGCTCGTCCCAGTCGATGATCGACTCGGCGCCGTAGTGGTGAATCAGCGCGCTGCGGCCCTGCATGTCAGCCATCGAGGACACGCCCTCAACCGCAGGGAAGTCCACGAGGAACCCACCGCGGCCAGCGTCCAGACATTCGCCCACGGCGTCCTTGGACAGCTGCTCCAGGCTCGTGCCGTCGCCGCTGGCGTTCTCCTTGAGGTACTCGACCCCGGCGGGAAGCTCCAGCTCGGCTGTCTTGCGGAAGACGGCTCCCAGCAGGCCGGTACGCGTGCGCCCGGTGATATTCAGGAACATCGCCCGCTTCTTGTACTGCTTGTACCGCGCCTGGTTCTCGGGAGACTTGTTCTCCGGGTCCGGCATCGGCAGGTAGATATCGTGCTTGCGCACCTCGCGGGCGCCCGCCACGCAGCGCTTGACCAGCCGCCAGCCGGGCAAGGCCTCCGAGTACTCTGCCCGGGGGAGGAAGTTAGGCATGGATGGCCTCAGAAAGTGAACGAGATTGGAACGTGCTTGACCACGGAGCGCTTGGTCTTGGCCACGGCGAAGTAGCGGAAGGCGTCGGCCGGGTGAGATGACCAGTCGTGCAGGGGTTTGTCTTTCCAGCACCCACGCTTGTCATCCCACTCCTTGCGGTAGCTTTCCAGGGCGGTGATGCCTTCCTCGCACTTGGCTTCGTCAAAGGCGCAGTTGGGCAGAATCTCGCGCGCCTGCTCGATGCCTTCGTCAACACCAAGCTTCGGCACCACCTGGAAGGTCATCCGATACACCTGGCCGTCGATCTCGTAGCCCTCTCGCGCGAGTTCGCGTCGAGTCTTGCCGTCGCTACCAAATTCTCGGTTGTCGATGTCGTGGGGGCCCCAGTGCTCGGCGTACTCGTATCCGCGATCCTTCAGCACCTTCATGTAGTGCCGTAGGCCTTCACCGCTGTTCTGGTAGAAGTCGACAACGTGGTACTCCTCACCGACGATCCGGACGAACCAGATGGCCGTGGAGTCGCCCACACCGATGTCCCAGAAGGTGTGCACCGGCAGGTGGCTGTTGTCGGGCAACTTGCCAATGCGCTGGGCGGCGTAGAGCTTGGTGAACTGCTTGGCGTAGTACGCGCCCTCGATCGTCTGCTGGAATGCCTCGGCAGGGATCGACGGGTACTCCCGCTTCATGTCGTCGCCGAGGGTCTTTTCCTTGGCGCTGTACCAGGCGCGCTGGCCTGGGTTGGTGGCGATCCCGTGCTTTGCTGCCAGGTCGTCGAAGTACTTGGCCAGCCGGTCCGGGATGACTACATCGGTCGGGTCAAGCCAGTAGAGCGGGTTCCGCCACCAGCTGAAGAAGAAGAACTTCCAGTCCAACAGGCCTAGGGGCACGCCGGCCAGCTGCTGCTTCTCGGCAGACTGGCTGTAGTCGAAGAAATACCCGGCCCGGCCTTCAGCGGTAGATTCGATGGTGACGAAACACTCAGCGGCCACGGCCTCGAACGCACCGGTCACGATCTCCCGCGCCTTGTGCGGGAACTTGGCGCAGATCTTCCCGAACTCGGAAACGTGCAGGTAGCGCAGCGTGCCGCCCCGGAAGGAGGTGGACACGTAAAGTGAGCCGCCCTTGCTGAACACCAGCTCGCCCGCGGCGTCGTTGCGCGCCGGGTTGGCCGCCTTTATCTCCTTGGGCAAGTTGTCATAGGCGTACTTCACCTTCTCCCGGAACAGGCGCTTGGCGTCGTTCAGGGTGTGGGCGATCAGGGCGCACTTGGCGGCCTCGAATAGCGCGGCATCCAGCTGCACGATGCAGACCAGGGTAGTGAACCCAAGCTGCCGGGCCTTGAGGATGATGTTGCGGGTGTGCATCCCCTGGAAGTAGTCGATCTGTTCCTGCGTCATGCGGAAGCGGACCTTCTTGCCCTGCTTGTCCGTGATGAAGTACAGGTTGTTCAGCCGCCAGAACCGGTCCCGGAGCAGTCTCATGTGCTCGGGCTTCATGGTCAGGCATCCTTCGATAGTTCATCCATCAGCTGCGACAGCTCGTCGGCGTCTTTCGACTGCTCCTTATCGTCCAGGCCGAATGCGGTGCGCTCAAGCACCTGCAGGTTCTTCATGGCCGAGGACAGCTGGAAAAGGGTCTTGGCATTGCTGGGTAGAGCAACCGCGGCGAGCATCGAGCTACGACGGAAACCGCTCTCGTCGTCGGTTGTCTCGCGCTCAATCTCATCCTCGATGTCCTCGCGGCGCTTGATGGTGGTGAGCAGGTCATCCATCAGCAAGTTCGCAAGGTTCGCGGCTTTGCGAATGTCGCGGCGATGGCTGCGAACAACCGTCGCGCCCTCTTCTGCCGCCTCTTCGATGATCTCGGCATCCCGCTCAGGGTTCGCGCATTGGTCTTCGCGAACCTCGCCGCGAACCAGCTTATTGCGAACCTCTTTGCGGACCTGCTCAGAAAGGTCCCGCTCCCAGCCCAAGGCCTTAGCCTTCTTCCTGATCGCGGTGTCGCTCACTCCGTTGCGGTCAGCGATGGTGCGGATGGATAGCGCCCCGGCCCGGAAGGCTCGTTCGATCGCCTCCCAGTCGGGTTGCTTAGAGGTCATGAA